>Ga0187809_10000256_pt1 | contig 32117 bp, 27 predicted proteins | sample NC_wetland_sal_i_8_FD_132415 | JGI IMG/M metagenome (GOLD analysis project Ga0187809, IMG submission 132415) | Wetland sediment microbial communities from Neuse River Estuary, North Carolina, USA - ASW_4 | ecosystem: Environmental > Aquatic > Freshwater > Wetlands > Sediment | place: USA: North... | reverse complement strand
CAGGTCGGCAGCTGCTCCGGCATCGAGAACTACAGCCGGCACATCGACGGCCGCGGCCCCGGCACGCCGCCGAACACGCTGCTCGACTACTTCCCGGAAGACTTCTTGCTCGTCATCGACGAGTCGCACGTCACCGTGCCGCAGATCGGTGGCATGTACGAAGGCGACATGTCGCGCAAGCGCAACCTCGTCGAGCACGGGTTCCGGTTGCCCAGCGCCGTCGACAACCGCCCGCTGAAGTGGGAGGAGTTCGTCGACCGCATCGGGCAAACCGTCTACCTTTCGGCGACTCCTGGCCCGTACGAGCTCGGCCGGGTGAAGGGCGACGTCGTCGAGCAGGTCATCCGCCCGACCGGTCTGATCGACCCCGAGATCGTGGTGAAGCCGAGCAAGGGCCAGATCGACGACCTGGTGCACGAGATCCGGCTTCGCGCGGAGAAAGACGAGCGGGTGCTGGTCACCACGCTCACCAAAAAAATGGCCGAAGACCTCACCGATTACCTGCTAGAGCTGGGGATTCGGGTGCGCTACCTGCACAGCGAGGTCGACACGTTGCGCCGCGTCGAGCTGCTGCGCGAGCTGCGCATCGGCGAATACGACGTGCTGGTCGGCATCAACCTGCTGCGCGAGGGCCTCGACCTGCCCGAGGTGTCGCTGGTCGCCATCCTCGACGCCGACAAGGAGGGCTTCCTGCGCTCCGACCGGTCGCTGATCCAGACCATCGGGCGGGCCGCACGAAACGTCTCGGGTCAGGTGCACATGTACGCCGACACCGTCACCGACTCGATGGCCCATGCCATCGACGAGACGAACCGCCGGCGGGCCAAGCAAATCGCCTACAACGAGGAGCGCGGGATCGATCCGCAGCCGTTGCGGAAGAAAATCGCCGACATCCTCGACACCATCGTGCGCGAAGACGCCGACACCCAGACCCTCATCGGCGGCGGTGGTCGGCAGATCAGTCGCGGCAAGGCCCCGGTGCCAGGATTGTCGTCGCGCGGGGCGGGCGGCCACGCCCGCGAGCTGGCCGGGATGCCGCGTGAGGAGCTCTCGTCGCTCATCGAGCAGCTCACCGACCAGATGCACTCGGCCGCCGCGGAGTTGCAGTTCGAGCTGGCGGCGCGGCTGCGCGACGAGATCCACGAGCTGAAAAAGGAGTTGCGCGGTATGGAGGCGGCAGGTGTTCGCTGAGCTATCGTGATCATCCACAGTCGGGTGACGGGGAGGTCGCGATGAGCTCGCAATCCGCAGTCCGTGACAGCGTGCCGCGCGGCGGCGAACAACTTTTCGCCGCAGGCACGCTGTTTTTGTTGGTCAGCTTCTTCTTGATGCTCGCGTCGACGACGAGCCACAACGGCGGCACCGGCACTGCGGTGCTGCTGTGGTGTGAGAACACCGCGTTCTGGCTGGGAATTGTGCTCATCGCGGGCCATGTGCTGGCGCGTGTCGTCCGCCGTCCGGCTGTTGAAAGTGGTGACCGTTCATGACTCGTGACGTCGTTCAACTGGACCCGCTTCTCAGCGCGATGGCCGAGCTGTGGGCGCCGCATCGGGTGGCGACCGTCAACGACTACGACGTGAAAGTGGCGAAGATTCAGGGCGACTTCGTCGAGCACGCGCACGACGAGACCGACGAGTTCTTTCTTGTGTTGGACGGCGAGCTCGTCATCGAGCTGCCCGACCGTGAGGTGCGGCTCGCGCCGCACGACGTCTTCGTGGTCCCGAAAGGCGTGCGGCATCGGCCAAAAGCCGCCGTCGAAACGACGATTTTGATGTTCGAGCCGCGCGGCACGGTCAACACCGGCGACGCCGGCGGTGAGCTGACGCGCGAGCCGGTCGACGTCTGATCGCGCTCAGGCGAGGCCGAAGCCGGCGCGCACCATCGGCAGTTGATCGTCGGGCACCAACATCCCGATACGGAAGAATCGGCAACCCGTGATGGTGCAGTCCTTAAGGCCGATCGCCCCGACCACCTGCTCGCGCCCGTGTGCCGGCCACAAGACCGCGTCGGCGTCGCCGGTCCAGTGGCAGTCGGCGACCTTGGTGTCGCCGAGCAAGACCACCACGGCTGGCCCGACGATCTCGCAGTTCTCAAAGGTCAGCGCGGTCAGCACGTCGTCAAGCGCGGCCAGATCGGCCAGGCGCACGGTCTGTTCGCGGTACACGCCGATGTCGTTCAGATTCGCCACGGATCCACGGTAGGGCGATCGGTGTACTGGGCGCGACCGGGGAGGGGCCACCGGATCAGCGATCAACGCGTTGAGCGCCCCGGCTCAGTAGCGGAACCGCGTGACGATTGCCTCGAGCTCCGCCGACGTGCGGGCGAGCGCCTCGGCCGCCGCGCGGGTGTCGCGCACGGACGCCGCGGTCTCTTGCGTGCCACGGGCGACCGCCGCCACCCGGGCGGAGATCTCGGCCGCTCCGGCGGTGGCGTCGGTGATGCCGCGGTTCATCTCCCCGGTGGTCGCGGTCTGCTCCTCCACCGCCGCCGCGATCGTCGTCTGGATCTCGTTGATCCGCTGGATGATCGAGCTGATCTCGGTGATCGCCGCGACCGCGTTGCCGGTGTCGCCCTGAATCGCCTCGACCCGGCGCGCGATGTCGTCGGTGGCGCGCGCGGTCTCTTGGGCGAGGTCCTTCACCTCTCCTGCGACGACGGCGAAACCTTTGCCCGCGTCGCCGGCCCGCGCCGCCTCGATGGTGGCGTTGAGCGCCAGCAGGTTGGTCTGTTGGGCGATCGTCGTGATGACTTTGACCACCTCGCCGATCTCGGAAGACGACTCGCCGAGCCTGGTGACCATCTGGTTTGTCGACGCGGCCACCTCCACCGCGTGCGACGCCACCCGCGTCGCCTCGCTGGCGCTCACGCTGATCTCGTGGATGGCGCTGCCGATCTGCGCGCCGCCGGCGGCGACCGCCTGCACGTGGTCGTTGACAAGTGACGACGCGCTGATCGACGCGTCGACTTGTTGGGCGGCCAGCTGCGCGGAGTCGGCGAGCGTTCCGGACGTCGACATCATCTGGTCGGACGCCGTCGCGAGGGTGCGGGCGTGATCGGCGACGGCGCCGAAGTCGTTGCGAAGCGCCGCCGCCGCGTCGTCCAGGGCGGCCGCGACGTCACCCATCTCGTCTCTCGACTTGATGCCCGCACTGCGCGTCAGGTCGCCTTCCGCGAGCCCGCGGGCCACGGCGCCGACGGCACGGGCGTCCGTGCGGATCCGCCGGCCAACCCTGAATCCGACCAGTAAGGCGAGCAGCGCGCCCACGATCAGCACCAGGACGATCTTCAGCATGGCCGCGGCCCGCTCATGGTGCGCCGCTTTGTTGGCGGTGGCGATCTGCTTGTTCACCTCGTTCCGCAAGGCGGTGATCGCCTGCGTCGCCTTCGCGCTGATGGCGTTGTACTCCTGGATGCCCGCCGCGAGCTCCTGCTGCGAGGTCGCCGCCGCGCTGCTGCCGTACATCGCCGACGCCGTCGAGGTCGAAAGGTAGTTCAGCATCGCCGTGACGGCGTTGATCGCCTCGTCGGTGCGCTGCTTCTCCGCTGGAGTCGCCTGCGCGGGCAGCGCCTTGAGGGTCTTGGTGACTTCTTGCTGCGCCTGCGTCATGGTGGGTCCCACGAATTGCGCGTACGCCTTGTTCGAGGAGATGGCCACGACGTACGCGACGATCTGGTTCACGTCGTGGTCGACGACGCCGACGCTATTCAGGACGTCGACCTGTCGCTTCATCTGGTCAGAGCGATCCGAGACCGAACCCACCGCGCCCAACGCGACCACCGACGCCACGAGGGCGGCGATCACGGCGATGAGCACGGCCGCGTTGATTTTCACCGCGACGGGTCGGTCGCGAAGCAGCCGCCTTCCGCCGGGGTTGACAGCGGTGGGCGAACTGGGGTTGTGCCGCACGGGGAGCTCCTTGGACGTCTTGTGCCAAGGACCCTTCGGCCAGCACCGCCCGGAATCTGAGTCGTGGTGCGAAAGGCCACATAAGACTCACCAACCGCGACAGCTCACCAGCCGCGAGTGCGCCACTCTCCGAGATGCGGCCGCTCCGCGCCGAGCGTGGTGTCGTTGCCGTGGCCGGGATACACCCACGTCTCGTCCGGCAGCCGCGCGAACACTCTCGACTCAAGGTCATCCATCAACGAGATGAAGTCGGCCGCGTTGCCGCGGGTGTTGCCGGGGCCACCGGGGAACAACGAGTCACCGGTGAACAGATGCGGTCGTTCCGGATCTGCGGCGTAGAGCAGCGCGATGCTGCCCGGCGTGTGCCCGCGCAGGTGGATCACCTCGACCGACGCGTCGCCAAATGTGATCACGTCGCCGTCGACCACCGGCTGGGTGACCGGGATCGGCAGCCCGCTCGCGTCGTCCCGATGCGCGATCACGTTCGGCCCGGTGACGCCGACGACGGCCTCCAGCGCCTGCCAATGGTCGGGGTGCTGGTGCGTCGTGACCACGCTGATCAGCAACCCGTCGTCGCGCGCCTCGAGCAGCCGGTCCGGCTCGGCGGCGGCGTCGATCAGCAGCGTGTCTCCCGTGCGCGCGCAGCGCAGGAAGTAGGCGTTGTTGTCCATCGGGCCGACGGCCACCTTGGTGATCCGTATGCCCGGCACATCGCGGACGGCGGCTGGGCCGCCGACCTTCACTTCACCCGTGTAGCTCGCCATGCGCGCCATTCTCGCCGACGCCGCGCATGGGTCGCCCGCCGAGTGGTCGGTCACGGTCGGGTTTTCGGACGGCGGGGCGACGCCAACTGTCCACGCGGGGAAGGTCGCATGGTCGCGGCGGCGTCACTTCCACTCGGGCGGGACGGGCAGCGCGCCCCCGGAGGCGGTCAACTCCGCGCCCGAGCCGCGACCCAACAACCAGGTCGTCAACGCGTGTGCCGGCCCGGTCACCTCGACGTCCGAGCCGCCGTTGGCCAGCACCACGTCGTCGATGTCGGTGGGCCGCAACCTGCACGGCGTGAGGCCGCGGGCCTCGAAGGCGGGCAGCGCGGACCGCAGGATGCGCACCGCGAACCCGGGCGCCCAGTCGGCGAAGCCGTAGCCCGCGTTGAGGTCGACGTGGTGAATCGCCACCTCGCGCAGGCGGGCGTCGAGCACCTCGCGCGCGTGCCGTCGCTGGCCCGCGGTGCCCCACGACAGCACGAACTCCCACGCGGACGACGGCATCGCCGCGACGGTGCCGATGAACCGGGCGTGGCCCGCTTCGATGTCTTCCACCTGGTCCTTGATCGGACGGCGCGCGCCGGCTTCGATCGCGTCGTTCCTCGCTTCGCGGCTCGGGTAGGCGCTGCGCTCGACACCCTCGGCCGCGCCCTCCAAGAGAGTGCACAGCCCGTCGGCGTTGCGCGCGATGTGCGCCAACACGTGGCCACGGGTCCAGCCCGGGAGCAGCGAGGGGCCGGCGACGTCGTCGTCCGACATGGCGCGGACGGTGTCGAGGAGCCGCGCGGTCGCGGCGGCGATCTCGGTGGAAGTTTCCGTCGGGTCGAACTGTTCAGCCATGTGCCGAACCTATCTGGCCGTTGATCGGCACGGGTTTCGATTTCCGGCTGGCGGTTCTGTCGTCCGGTCCACTTACGATGGACCGCGCCTGCGGCTCGCGGGTTGATGATCAAGTACGGGAAGGTTCATGAGCCAGTCCTTGGCCGATCGGCTGGTCGTGCGTGGCGCGCGCGAGCACAACCTCAAAGACGTCTCCCTTGATCTGCCGCGCGACGCGTTGATCGTGTTCACCGGGTTGTCCGGCTCCGGCAAGTCCAGCTTGGCGTTCGACACGATCTTCGCCGAGGGTCAGCGCCGCTACGTCGAGTCGCTGTCGGCGTACGCCCGGCAGTTCCTCGGGCAGATGGACAAGCCGGACGTCGATTTCATCGAGGGCCTGTCGCCCGCGGTGTCGATCGACCAGAAGTCGACGTCGCGCAACCCGCGGTCGACCGTTGGCACGATCACCGAGGTCTACGACTACCTGCGCTTGCTGTACGCCCGCATCGGCCGCCCGCACTGCCCGGTGTGCGGCCGCTCGATCTCCCGGCAGACGCCGCAGCAGATCGTCGACCGCATCCTCGAGATGGAGGAAGGCACCCGCTTTCAGGTGCTGGCGCCGCTGATCCGCGGCCGCAAGGGCGAGTACGCCGACCTGTTCGCCGACCTGCAGACGAAGGGCTTCGCGCGCGTGCGGGTCGACGGCGTGGTGTATCCGCTGACCGAGCCGCCCAAGCTGAAGAAGCAGGAGAAGCACACCATCGAGGTGGTGGTCGACCGGCTCGCGGTGAAGCAGTCGGCGCAGCGCCGGCTCACCGACTCCGTCGAGACCGCGCTGAAGCTGGCGAACGGCCTGCTCACCCTGGATTTCGTCGACCTGGCAGAAGACGACCCGCATCGCGAGCGGGTGTTCTCCGAGCACCTCGCCTGCACCTACGACGACCTGTCGTTCGAAGAACTCGAACCGCGGTCCTTCTCGTTCAACTCACCGTTCGGCGCCTGCACCGAGTGCACCGGCCTCGGCACCAAGCTCGAGGTCGACCCCGACCTGATCATCCCCGACCCCACGCTGTCGATCGACGAGGGCGCGATCTCGCCGTGGTCGGGCGGCCACACCTCCGACTACTGGGTGCGATTGCTCGAGGCGCTCGCCGACACCATCGGCTTCTCGACGTCCACGCCGTGGGAGAAGTTGCCGGCCAAGGTGCGCAAGTGCGTCTTGTACGGCCACGACGAGCAGGTGCACGTCCGCTACAAGAACAGGTACGGCCGCGAGCGCTCGTACTACACGACCTACGAGGGCGTGGTGCCGTTCATCGAGCGCCGCCACGGCGAGGTTGAGAGCGACTGGAGCCGCGAGAAGTTCGAGGGCTTCATGCGCGAGGTGCCGTGCCCCGAATGCGACGGCAAGCGGCTCAAGCCGGTGTCGCTCGCGGTCACCATCGGCGAAAAATCAATCGCGGACGTCGCGGCGCTCGCGATCGGCGAGTGCGCGGCGTTCCTTCGGGGTCTCGAGCTCAACGCGCGCGAGCGGCACATCGCCGAACGGGTGCTCAAAGAGGTCAACGCCCGCTTGGGATTCCTGCTCGACGTCGGCTTGCACTACCTGACGCTCGACCGCGCCGCCGGCACGCTCGCGGGTGGGGAGGCGCAGCGCATCCGGCTCGCCACCCAAATCGGGTCCGGCCTGGTCGGCGTCCTTTACGTGCTCGACGAGCCGAGCATCGGCTTGCACCAGCGCGACAACCACCGGCTCATCGAAACCCTGGTGCGGTTGCGCGACCTCGGCAACACGCTCATCGTGGTCGAGCACGACGAAGACACCATCCGCACCGCCGACTGGGTCGTCGACATCGGCCCGGGCGCGGGGGAGCACGGCGGCCAGGTCGTCGTCTCCGGCACGGTGAAAGATTTGCTTGCCAGCAAGGATTCTTTGACCGGTCAGTACCTGTCCGGCCGCAAGTCGATCGACGTCCCGATGATCCGCCGTCCGACCGACCCCAAGCGGCAGCTCGTCGTCAAGGGGGCGCGCGAGCACAACCTGCGCGGCGTCGACGTCGCGTTCCCGCTGGGCTGTTTCGTCGCCGTCACAGGGGTTTCCGGCTCCGGCAAGTCGACCCTCGTCAACGACATCCTCTACGCGGCGCTCGCCCGCGAGCTCTACGGCGCGAAGACGATCCCGGGGCGGCACGTGCGCATCGCCGGTCTCGACCACGTCGACAAGGCGATCCACGTCGACCAGAGCCCGATCGGCCGCACCCCGCGGTCCAACCCGGCCACCTACACCGGCGTCTTCGACAACATCCGCAAGCTGTTCGCCGAGACCACCGAGGCGAAGATCCGCGGATATCAGCAGGGCCGGTTTTCCTTCAACGTGAAGGGCGGCCGCTGCGAGGCGTGCTCCGGCGACGGCACGATCAAGATTGAGATGAACTTCCTCCCCGACGTGTACGTCCCGTGCGAGGTCTGTCACGGCGCGCGGTACAACCGCGAGACCCTCGACGTCCACTACAAGGGCAAGAACATCTCCGAAGTGCTCGAGATGCCGATCGAGGAGGCGGCCGAGTTCTTCGCCGCGATCCCGGCGATCTCCCGGCACCTCACCACGCTCGTCGAGGTCGGCCTCGGCTACGTGCGGCTCGGCCAGCCGGCGCCCACCCTCTCCGGTGGCGAGGCGCAGCGGGTGAAACTCGCGTCAGAACTGCAAAAACGGTCGACCGGCCGCACGGTTTACGTGCTCGACGAGCCGACCACCGGCCTGCACTTCGAAGACGTGCGCAAGCTGCTTGGAGTGCTCCAGTCGCTGGTCGACAAGGGCAACACCGTCATCGTCATCGAGCACAACCTCGACGTCGTCAAGACCGCCGACTGGATCATCGACATGGGCCCAGAGGGTGGCTCCGGCGGCGGCGCCGTCGTCGCAGAGGGCACGCCCGAGGAGATCGCGGCCAACGACGCCAGCCACACCGGCGTCTTCCTTCGGCACATGCTCCACGGTGGTCCCGCCGCCCCTGCGCGCAAGAAGACGACCAAGAAGGCTGTGTCGGCGAGCAAGCGATAGACCGACCACCTGTCGCCCGACACAACTGCGCGCGACTCGGGCGTCGGCAACCTCGACTACGCTCGGCAAACGTGAATGACCCGGCCTCTTACCGGCCTGCGCCCGGCTCCATCCCTGACTCGCCTGGCGTCTACCGCTTTCGCGACGAGCGCGGTCGGGTCATCTACGTCGGCAAGGCGAAGAGCCTGCGGTCGCGGCTGAACTCGTACTTCGCCGACTTCGCGACGTTGCATCCGCGCACCCAGACGATGGTCACCACCGCGTGCCGGGTCGACTGGACGGTGGTCTCCACCGAAGTCGAGGCGCTCCAGCTTGAGTACAACTGGATCAAAGAGTTCGACCCGCGGTTCAACGTCAAATACCGCGACGACAAGAGCTACCCGTTCCTCGCGGTGACCCTGTTCGAAGAGGTGCCGCGGCTGATGGTCTACCGGGGCGCGAAGAAGAAGGGCATCCGCTACTTCGGGCCCTACTCACATGCGTGGGCGATTCGCGAGACGCTCGACCTGTTGCTGCGGGTTTTTCCGGCGCGCACCTGTTCGGCCGGCGTCTACCGCCGCGCCGAGCGCACCGGCCGGCCATGCCTGCTCGGCCACATCGGCAAGTGCAGCGCGCCGTGCGTCGGCTGGGTGAGCAAGGAAGAGCACCGCGCGATCGTCGACGACTTCTGCAACTTCATGGCCGGTCACACCAGTGCCTACCTGAAGCGGCTTGAGCGGGAGATGCGCAGAGCCGCCGACACTGAGGAGTTCGAGCGGGCGGCCCGGTTGCGAGACGACGCGGCCGCACTTCGGCGCGCTATCGAGAAGCAGGCCGTCGTCTTGACCGAAGACACCGACGCCGACGTCGTCGCCTTCGCCGACGACCCGCTGGAGGCCGCCGTCCAGGTCTTCTTCGTGCGCGGCGGGCGGGTGCGCGGTCAACGTGGCTGGGTCGTGGAGAAGGTCGAAGACGTCACCACCGCCGACTTGGTCGAGCATTTTCTGGTTCAGATCTACGGCGAGGCGGGCGACTCGGAGACGGGGATCGTCGGCGAGGTGCCGCGCGAGGTCCTGGTGCCGGAGTTGCCGCCCGACGAGACCGCGATGTCGGAGTGGCTGTGCGAACGACGCGGTGGCCGGGTCGACCTGCGGGTTCCTCAACGCGGGGCCAAACGTGCGCTGATGGAGACGGTCGGCCGCAACGCGATGCAGGCGTTGGCGTTGCACAAAACCAAGCGGGCCACCGACCTGACCGCGCGCGGACGCGCGTTAGAGGAAATCCAGTCGGCACTGAGCCTGGCGCAGGCGCCGCTGCGCATCGAGTGCTACGACATCTCGAACCTGCAGGGCACCAACGTCGTCGCGTCGATGGTGGTGTTCGAGGACGGTCTGGCGCGCAAGAGCGAGTACCGCCGCTTCGCCATCAACTCGGTCGGCGACGCGGTGGCGGCTGAGGGCGGTGCTGGCCAGGATCGGGCGACCGCCAACGACGTGGCCGCGATCCACGAGGTCATCAGCCGCCGGTTCCGCCGCTATCTCGACGAGCGGTCCGCCGACGAGTTGCAGATGGACGACCCGAACGACGACGACTTCGAGCTGGCCGCGCGGATCGACCCGGCGACCGGAAAACCGCGAAAGTTCGCCTACCCGCCGAACCTGGTCGTGGTCGACGGCGGGCCGCCCCAGGTCGCCGCCGCGCAGCGGGCGCTCGACGAACTCGGGGTTGACGACGTCGCGCTGGTCGGCTTGGCCAAGCGGCTGGAGGAGGTGTGGAAGCCGGGCGAGCCCGACCCGGTGATCATGCCGCGCACCAGCGAAGGGCTCTACTTGTTGCAGCGGGTGCGCGACGAAGCGCACCGGTTCGCCATCGCGTACCACCGGGCGAAGCGGTCGAGGTCCATGACCCGCAGCGCTCTCGAGGGGATTCCGGGCCTTGGCGCCACCCGGCGGGCCGCTTTGCTGAAACACTTTGGATCGGTGAAGCGGTTGCGCGCCGCGTCACTCGACGAGGTCGCCGAAGTGCCAGGCTTTGGACGACGGACCGCGGAGCTCGTCGTGGCCGCGTTGCACAAGACCGACGGTCAGTCCGGCGCCGGCGATGACGCTGGCGCTGAGAGTGAAGGGAGCCCGACGTGACGGCGGCAGCCTCGCCTGTGCATTCGTCGTTGCGCCTCGTCGTCATCACCGGCCTGTCGGGCGCCGGCCGCAGCACAGCGGCCAAGTGCCTGGAGGACCTCGGCTGGTTCGTCGTCGACAACCTGCCGCCCGGCCTGCTCGACACGATGGTCGAGCTCGGCAGCCGCAGCGCCGGCGCCATCACCAAAATCGCCGCGGTCGTCGACGTGCGCAGCCGCGGATTCACCTCCGACCTGCACGGCGCGTTGGCGGCGCTCGAGCGCCGTGGCGCCGAGTTGCAGGTCGTCTTTCTCGAAGCCTCGGACGACGAACTCGTGCGCCGGTTCGAGAACGTCCGTCGGCCACATCCCTTGCAGGGCGACGCCGGGATCATCGACGGCATCTCGCGCGAACGCGAGCTGCTGCGCGACGTCCGAGGCGAGGCCGACCTGGTGCTCGACACCACTCGGCTCAACGTGCATGAGTTACGAGCGAAAATCGTGGCCGCGTTCGCCGACGTCGACGAGCCGGGATTGCGCGCCACGGTGATGTCGTTCGGCTACAAGTACGGGCTGCCGGTTGACGCCGACCTGGTTGTCGACTGCCGGTTCTTGCCGAATCCGCACTGGATCCCAGAGCTTCGTTCGCTCAACGGCCGCGACAGCGAAGTTCGCGACTACGTGCTGCGGCAGCCCGGCGCCCGGGAATTCCTTGACGGCTATGAGAACTTGCTGCGCATCGTCGTCGACGGGTATCGCAACGAAGGCAAGCGGTACATGATGCTGGCCGTCGGTTGCACAGGTGGCAAGCACCGCAGCGTCGCCATCGCCGAGGAGCTGGCCGCGTCGTTGCGTTCCATCGGTCGCGACGTCGTGGAGGGCGCTGGCGGTGAGCCGATCGACGTCCAGGTCACCCACCGCGACTTGGGCCGCGAATGACGTCCGACGGCCCACGCGGTGGCCCCAAAGTCGTGGCGCTCGGCGGTGGTCACGGGCTGGCGGCGTCGCTCTCCGCGTTGCGTCGCATCACGAGCCAGTTGACCGCCGTCGTCACCGTGTCGGACGACGGCGGGTCGAGCGGCCGGTTGCGCAAGGAATTCGGCGTGCTGCCTCCGGGGGACCTGCGGATGGCGCTGTCGGCGCTGTGCGGTGACGACCCCTGGGGGCGCACCTGGGCCGAGGTTGTGCAGCACCGCTTCAAGAGCGGCGGTCCGTTGCACGACCACGCGCTTGGCAATCTGCTGATCGTGGCGATCAACGAGTTGCTGGGCGACCAGGTGGCGGCACTCGACTTGGTCGCCGAGCTGCTTCGAGCCCAGGGCAGGGTGCTTCCGATGTCGGTGGTGCCGCTCGACATCGAGGCGGATGTCGCGGGCCTTGACCCCGAGGATCCGCGGGTGAGCCGCACCGTTCGCGGCCAGGTCGCGGTCGCGACGGCGCGCGGCGACATCATGAGCGTGCGGCTGGCGCCGGCCGATCCGCCGGCCTGCCCGCAGGCGGTCGCCGCGGTTCTCGACGCCGACTGGGTCGTGCTCGGCCCGGGCTCCTGGTTTTCCAGCGTGATTCCGCACCTGCTCGTCCCGGAGCTGGCGGCGGCTCTCGTCTCGTCGTCCGCGCGTAAGTTGGTCGCGCTCAACCTCGCGCCGCAGCCGGGGGAGACGTCGAACTTCTCACCCGAGACCCACCTCGACGTGTTGGCGGCGCACGCTCCCGGCCTGTCCGTCGACGTCGTCCTCGCCGACGAGGGGGTTGTTGCGCGCACCGATACGTTGCGTTCAGCGGCGGCTGACCTCGGCGGTCGGCTGGTGTTGGCGCCGGTCGCGATGGACGACGGGACGCCGCGCCACGACCCCAAGCGGTTGGCGGTCGCGTACGACGGCATTTTCGCCGGGCAGTTCGCCGGCTTGGAGGAAGGGAGCGCCTGATGGCCATGACCTCGGCGGTCAAAGACGAGTTGTCCAGGCTCTCGGTGACGAAGACCTGCTGCCGGAAGGCGGAGACGTCGGCGTTGCTGCGCTTTGCCGGTGGCCTGCACCTGGTCGGTGGCCGCGTGGTCGTCGAGGCTGAACTCGACACCGGGGCGTCCGCCCGCCGGCTGCGCAAGGACGTCGCCGAGCTGTACGGCCACAGCTCCGACGTCACCGTGGTGGCGCCCGGGGGATTGCGGAAGGGCAGCCGCTACGTCGTCCGAGTCGTGAAAGACGGCGACCTGCTGGCCAAACAAACCGGCCTCATCGACGGGCAGGGCCGGCCGATTCGCGGCTTGCCGCCGCAGGTGGTGTCGGGCGGGGTTTGTGACGCGGAGGCGGCGTGGCGTGGGGCGTTCCTGGCGCACGGCTCGTTGACCGAGCCAGGGCGGTCGTCCGCGCTTGAGGTCACCTGCCCTGGACCGGAAGCGGCGCTCGCGTTGGTGGGCGCGGCGCGGCGGCTCGGCGTGCCGGCGAAGGCCCGCGAGGTGCGCGGGGTCGACCGGGTGGTGATCCGCGACGGCGACGCGATCGGCGCGCTGCTCACCCGGCTCGGCGCGCACGACAGCGTGCTGGCGTGGGAGGAGCGCCGGGTGCGCCGCGAGGTGCGCGCGGCGGCCAACCGGCTGGCCAACTTCGACGACGCCAACCTGCGGCGGTCGGCGCGAGCCGCGGTGGCCGCGGGCGCGCGGGTGAAGCGGGCGCTGGAGATCCTCGGCGACGAGGCGCCCGAGCACTTGGTCGCCGCCGGGTCGCTGCGAGTCGAGCACGCGCAAGCCTCGCTGGAGGAACTCGGCGCGTTGGCCGACCCGCCGATGACCAAGGACGCGGTCGCCGGTCGGATCCGGCGACTGCTGGCGATGGCCGACAAGCGGGCCGCCGAGCTTGGCGTCCCCGGCACGGACGCCGGCCTCAGCGCCGACCTGCTCGTCCCCTAGCCGGTTGCGAGTTGATCACGCTCAGGGGGCCGACACTCCCTCAGCGTGGCGTGCGCGCCCAGCTCGGGGGTCGGGGCCCAGCCCGGGAGATCGTTTCGACGCCCGTACGGGCGACTGGCGCATCCAGAAAGGCCCAAGGTCACGGGTCCGAAGGGCCATATCCCGCTGGCGGGAGAGGTCACCCGATCGGTTAGGGTTTTAGCGCCGACTCGCCCCCGGCGTCCGCCGAGAAACTGCGCTGCGACCACGCCCCGGGGCCCGCCGGCGGCGTTGATCAGTGCCGATCAGCGACAGATCAGCACGACGATTTCGGTTCTCGACTCGAACGAGGAGCTCTCGTGACTATTCGCGTTGGCGTCAACGGTTTCGGACGCATCGGACGCAACTTCTACCGCGCTGTGGCCGCCTCGCAAGGCAGCAACCTCGAGATCGTCGCGGTCAACGACCTGACCGACACGAAGACCTTGGCGCACCTGCTCAAGTACGACACCGTGCTCGGCACGTTCGCCGGCGAGGTGAAGGCGGGCGAGGGCACGATCTCGGTCGACGGCAAGGAGATCAAGGTTCTCTCCCAGCGCGACCCGGGCGCCCTTCCGTGGGGTGACCTTGGCGTTGACATCGTCGTCGAGTCGACCGGCCACTTCACCGACGCGACCAAGGCAAAGGCCCACATCGACGCCGGCGCCAAGAAGGTCATCATCTCCGCGCCGGCCAAGGGCGAGGACGCCACATTCGTGCTCGGCGTCAACGACGACGACTACGACCCCGCCAAGCACCACGTCATCAGCAACGCGTCGTGCACGACGAACTGCGTCGCCCCGCTGGCGAAGGTGCTGCAAGACACGTTCGGCATCGTCAAGGGCTTCATGACCACGGTGCACGCTTACACCAACGACCAGGTCATCCTCGACTTCCCGCACAAGGACCTGCGCCGCGCCCGCGCCGCCGCCCAGAACATCATCCCGACCACGACCGGCGCCGCGAAGGCCGTCGCGCTCGTGCTGCCGGAGTTGAAGGGCAAGCTCGACGGCTTCGCGCTGCGCGTGCCGGTGCCGGACGGCTCGATCACCGACCTCGTCGTCGAGCTCGAGCGCGAGACCACCAAGGACGAGGTGAACGCCGCGTACAAGGCGGCCGCCGAAGGTCCGCTGAAGGGCTACCTCTACTACAGCGAAGACCCGATCGTGTCGTCCGACATCGTCGGCTCGCCGGCGTCGTGCACCTTCGACTCGCCGCTCACCATGGTCAGCGGCAACCAGGTCAAGGTCCTCGGCTGGTACGACAACGAGTGGGGCTACTCCAGCCGGCTGGCTGACCTCACCTCGCTCGTCGCCGCCCGGCTCGGCTAGGCGGCCACCGGATGCAGACCGTCGACGACCTGGAGGTCGCCGGCCGCACCGTGCTGGTCCGGTCCGACCTCAACGTGCCGCTCAAAGACGGTGTGATCACCGACGACAAGCGGATTCAGGCCAGCGTCCCGACCATCCGCGACCTGGCCGGCAGGGGCGCCCGCGTCGTCGTGCTCGCGCACCTCGGCCGGCCCAAGGGCGAGGTGAAGCCGGAGCTGTCGCTGCGCCCCGTCGCCCAGCGGCTGCAACAGCTGCTCGGGCAGCCGGTCGGCTTCCCGGAGACCGCCGAGGGCGGGGTGGCCGGCCCGGCCGCGCAGGCGGCGGTTTCCGCCGCCGGCGCGGGCGGCGTCGTCCTGCTTGAGAACATTCGCTTCGAGGCCGCCGAAACCAGCAAGGACGACGGCGAACGCGCCGCGTTCGCAAACGCGTTGGTGGCGCTCGCCGGTGACAACCCCGCGTACGTGGGCGACGGTTTCGGCGCGGTGCACCGCAAGCACGCCAGCGTTTACGACCTGCCCAAGCTGCTGCCACACGCGGCTGGCGGCCTAGTGCTCGCCGAGGTCACCGTGCTCAAGCGGCTCACCGAAGACCTCGAGCGGCCGTACGTCGTGGTGCTCGGCGGGGCGAAGGTGTCCGACAAGCTCGGCGTCATCTCCAACCTGCTCGACAAGGTCGACCGGTTGATCATCGGCGGCGGCATGGCCTACACCTTCTTGAAGGCGCAGGGCCACGAGGTGGGCAACTCGCTGCTCGAGGCAGACCAACTCGACACCGTGCGTGGCTTCCTCGCCGACGCCGACAAGCGGGGCGTCGAGCTGATCCTGCCGGTCGACGTCGTGGCGGCGACCAACTTCGCGCCTGACGCGCAGAGCACAGTCGTCGCGGCCACCGAGATCCCCGCCGACCGCGAGGGTCTCGACATCGGGCCGAAGACCCGTGAGCTGTTCGCCGGCAAGCTGTCCGACGCGCGCACCGTCTTCTGGAACGGTCCGATGGGCGTGTTCGAGTTCGACGCCTTCGCGGCCGGCACGAAGTCGCTCGCGGACGCGCTCACCAAGGTCACCGGGTTGACCGTGGTCGGCGGCGGCGACTCCGCCGCGGCCGTGCGCAAGCTGGGCTTCCCCGAAAGCGCGTTCGGGCATGTCTCCACCGGCGGCGGCGCGAGCCTCGAATACCTCGAGGGCAAGACGCTGCCCGGCCTGCAAGCGCTGGAGGGTTAAGCGTGGGGAACAAGCCGGCCCGCAAGCCACTCATGGCGGGCAACTGGAAGATGAACCTCAACCACCTTGAGGCCATCGCGCTCGTCCAAAAGCTCGCCTTCTCGCTCAACGACACCGACTACGACGCCGTCGACGTCGCGGTGATCCCGCCGTTCACCGACCTGCGCAGCGTGCAGACGCTCGTCGACGGCGACCGGTTGCGGATCAGCTATGGCGCCCAGGACGTCTCCGCCCACGAGGCGGGCGCGTACACCGGGGAGATCTCGGCGGCGATGCTGGCGAAACTCGGCTGCACGTACGCCGTCGTCGGCCACTCCGAGCGGCGGCAGTACCACCACGAGGACGACGCGCTCGTCAACGCGAAGGTCAAGGCCGCCATCGCGGCCGGCATCACCCCGATCCTGTGCATCGGGGAGCCGCTCGACGTCCGGCAGGCCGGCAACCACGTGGCGCACACGTTGAGCCAGCTCGACGGCGGCCTGAAGGACGTGCCCGCCGACAAGGCGGCGGCGTCCGTCATCGCGTACGAGCCGGTCTGGGCGATCGGCACCGGCGAGGTCGCCACGCCGCAGGACGCCCAAGAGGTGTGCGCGGCGATCCGCGCCCGAGTGGCCGAGCTGTACGACACGGCGGTGAGTGATCGAGTCCGGGTACTGTACGGCGGCTCAGTCAAGGGAAATAATGCGGCCGGGATCATGGCGGAGAGCGACATCGACGGCGCGCTGGTCGGGGGAGCTAGCCTCGATGCCGATGATTTTGTGAAGATTGTCCGGTTCGGCAGCACAGAGTAGTGACGTTTCGGCCAATCTCGTACAACGAGATGCGACCGAAATCTACTTGCGTAACTCTTGCGTCACGATCTGCGTTAGATTCACGAGATCAGCCGTGAGCGGGTAGGGCGACCGCTAGATTCGCCCGCGACCGGCACCGGTGTCGCATCAGACGCGACCCGGCGTACGGAGAGCCGTAACTACTTGCGGACCGCCCACAAGGTGGTCGGAAGAAGGAGAGAAATGCTCGGCAGACGTAGAGGGCTTCAGGTCGCGGCCGGGATCGCCGTGCTCGCCCTTGCCGCCACCGCGTGCGGTGGGAGCAGCAAGAAGAGCAGCAACGGTGGCAGCAGCGGCGGCAACGTGACCCAGGGCCGGATCAAGGCGTCCGATCCGAACACCGTGAACGCGGTGAGCAATCCCAAGAAGGGTGGCACGCTCACCTACGCGCTTGAGAAGACGATCAGCAACTGGAACACGCTGACGTCGGCTGGCAACACGTTCGAGACCGCTGAGGTCATTGACGCCATCTACCCGTCGGCCTTCAACGCCCAGCCCGACCTGTCGCCGGCGATGAACACCGACCTGCTGACCAGCGCCAAGGTCACCAAGACGGACCCCGAGACGATCGTCTACCAGATCAACCCGAAGGCGGTTTGGTCTGACGGCACGCCGATCAACGCCGACGACTTCATCTACGTCTGGAAGGGTAGCTCGGCGTGCGACAAGTGCGACGTCGCGTCGAACACCGGCTACACCGACATCGACACCATCACCGGCTCGGGCACTAACAACCAGACGGTCACGGTCACCTTCAAGCAGGGCAAGTCCTTCTCGGACTGGAAGTACATGTTCGGCCCGTTGCTGCCGGCGCACGCCGCGCAGCCGCAGGGTCTCGACGCCACGAACCTCGAGGCGAGCTGGGACCACGGCTTCGCCGACAACCCGCCGAAGGTCTCGGGTGGCCCGTACATCATCAGCGACTTCCAAAAGGACCAAAGCGTCACGCTGACGCCGAACACCAAGTGGTACGGCGCGAAGGGCCCGTACCTCGACAAGCTGGTCTTCCGCATGATCACTGACGCGACGCAGGAGCCCCCGGCGCTGCAGAACAAAGAGATCGACGCGATGTACCCGCAGCCCGAGGTCGACCTGATCAAGCAGCTTGACGCGATGCAGGGCGTCGTTTACCAGGAGGACCTCGGCCTGGTCTACGAGCACTTCGACTTCAACCTGCAGAACCCCGCGTTGCAAGACAAGGCGGTTCGCCAGGCGCTGTTCACCGCGGTCGACCGCCAGCAGATCATGAAGGCGACGGTCTTGCAGGCCGACCCGGACGTTCCGCCGCTGAACAACCGGATGTTCGTGCCCGGCCAGGACGGCTACCAGGACAACGTCACGAAGTACGGCTACGGCTCCGGCGACATCGCCAAGGCCAAGAAGTACCTGACCGACGCGAAGTACACCGGTGTTGGCAGCAAGCTGGTCGGGCCTGACGGCAAGCCGTTCCCGACCCTCCAGATGGCGTACACCCAGGGCAACCAGGTGCGCCAGACCGAGTGCCAGATGTTCGCGGACGCCGCCAAGCAGCTCGGCATCACCGTCAACGTGACGCCGACCGACAGCTTGGGCAAGACGCTGACCCAGGCCGACTCCAACCACCACTACGACGTGATCGTCTTCGCGTGGGTGGCGACGCCGTTCCCGGCCTCCGGCAACGCGCCGCTGTACCAGAGCAACACCGCGCAAGGCGGCGGCGACAACTGGGGTGGCAACTACGGCCACTACACCAACGCCGACGTCGACAAGTGGCTGGCCGACTCCTTGTCCAACACCGACCCGAAGGCGGTTGTCAAGGACCTCAACCAGGCTGACGCGCAGATCTCGGCCGACGCGTACACGCTTCCGCTGTACCAGAAGCCGACCCTGCTGGCCTACGTGAACAAGTGGGGCAACATCCGCGACAACGCCACCAGCGTTGGCCCGCCGTACAACGTCCAGGAATGGGGCTTGAAGCCTTCGGCCTCGTAAGCCGCCTGAACGGTCCTGCTTAAGGACGACGAGCACGACCGGGGGCCGACCCGTTGATCACGGGTCGGCCCCCGAAGTCCATCTGGGATTGGACGACAACCGCTGAAAATCGGTTGCGCAGCCGAAGATCCGCGTTCCGCCCGATAGACTTCGCGCTCGACGGGCATACCCGGCCCAACCGAACCCGGGCCTCACCAGGCCCACTGACCCCGGGGCAATCCGGCCCCTCCGCCCCAAGGGCTACCCGCCCTGGCCTCTCCCTAGCGAGGCGATCGATGCTGGCGTACGCCATTCGGCGGCTGCTGATCTCTATACCGATCATCCTCATCTCGACGTTCATCGTCTTCCTGCTCGTCACCTACTCCGGTGACCCGCTGGCGAACCTGCGCACCAAGCAGCCGATTCCGCCGCCGCAGGTCTTTGCCAAGTACAGACATCAGTTCCGGCTCGACCAACCGGTGCTTGAGCGGTACTGGCATTGGATCACCGGCGTGGTGCACGGCGACTTCGGTCCGTCGGTCGAGGGTGGCGGCACCTTGAACATCGGGCATGAGCTCGGCCACCGACTCATCGTGTCGGCCCGGCTGGTCATCGCGGCGATGATCATCGCGGCGCTGCTCGCCATCGTGGTCGGCGTGATCAGCGCGATGAAGCAGTACAGCATCCCCGATTACGCGTTCACCTTCACCGGATTCTTGTTCTTGTCGATGCCGGTCTTCTGGTTCGCGGTGCTGCTCAAAGAGGCGGCAATCTGGCTGAACGTGCACGCGGGCACGTCGCTGAAGACGATCGGCGACACCTCGCCCATCGTCGCGCCGGGCACCTGGGCGCACTTCACCGACGCGGTCAACCACCTGGTGCTGCCGACCATCGCGTTGGCCATGACGTCGTACGCCGCGTGGAGCCGGTTCAACCGGGCGTCGATGCTTGAGGTGCTCAACAGCGACTACATCCGGTTGGCGCGGGCCAAGGGCCTGAGCCGGCAGCGGGTGTTGGTGCGGCACGCGTTGCGCACCGCGTTGATCCCGTTCGTGACCGTCACCGCGCTCGACATGGCGGCCATCCTGGGCGCGACCATCATCACCGAGACGGTGTTCCAGTGGCGCGGGATGGGCACTTTCCTGCTTGACGGCATCAGAAATCTCGACGTCTACGTCGTGCTGGCATGGCTGTTGGTGGCGGCGCTCATCGTGATTGTCTTCAACCTGATCGCCGACCTGCTGTACGGCGTCCTAGACCCGAGGATCCGCTATGAGTAGCCGGCCCGACGAGCGATTGCAGGCGGAGCGCGCGCGCGGCGGCCCGCACGCTGCGCAGACCGAGGAAGTCTCGTCACCGAACGCCCCGTTGCAGGGTGTGGCGCTCGAACGCGAACTCGTCGAGGCGCCCGACCGCGAGTTCACCGTCGCCGCCCGCTCGCAGTGGAGCATGGTGGTTCGCCGGTTCCTTCGGCACAAGCTCGCGGTGGTCAGCCTGGCGGTGTTCGTCGCCGTCGTGCTGCTGGCGTTCGTCGGTGGCGCGCTTTGGCACTACAGCTACCAGCAATACACCAACGATTACAGCGTCGGCCCGAGCCTGAAGCACCCGTTCGGCACCGACTCGTCAAGCTTCGACACCTTCGCCCAGGTGTTGCGCGGCACCCAGCGGTCGCTCGAAATCGCGCTCTTCGTGGCTATCGTGGCGACCGCCGTCGGAACGGTCTACGGCGCGATCGCGGGCTACTTCCGCGGCACGTCAGACAGCGTCATGATGCGGATCGTCGACCTGTTCCTCACCTTCCCGACCATCGCGGTGGCGGCGATTCTGGGCGACCAGCTCGGCCCCAAGGCGAACGGTTGGCTGTGGATCGCCATGGTGCTCGCCGCGCTGATCTGGCCGTACGTCTCCCGCGTCGTCCGCGGCGTCACGCTGTCGATTCGAGAGAAGGAGTACATCGAAGCGTCTCGTGCCCTCGGCGCCTCCAACTCGCGAATCATCGCGCGGCACGTGGTGCCGAACGTGATCGGCCCGGTCATCGTGACCATCACCATCTTGGTGGCGCAGGCGATCCTGGCCGAGACGGCGCTCTCGTTCGTCGGCTTCGGCGTCAAGGCGCCCGACACCTCGCTCGGTCTGTTGGTCAGCGTCAACCAGACCGCCGTCCAGACCCGACCTTGGCTCTTCTACTTCCCGGGATTCTTCATCATCGTGATCGCCCTTTCGATCAATTTCATCGGTGACGGCCTGCGCGACGCGCTTGACCCGACCCAGACGCGGGTGCGCGCATGACCGCGCCGGACACAGATATCTCGACATCGAGAAACCCTTCGGGCGGTCATTCCGCAGATGACGCGCTCCTCGTCATCGAGAACCTGTCCGTGGGGTTCCCCACCGAGGACGGCGTGGTGCAAGCGGTGCGCGGCGTGTCGTACACGCTGCGCCCCCGCGAGGTGCTTGGCATCGTCGGTGAGTCCGGATCTGGCAAGTCGGTGACCTCACTTGCGGTGATGGGCCTGCTGCCAAAGTCGGCGCGGGTCGGCGGTTCCGTGCGGTTCCGCAATGACGAGCTGCTCGGGTTGTCGGAGACGGCGCTGGCCAAGTTTCGCGGCGAGCACGTCGCGATGATTTTCCAAGACCCAATGAGCAGCCTGAACCCCGTCTACACCGTGGGCTGGCAAATCGCGGAGGCGCTTCGTGCTCATCACGAGATGAGCAAGGACGCCGCGATGGCGCGCGCCGTCGAGCTGCTCAAGACGGTGGGCATCCCACGGGCGGACGAGCGGGCGCACAACTATCCGCACGAGTTCTCCGGCGGCATGCGGCAGCGCGCGGTCATCGCCATCGCCATGGCCAACGACCCCGACGTCATCATCGCCGACGAGCCGACCACCGCCCTCGACGTCACCGTGCAAGCCCAGGTGCTCGACACGCTCACCACCGCGCGTCAGGAGACCGGCGCGGCGATGGTGCTGATCACCCACGACCTCGGGGTCGTCGCCGGCCAGGCCGACCGGGTGCTGGTGATGTACGCCGGCAAGCCGGTCGAGATCGGCACCGTCGACGAGATCTTCTACACGCCTCGCATGCCCTACACGCTCGGGTTGCTCGGCAGTCTGCCGCGACTCGACGCCACCGACACCGAACGGCTGACCCCGATCGTCGGCTCGCCGCCGTCGCTGATCAACCTGTTGCCGGGCTGCCCGTTCGCACCGCGCTGCCCGCTGCGCCAGCCGATTTGCGACGTCGAGGAGCCGGAGTTGCGGCCCACCACCTCTGCGACGCACGTCGCCGCCTGCCATTTCAGCGAGCAACTCGAGGGCAAGAAGCCGTCCGACCTGTTCCAGGCGACCAGCGCCGACGACGTCCTGCCTGATGCTGAACCGTCGGAGCAGCAGGCTCGTGACGTCCGGGGCGAGGCCGCCGCCGAGCAACTGTCCGGGGGAGGCCAGCAATGACCACGGTCCAGTCCGCGCCGACGCTTCCGTCGTCCGAGCCAGCTCGCCCGGTGCTCGAGGTCCACAACTTGGTCAAGCACTTTCCGGTGCGCAGCCACGGCCTCATCCGCCGCAAGGTCGGCGACGTGCACGCGGTGTGCGACGTCTCGTTCGACCTCTACCCGGGCGAGACGCTCGGCCTGGTGGGTGAGTCGGGCTGTGGCAAGACCACGACCAGCCGGGTGGTGCTCAACCTGCAGCCGGCGACGTCCGGCACCGTGCTGTTCGACGGCCGCGAGATCAGCGGGCTCAAGCAAAGCGAGATGCGCCGGCTGCGTCGCGAGATGCAGATCGTCTTCCAAGACCCGTACGCGTCGCTCGACCCGCGCATGCCGGTCAACGAGATCGTCGCGGAGCCGTTGCGAATTCACGGCCGTTACGAGAAGAGCGGACGACGCAAGGTCGCCGAGTTGCTGCGCACGGTGGGTCTCAACCCCGAGCACGGCAACCGCTACGCGCACGAGTTCTCTGGCGGCCAGCGGCAGCGCATCGGCATCGCGCGGGCGCTGGCGCTCGAGCCGCGCGTCCTCATCCTCGACGAGCCGGTGTCGGCGCTCGACGTCTCGATTCAAGCCGGTGTGCTGAACCTGCTCGAGGAGTTGCAGGATCGGCTCGGGCTCGCCTACTTGTTCGTCGCGCACGACCTGTCGGTGGTCAAGCACATCTCCGACCGCATCGCGGTGATGTACCTCGGGCGGATCGTCGAGATGGCCACCCGCGACCAACTGTTCGCGTCGCCGGCCCACCCGTACACGCAGGCGTTGATCTCGGCGATCCCGATCCCCGACCCGGTCAAGGAGCGGGCGCGCAACCGGATCGTGGTCACCGGCGACGTCCCGAGCCCGATCGACCCACCGAGCGGTTGCCGGTTCCGCACCCGTTGCCCGAAGTTCGCCAACCAGTTGAGCAACGCCGAGCAGCAGCGGTGCATCGAGGAGATCCCGGGTTTGATCGACCACGGGCAAGGACATCCCGCGGCTTGCCATTACGCTGAGGTCGTCAATGTTTTGTAGGGCCACCCCGTTCGTCCGGCTAGGAGTCGTCCGTGATCGCCGCGCTTGAGGTCATCGTCGCGCTGACCAGCATCCTGCTTGTGGTGCTGATCCTGCTGCACCGCGGCAAGGGCGGTGGCCTGTCCGACATGTTCGGCGGTGGCTTCACCTCGAACTTCGCCGGCTCGTCCGTGGTCGAGCGCAACCTCGACCGGTTCACGCTGATCGCCGGCGTGCTGTGGTTCGCGGCGATCATCGGCTTGCTGTTCTTGATCAAGTAGCCGGATCACGACTAGGGCGTGGTCAGCTGGCCCGAGTGGCCCGTCCGGCCGCCCGCGGGGCCGTACACTTGCGCGACAGTAGTGCGCTGCGCGGGCGAGATGTTCGGTGCTCGCGAAGTATTCGATCTTGAGGCAGGGAGTGCACGCCGTGGCTGGTGGCAACGCGATTCGCGGGAGCCGGGTGGGCGCAGGGCCCATGGGCGAGGCCGAGCGGGGCGAGTCGGCGCCGCGGCGGCGTATCTCGTTTTGGTGCGCCAACGGCCATGAGACGCGGCCTTCGTTCGCGTCCGACGCGGTGATCCCGGAGTCGTGGGACTGCCCGCGCTGCGGGCTGCCAGCTGGCCCTGACCGCGAGGTGCCGCCGACCGCGCCGCGCACCGAGCCCTACAAGACCCATCTCGCCTACGTGCGCGAGCGGCGAAACGACGCTGACGGCGAGGCGATTTTGGCCGAGGCGCTCGAGCGGTTGCGCGGCTCGAAGGTGTACCCCCGCATCTAGCCGCCCCCGCAGCTAACCCGCCCAGGTGCCGAGTCGGCGATGGCGTCGCCGCTAACTCGCTGACAGCGCGGCGCCCACCTGCGCCGGCTGCGGGATGTGCCGCGGCGGTACGGTCATCAACATCTCGAAACCGCGCCTGCTCTGTTCGTCGCGCGGCGTCTGCACGGTGAGTCGCGCGTTGCGCTGGTCGGAGAGCCACAGGTGGCTGGCCTCCACGTTCAGCGATCCGGCCTGCGGGTGCTGGTAGCGCTTGTAACAGGTGTCCATCGGGGCAACCTCATGCCGGGCCCACAACTCGCAAAACTCCGCTGAGCTGTGCTGCATGAGCTCAAGCAACGCCGTCCACCCTGGATCGCCGACGTAGTCGGCCATCGCGGTGCGCATCTTCGCCACGATGCGGCGCGCGAACTGCGACCAGTCCGACAGCAGGGTGCGCCAGGCCGGATCCATGAAGCACATCCACACGATGTTGCGGCACAGTGGCGGCAAGGCGGTGTAGTCGCCAAACAATCCGAGATAGGCGCGGTTGCTGGCCAAGATCTCCCACCGCGGGCCGAAGATGGCGGCCGGCATGGGGGTCAACTGGTCGAGCATCGCCTGCAGGCCGGCGCTCACCTCGGGCAGCGGCGCCAATTGTTCGGGGTCGGGCAACTCGGCCAACGCGAACAAGTGGGCCCGCTCGGTCGGATCGAGACTCAGCACTCGCGCGACCGACTGCAGCACCTGCGCCGACACGTTGATCGAGCGGCCCTGCTCCAGCCAGGTGTACCAGGTGATCCCGATCCCGGAGAGCAGCGCGACCTCCTCGCGTCGAAGGCCAGGCGTCCGGCGGCGCAGCCCCGGCGCCATGCCCACCATCTCGGGGGTGGTGCGCTCGCGCCGCGAGCGGATGAACTCGCCGAGCAGTCGCCGACGCTCGGCGGTGATCTCGCGAGGGCTCTGCGCCGGGGGCATGCCCGCGAGGGCGTCGTCCAAGACAACGCCCGCCTGAGCCCGGACGACGTGAGGCAACTGCGGGACGCGGGTCGGTTTGGTTGTCGCGACTGTCACGTGCTCCATCGTGCCGGACGCCGCCGGGGGTTATCCAGGTTCGGCTAGTAACAGCATCAGCGGGCTCTCGGTACCAGGTAACGGCGGCCAGCAGCCTGGTGCGCATGACCAATGTGACCGAAGCAGTTCTGACCTTACCGACGTCCGAACCGACCCGGCCGCGACCGCCGTGGCGCGCGTTGCCGGTGCTGCTCGTCGGCGCGTTCCTGCCGGTGCTCGACGCGTTCATCGTCAACGTCGCCCTCGCCACCATCGGCCGCGACTTGCACACCGGCCCGGCCGAGCTCGAGCTCACCGTGTCCGGCTACGGCGTCGCGTACGCGTGCTCGCTGGTGGCGGGGGGCCGGCTCGGCGACCGGCTGGGTCGGCGGCGGGTGTTCCTCGCCGGCATGGCCGCGTTCACGGCGGCGTCGGTGTTGTGCGGCGTCGCGCCGTCCGCCTGGTTGTTGATCGCGTTTCGGGTCTTGCAGGGGTTCGCCGCGGCGTTGATGTTCCCGCAGGTGCTGGCCGCGATCCAGGCCGGCTTCGAAGGGCCGGATCGGCAGCGCGCGCTCGGCTTTCTCGGCGCCGTCGTCGGCGCGGCGGGCGCCGTCGGTCAGATCGTCGGCGGGTCGCTGCTTGCCGCCGACGTCGCAGGCCTGGGCTGGCGGCCGATCTTCTTGGTGAACGTCCCGGTCGGCGTCGCGGCATTCTTCATCGGACGGCGGATGCTGCCCGAGAGCCGCAACGCAACCGCCCCCGCGGTCGACGTCGTGGGCGGCCTCAGCCTGGCGGCGACGATCGCGCTGGTGCTCCTGCCGTTGACGCTTGGCCGGGCGAGCGGGTGGCCCGCGTGGACGTGGATCAGCCTGGCGATCGCGCCGGTTGCCGGCGCCTTCTTCGTGACGAGCCAACGCCGGCATGAGCGCGCTGGCCGGGTGCCACTGGTGCCGTTGTCGTTGCTCGAGGCGCGGTACGCCCGGCTTGGTCTGACCGCGATGCTGCTGTTCGCCACCTGCGTCGGAGGCTTCTTGTTCAGCCTCACGATGGTGTTGCAAGCCGGCCACGGTTACTCGGCGCTGAAATCCGGGCTGACCATGGTGCCGAGCGCGGCGGCGTTCTTCGCGGTGGCGCTGGTGACCCGCCGGCTCATCGGGCGATTCGGCGATCGGCTGGTCGCCGGGGGAGCGGTGGTGTTCGCGCTCGGGCTCGCCGGTTTCGCCGCGGTCGTGGCCGCTTCGGGCGTCCACCTCAACGCGGCGGCGGCGTCGGCGCCGCTCATCGTGCTCGGCCTCGGCTGGGCGGCCGCGATGGTGCCGCTGATGGGCGTCGTAATGGCCGGACTCCCTGCTGAGCGGGCCGGGTTGGCCGGTGGCGTGCTGTCGACCGCGTTGCAGGTCGGTCTCGCGTCTGGCGCCTCGATCGTCGGCTCGGTGCTGTTCAGCGTGGCCGGCCATGGCGTCGACGTCGCGCGCTGGCGCGCCGCGACGCTGGTGATGACCGCCGTCGAATGCGGATTGGCGCTGGCTACCGCGGTGACGGTCTGGCGGCTGCGACGCACTCTGTCGAGGTGACGGTCACGGCGACAGCGGCGCGAGGCTGCGCGGCAGTTGGCCGGCCGCGGCTTGGTCGAGCAACCAGAGGGTGCGCTGGCGGCCACGCGCTCCCGCCGCCGGGATCTCCACCTCTCCCGCGCCGCTGAGAGCGAGGTTCGCCGGCGCCGCTTTGGCGGCGCCGGCGGCCACGATCCACACCTCGTTCGCCGCCCGGATGGACGGAAACGTCAGGCTGAGCCGGGTGGGCGGCGGTTTCGGCGAGCCGTGCACGCCGACCACGGGCCGGGTGTCGTACAGCGCGGGCTGTCCCGGAAACAACGAAGCGACGTGGCCGTCTTCGCCGAGACCGAGCATCAGGACGTCGAAAATCGGCACCGGCCCGTGATCTTCGGGCCTGGTGGCCGCGGCCAACTCGGCGGCGTACCGCGCCGCGGCGGCCTCGGCGTTGTCGCCGTCCGGGCCGTCGGACGCCGGCATCCGGTGCACGAGACCCGGGTCGACCGGAACGTGGTCGAGCAGCGCCTCCCGGGCGCCGACGTCGTTGCGGTCGGGGTGGCCGTCGGGCACGAACCGCTCGTCGCCCCACCAGACGTGGAGCCGCCGCCAGTCGATCGCGTCGCGGGCGGGCGCCGCCGCGAGCTGCGCCAACACCGCCGTGCCGACTCCGCCGCCGGTGAGGACGACGTGCGCGTACCCGCGCGCCGCCTGGGCGTCGACCAGCTTCGTCACCAACCGGGCGGCCACCGCTGTGGCGAGCAACCCGGCGTCGCGGTGGACGACCACCTCAGGGGTGCTCATCAGGTGCCGCCTTTCTTGCGGGGACTCGCTTTCTTCGCGGTGGCCTTGCTCGCCGCCTGCTTCGCCCGGGCTTTCTTGGCAGCGGGTTTCTTGGCAGTGGCGTGCTTCCGCGCGGTTTTCTTCGCCGGACTGCGCTTCGCGGCCCCCGCCGACGGGGGCGATTTCTCGGCGTCGCCCGCGGTGACACTGTCGGGCGCGCCTTTGGACGGCGGCATCGGCGGCTTGCGTCGCATCGCGCGCGCCGTCGTCGACTGCCGGGTCTGCAGCCCGGCGTCGACTTCTGATGGCGCGGGCCCCGCGCCGAAGACGCGGCGGATCGTCTCGTTGTAGATGTCGTCGGGATCGAGCCGGCGCAGCTCTTCGGCCAGCAACTCCTCGGTGGTGCGACGCGGCAGCGCCACCGCGCGGTCGGGCTGGCCGGTGCGCTCAAGGGTGGCGAGCCGGCCGTCCGGGCGGCTGATCGTGATGTTGCCGTGCTTTGTGGTCAGCTGCACGCTCGTGAGACCCGGCCCGCGGGTGCCCTTGCGCTCGACCGGCACGTGCAGCTGGTTTTCCAGCCAGGTAGCCAGCAATTCGGCGCTGGGGTTGTTCTTCGCGGCGCCGACCTCCGCCGCCACGATCTGGTCGAACGGCTGATCCAACGCGGCGGCGAGCAGCGTGCGCCACGGGGTGAGCCTGGTCCAGGCCAAGTCCGTGTCGCCGGGCGAGTGGTCTTGGCTGCGGGCTTTCAAAACGGCCATCGGGTTGCGCGCGGCCGCGGCGTCGGTGACCCGTCGCTTCGCGAGCAAACCAAGCGGTGACTGCGACGGAATCGTCGGCGCTTGCCCGGGCCACCACACCAGCACCGGGGCGTCGGGCAGCAGCAGCGGAAGCACGATGGAGTCGGCCTGGTTGCGCAACTCGCCGTACAGCCGCAGCACAATGACCTCGGCCAGCGAGCTCTCCTCGCCCACCCGGATCTCGGCGTCGAGGCGGGACGGCGCGCTGGCGGCCCGCCGGATCACCGTGACGATGCGGCAGGGATGCTCGCGGGCCGCGGCCACGGCGGCGCGCAGCGCGTCGTGATGGTCGATCTCGTCGACGTCGACGACGAGGGTGAGGACCATGCCAAGCGCCGCGGTGCCTGACCGGTGCCTGGCGTCGGTCAGCGCGGTAAGGATCGCCGACGACCGAGTGTGGGGAAGGTCGAGATTCATGGCCGCCGCCAGTTCCGGCCGTCGCGCGCCAGCATCGCGTTGGCGGACGGCGGACCCCACCCGCCCGAGCGATACTGCTCCGGTTGGCCTTGCGCCGCCCAGAACTCCTCGATGGGGTCGAGGATTCCCCACGACAGCTCCACTTCCTCGTGTCGTGGGAAAAGCGGCGGATCTCCGAGCAGGACGTCGAGCAGCAACCGCTCGTACGCCTCCGGGCTCGATTCGGTGAACGACTCGCCGTAGGCGAAGTCCATGTTGACGTCGCGCACTTCCATCGACGTCCCAGGCACTTTGGAGCCGAACCGCATCGTGACGCCTTCGTCCGGCTGGATGCGGATGACCAGCGCGTTCTCGCCGAGTTCCTCGGTGGCGGTCGCGCTGAACGGCAGGTGTGGCGCGCGCTGGAACACCAGCGCCACCTCGGTGACGCGTCGTCCGAGCCGTTTGCCGGCGCGCAGGTAGAACGGCACGCCAGCCCACCGCCGAGTGTCGACCTCGAGCTTGACGGCGGCGAACGTCTCCGTCGTGGAGGTCGGCGGAATCCCTTGCTCCTCAAGGTATCCGCAGACCCGCTCGCCGCCCTGCCAGCCGCCGGCGTACTGCCCGCGGGCGGTGTGCGCAGCCAGGTCGGTTGGGATGCGAACGGCCGACAGCACCTTGGTCTTCTCCATGCGCAGCGACTGCGCGTCGAAGCTGACCGGCTCCTCCATCGCGGTGAGTGCGAGTAACTGCAGCAGGTGGTTTTGAATGACGTCGCGCGCCGCGCCGATGCCGTCGTAGTAGCCGGCCCGGCCGCCGATGCCGATGTCTTCGGCCATCGTGATTTGCACGTGGTCGACGTACGAGCGATTCCACAACGGCTCGAAAAGCGTGTTGGCGAAGCGCAACGCGAGGATGTTCTGGACGGTCTCCTTGCCGAGGTAGTGGTCGATGCGAAACACCGACTCCGGCGGAAACACCTCGCTCAGGACGTCGTTGAGCTCGCGGGCGCTGCGCAGGTCGTGTCCGAACGGCTTTTCGACGACGACGCGGCGCCACGCGGATCCGTCGGTGGCCGACAACCCCGACCGCTTCAGCTGGGAGATGACGAGCGGGAAGAACTTCGGCGGGATCGACAGGTAGAACGCGTGGTTGCCGCCGGTGCCGCGCACCCGGTCGAGGTCGTGGATCGTCTGCGCCAGCGCGTCGAAGGCATCGTTGTCGTCGAATTCGCCTGGCACGAAGCGAAAACCGTCGGCGAGCTGATCCCATACCTCTTCGCGAAACGGTGTGCGGGCGTATTGCTTGACCGCGTCGTGCACGACCTGGGCGAAGTCTTCGTCGGCCCAGTCGCGGCGGGCGAAGCCGACCAGTGCGAAACCAGGAGGCAGCAGGCCGCGATTGGCAAGGTCGTAGATCGCCGGCATCAGCTTCTTGCGTGACAGGTCGCCGGTGACGCCGAAGAGCACCAGCCCGCACGGCCCGGCGACCCGGGGGAGCCGCCGGTCGCGCGGGTCGCGTAGCGGGTTGATCGCCTCCCCGGTGACGACGCTCATCGCACCCGACCGACCGAACCGGCGGCGTCAAGCAGTTGCTGGATGCCGACCGTGCGGTCCTTGAGGTGCAACCGGATGGCCGGCCTGGCCCGCTGCTGCAGCGCCCGCAGGTCGCCGAGCGCTTGCGCCATCTGCAACCGGGCGAAACCGAACGGGCGCCCGGGAATCGGCAGATCGTGGCTGACCGCGCCGGTGATCTGCAGGAACGCGCCGGTTTGCGGACCGCCCTTGTGGTACTGGCCGGTGGAGTGCAAGAACCGTGGCGCCCAACCGAAGGTGACCGGGCGCTGAGTGCGGTTGGCGAGGATTTTCCGGATGAGTGCCACCGACTCGTCGGTGTGCCGGTCGAGGTACGCCATCACCGCGAGGTAGCCGCGGTCGGGGACGGCGCGCAGCAGCACCGACAGCACGCCGGCGAGGTCGCCCGCGCCGCCGAGCAGGATCGGGTCGTCGGTGTGGATTTCGACCACGCCGTCGGTGAAGACCGGCTTCCCCTCGGGCAACGGGCCGTCGCCCGCCGCCTCGAGCAGCCGGTTGGTGTTGTCTTTCGACTCCTGGACGTTCGGCTGGTCGAACGGGTTGATGCCGAGCAGCCGGCCAGCCACCGCGGTGGCGTACTCCCAGGCCAAGAACTCGGCGCCGAGGTCGCCGGAGACAGTGATGCCGTCGATGTGCAGGGCGGTGCCCAGCGTGACGAGTTGCCGGTCGGGCGCGGGTGCGAAGTCAGGCGCTTCGACCGACTCGACGACAACCGGCAGCAGGCCGGCGCCGAGCTTGCCGGTCGACTCCGCGATGAGCTGCTCCGCCCAGTCGCCGAACCCCGGGTGCCGGGAGCCGAAGTCGGCCAGGATCACCTTGTCGCGACCGGCTCGACCGGCTTCTCCCAGGGCGGCGCCCAGCGTCAGGCCAGGGTTGTCGAGGTCTTGGTCGAGGCTGGGCAGCAGCGCCTCGGCGTCGCGCAGCAGACCCTCGATGTCAACGCCGGCGAGCGCGCTCGGCACCAGGCCGAACGCGGAAAGCGCGCTGTACCGGCCGCCGACGTTGGGGTCGGCGAGGAAGACTCGGTAACCGGCGTCACGAGACAGCTTTTCGAGCGGAGACCCTGGGTCGGTGACGACGACGATGCGCTCGGCCGGGTCGATGCCGGCCTCGCGGAACGCGTGCTCGTAGGCGCGCCGATGACTGTCGGTCTCGATGGTGCCGCCACTCTTGCTGGCGACGACGACGACGGTGTGTTCGATGTCGTCGGCGATCGCGGTGGCCACCTGACCGGCGTCCGTCGTGTCGAGGACGGTCAGCCGCACGCCGGCGGTGGCCGCGATGACCTCCGGCGCGAGGGACGAGCCGCCCATGCCGGCGAGGACGACGCGGTGGAGCCCGGCCTCCTCAAACTCGGCGCGCAACTCCTTCAACTCCGCGACGTATTGCCACGACGTCTTCGGCAGGTCGAGCCAACCCAGTCGAATGGATGCCTCGTGCTCGGCGTCGGAGCCCCACAAGGTGGCGTCCTTCGCCGCGAGTTTGGCCGCAAAGCCCGACTCGGCAAGCTCGCGCTCGGCGTTCTTCGCCGGGGTGACGTAGTCGGCGCCGGTCAGTCTGACGTTGACGCCGGCGAACTCAGTCGCCTCGTGGACGTGGGCCATCGCGGTCAGCGCCCCGCCTTCTGCTGCAACTGCTTCTCGATGGCGGTCGTCAACTCGCTCCACGACGTGGAGAACTTCTCAACGCCCTCACGTTCGAGCGTCTCGACGACGTCGTCGTAGCTGATGCCGAGCGACCCGAGTTTGTCGAGCACTCCTTGCGCGTCGGCGTAGTTGCCGCGAATGCTGTCGGT
>Ga0187809_10000255_pt1 | contig 32269 bp, 23 predicted proteins | sample NC_wetland_sal_i_8_FD_132415 | JGI IMG/M metagenome (GOLD analysis project Ga0187809, IMG submission 132415) | Wetland sediment microbial communities from Neuse River Estuary, North Carolina, USA - ASW_4 | ecosystem: Environmental > Aquatic > Freshwater > Wetlands > Sediment | place: USA: North... | reverse complement strand
GGGACGATGGAAGATGCCGCTTACCGCACCCGCGTGACTATGACCTTCAAGCCGCTCGACGACGGCCGCACGCTGGTCGAAATCGCCGAATGCGGCTGGCGCGAAACGCAGGCGGCGCTCGACGGCAGCTACGGCAATTGCCATGGCTGGACGCAGATGCTCTGCGCGCTCAAACTCTGGGTCGAACGCGGCGTAAACCTGCGCGCCGATTTCTATGTCTGATGCCGTCTACGCGTTGCGCGCTATCAGCCCGCCATCGACCGGGATCACCGCGCCGGTGATATAGCTCGCCGCGGGTAGGACGAGGCTCAGCGTCACATGCGCGACCTCCTCGGGTTCGCCATAGCGGCGCAGCGCGGTGCGCCGCCGTGCGAAGATCGCCTTGTCCGCGTCGGGCACCTTGTCGGTCATCGCGGTGCGGATCGGGCCGGGGCAGATGCAGTTGACGGTGATGCCATCCTTGCCCAGATCGACCGCCAGCCCACGCGTCAGCCCGGTCACGCCCGTCTTTGCCGCGACATAGGGCGTGTCGCCGGGCGTCGCGCCCAGTCCCTCGGTCGAGGCAATGTTGACGATGCGCGGCGCGTTGCTCTGCCGCAGCCATGGGAGTGCCGCGCGCACCATGCGCTGGTGCGCGGTCAGCATCACCGCGATCGCGCGGTGCCAGATTGCGTCATAATCGTCGCCTGCATCGAGCGGGCAGAAGCTCGACACGCCGGCGTTGTTGATAAGGATGTCGATCCCGCCAAAATGCGCCGCGACGTCTGCGACGACACGCTTGATCGCCTCGCCGTCAGATACGTCGAGCGCGAAAGCGCGCGCGCCGTCGCCGGCTTCCGCGGCAACCGCCTCGCATGCGGCAGGGTCAAGGTCGGTGACCGCCACCTTCGCGCCCTCGCGCGCCAGCAGCAGTGCGGTCGCCCGCCCCATGCCGCTCGCCGCGCCGGTCACGATTGCGACGCGGCCCGCGACGGAGCGCGAGAGGGCGGCTGCCTGTGTCACCGGAACGGCGGCTCGTTGAACGCGCGCAGCTTGCGGCTGTGCAGCTTGGCGCCCTCGTCGTGCATCAATTCGCAGGTGCGGATGCCGATCTGGAGATGCGCGGCGATCGCTTCTTCATAGAAACGGTTGGCCTGTCCGGGCAGCTTGAGTTCGCCGTGGAGCGGCTTGTCGGACACGCACAGCAAGGTGCCGTAAGGCACGCGGAAGCGGTAGCCCTGCGCCGCAATGGTCGCCGACTCCATGTCGATGCCGATCGCGCGCGACTGCGAGAAACGCAGCGCGGAATCGGTGAAACGCAATTCCCAGTTGCGATCGTCGGTGGTGACGACGGTGCCAGTGCGCATCCGTTTCTTGAGGTCGGCGCCGCTGGTTCCCGACACCGCTTCGGCGGCGCTCGCCAGCGCCTGCTGGACCTCGGCGATCGGCGGGATCGGAATTTCGGGCGGCAGCACGCTGTCGAGGATATGGTCGTCGCGCAGATAAGCGTGGGCGAGCACATAGTCGCCGATCCGCTGGCTGGGACGCAGCCCGCCGCAGTGGCCGATCATCATCCACGCCTCGGGCCGCAGCACCGCGAGGTGATCGCAGATCGTCTTCGCGTTCGAGGGGCCAACGCCGATGTTGACGAGCGTGATGCCGCTGCCGCCCTCGGCAATCAGGTGATAGGCGGGCATCTGGTGCCGCCGCCACGCGCTGTCGCTCGCGAGCGCGCTGGCATTGATATCCGGCTCGTCGACATAGAGGCCGCCCGCGCCGGCGAGCGCGGTGTAGCGCCCCTTGCCGACCTGCGCTCCCGCCCAGGCGACGAATTCGTCGACATAGCGGTGATAGTTGGTGAAAAGGATATAGCGCTGGAAATGCTCGGGCGCGGTGCCGGTATAGTGGCGCAGGCGCGCGAGGCTGAAATCGGTGCGCAGCGCGTCGAACAGCGCGAGCGGCTGCGCCGCCGCGGGGTCGAAGCCGAACAGGCCGTCGGCCAGCTCGTCGCCGATATCGGCGAGCTCGGTGGTGGGAAAATGGCGCGCGAGTTCGAGCGGAGTGACGCGGCCCATGTCCGACCCGTCGCTGGCATCGAGCACATAGGGGAAGGGGATCTGCTGCCCGGTGCGCGTCACCTCCAGCGTCACCTCATAGTGGCGGACGAGCAGGGTCAGCTGTTCGCGCAGATAAGCCTCGAACAGATCGGGGCGCGTTACCGTCGTGACGAACTCGCCCGCCCGCTCGAAATGACCGAAGGCGAGGTTGTGGCCGCCCTGGCCTTCGCGAAACTCGCCATTGGTGACGAGGCGCAGCGCCGGATAGTCAAACAGGCCGGTCGCGGCGGCGTCGGCGGGCGGCGAGGTGCCGTCACGGACGAAGGCGGCGATGGCGGATTTGAGATTGCCGACCGACGTTCGGAAACGCGACTGAAGTTCGGCGATGACCCCTTCGACAAGGGTGGTGGGGTCGACGATATTTTCGTTCGATGATTCTGATGTCATCGCGACGCTGTTGCACGAAAATATGACAAAAGGAAAGGGGGGCGGCGCCGCGCCGCGCCGCCCCTCATTTCAATCCGCAAACTGCTCAAAGCTGTTCGAGCATATGGTCGGCGCTCGACACCTTGAATTCGCCCGGGGCTTCGACATTGAGCTGCTCGACGACGCCATCGTTGACGACCATCGAGAAACGCTGGCCGCGCTTGCCCATGCCGAACGCCTTGCCATCCATGGTCAGCCCCACCGCTTCGGCGAAATCGCCATTGCCATCGGCAAGCATCGTCACGCTGTCGGTCGCGCCGGCATTCTTCGCCCAGGCGCCCATGACGAAGGCGTCATTGACCGCGGTGCAAACGATTTCGTCGATGCCCTTGGCCTTGAGTTCGGCTGCCTTCTCGACGAAGCCGGGCAGGTGCTTGGCCGAACAGGTCGGCGTAAAAGCGCCTGGAACCGAAAAGAGCGCAACCTTACGGCCCTTGAAATAATCGGCGGCCGAAACCTGTTCGGGGCCTCCTTCGGTGACCTTCACCAGCTTGGTGTCGGGCAGCGAGTCTCCGGTAGTGATGGTCATGCTGGCATCCTTTCGTTGGGGGGTCTTGTGCGGGCGAGACATTGGGTGTGCGCCGCCGCGAGTCAAGCGGCGCAGCGTTCGCATTGCACAATGGACCCCGCCGTTCGTCGATATGGCCGCAAAGACGCTGGACCGTGCGCGCCCGGCAGTCCATGATGGGGCGATGGAAAAGGCGCCGACCTGGTTCACCGGCCAATTGCTGCTCGCCCTGCCCGGCATCGGCGATCCGCGTTTCGATCACTCCGTCATCGCGATGATCAGCCACGACGAGGATGGTGCGATGGGGATCGGCATCGACGATCCGATCGACGGCATGACCGTCGGTGCGGTGCTCGATCAGCTCGATATCGCGCACGACGCTCCGCTCGATCAACCGGTCTTTCTGGGCGGACCGGTCGAACCGTCGCGCGGTTTCGTGCTCCACAGTCGCGACTGGTCGGGCGAGGGCGCGGTGCAGGTGTCGGGGCGCTGGATGATATCGAGCTCGCACGACATATTGCGCGCCATCGGCGAGGGGCGCGGGCCGTCGCAATGGCTCGTCGCGCTCGGCTATGCCGGATGGTCACCGGGGCAGCTCGAAGAGGAAATGGTACGCCACGCCTGGCATCTGACGCCCGGCAGCGACGCGTTGCTGTTCGACACGCCGCCGGCGCAGCGGTGGCAGGCGGCCTTTGCCGAAGCCGGCATCGATGCGCGCCTGCTGACGGTGGAGGGCGGCGAAGCGTAGGATCGCCGCCCGTCGATCCGCTGCGTCAGTGCGCCAGGGCGAGGAGCGGGCGCCCTTGGCCAAGCCGCGCGAGCGCGGTTCGGGCGGCCCAGCGCGAATCCATGAAATCGCCGTTCGCAAGCTCGAGGTCGTAGCGGATCGGGCTGTCGATCGCCGACCGATAGGCGGTCGCGGCGTCGGCGGTGCGGCCAAGCCGGGCATAGGCGGTGCCCAAATTGATCAGCCGCGACGGATCGCGGGCATCGACCCGGCCGTCGGTCAGCTTCGCCACTGCCGCCTTGTTTTCACCCGCCTGCAATTCTTCAAAGGCAACCGACAGCGGCGTCGAGGCGCTGTCCTCGGTGCCCGTGACGATGATCGACTGAGCCATCGCCGGCGACGCGACGGCCAGGGCTGCCAGGCTGAGCAGAATTTTTTTCATCTAGGTATCTCCCCGAAAACTTTGACCTATTTTCTCGTTTGTCGGGATGAAAGTCAATGAATCGCCGGCTATGTAACATTGGTGTCACATGGCCGGATTATGCTGAGCGCAAGGCGCATTATAAGGCAAATTTCTTAGGAAGTTGGCTGTTGCAAGACCGTGTCACAATTGCGCCCCGCGGGTTGTAACATTGGCGCGCGCCCGAATTTTATTTTGCGCTGCCTCGCGATTGGCGGCGGACGAATCGTGCCTGCGCCGCGTCCGACTGCGACCCGCGCCTTGCAGATATAAAGAAAAGTTTATATTTGAATGGCGACGCGCTTTCGGTTAGGGCGCGCAACATAATTGCTCGACAATTCGGGGCCGCTCGCCTGCGGCCGTACTCGCCAATATGGAGACTCCCCCGTGGCCACCACCGCAGCCAATGCCACCATTACCGCCGCCAATGCCGCAATCGCGGCGGCGAAGACCAAGGACGGCGCCGCCGACTATGTGATTGCCGACATCGGCCTCGCCGACTTCGGACGCAAGGAAATCGCGATCGCCGAAACCGAAATGCCCGGCCTGATGGCGCTGCGCGCCGAATATGGCGCGGCGCAGCCGCTGAAGGGCGCGCGCATCACCGGATCGCTGCACATGACGATCCAGACCGCGGTGCTGATCGAAACGCTGATCGCGCTGGGCGCCGACGTGCGCTGGGCGACTTGCAACATCTTTTCGACCCAGGATCATGCCGCTGCCGCGATTGCTGCCGGCGGCACGCCGGTGTTCGCGGTGAAGGGCGAAAGCCTTGCTGAATATTGGGATTATGTCGGTCGGATCTTCGACTGGGGCGACGATCAGACCGCGAACATGATCCTCGATGACGGCGGCGACGCCACGATGTTCGCGCTGTGGGGCGCGCGCGTCGAAGCGGGCGAGCCGCTGTTCGAACCGACCAACGCCGAAGAAGTCGAATTCGTCCGTGCGCTCAAGGAATTCCTTGCCGCCAAGCCGGGCTATCTCACCAAGAGCGTGCGCGCGATCAAGGGCGTGTCGGAAGAAACGACGACCGGCGTCCACCGCCTTTACCAGCTGGCCAAGGAAGGCAAGCTGCCCTTCCCGGCGATCAACGTGAACGACAGCGTCACCAAGTCGAAGTTCGACAACCTGTATGGCTGCAAGGAAAGCCTGGTCGATGCAATCCGCCGCGCGACCGACGTCATGCTGGCCGGCAAGGTTGCGTGCGTTGCGGGCTTTGGCGACGTCGGCAAGGGCTCGGCCGCCTCGCTCCGCAACGGCGGCGCGCGCGTGCTGGTTACCGAAATCGACCCGATCTGCGCGCTGCAGGCGGCGATGGAAGGCTATGAAGTCGTCACGATGGACGAAGCGGTCGCCCGCGCCGACATCTTCTGCACCGCGACCGGCAACGCCGACGTCATCACCGCCGACCATATGGCGGCGATGAAGCCGATGGCGATTGTCTGCAACATCGGCCACTTCGACAGCGAAATCCAGATCGCGGGGCTCGCCAATTACAAGTGGACCGAAGTGAAGCCGGGCACCGACCTCGTCGAATTCCCCGATGGCAAGCAGATCATCGTGCTGGCGAAGGGCCGCCTCGTGAACCTCGGCTGTGCGACCGGGCACCCGTCGTTCGTGATGTCGTCGAGCTTCACCAACCAGACGCTCGCGCAGATCGAGCTGTTTACCAAGGCCGACGATTACAAGAACGACGTCTATGTCCTGCCCAAGCATCTCGACGAAAAGGTCGCAGCGCTGCACCTCGAAAAGCTGGGGGTGAAGCTGTCGACGCTGACGCAGAAGCAGGCCGATTATATCGGCGTGCCGGTCGATGGACCGTTCAAGCCCGATCATTATCGTTACTGATCGTTACTAATTTTTCATAAGCAGACTGTAGGGTCGCGCTGCCGTCCGGAGACCGGATGGGGGCGTGGCCCTTTGCTTTTGGGGGTTCGGGGCAACGCTCGCTCGATTCAGATTTTGGTGCAGCCGGGGGGCATCGCTTAAACGAGGGAGTTCCCGGAATGATTACCGTGCGCGCGATGCGAGCAGGGCTTTATGGCGGCCTGTCCGCGCTGGCTATTCTGGCGGCCGCCGCGCCGGCTGCGGCGCAGGATGTTGTGCCGGATGCGTCGGCGGACGCCGACAGCAGTACACAGATCATCGTCACCGGGTCGCGCATTGCGCGCACCGATGCGGACACGATCCAGCCGACGCTTGTCACCACCTCCGACCAGATCGACCGCCGCGGCTATACCAATGTCGCGCAGGCGCTGTCGGAAATTGCCGCCTTCGGCGTTCCCGGCAACAGCAATGTCGGTGCGCAGGAGGGGCCGTTCGGTTCGGGGCAGACCTTTGTCGATTTCTTTTCGCTGGGCAGCCAGCGCACGTTGACGCTGGTGAACGGTCGGCGCTTCGTGTCGTCCAATACCGCCTCGGTATTCGGGCCGGCGGGGCCGGGCAGTCAGGTTGACCTTAACGTCATCCCCGAAACGCTGGTCGATCGCATCGAAACGGTCGCGGTCGGCGGCGCACCCATCTATGGCTCCGATGCGATCGCGGGCACCGTCAACATCATCCTCAAGCGGGATTTCGACGGGCTTGAAATAAAAGGCCAGGCGGGCGTGTCGCAGCGCGGCGACGCGCCGGATTATCGCATCAGCGTCATCTGGGGCGCCGATTTTGCTGACGGGCGGGGCCATATCACGCTGAGCGGCGAATGGAATCGCGCACGCGGCCTCGCCACGGGCGATCGCTTTCTGACGAGCGCCGCCGGCCCCTTCTTCACGACCGCCGCCGATCCGGCCTCACCCTTTCAGCAACAGCTCTATTATGATCAGCGGCTCAACGTTTTTACAAATAGCGGGGTACCGCTTGCCTTCGACAGCATCCCCGAATTCGGCGGAATTTTCGATGCATCGGGCAATGTCCTGACGTTCAACGACGCGGGCCGGCTCGTCCCGCTCGACTTCGGGACGCGCACGGGCAGCCTGTTCGAAAGCTCGGGGGGCAACGGCTTCGCGACGAAAGATTATGGCAATCTCTCGACGAACAATGACCGCTATCTCGCAACCGCGCTCGGCAGTTTCGACCTGAGCGACACGGTCCGCTGGTTCGGCGAGGGCTGGTATGCGCACAGCAAAGGGACGAACATCGCGGCCCAGCCGCTGTATAACACGGCGCTGGCCGGACCGGGAACGTCGCCGAACGGCAATCTGGTGCTCAGCCTCGACAATCCCTATCTGAACGACGCCGACCGGGCGACAATCCGTGACAATCTGGCCGCCTATGGTCTGCTCGGCGGGATTCCGATCGATGCCGACGGCGACGGCAATCCCGATTTTGCGACGGCTCCCGACAGCTTTCTGATGGCCCGTGCCAATACCGACCTGACGACGGGCCGCGCCGACACGACGGTCGAACTCTATCGCTTCGTCACCGGGCTCGACGGCGAACTCGGCGTCGGCGACCGGATCTACAAATGGGATGTCTCGGCCAACTACGGCCATTCCAAAACGCGTGGGCGTGAACGTGTGCTGGTGCAGCAGAATTTCCTCAACGCGGTCGATGCCGTCGATGAGGGTGTGTTCGGCGGCGGTGCCGCCAACGGCAATATCATCTGCCGCCCCGGATACAGCAACGCGAACATCGCGACGCTAAATGCCACCTGCGCGCCGCTCGACCTGTTCGGTGTCGGCCGCTTCAGCCAGGCTGCGCTCGATTATGTGACGACGATCGCCGATCCGACCGCGACCAATTCGCAGTTCGTGCTGAGCGCGTCGGTCAACGGGCCGCTGTTCCAGCTGCCCGGCGGCGATGTCATCGCCTCGCTCGGCTATGAACATCGGCACGAGAAGACCGCTTTCGACCCCGGCGCCTATTATTATGGCGAGGATGTCGGGGGCGGATTCCGGATGCCGTTTGGCCGCAGCATCCCGATCGATCCGGTGCGGGGCAGCTTCACGACGAATGAATTTTCCGGCGAGCTCAAGATTCCGGTCGTTACGCCGGGGATGGACAGCTTCGTCAATGCGTTCGAACTCGACGGCGCGGCGCGCTATATCGATCATTCGGCAGCGGGGGGCGACTGGACGTGGACCGCGGGCGGACGATTGTCGCCGGTCGCCGATGTGACAATCCGCGGCAATTTCACCCGCTCGGTGCGCGCGCCCGCGATCACCGAAAGCTTCAGCCCGACGTCGCTGGCCTTTGCAACGGCCAATGATCCGTGCGATCGCCGCTTCGTCAATTCGGGACCGAACCCGGCGCAGCGGCGCGCAAACTGCATTGCCGGGGGGATAGCGAACCCCGATGCCTTCACGTCGAACATCGTCGGATTCACGGCGCCGATCTCGGTTTCGGGCAATGCCGCACTCAAGAACGAGCGCGCCGACAGCTGGACCGTCGGCGCGATTGTCCGCCCGCGCTTCGTGCCTGGTCTGACGATCACCGCCGACTGGGTCGATATCCGGCTGCGCGATGCGATAATATTGCTCGGTGCCGGCCAGACGCTCGACGCTTGCTATGATGCGGTCGCCTATCCGGCGACGGTTTGTGGCCAGATCGACCGCGATCCGGGCGGGCAAGTGACTTTCGTGCGCACCGGCTATGCCAATGCGGCGTCGATGGACTTCCGCGGCCTGACCGCCGAAATCGCCTATCGGCGCGAGATTGCGGCGGACACGGCGCTCGGCCTGTCGCTCAATTACTTCTATCTCGACAAGCTCGAAACGCGCGTCGGAACCGGCGATATCGACACCGCGCGCGGCGAAATCGGCAATCCCAAACATTCGTTCACCGCGAATGTCACGGTCGATCGCGGCCCGGTAAATCTGCTCTGGCAAACGCAATATTATGGCAAGAGTGTGTGGAACGCCGACGCGGCGCCCAACGCGCTGGAATATAGCGGTGTCGGCTCGTGGTGGCTGTTCAACGCCTCGCTCGGCGTCGACGTGTCGAAGCAGTTTTCGTTGCGCCTGATCGTCGACAATGTCTTCGACGCAAAACCGCCGTTCCCGGCGCCGGCGGCCAATGGCACGATCACCTATTATTCGGGCATTTTAGGACGCTATTTCCGCGCATCGGCGACGGCAAAATTCTGACCGCGTACCGGCGCGCAATCCGCGCGGGGTGCGGGGGATATTCGACCGGACGAGGCCTTCCGGCGTCCTGTTCCGCCGTGCCTGTGCGGCGGACGATTGAATAGAGGCTGCGCAGTCGATAGGGGCAGACGGATGATATCCGGCGTCCCTGTCGTCCTCTTGCTTCGATCGGCGCGATGCCCGTGCCGATGAGCGCGGGCTTGCTCTTCGCGCTCGGCCTGTTCGCCGCGCTCTGGCTGGTCGCTGGGCTGTGGGCGGTCGGGCGCGGGGTTGCGATGCAGCGGCGCTCGGCGTTCGTCGCCGGGCAGACCGAACGCCTCGCCAGCCTGCTCGAAGCGTCGCCCTATCTGCCCGTCGTGGTGCGCGGCGACTGGCGCATCGAGGCGAGCGAGCGGCTCGGCCGCTGGCTCGGGCTCGATGCCGGACCGCGCAGTTTCGACGAGCTTCGCGGACTCGGCGCCGGGCTCGACGCGCAGGCGCACGAAGCGTTGCGCCAGGCGATCCTCGGCGCCCAGCGCGGTGCCAAACCCTTCACGCTCAGCCTGCGTCCGCAGGGCAGCAACCGTACGATCGTCTGTCAGGGCGTGGCGGCGCCGCAGTCGGTCGGCGGACCGGGCAGCGTTCTGCTGTGGCTCAGCGATGCGACCGACGGCCAGCAATCGCTCGCCAAGGCGCGGATCGAGCGCGACGAGGCGATGGCGGCGTTCGAGGCGCTGTCGGGACTGATCGAGGCGGCGCCGTTTCCGATGTGGTTCCGCGAACCCGATCTTCGCCTCGCGCTCGTCAACACCGCCTATGTCCGGGCGGTCGAGGCGAAAAGTGCGGCGCGGGTGATCGAGGATGGCACCGAATTGTGCGAGCCGATCGCCGGGGTCAGCGCGACCGACGCGGCCGAAGCGGCGCGTGCCGCGGGCTCGGCGCATATGCGCACCGTCCCGGTGACGATCGAGGGCGAGCGCCGGATCATGCGGGTCGTCGACGTGCCGCTGGCGCCCGAGGGCGGCCGCGTCATCGGCATCGCGGGCTATGCGATCGATATTCAGGAGCTGGAGAGCGAGCGCGGCGCGCACCGCCGCTTCGTCGATACGCAGCGCGAATTGCTCGACCGGCTGTCGGCGGCGGTGGCACAGTTCGGCCCCGATCATGGCCTTGTCTTTGCGAACCAGCCCTTTCGCCGGCTGTTCGACGTGACGGCCGAGGATGTGTCCGAAGGCCGGGCGCTCGCGCGGTTGCTCGATGCATGGCGTGAGGGCGGCCGGACGCCCGAGGTGCGCGACTATCCCGAATGGCGGCAGGCGCATGTCGACTGGTTCGCGCTGCCGCACGCGAGCGAGGAGGAATGGCGCCTGCGCGACGGCACCCATCTGCACGTCGTCGCCCAGCCGACCCCCGACGGCGGCCTGCTGCTGATCGCCGAGGATCGCACCGAGCAGGTGCAACTGGCCTCGACGCGCGACACGTTGCTGCGCGTGCGCACCGCAACCTTCGACAATCTGTTCGAGGCGATCGCGGTCTTCGCTCCCGATGGCCGCCTGCATCTGTGGAACCAGCGCTTCCGCCGCCTGTGGGGCGTCGATGAATCGACCCTTGCGGCGCATCCGCGCGTCGATGTGCTGATGAACGGCCTCGCCGACCGGCTCGCCAAGCCCAACCAGATCAGCATCGTCCAGGAAGTGATCCGCGCCGCGACGCTCGAGCGGACGCAGCGCGCGGGCGAAATCCGGTTCAAGGACGGGCGCCATTTCGATTTCGCCTCGATCCCGCTGCCCGACGGCAATGCGCTGCTCATCATGCTCGACATCACCGCCAGCCGGAAGATGGAGGGCGCGCTGCGCGAACGCAACGAGGCGCTCGAAGCGGCGGACAAGGTCAAGACCGCCTTTCTGTCGCGGATGAGTTACGAACTGCGCACGCCGCTGACCTCGATCGGCGGCTTCGGCGAGATGCTGCAGGCGGGTTATGCGGGCGAACTTCCGCCTGCCGCGCGCTCCTATGTCGACGCGATCATGGATTCGGTCGCGGTGCTCGGCCGCCAGATCGACAATGTGCTCGACCTCGCGCAGGGCGAGGCGGGGACGCTGGCGGTCGAACGCGCGCCGGTCGACGTCCGCGCGCTGCTCGGCAAGGCGCTCGCCGACGCGGCTCCGTTCGCCGAGACCGAAAACATCGAACTCGTCGGCAATCTGTCCGACAATCTTGGCAGTATCGAAGGCGATGCGCCGCGCCTGTCGCGGGTCGTGGGCGGGCTGCTCGACAATGCGATCCGCTTTACTGCCCCGGCCAAGCGCAGCGGCGGGCGCGTGCTGCTCCACGCCGACGGCGACGCGCGCGGAGTGGAGATCGTCGTGTCGGACAACGGCCCCGGCATGCCCGATGCGGTCGCCGCGGTGACGAAGGGGCAGCAGGCGGGTACGCAGACCGGCGGCATCGGCCTCGCGCTCGCGCGCCAGCTCGTTGCCGCGCACGGCGGCACGATGGAGGTGCTCAGCGAAAAGGGACAGGGCACGCTGGTCCGCGTCACCCTGCCGCGCGGATGAGCTTCAGCTGCGCCTATGATCTCGAAGACGCCGATCGCATCGGTGCCGCCATCGGCGCCGCGCTGAGGCCCGGCGATGTCGTGCTGTTGTCGGGCGACCTCGGCGCGGGCAAGACGACGCTGGCGCGCGCGATGCTCAAAGCGCGCGGTCTGGCGGGCGAGGCGCCGAGCCCGACCTTCGCGATCGTCCAGCCCTACGCCCCGCCCGAAGTCGATCTGCCGATCGCGCATGTCGATCTCTATCGCATCGACGGAGAGGATGAACTGATCGAACTCGGCCTCGACGATTATCTCTACGACGGCGCGCTGCTGATCGAATGGCCCGAACGATTGGGCGCCCAGGCATGGCCCGACGCGCTGGCGCTGACGATTTCGGGAGGGGGCGATGCGCGCGTCTTGACAGCGGCGGTGCCGCCCGCTTGGGAAGCGCGATGGCCGCTCAGATGATTCCGCCCGACCATGCGCCCGCCTTTCTTGCCGCGCATGGCTGGGGCGATGCCCGCATTCTGCCGCTCGCGGGCGATGCCTCGTTCCGCCGCTATTTCCGCGTTGTCGGTGAGGGGCGGCAGGCGGTGCTGATGGATGCGCCGCCGCCGCACGAAGACCCGCGCCCCTTCATCGCGGTCGCCGAATGGCTGTGCGAACAGGGGATGACCGCGCCCGCGATCCTCGCCCGCGATCTGGCGCGGGGCCTGCTGCTGATCGAGGATTTCGGCGACGTGCGGCTGCGCGAAACGCTCGACGCGCGCCCGGCGGCGGAGGCCGAATTCTACGCCGGGGTCACCGACCTGCTCGTCCATCTGCACGCGCGCCCCGCGATGCCGGGGCTGCCCGTCCACGGCATCGAACAATGGCTGGACGAGGTGATGCTGTTCACCGACTGGTACTGCCCCGCGCTGGACCTTGCCGTCGATCGCGACGGATTTCGCGCGGCGTGGCAGGCGGCGCTGGCGCCCGTCGAGCAGGACGGCTTGCCGCGTGTCACCGTACTGCGCGACTTTCATGCTGAAAATATCATGCTCGTCGATGGACGCAGCGGCATTGAACATTTCGGCCTGCTCGATTTTCAGGACGCGCTGGTCGGCCATCCCGCCTATGACCTTGCCTCGGTGCTCGAGGACGCGCGCCGCGACGTGACCCCGATGGTCGAGGCGGCAATGCTCGATCGCTATGTCGCTGCGACGGGACAGGGTACGGCGTTCCGCGCTGCCTATTGGGCGCTCGCGGCGCAGCGCAACACGCGCATCCTGGGCGTTTTCGTGCGCTTGTGGAAGCGCGACGGCAAGCCCGGATACCGCCAGTTCCAGCCGCGCATGTGGGGTCTGCTCGAACGCGACCTTGCGCATCCGGTGCTCGCACCGGTCAAAAAATGGTTCGACGACAATGTGCCCGCCGCCAAGCGCGCGGCGGCGTGGAGCGAGTGACGGCATGAGCGCGACGATCGAAAGCGCGATGGTGATGGCTGCGGGGATCGGCAAGCGGATGCGCCCGCTCACCGCGACGCGGCCCAAGCCGCTGGTGCGCGTGGCCGGCAAGCCGCTGATCGACCATAGCCTCGACCGGATCGAGGCGGCGGGGATCGGCCATGTCGTCGTCAACGTCCATTATCTCGCCGACGCGCTCGAGGCGCATCTCGCAAAGCAGAAGCGATCCTTTACCCTGGCGGTTTCGGACGAGCGCGGCGAACTGCTCGAAACCGGTGGCGGCATGGTCAAGGCGCTGCCGCTGCTCAAGGGCGATCCGATCCTGGTCGTCAACAGCGACAATATCTGGACCGACGGGCCGCAGGACAGCATCCGTAATCTGGCGCGCCACTGGGACGGCGATCGGATGGATGCGCTGCTCCTCGTGATCCGTCAGGCGAGTGCGACGGGACACGGTGGCAAGGGCGATTTTCACATGGACCCGGGCGGCAAGCTGTCGCGGCGCAAGCCCGGCCGTGTCGCGCCTTTCGTCTATACCGGAATCCAGCTCATTTCGCCGCGCCTGCTCGTTGGCGCGCCCGAAGGGCCCTTTTCGACGAACCTGTTGTGGGACCGCGCGATCGCGGCGGGGCGGCTTTATGGCCTGTCGCACATGGGGCAATGGTTCGACGTCGGCACCCCCGCCAGCATTGCACCGACCGAAGCGGCGCTGAGCGAGGTTTGATTCCTTTCCGCAGCCATTTCGAGCCCTTCGACTGCTTTGCAGGCGTTCGGGACGAACTGCGCGAAGCAATCCAGAGCTTGCGTAAGCCGCCTTGGATTGCTTCGCTGCGCTCGCAATGACGGAGATGTCCAAACCCACCCTCTATTCCATCCCGATTCATCGGGCCTTCGCCGACGCGCTCGCCGCCGGGGTAATCGCGCGCTTCGACGACGGCGCGCTGGGATTGGCGCACGGCCTGATCCTGCTGCCGAGCAATCGGGCGCGCAGCGCGGTGCAGGCGGCGTTCGTCCGCGCGGGCGGGCAGGGGCTTCTCATGCCGCGGCTGGCGGTGATCGGCGATACCGATCTCGACGAATCGGTCGCGCTGTCGCTCGATGCGATCGACGACGATCCGCTGCCGCCTGCTATCGATCCGCTGCACCGGCGCCTGCTGCTCGCCGAACTCATCGAGCGGCATACGCCGCCGGGCGAACCGGCAATCACCGGCGCAGCGGCGTTCCAGCTTGCCGACGGACTCGGCCGCGTGATCGACCAGCTTCATTATGAAGAGGTGCCGGTTTCGGCGCTCGTCGACCTCGATCTCGGCGCCTTTGCCGACCATTGGCGGGCGTCGCTATCGCGACTGCGGCTGCTGGTCGATGAATGGCCGGCCACGCTTGCCAGGACCGGCGCGATCGACCGCGCGGCGCGCCGCAACTTGCTTCTCGATCGCGTTGCCGCGGGATGGCGTGCGGCGCCGCCGGCGCGCTTCGTCGTCGCGGCGGGCGTTACCACCGCTGCTCCTGCCATCGCGCGGTTGCTCCGCACCGTGACCGATATGACGCGCGGCATGGTCGTGCTGCCCGGGCTCGATCAGGTGATGGCGGCGGATGAATGGGATGCGCTCGGCCCGACGCGGCCCGATGCGGATGACGATCGGCGCCCGCTCGAAACGCATCCGCAATATCATCTGAAGCTGCTGCTCGATCGCATGGGCGTTGCTCGTGATGAAGTGCAGCCATGGGATGCCGCATCGCCGCACGATGGCCCCGAAGCGCGGACGCCCTTCGCGTCGCTGCTCTTCGCGCCCGCGGACTACAGCACCCAGTGGCAGGCGGCGGGCGATCTGTCGGCGGCGGTTGCCGGCCTGTCGGGCGCCGTCTTCGCCGACGACGGGCAGGAGGCGCAGGGAATCGCCCTGCTGATGCGCGAGGCGATCGAGACGCCGGGGCGCACGGCCGCCCTCCTAACCCCCGACCGCGCGCTCGCCGAGCGCGTCGCCGCCGCGCTGACGCGCTGGGGCATCAGTGTCGATGACAGCGCCGGCCAACCGCTGTCGCGCACCGCGCCGGGCGCGCTGTTGCTGCTGCTTGCCGACCTGGCTGCCGCCTTCGATCCGGTCGCGTTGGTGGCGCTGCTCGGCCATCCGCTCGTGCGTGCGGGAGGGGAGCGCACCATGTGGCTCGACGAGGTGCGGCGGCTCGACCTGACGCTGCGTGAGCCCGGACTGCTTCCGGGATGGGACGGGGTGAGCGCGCGCATTGCGGCGCGCGCTGCCGATCCCAAGGCGCGCGGTCATGCCATTGTGGTCCAGATGGCGCCCTGGTGGACGCGTGTTTCGACCGAACTCGCCGCCGCGCTCGTGCCCTTTGGTGCCGGGCCGGCGCCGCCCGCCGACCTGCTCGCGGCGTTGCAGCGCGCTGCCGAATGGCTGGCAGGCGACGCGGTGTGGGCGGGGCCGGCGGGCCGGATGCTCGCCGAACTGTTCGACCAGTGGGCGCTGGCGCGCGGCGCCGGGCCGGCGCTTGTCGATCCTGCCGATTTTCCCGCGATGCTCGGGCAATTGCTTGGGCAAGCGAGCGTGCGTCCGCCCTATGGCGGGCATCCGCGCCTGTTCATCTGGGGCTTGCTTGAGGCGCGGTTGCAGCGGGCCGACCTGATGATTCTCGGCGGACTCGACGAAGGGCGCTGGCCCGCCGCGACGCAACCCGACCCGTGGCTCGCGCCCGGTATCCGCCGTCTGCTCGGTCTTGCCGCGCCCGAACGGCAGCAGGGGATGGCGGCGCATGATTTCGTGGGCGCGCTCGGAGGCGGAAAGATCGTCGTCACGCGCGCGCAGCGCAGCGGCGGCGATCCCGCCGTCGCCTCGCGCTTCTGGCTACGGCTCGCGGCGCTTGCGGGCGAGCTTCCCGAACCCGCACCGGGCGGGGTGCCGCTCACGCGCCTTGCCGCCGAAATCGACCTGCCGCCGGGCGGCGCGCAGCCCGCCGGTCGTCCGGCGCCGCAGCCGCCCGCTGCCGACCGTCCGCGCTGGATCAGCGTCACCGGCGTCGACAAGCTCGCGCGCGATCCCTTTGCCTTTTATGCCGACCGGATGCTCGGCCTTTCGGCGCTCGATCCATTGAGCGCCGCTCCCGATCCGCGCTGGCGCGGCACGCGGGTGCATAAATTGTTCGAGGATTGGGTGCGCGGCGGCGCCACGCGCGACGCGTTCGAGGCAGAACTGGCCGCGCTCGCCGCCGATCCCGCGCTCGACGGGCTTGCGCGCGCCTTCTGGCTGCCGCGTATCGCACCCGCGCTGCGCTGGGCTGCGGAGCAGGTTTGGGAGGCCGAGCGCAAGCCGGTCGCAGTCGAGGCGCGGGGCGAACGGACCGACGACGGCATCACGCTGCATGGCAAGGCCGACCGCATCGACCGCGGCCCCGATGGCCTTGCCATCATCGATTATAAATCGGGCGGCGCGCCGAGCGCGCAGGCCGCCGCCGACGGGCTCGACAATCAGCTCGGGCTGCTCGGCCTGCTTGCGCGCGAAGGGGCGATGGAGGGTATCGATGCCGCCCCCGTCGTGGCGCTCGAATATTGGAGCTTGCGTCCCGATCGCCGCGCCGACGGTGCGGGGCGGATTTCGAACAGCTATGGCCCGCGCAGCACGCTCAAGACCGCCGAGGCGGCGATCGACCATGCCGCCGACACGCTGACCCGGCTGGCGCGCGATTATTTGCTCGGCGACGCGCCCTTCTTGCCCGGCGAGGGCCGCGGCTATGGCGATTTTGACCAGCTCATGCGCCGCGACGAATGGTTCGGGCGCGGGGAGGACGGGCTGTGAGCAAGAGCGCCGGCCTCGCCATCCTCGACCCGCGGCAGGGCGCCGCCGCCGATCCCGAAAGCCATGTCTGGCTCGGCGCATCGGCGGGGACCGGCAAGACGCAGGTGCTGTCGGCGCGCGTGCTGCGGCTGATGCTGGACGGCGTTTCGCCGCAGGCGATCCTGTGCATCACCTTCACCAAGGCGGGCGCTGCCGAAATGGCGCACCGCATCCACGAACGGCTCGCGACCTGGGTGCGGATGAGCGACGGCGATCTGCGGCTCGATCTCCACGCGCTGGGGCTCGACTGGGAGCGGCCGGGGCTGATGACGCGCGCGCGGTCGCTGTTCGCGACAGTGATCGACAGCCCCGGCGGCGCGATCCGCGTCCAGACGATCCACAGCTTCTGCCAGACCCTGCTCGCCAGCTTTCCGCTCGAGGCAAAGCTGCTTCCCGGCTTTCGCGCTATCGAGGAAGATGAAGCAGCGGCGCTGAAGCGGCAGATACTCGGCGATCTGCTCGAGCATGATCCCGACCGCGAGGCGCTGCGGGCGGTTGCGGCGATGCTGTCGCGGCGGCTGGGGCAGGAATCCGCGCTTGCCTTCCTGTCGAGCTGCGCCGCGGTCTTCGGTGGCCCGCGCGCCGCGTTGCCGCCCGCGGCGCAGGATCTGCGCGCGGCGTTCGACCTGCCGGGCGGCGATCCCGATGCGTGGCTCGCTGCCGAAATTGCAGGCGGGGCGATTTCCGACGCCGATATCAAGGCGGTCGCGACCAGCGGGGCGGCGTGGGGTACCAAGACCGGCGAGGCTTGTTCGGACAAGATGGTCGGCTGGCTCATCGCCGAGGCCTCGGCGCGCGCCGCGATGCTCGACGAACTGCTCGGCTGTTTCCTGACCGGCAAGGGCGAGCTGCGCGCCGATTTTGCGGGCGATAAGGGCCGGATGACCGATTGTGCCGATAGCGCGGTGCGCATCGTCGATGCCGCCGGGCGGCTGCGCGCGACGGCGACCGCGATGCGCGTCGCCGACGATCTTGCGGCGGGGTGGAAGCTTGGCGCGCGCTTTGCCGAAGCCTATGCGCTCGCCAAGCGCGATGCGGGGCTTGCCGATTTCGACGATCTCATCACGCTCGCCGGGACGCTGCTGCGTGTCAGCAGCTTCGGCGAATGGGTGCGCTTCAAGCTCGATCAGCGCACCGACCATATCCTCGTCGATGAGGCGCAGGATACGAACATGCGCCAGTGGGGCATTGTCCTGTCGCTCGCCGAAGAGTTTTTCGCGGGCGTCAGCGCGAAGGACGACCGGCTGCGGACGCTGTTCACGGTCGGCGACCGCAAGCAGGCGATCTTCGGCTTTCAGGGCACCGACCCCAGGGCGTTCGCGAACGCGCGCGACATGTTCCACGCGATGGGCGAGATGGGCGGCCAGCCCTTCCGCCAGGTCGATCTCGTTTCCAACTATCGCTCGACGCCCGCGGTGCTCGACGTCGTCGACCGCTGGCTCGGCGACGGCGGGACGATAGCGATGGGACTCGACGGCGAAGAGCCGCCACACCGTCCGTTTCGAAGCGCGCAGGCCGGCCAGGTCGAACTCTGGGCGCCGCTGCCCGTCGGCAAGGCGATCGATGCCGCAGCCGCGGAGGACGGCGGGGACGAGGGGGACGGCAGCGCCCCCGCCTCCGATCCTGCCTCGATGCGGTTGGCCAAGGCGATCGCGGGCGAGGTGCAGGACTGGATCGCGAACGGCAAGGATGGCCGCCCCGTGGGGCCCGGCGATATCATGATCCTCGTACGCCGGCGCCGCGATCTGGCGGCGCGGATCGTCGCGCGGCTTCAGACGCTGCACGTCCCCGTCGCGGGCGTCGACCGCTTCGCGCTGACCCAGCCGCTAGCGGTTCAGGATCTGATCGCCGCTATGCGCTTCGCGGTGCAGCCGCTCGACGATCTCAACCTCGCCGCGCTGCTCGTGTCGCCGCTGCTCGGCTGGACGCAGGACGAGCTTTACGCGCGTACGGCAAAGCGCGGCCGCGCCGCCATCTGGGAACATCTGCGCTCCCATGAGGAGACTATGCCGCCCGCAACGATGGCGGCGCTGCGCGCACTGCTCGGCATGGCCGATTTCACGACCCCTTTCCGCTTTCTCGAAACGATCCTCTCAGGGCCGATCGACGGACGGCGCAAGCTGTACGCGCGGCTGGGGCGCGAGGCGCGCGACCCGATCGACGAACTGCTGAGCCAGGCGCTGGCGTTCGAGGCGCGCGAAACCGTGTCGCTACTCGGCTTTCTGACCCGGATCGCGGGCAGCAGCGCCGATATCAAGCGGCAGACCGAAGCGCGCAGCGACGTCGTGCGCGTGATGACGGTGCACGGATCGAAGGGCTTGCAGGCGCCGATCGTCATTCTCGCCGATGCGACCGACGATGCCGCGATCGGTCATCGTCCCTTCACCGTCGATGTCGCCGCCTGGGAAAAGCTGCCCGTCTTCGCGATGCCCGCCGACGAGCGGCAGGGTGCGCTGGCGCAGGCCTATCAGGACGCGGCCGATGCCGCGGCGCAGGAGCATTGGCGGCTGTTCTACGTCGCGATGACCCGCGCCGAAGAGATGCTGATCGTCGCGGGCGTTACCAAAAAGCCCGACCTGTCGGTGCCCGAGACAAGCTGGCACAGCGCGGCCGCGATGGCGCTGGAGGGGCTTGGTTGCGATTGGGAGGATGCGGGGCCGCTGTGGGGCCGCCGCCGTGTCCACCGCATCAATGACGGCAAATGGGCGCGCAGGGATGCGGCTGTGCGCGCCGCACCGCCGCCGCTCGCGCTGCCCGCCTGGACCCACGCCCCGGCGCCCGAGGAGGCGCGCCCGCCGCGTCCGCTCGCGCCCTCGGCGCTGGGCGAAGACGATGTCGCGGTGCCGCCGCAGGGGGCGGCGCGCGTCGCGGCGGTGACGCGCGGCCTGCTGCTCCACGCGCTGTTCGAACGCCTGCCGCCGGTCGCGACCGATAGGCGGCGCGCGGCGGCGCTGCGCTGGCTCGCGGTGCAGGCACCGACGCTCGACGATGCGGCGCGTATGGCGATGGCGGACGAGGTGCTCGCCATCCTCGATGATCCGGCGTACGCCGCACTCTTCGGCCCCGACAGTCTGGCCGAAGTGCCGCTCTCGGCGGTGGTCGACGGCATGGTCGTGGCGGGGATCGTCGACCGGCTGCGCGTGACAGACGACGCGGTGACAGTGATCGATTACAAGACCGGGCGGCGGATACCCGGGAGCGCGGCCGATGTCGCGCCCGCCTATCTGCGCCAGATGGCGGCCTATCGCGATGCGCTGGCGGTCATCTTTCCGGGCCGGCGCGTCGAAACGGCGCTGCTCTATACGGCGGAGCCGCGCCTCATCGCGCTCGACGATGCCGTGCTGGCACCGCACAAGCCCGGCTTGCTTGCCGCCAAGGCGAATTTGCCGCCGCCGCCTCTTGAGCCGGGCGCCCCGACGTCCTAGCTTGGCATCAACGATTTTTCAGAATTTCAGGAGTTCAGACGATGGCAACCAAGGCAATCACCGACGCCAGCTTTCAGGCCGATGTCCTCGACAGCGACACCCCCGTGCTCGTCGATTTCTGGGCCGAATGGTGCGGTCCGTGCAAGATGATCGGCCCGTCGCTCGAAGAAATTTCGAACGAACTCGCCGGCAAGGTGGTGATCGCCAAGCTGAACATCGACGACCATCCCGACGCGCCGAGCAAATATGGCGTGCGCGGCATCCCGACGATGATCCTGTTCAAGAATGGCCAGATCGCCGACACCAAGGTCGGCGCCGCACCGAAGAGCGCGCTTAAGGGCTGGCTCGAAGGCGCGCTTTGATTTTAGCTAGCCCCCCGACGCCGAGTAATCGGTGTCGGGGGGAGCCTTCTATCGGTCAGTCACGCCAATAGTCGTGTCGTTCGGAGCCATCGAAACCGGCCCGAAGCGAGGCAGAAATTGCGGAAACCTCTGGCCTGATCCGCATGGGCACGGGTCTTTTCGGCCGAGTTTTTCGATAAGTTCGATATCGCCGCGGACGAAGCGATGACCACACTTGACCTGCGTTTCGGACGGGTAACCCTTACGCCGCTTCGAGGTGTCTCGAAAGCAAGGCAGGTCGGCGAAGTCTTTTTGCCGTACCATGACGGCCTCCTGTGGTCGGCGCACCTGATTGCGCGCAGTGGGCGGATCTAAAAGATCGCGGTCAACTCCGGTAGTCGGCGTTGATGCTGATATAGCCGTGGGTCAGGTCGCAGGTCCAAACGGTCGCGCGCCCGTCGCCGAGGCCGAGGTCGGCGCCGACGCGAATGTCCTGGCCCTTCAGATGCGCCGCAACGGGGCCCTCGTCATAGCCGTCGACGGGTAGCCCGTCCTTCGCGACCCAATGGTCGCCGAAGCGGATTGCCAGCCGGTCGCGGTCGGCAGGTTCGCCTGCCTTGCCCACCGCCATCACGACGCGGCCCCAATTGGCATCCTCGCCCGCGATCGCGGTCTTGACCAGCGGCGAATTGGCGATCGACAGCGCGACGCGCTTGGCGCTGGCATCGCTGACCGCGCCGGTCACCGTAATTTCGATGAATTTCGACGCACCTTCGCCGTCGCGCACGACAAGCTGCGCAAGGTCGAGCGCAACGCTTTGGATTGCCGCATAAAGCGCGTCGGCGCCCGGATCGTCGCGCGTCGTCAGCACCGGATTGCCCGCCCGCCCGGTCGCGAACAACAGCACCGTGTCGCTGGTCGACGTGTCGCTGTCGACCGTGATCGCGTTGAAACTCCCCGCGGTCGCGTCGCTCAGCATCGCTTGCAACAGATCGGGCGCCACCGCGGCATCGGTGAAAAGATAGCCGAGCATCGTCGCCATGTCGGGCGCGATCATCCCCGATCCCTTGACGATCCCCGCGACTTGCACCGTGGCGCCGCCGACGACCGCGCTTGCCGCCGCGCCCTTCGGGAAGGTGTCGGTGGTGGTGATCGTCTGCGCCGCTTCTTCCCAGCTTGCGCTCGGCGTGTCGAAGCCGATGACCTTGGCGACGCCGGCGTGCGCCTTGTCCTTGGGCAGCGGCACGCCGATCACGCCCGTCGAACAGACGAAGACTTCCCTCGGATCGCACGCCAGATGCGCAGCGACCTGATCGACGATCTGCTCGACCGCCTCGCGTCCGCGATAGCCGGTGAAGGCGTTCGAATTGCCCGCATTGACGATCAGCGCGCGGGCGCGGCCGTGCGCGATGCCCTCGCGGCACATTTCGACCTCGGTCGAACAGCAGACATTCTGCGTCGTCACGCCCGCGACGACGGTACCCGGCGCCAGTTCGACATAGGTGAGGTCGCAGCGGTCCCAATTTTTGTAGTGCGCGCGCGCGATACGGCGCGTCACCCCGGCAATTTCGGGCAGGGCGGGGAAGGCAGCGGGCGCGAGCGGCGAGCGATCAGTCATGGCGCGCGCATAGCCGTTGGGGGGGCAAAGAAAAACCCCTCCCGCGAACGGAAGGGGCTTTGCTGCCGGAGTTCAGCGACGAGCGCTTCCCGGCGGTCGTCCTCCCCGCGGCGTCGCCACAAGGAGGATCGTCCGGCTTACGCCGGGATGCCGCTGATCGCCTTGACTTCCATGAAGTCCTTGAGGCCGAACAGACCGCCTTCGCGGCCATTGCCCGACGCCTTGTAACCGCCGAAGGGCGCGCCCGGTCCGGGGCCCCAGGCGTTGACAGCGACCATGCCGGCGCGCAGCTTCGGTGCCACCTCGGCGGCCTTGGACGGATCGCCCGATACCACGGCCGACAAGCCATATTCGGTGTCGTTAGCGATATCGACCGCTTCGTCGAGGCTGGAATATTCCATGATCGTCGCAACGGGGCCGAACACTTCTTCCTTGGCGATCCGCATGTCGGGCGTGACGCCCGAGAAGACGGTCGGCTTGATGAAATAGCCGCGGTTGACGTTCGCGGGCAGGCCGGTGCCGCCGGTTTCGAGCGTTGCGCCCTCGTCGATCGCCGACTGGATCAGGCCCTGGATCTTTTCGAACTGCGCCTTGTTGACGACGGGGCCGATATGCCCCCCTTCCTGCGCCGGATCGCCAACCTGCGTTCCGTCGAACATCGCCTTGATGACGCCGACGGCCTCTTCCTTGCGGTCCTTGTGGACCAGAATACGCGTCGGGGCGATACAGCTCTGACCAGTGTTGACGAGCACGCCCTGCACCGTCGGGGGCAGGACCTGGGCCAGATCGGCGTCGGGCAGGACGATGTTCGGCGACTTGCCGCCCAGTTCCTGATGGACGCGCTTGACCGTGTCGGCCGCCGCCTTGGCGACGAGGATGCCAGCGCGGGTCGATCCGGTGAAGCTCACCATTTCGATCCCCGGATGCGCGCTGATCGCATTGCCGACGGTCGGGCCGTCACCCTGAACCAGGTTGAACACGCCCGGCGGAACGCCTGCCGCATCGAGGATTTCGGCGAAAATAACGGCATTGCCGGGGCATTCTTCCGACGGCTTCAGCACCATCGTGTTGCCGGCGGCGAGCGCGGGCGCGACCTTGAGCGCAATCTGGTTGAGCGGCCAGTTCCAGGGGGTGATCATCCCGACGACGCCGATCGGTTCATAGACGACCTTGTTTGCGCCATGCTGTTCGCTGAACTCGAAATTCTTCAGCGCCTCGATCGTGCCGAGGAAGCCGCCGATGCCGGCGCCGACTTGCGCGGTGCCCGCGAAGCTGACCGGTGCGCCCATTTCGGCCGCCATCGACTTGGCGAGATCGGCGCCGCGCTTCTTATATTCCTCGACGATACGGCCGAGCAGCGCCAAGCGCTCCTCCCGCGTCGTCTGCGAATAGGTCTTATAGGCTTCCTTGGCGGCGGCAACGGCATCGTCGACGTCGGCCGCGGTGCCGAGCACGACGGTCGATGCCGCTTCCTCGGTCGCCGGGTTGATGACGTCGTGCAGCTTGCCGCCCTTGCTGTCGACCCATTTGCCGCCGATGTAATTCTGTTTCAGGTGCGTTTCGGTATCGCTCATCATCTTTCTCCCATCGGCGGAAACTTCCGTCTCGGATTGCTACCTAATCACTGTGCCGCGCGAATCAAGCGCGGTCGGCTGCGATTTCTTCCAGCTCAGCGCTTTTCAGCGGCGATGCGTGACATGAGTATCGCAGCGCGCGTCGCCTGGCGTGCGATGCTGGACAATTCGACCCTTTCGCCGGGCGCATGATCGCCGGTCGAATAGGTGCCGAGCCCGGCAAGGCCATCGACATCGGCGGCGACGAAGCTGATGTCGCCGGCGCCGCGTTTAAGCGGATCGAGCGCGGCCATTTCGGGGAGCCCCATGTCGCGGTTCACGCCGTTGAGCCGGTCGAGCAGCGCCTTGTTGCCCGCCGTCGGCGCCATCGGCGGATAGGCGCCGGGGTCGAAGGCAAGCTTCGCATCGGTGCCGGGCAGATGGCGCGCAACGATCGCCGCCATCTTGTCCTTCACCCGCGCCGACTGTTCGGGCGACAGGGTGCGCAGGTCGCCGCGCGCCACCGCAATCGGGGCGACGATGTTGGTCTTGCCGTTTGCGGTCGCGCGGATACCGCCGGTGTCGAGCGTCGCTTCCTGTCCGCCGGCGATTAGCCCGACGTTGAAGGTCAGATTGGGTTCGGGCAGTTGGGTGCGGAAATCGCGGATGATGCGTGCCAGCTCGTTGATCGCGCCGTCGCCGACCTCGGCGCTGAAGATGCCCGAACTGTGGGCGCTCATGCCCGTCGCGGTGACGGTCCAGCTTTCCGAACTGCGGCGGGCGATCGATCCCATATCGGCGCCATTGTCGCGGACAAGTCCTTCGAAATCGAGCGCGATGTCGCTGCGCTTGCCCGCGGTGATCAGGTCGGCGCGCGATTTTTCGATCGGATCGCCCGCGTCTTCCTCGTCGCCGGTCATATGGATTTCGATATTGGCGTCTTTCAGCGTGCCCGCAGCCTTCATCGCGCGCAGCGCCGCGACGATCACCACCATGCCGCCCTTGTCGTCGCCCGCGCCGGGGCCTTCGCCCCAGCCGTCCTTGCGCGTGAAGGTCTGGAAGGGCGAGTCGGGTTCGAACACCGTGTCGAGATGCGCGATCAGCAGCATCTTCTTGCCGTCGGCACGCCCCTTGTGCACCGCGATCAGATGGCCGGCGCGCTTCGTCTCGGGCGTGGGTTTCCAGGTGACCGTAAAGCCCAGCGGCTCGAGCTCGGAGCGCATCATCTCGGCTACCTTTTCGACCCCGGCGAGGTTCAACGTACCACTGTTCTGATTCACCAGCCTTTCGAGCAGCGCGATCGACCGTTCCTGCTCGGCCTTTACCGTTTCGGCCATCCGGCTTTCGGTCGGGCTCAGCTTGGCATGCGCGGCCGGGGCGAGCGCGAGCGCGGCAAGGGCGGCGAACGCGGCGAAGCGGGCTGATTTCATCTGCACAATCTCCTTTGTCGGCGCCCTTGTGCCGCTTGAAGGCCGCCGCCGCAAGCCATCGCGCCCGGCAATATTCGCTCGCTTGCCGATCCCCATCTCGAGCACGACCTGTAAAGAGTGTTTGACAGCATATGTTTCGCGTCTGTAAAGAGTGTTTGACAGGCTGAAAGGATGGTCATTGCAAAACCGCGTTCGGGATTGCCGCGAGCAGGCGGGGTGGAGCCAGGGCGAACTGGCCCGCCGGCTTGGCGTCTCGCGGCAGACGATCAATGCCGTCGAAACCGACAAATATGATCCCAGCCTGCCGCTCGCGCTGCGCATGGCCCGGCTGTTCGGGCTGGAGGTGCGCGAGCTGTTTATCGATCATTGGATGCCGGAGGACGAGTGATGGACAAGATGGTGGCCGGACATAGCGCTGCGGCGTGGAAGAAGAGCGGGATCGGGGCGCTGGTCGGCGCGATCGTCGGTGCGGGCACGGTCGCCGGGCTGATGCATGTCGCCGGGACCGATTTCATCGATGCGATGGGCGGATCGCGCGTTGCGCTGGCCGGGGTCGCCATCCTCTATCTCCTGATGGCGGCCTTTGTCGGCTTCGGGCTGGCGGTGCCGCGCACCGGCGCCAGGCTGCTCAACGTCGCCGATGCCGACGAACTGCGCGAGGAGCGCGCGGGCATGGGGCGATCGGTCATCGTCATGGGCGCAATCGGGGCCGCACTGCTTGCGCTCGCGCTCGCACGCACGCCCTCCTTTCCGACCGGACCCGTTCCGGCGCAGGCGGCCGCGGCGGTGCTGGCCCTCGTGATTGCGGGCGGTGTCGCGGCGAGCTGGGCGTGGCGGTGGCAATATGACGAGCTTAACCGCCAATTGGGCATCGAAGGCGGCTATTGGGCCTTCGGCCTGAGCTGGATCGGGCTCACCCTCTGGGGCGCCGCCGATTTTCTGGGGCTCGGACCGGCGCTCACCGCGATCGACGTGGTGACGACGCTGGCGGCGATGATGCTTGTCGGGGCCTTTGTGGCGATCGGTCGCCGCGGCCTGATGATGCGCTGAGCGCAGGTAGCAGATAAGGGAAGGGCGTCCGAGCTCCCCCAAGCCGGACGCCCTTCGAGCGTGACTGATCGCTGCAGATCAGGCGCTGTAATACATGTCGAATTCGACCGGGCTCGGGGTCTGTTCGAAGTTGTAAACTTCGGCCCATTTGAGTTCGATATAGGCTTCGATCTGATCCTTCGAGAAGACGTCGCCCTTCAAGAGGAAGTCGTGATCGGCCGCGAGGCTGTCGAGCGCTTCGCGCAGGCTGCCACAGACGGTCGGGACTTCGGCGAGTTCTTCGGGCGGCAGATCATAGAGATTCTTGTCCATCGCGTCGCCGGGGTGGATCTTGTTCTGGATGCCGTCGAGCCCCGCCATCAGCAGCGCCGAATAGCAGAGATAGGGGTTCGCCATCGCGTCGGGGAAACGGAATTCGACGCGCTTCGCCTTGGCGCCCGCGCCATAGGGGATGCGGCACGAAGCCGAACGGTTGCGGCTCGAATAGGCGAGCAGCACCGGCGCCTCGAAGCCCGGGACGAGGCGCTTGTAGCTGTTCGTCGTCGGGTTGGTGAAGGCATTGAGTGCCTTCGCATGCTTGATGACGCCGCCGATGAAATAGAGGCACATGTCCGAAAGGCCGGCATAGCCGTTGCCCGCAAAGAGCGGCTTGCCCTTTTCCCAGATCGAGATGTGGGTGTGCATGCCCGATCCGTTATCGTCCTTGATCGGCTTGGGCATGAAGGTCGCAGTCTTGCCATAGGCATGGGCGACCTGATGCACGACATATTTGTAGATCTGCATGCGGTCGGCGGTCTGCGTCAGCGTGCCGAAGGTCAGGCCCAGCTCGTGCTGCGCGGCGGCGACTTCATGGTGATGCTTGTCGCAGGGCAGGCCCATTTCGAGCATGGTCGAGACCATTTCGGCGCGGATGTCGACGGCGCTGTCGACCGGCGCGACAGGGAAATAGCCGCCCTTGGCGCGCGGACGATGTCCAAGGTTGCCGCCTTCATAGGCGCGGCCGGTGTTGGTCGGCAGTTCGATATCGTCGATTTCGAAACCCGACTTGTTATAGCCGGTTTCGAAGCGGACGTCGTCGAACATGAAGAATTCGGCTTCGGGGCCGACATAGACGGTGTCGCCGATGCCGGTCGAGGCGACATAGGCTTCGGCGCGCTTCGCGGTGGTGCGCGGGTCGCGGGCATAGCCTTCGCCGGTCGAAGGTTCGACGATGTCGCAGAACATCACCAGCATCGGGGTTGCCGAGAAGGGATCGTCATAGACCGCTTCGAGATCGGGCTTCAGGATCATGTCGCTTTCGTTGATCGCCTTCCAGCCTTCGATCGACGAACCGTCGAACATCAGGCCGTCTTCGAGGGCGTCTTCGTCGATCACGCCGGCGCACATGGTCAGATGCTGCCATTTGCCCTTGGGATCGGTGAAACGCAGATCGACCCACTCGATGTCATTATCCTTGATCCGGGCGATGATATCCTTCGGCTTGGTGGCCATGGTCACTTCTTCCTTTTTGCGAATAGTACCGGCTGGACCGGCGTCTGTTGAACGGGATGGAGCGATGGAAGCTTAGAGCGCGTCCTCATTGCGCTCGCCGGTGCGGATGCGCAGCGCGGTTTCCACGGGGATCACGAAAATCTTGCCGTCGCCGATGCGGCCCGTCTGCGCCGCCGCGGCAATCGCCTCGACCACGCGTTCGGCCATATTGTCATCGACGATAACCTCCAGCTTCACCTTCGGCAGGAAGTCGACGACATATTCAGCGCCGCGATACAGTTCGGTGTGACCCTTCTGGCGACCGAAGCCCTTCGCCTCGGTGACGGTGATGCCGCTGACACCCACTTCGTGCAGCGCCTCCTTCACCTCGTCGAGCTTGAACGGTTTGATGATCGCCTCAATCTTCTTCACGCTTCATGTCCCCCTTTGGGCCTTCCACCTTTGCCTGTGGACGAAGCCGGGTCAGGTACGCCTGAACCGGTTTCCCCCGTGAGTCGGTGCGGTGTGCGGCCATCTTGCACCAATCAAGACCCGTGCCAATTGGCGAATCGCAAGCTTTCGGTAAGAAATTTGGCACGAAATTACGCCGCTGCCCGTCCTTTGGGCAGCGGCGTGATTTAGGTGATTAAATTTTGTGCAATCAGCGCCCGACGGGCGCCGACGCGTCGGGCAGGTTCGCCTTGGTCCAGTTCGACCGGTCGATGACATAGGCGCGAATCGCCTCGACATCGGCGGGGGAGAGCACCTTGGCAAAGCTCACCATGCCGCGGTCCTTCAGCGCGCCGTCGAGGATCACGCCCTTCCATGCATCGGCACTGGTCAGCGCACCCGAAACGCGCAGGTCGGGGGTGAAGCCGTTGCCGATCGCGCTGTCGCCGTGACAGACTTGGCAATAGCGCCCGAAATGCGCCTTGCCCGATGCGATCTGCTGCGGCGTGCCGAACTGCGCGGGCGGATTCCACGCCAGCGTCGTGGTCGCGGGCGGGGCGGGGAGCTGCACCGTACCGCCGAGCTTGAGCACCACGAGGCGCGGAATATTGGGCACCTTGCGCGTCACTCCGCCCGCGACCCCGGCGACAAGTGGAAAGGCGCCGCCCTTGCTGGTCTGGAAAGCGACATATTGCACTCCGCCCACGCGGAAGGTCGATGGCGCGCTGACGATCCCTGACTGCATGTCGAGGTCGAGCAGCTGCTTGCCGGTGTCGGCGGCATAGGCGCGGAAGCGCCCGGTGCTCGTTCCCTGGAAAACCAGATTGCCGGCGGTCGTCATCGTGCCGCCGTTCCATGCGGCGGGATAGTCGACGCCCCAGGCGACCTTGCCGGTGCGCGGGTCGAAGGCAACGAGACGGCCGGTGGTCGCGGCGACGGCCGCGCGGAAGGCAGCCTTGTCGTCGGGGAGCATCGCTGCGGTCAGCGAGGCGCCGATGTTGAAGCCGAGTACCTTGCGCCGGTCCAGCTCATCCATATCCTGGATATAGCCCTGCGGAATCTGCTGCGCCGGAATATAGACGAGGCCGGTAGCAGGGTTGTAGCTCATCGGATGCCAGTTGTGCGCGCCAAGCGCGCCCGGGATCGCGATGAAGGACTTGCCGGTCTTGTAGAAGCGCGCGTCGGGATTTTCGATCGGCCGGCCAGTGGCCATGTCATAGCCGGTCGCCCAGTTGATCCCGTCGACGAAAGGCTTGGCGTCGATCAGCTTGCCGGTGGTCCGGTCGATCGTGAAGAAAAAGCCGTTCTTCGGTGCATGATACAGCACTTTGGTCGGCGTGCCGTTCACCGCCTGCTCGGCAAGGATGATCGGCTGCGTCGCGGTATAGTCCCAGCTCTCGCCGGGCGTTTCCTGATAATGCCATTTATATTTGCCGGTCGACGCATCGAGCGCCACCACGGACGAGAGGAACCAGTTGTCGCCTTCGCCGTTCGAACGCGTGCCATGGTTCCACGGATTGCCGTTGCCGACGCCGAGATAGATCTGGTCGAGATCCTTGTCATAGACGATCGCGTCCCACACCGTGCCGCCGCCGCCCGACGTCTTCCATTCCCCTTGGTCTGACCAGGTTGCATTGCCTTTCGACGCGAAGATGTCGTCGCTTGCGGCGCCGTCCTTCTTCTTTTCGGGGTTCGGCGCGGTGTAGAAGCGCCAGCGTTCCTTGCCGGTATCGGCATCATAGGCGGTGACATAGCCGCGCACCCCGAATTCGGCGCCGCCGCTGCCGATGAGCACCATGTCCTTCACGACGCGCGGCGCGCCGGTGATCGTGTAGGGCTTTTGGGGATCGAAGGTCTGCGTCGACCACAATTCCTTGCCGGTCTTGCGATCGAGCGCGATCAGCCGCCCGTCGAGTGCGCCGACGAAGAGCTTGTCGCCCCATACCGCGACGCCGCGGTTGACGACGTCGCAGCAGGCGTTGACCGCGCGGTCGCCCGACACCTTGGGATCGAAGGACCAGAGCTTCTTGCCGGTCCCGGCGTCCCACGCGTCGACCTTCGACCAGGCGTGGCTGACATAAAGGGTGCCATCGACGACGACCGGGGTGGCTTCCTGTCCGCGCGCGTCCTCAAGATCGGCGAACCAGGCAATGCCAAGCTCGCCCACATTCTTGTCGTTTATGTCGGTGAGCGGGCTGAAGCGCTGCTCGTCATAGCCATAGCCGATGCCGGCCCAGTTGTCGCCGTTGCCGCCGGTCTTGAGCAGTGCTTCGCTCGCCCTCTCGGCATCGTCGAGCGACCTGCCCGTGCCGCCCGACTTCGACGCGTTGCAACCCGCCAGAACCAAGGCCGCACCACAAAGCAGCGCGGTCGCCATGACCCGTTTCGCCATATTCGCTCTCCCTCGACGTCCTATGCTTGACGTTCACGTCAAGACTGCGCCGGGCGAAGCGGATTCGCAAGCGGGAATTTAGGGTGTTCTACCTAAAGTCTGGCAGGTTTCAGGCCCAGGGCGGGGTGTTGAGTCCCTTGGGGCTTGCGGTAAAGATTTCGCAGCCGTCCTCGGTGATGCCGATGCTGTGTTCGAACTGCGCCGAAAGCGACCGGTCGCGCGTCACCGCGGTCCAGCCGTCGGCAAGCATCTTCACGGCATATTTGCCGGTGTTTATCATCGGTTCGATGGTGAAGAACATGCCGGGCCTCAGCTCGGGGCCGGTGCCGGGGCGCCCGGCGTGGACCACTTCGGGCGCATCGTGGAACATCTGGCCGAGCCCGTGACCGCAAAAATCGCGCACCACCGAATAACGGTGGCGTTCGGCGTGGCTCTGGATCGCGTGCGCGACGTCGCCCATCGTATTGCCGGGCTTCGCCTGTTCGATGCCCAGCATCAGGCATTCATAGGTCACGTCCACCAGCCGCCGCGCCTTGATCGGAACTTCGCCGACCAGATACATGCGGCTGGTGTCGCCATGCCAGCCGTCGATGATGCTGGTGACGTCGACATTGACGATATCGCCTTCGCGCAGCGGCTTGTCGTCGGGAATCCCGTGGCACACGACATGGTTGATGCTGGTACAGCAGCTATGCGTGAAGCCGCGATAGCCCAGCGTCGCGGGAATGCCGCCGCCCGCAAGCATCATCTCGCGCACCAGATCGTCGATCGCCCCGGTGGTCACGCCGGGCTGGATGAAAGGAACGAGCGCGTCGAGAATCTCGGCCGACAGCCGGCCGGCCTTGCGCATTCCGGCAAAGCCGGATTCGTCGTGAAGCTTGATCGTGCCGTCGCGGACGGGGGCGGGGGTGGCCGCTTCGTCGGCGGTTACGGAGATGTAGTTGTACATGCCGGTGATATAGGCGCCGCAGCCCCAAAAAGCGAGGGGGTCAAACAAAACCCCTCCCGCAAGCGGGAGGGGTTGAAGCGGTTTCTACTCTGCCGCCTTCTCAGCTTTGGCCTTGCCCTTGCCCTTGCTCGCCTTGGGCGCCGCCGGGGTGATTTCGAAGCTCAGCGGATTGCCGACCTTGGCATCCTCGCCGGTTTTCAGCTTCACCTTGACCTCGCCGCCGTGGACGAGCTTGCCGAAGAGCAGTTCTTCGGCGAGCGGCTGCTTGATCTTTTCCTGGATCAGGCGGCCCATCGGGCGTGCGCCATAGAGCTTGTCATAGCCCTTGGCGGTCATCCATTCGCGCGCCTTGTCGTCGAGCTGGATGTGGACGTTGCGGTCGGCAAGCTGCAGTTCGAGTTGCAGGATGAACTTGTCGACAACGCGCGCCACGACTTCCGGCGGCAGATAGCCGAAGGGGACGATCGCATCGAGGCGGT
>Ga0187809_10000254_pt1 | contig 32282 bp, 30 predicted proteins | sample NC_wetland_sal_i_8_FD_132415 | JGI IMG/M metagenome (GOLD analysis project Ga0187809, IMG submission 132415) | Wetland sediment microbial communities from Neuse River Estuary, North Carolina, USA - ASW_4 | ecosystem: Environmental > Aquatic > Freshwater > Wetlands > Sediment | place: USA: North... | reverse complement strand
TGACAAGCGTGCTGGAGACCTACGGCATCGAGGTGCTGCATGCCGAGCGCGGGCAGGACGGCATCGGGATACTTGAGCACACTTCAGACGTCGACGTTGCGCTGATCGACATCATGATGCCCGAGATGGACGGATACGAGACGATGCGGGAGATCAGGCGTCGACCGCAATTGAAAGAGTTGCCGCTCATCTCGGTAACGGCGAAAGCTATGAAGGGCGATCGCGCGAAATGCCTTGAGGCCGGCGCTTCGGATTATATCGCAAAGCCGGTCGATCTGGACCTCCTGCTCGCCTTGCTTCGGGTCTGGGCCGGTCGCGAGCGCGCCCGGCGCGCCGCCGGCGCGGGCAAACCGTCCGTGCTTACGGTGGTCGCATGACGCGTTCCATGGGAAGCCGCCTACCCACGCCTGCGGAGCCAGCCGTCATGCCCGTGGCGACGACGAGCCGAGCGCGGATACTCGCGGTCGACGACGATCAGCGCAATCTGCTCGCCTTGCGAGAGGTGCTCGACCCCGTGGGTGAAGTCGTTTGCGCCGATTCAGGCGAAGAAGCGCTGCGCTGCCTGCTGAAGGAGGATTTCGCCGTTATCCTGCTCGACGTGCTGATGCCTGGCATGGATGGATACGAAACCGCCAGCCTGATCCGGCAGAGGCAACAGTCGAAGCACACCCCGATCATCTTCCTGTCGGCCATCAACAAGGAAGATGCCCATATGCTGCGCGGTTACGACGCGGGCGCGGTAGACTATGTTTTCAAGCCGTTTGACACCCTGATCCTGCGTTCGAAGGTGGCGGTCTTCGTCGATCTTTACGACAAGACACGGGAAATCCAGGAAAAGGCTGCGCGCGAACAGAGTCTGCTGGAGGAAACGCTTCAGGTGCAGGCCGCCAAACTCGAGGCCGAGGATGCGCTTCGGCGGAGCAAGGCGCGACAGGAGACGATCCTGAAAGCGCTGCCGGTGGTGTTCCATTCCCATTCGGCGGATGAACCTTTCGGACCGCTTTTCGTTAGCGGCAGCGTTCAGGCTCTGACCGGTTTCGCGCCCGAACGTTTCGTCTCCGAACCGGATTTCGGACTGAGCAGGGTACACCCCGAGGATCGCGACAAGGTCACGCAGGCGCACCGCACCGCCGCCGCACAGGGCAGCTATAGCTGCGAATATAGGTGGCAGGCGGCGGACGGGAACTGGAAGATATTTCTGGACCAGGGGATCGTCGCTCCCGCCGACGGAGATCAGCAGCGAACGCTTTTCGGCACACTTCTCGACGTCACCGAAAGAAGGCAGCTCGAAGAGCAACTGGCGCAGGCGCGCAAAATGGAGACCATCGGTCAGTTGACCGGGGGGATCGCACACGATTTCAACAACCTGCTCGCGTCGATCCTGAGCGGACTGTCTCTGATGGAGAGACAGGTTCAGATGCCCGACAATGCCCGGCAGGTGTTGGAGATGACACGTCACGCCGCAAAGCAGGGCGTGGATCTCATCAACCGGATGCTGGCCTTCTCGCGACGCCAACGGCTGACACCCGCAACCGTGCCGCTGCCGGCCCTTGCGGAGACGCTGGAGAGATTGCTCGTGCCAGTCCTGGGCGGACTGGTCCGGCTGCGATGGAAGGTAGCATCCGACGTCGCCCCGGCGCATGCTGACAAGGCGCAGCTCGAGCTGGCCATCATGAATCTCGTCCTCAACGCCAGAGACGCCATGCCACAAGGCGGCACGGTGACGCTTGGAGCGATGAACAGTCGATCATCCGACGTGTCCTCGCTGGGTCTCGAACCCGGCGAATATGTGGTGATCAGCGTCGAGGACACAGGCGTCGGGATCGCGCCCGAACTCCTCGAAAAAGTAATCGAGCCGTTCTTCACGACAAAAGAGGTTGGTAAGGGTACCGGCCTCGGGTTGAGCACCGTCTACGGTTTCGCTCAGCAATCGAAAGGCAAGCTGCGGATCCAAAGCAATGTGGGACGCGGCACCCGCGTCGAACTCTGGCTGCCGGCTTCCAAAGAATGCGAGGAGCCGGCGCCGGCAAGGACATCTTCAAGTCCGCAAACGCCTTTGCCGGAAAAGAACATGCCAGCGCGGGAGCTTCTGCTCGTCGACGACGGTGCAAGTCTTAGGGAAATCACGGCGGCGATGTTGCGCGAGCGCGGCTTTGCGGTGAGCACCGCCGCGGGAGGAGCCGAAGCGCTCTCCCTTATGGAGCGCGACCCCGATCGTTTCGATCTCATCATTACGGACTTCGCCATGCCATTGGTGTCCGGCTTGGACGTCATCCGCTTCGCGCGCAATCTACGTTCGGATTGGCCGGCGATCATCATCAGCGGCTTTGCCAATGAGGAGGCGATGAAGGATCGCCCGGACGACGTTCCGTTTCTTGGCAAACCCTACTCGGACGAGGCGCTGGTCGAGGCCATATTGGAACTCCTGAACCGCAGCCAGAATCCCACGATTCCTCAAGACGCCAGCTAGAGCCTTCCATGGCCGGCTGGAAACAGAACCGTTTCCAGCCGGCCATGGAGGGCTCTAATGCGCAATGCCCTCAGCGCCGCGCGCCCTTTCGGTTCTTGGCGATCACCGCGGCGATGATGATCGCAAAGGCCAGCAGGCGAAGGAGGTACAATTTGCTTCTCTCCTCCAGCGGCACGTGCGAAAGGGTAAGAAGGCTCTGATTGGCGGCAAGTAGAAGAAAAGCAGCAGCGAAGGCTGCAAAGAGCCGATCCCGGGTCGACTTCCAAAAACGCAGGAAGAACAGGCTCGACACGAGAAATCCCATGGAGATCAGGCCGGACATAAAAGGGTACATGGCCTATTTTGCCTCCCAGATGAGACCGATAAGAAGGGTCACTACGGCGGCCAGGGAAGTGATATAACGCAAGAACCCGAGGTCCACGTCGGCCCAGACTACGATGTCCAGGATGACAACCAAACTGTTCAGCGACAGGAAGGCGAAGCAGAGACCGCTCCATAGCAGCAATCGGGCGCCACTCCGCCAATATCCTCTGAGCAACAACCAGGTACACAAGGCAGCCGCCAACAGACAAAGCACATAAATCGCGACGGGAAGCGCGCCCACCATGGCCTAACCCTTGAGGATCTTGAACGCGTCGGAGAAGGTTCTGAGCTGATCGGAGGCATTGCGCAGGATGATCCGCCTGATCGCCGCGGGTCTTATACGATAGGCTTCCGCCAGTTTGCCGACAAGCTCGTTCTGATCGGCGGACGCAGGTCTGTACTGCACGGAATCATCGACATCCATCACGACAAGGCCGCTGGCGAGCAGCTTGTCGATGCTTTTGCGCACGACCACCTGGCTCGATCGCAGATCCGCTACCAGCTCATCTGCCGACCAGAGGCGTTGAGGTTGCTGGCGCAGTGTGAGCAGCAGTTCAAGCGACCACACGGAATCCAGAGCGCCTTCGATGAATTCGATAAGTTCGTCGTCCATCCCGCACCGAGTGTTGTTGTAGACGCCCCCTAACTCGGATCAGCAGGCAAGATAGTTGTACGGGTAGGCGCGCCATCCCGCAACATCAAGTATGACAGGGGCCGGCATTTTGATGTGGGACTCGCCGATCCTCCCAGGAAGCGGCGCTTAGCGTGATACCTGTGGACGAGAATGCTTGTCAGCATGGCGGCGCGGCTATCCTGTAGCGTCTGCTCCGAGACCGTGTGCTTGCCGTCGAAGAGAACCGTGTTGCGGCGATACTGCGCTTGCGCGATGGCGTATTGCGCCTGCGCCGCATTGAGGTCGGCCTTTCCGCTTGCCCACTTGTTGCGCAGGTCGAAAAGGGACTGAAGGTCGGGCACATCGGCATAGACATGCGTGGTTGGCTGGACGCGCTTCGGCGAAATGGGGGCAGTCTCGATGCCGCTCGCCTTCTGGGCCGAGGGGGATGCTTCGACGATCGGCTCGGCGGCGAGGATCGGCGCATCGTGCTTGGCGGCAGCCTCCGTTCCGTCGGCAATGGCCGCCCCTTGCGTCGTGTGGTAGGCGCCAAAGCCAGCTATCGCCAGCGCAAGGCCAACGGCCAGAAAGATCACATCCCGCCACTTCAAGCCGGCTTTCCCTGCCTTCATCGCCAGAAAACCTTCCACACGGATTGACGCCCTCTGAATCGCGGCCCTCAATGAACTCTACGGTAAGGCATGCGACCTGCCGTAACCGGCAGCAAATTCTTACAAAAATTTATATGCGGGGTGGGGACGCCGTAATCGCCCGCTCCTATCACTGTTCAAGTTTCGGCGTGTAAGCCACCGACTTTCGTTTTCTTCATGCCTTTCAACCCACCTCGCCTCATCATTACACTTTCGTCCATTCCTCCGAGGTTCCAGGACTTGTCGCCGACGCTCGAGTCTATGCTCGGGCAGAAAATGCGTGCGGACGAAATCATCCTCTACCTCCCGAAAAGCTATAGGCGTTTCGCCGGTTGGGACGGCCGCCTCCCCGGTATTCCGGCGGGCGTGTCGATAAGGCGAACGGATATTGACTATGGCCCCGCCACGAAGATCCTGCCCGCGCTGCAGGAATTTGCCGGACAGAATGTCGAGATCCTGTTTTGCGACGATGATCGAAGCTACGATCCCGATTGGACGAAAAGATTCCTCGAGCTTCGCGCGCTCAAGCCAGGGCTTTGCCTTGCCGAAGGCGGGAAGGATCTGGAGGACATGAAGGAGGCGGCGAGAGACCCTGCGCGCCTGCCACGGGTAAAGTTGAGAATCGACACGCTCAAGGGACGTCTGCAAACGGCGTTCAGGAGTAAAAAACGCCCGATTTCAAGATTTTCAGCCAGTGGCTACTGCGACGTTTTCCTCGGATCGAGAGGGGTCCTCGTCCGGCCCGAGTTCTTCGCGCAATCAGTCTTTGATATTCCGGAAAATCTCTGGACTGTCGACGATTTCTGGCTGTCGGGTCACCTGGAAACGAGAGATATCGGGATTTGGATCAACGGGAACGCACCATTTCTCCGGGAGCGCCAAGTAGGCGGCGTTTCTCCGCTTAAGACATTCGTCTTCAATGGCCACGATCGGGTGGCGGCGAACGACGCCTGCGTCGAATATTACCGACATATGTACGGGATCTGGCGCCATTAGAGCCTTTCATGGGCTGGATAAAGAGGCCTCCGCGCCAGTCATCGGCGGCGGTGATGCTGTCCGGCGCCTGGTAGCCGTATTTCCATCCTTTCCGCCGGCGCGCCGTCATCCGCCCGATCCGCCGCCTACTCTCCTTCGCCGGTCTGCTTTGCGCCGGCTTCCGTTCCAACGACCTCGCTGACGTGCCTGACGCCATCCCGTTCGAGCAATTCCAGAAGTCCGGCGGTGATGCGCCGCACGACCCCGGGCCCCTCATAGACGAGCGACGTCAGTAGTTGCACCAGCGACGCCCCGTATTTCAGTTTGCGATAGGCGTCCTCGGCCGAGGCGACGCCGCCGGCGCCAAGGACGATATGGCGCTTCCGGTCCATCCGGAGATAGGTCTGGCGAATGCAGAAACCCGCAAGTCTTGCCGAGGGCGGCCCGGAGACGGCGCCACGCGTGGTGCGGCGCGCCGCTTCCGACGTGAGCAGGCCCGAGGGCATCAGGGGCGGCAGATTGTACATGAAGCCTGACACGAAAGACGCCTCGTCCGCGACGGCGAGCATCCTTTCGATCATTTCGATGCCGCCGAGCGGCGAGACCTTGAGAAAGACCGGCAGTCTCAGGCCGGTCTCGCCAATCGCGGCAAGCCATTCCCTCAATCTCGACGCATCGGCAAAGAAATCGCGTCCATCTTCGGTATTGGGACAACTGAGATTGAACATCAGATAGGAAGCGAAGGGCGCCAGGATACGGGTTGCCGCGACGTAGTCGGCAATGATGTCCTCCGCCTTTTCCGGCGGCCACTCCTTCCCCCGGTTGGTTTTCACGATATTGATGCCGAGCGGAACCGGTAGATGCAGACCGCGCACATGCTCCGCCACGGCCATCGCGCCATCATTCGGAACGCCATAGGCGACCGCAATCGCCCGATCGTCAGGCAACCGAAACAGCCGTGGCCGGGGATTGCCGCCGGAAGGATCGGCGGACACCGACCCGATCTCGACCGAACCGAACCCGAGCCCGGCGAGGAACGCGATCGCGACGCCGCTCTTGTCGAAGCCAGCCGCGAGTCCGATCGGCGTCGCGAACCGCAAGCCCGCCACCCTCGTTTCGAGGCGCGGGTCAGCGACGGCCGTCATGCGTCGCATGACGCCGGAAGACCACCGCAACGCTCCGGCGGACGCTATCGCCAGTCGATGGGCGCTCTCCGGATCGAGGCGGAAAAGCAAAGGTCGTACCAAACCGGCATAGAAGCCCATCGTCTCGGCCGTCAATTGTCGATGCCGCCATGTAGCATGAAACGAGCCAGCTAGCGTCGCGCTTCGCGCTTGATAATGTCGGCCATGCGCTCCGCGAGCATGAGCGTGGGCATGTTGGTGTTGGCGCGCGGGATGGAGGGCATGATCGAGGAATCGCAGATCCGCAGGCCGGTGACGCCGTGGACGCGGCCTTGTCCGTCGGTCACTGCCATAGGATCACCGGCCGCACCCATGCGGCAGGTGCCGGAGGCGTGCCAGACGCCTGCGACCGAATTGCCGACGAATTCACCAAGCGCCTCCTCGTCGCCCAGAAGCTTCTCAAGGCTGATGCCGAGGGTGATGACGGAATGGATCACGGCGCGGCGCAGGGGCCCCGACCGGTCGAGTATTTGGGCGAGCAGCCTTAGCTGGATGGCGTTCCACAGGCCGGGGGCGGACACCTTCTTGACCCGCTCGGAATAGCTCGTCGGGAAGACCGGTCCTGCCGTCCGGCGAAGATGCGGATCGGAGAGGATCGACGCTGCCTTGCGAAAGCCCTCCTTCAGCCGGCTGAAATCGCGCGCGTCGGAGAGCAGGCGGAAATCGACGATCGGCTCCTGGCGCGGATCGGCCGATCGCAGCGTGACCTCGCCGCGGGAGTAGGATTTGTTCACCCAAACCAGGATCGTCCCCATGCGCTGGCCGATTTCGTGCCAGGCGGTGCGGCCGATGATCGCGAAATGCATGTCGCCGCGGGGCGCGTCCTCGATGCCCGAGGTCCAGCGCAGCAGCGCCTGGTCATGGTGCTCGGCGAGGTCGGCCATGCGCGATTGGGCCGGCAGATAGGTGGAGACGGCGATCAGCGGATGCTCCATCAGATTCTTGCCGACGCCGGGCCGGTCGCAAACTGGCGTTATCCCGAGCTCCCGAAGCTCCGATGCGCGACCGATGCCGCTGCGCATCAGGAGACACGCCGAATGGATGCCGCCCATGGTCACGATCGTTTCCTGGGCCGCCAGGATTTCGCGCCCGCCGCCACCTTCGATCTCGGCGCCTATGACGCGGAGCCCATCGAAGCGCAGCGTGCGCACATAGGTTTCGGTCAGGATCGTCAGGTTGGGTCTCTTGCGCACCTCTTCGGTCAGATAGGCGATGGAAGCCGGCGCCCGCTCGCCATCGTCGCTCACTGCGATTGCGGCAGGAAAGACGCCGTCCCGCCATTCGCCGTTCTGGTCGGGCAGGATCGGCTCGCCGCGGAGCTTCAGCGTCTCCACCACCGCGCGGACGAAGGGGGAGACCCGGTCAGGCGGCAGGCGACGGACCGGGATCGGCCCATCCCGGCCATGGAACTCGTTGTCGAAATCGACGTCGCGCTCGATCTTGCGGAAATATTCGAGCGCCACCTCGCCGCTCCAGCCCTCCGCGCCGAGTGCTGCCCATTCGTCGTAATCCTCCGGCGCGCCGCGATTGGCGACCATGGCGTTGATGGCCGAGCCTCCGCCGAGCACGCGGGCCTGCTCGTAGAGCCGCGGCGCGCGGTGGGGCCGCCGCGTTTTTGCGCCGCTGAAGACCGCTTGCAGCGCGGTCCAGACGTTCTGCGGGTCGATGAAGGCGCGGCCGGGGTAGCGGGTGCGGATGTTGTCGGGCATCGTCGCGCGGCGAAGGTCGCGCCCCGCCTCGACGAGAACGACCGACTTGCCTTCGGTTTCCGAGAGGCGCGCGGCGAGCGCACAGCCCGCCGAGCCTCCACCCAGAATGAGATAGTCGATTTTCCGGGTCACTGGTGCACTCACTTCTTGCCGCCCCAGCGTTCCGGGAAACCGGGCATGTCCTCACAGCCGCACATCGAGAAATGCAGCGGCGAAAGCTTGGCGTTGACGAATTTCGCCAGATTGGCCTTGGTGATGACGGGTTGCGGCAGGATCCATTCCGGCGAGGGAACTGGCTTGCCTTCGAGGATCTTCAGCGTCGCCTGGATCGCGGTGCGCCACTGATAGGCGGGATAGGTCGGCGCAAAGCCCTTGAAGCCGTCCTTCTGCCAGGCCTGAAGATAATCCTGCTCATCTTCCCCGGTGATGATCGGATAGGGCATTCCCATGTCCTGGTAAGCCTCCGCCACGGCCACCGAGACGGTGCCGAGGTCCACCCAGACCGCATCGATATGACCAATTCGCGTGAGATAGTCGGTCACGATTGCCTTGGTCTTTGCCCGATCGCCGCCCACGAACTCGTTGCCGATGACATCGACGCCCGCGTCCTTGAAGATCTTGTCGGCCGCGGTCCAACGCGTCTCAAAGACATCGATGCCCGGCGCGGTGCGCAGCACCAGCACCTTGCCACCCTTGGGAATGTTCTTGACGATGAATTCCGCCGCGGCGGCGCCCCAGGCATAGCCGCCGATCGAGCGCACGGCGGTGACGGGGCAGCTGGTGTTTACCGAGCGGTCGAACGTCACCACCGGCATGTGCTTGCAAGCCTGCTCCACCACCGGCGTCAGCGCAGCGGAGGTGTTGGGCGAAACGATGAGCGCGTCGCATTTACCCCCGTTGATGAAGGATTGTATGTCGGAGATCTGTTTGTTGTCGTTGCTCTGCCCGTCGGCGTAGTCGAAGCTCGCGATCTTGTCCTTGTCGAGTTCGACCTCGGCCTGCATCGTGGTCCAGCCGGTGACGCGCCAGGCGTTTCCCAGTCCGGCATTCGAGAAGCAGACGTGGTAGGGGCCCTTCTTTGCATAGGCCGAAGTGTCCTTCAGCTTGGCGTCGAACCATTGCTCCCAGGGCTTGTCCGCGGGGCCGTTCGGCGTCGCCTTCATCAACGCCATCTGCTCGGCGAATTCCTTATCGACATTGACATTCGCGACCTGCGCCCAACTGACGCCGGACGTCGCAAGCAGGAGCGCGATCAGCGTTCCGGCGCTCAATGAGGTCTTTCCCAGTCTTGCCTGTGCCATTTTCTCCTCCGTTTTGAAGCACTGCATTTCTTCGAAGACGATTATCGCCGTGCCGTGAAAGCCGCCGCGGCGATCAGGATCAGCCCCTGAACCGCCAGCCGGACCGGCTCCGACACGCCGAAAAGGTTGAGGACGGTGAACAACGCATAAAGCGCAAGCGCGCCTGAGGCCGCGCCGGCGATGGCGCCGCGCCCGCCCAGAAGCGCCACTCCGCCGATGACTGCCGCGGCGATCGCCTGCAGCGCGTAATCCCCGCCGACATCGACCGAGACGCCGGAGTAGCCGGCAAGCAGAAGCCCGGCGATGACGGCGGTGAGGGAGGAGATGACAAAGCAGGCGACGCGCACGCCGCGGGTCGGTACGCCGGCAAGCTTTGCCGCTTTCGGGTTGTCGCCGAGCATGAAAACCATGCTGCCGAAATTCGTTTTATGCAGCAGCCAATGCATGATCGCCCAGACGACAACGAGCACAATCACGCTGATCGGCAGGCTTCCGAGTACCGGCACGTCATGGATTCGGCCGCGGCCAAGATAACGGAAGTTTTCCGGCAGCGTGCTCGATGGCGCGCCTCCCGACCAGGCCATCGCGATGCCCTTGACCGACAGAAGCGTGCCGAGCGTGGCGATGATCGAGGGCACCTTGACATAGGCCACGACCATACCGTTCGCGGCGCCGACCATCAGCCCGATAGCGAAGACAGCGGCAATGGCGGGCGCCATCAGCGCGGGATCGCCATGCGTGATCATCGCGCCGGCAATCACCACCAATGTGATCAGCGACCCCAGCGAGAGGTCGAAGCCGCCTGCGATCAGCACGAATGAAGTGCCGCAGGCGAGCACCACCAGAGGCGCCGCACGCTGCAAAAAGATCATCAATCCCGGAGCGGTCCGATAAAACGGGCTCATATAGATCATGACCGCCAGCAGCGCGATGAACAGCGGAAGCGCCGGCATGGTTTTCAGGACCCGTCTCATGCCGCTTCACCGCTGGTGCGAAAGGTGTAGAGGCCGACGGCGGCCACGACGATCAATCCGCGCAGCACCTGGCTGAGGAAAGGGTCGATTTGCAACATGTTGACCACGGCGTCGATGACGGCGAAGAGCAGCACGCCCGCCAATGTGCCGGTGATGCTGCCGCGTCCCCCGGCGAGCAGCGTGCCGCCGATCACCACCGCGGCTATGGAGCCGAGGTCGTAATTGCCGTCGCGTCCGACCCAGGGCGTTGCGACGCCGAGACGGCTGACGAGGTAAAGCCCGGTCAGGGCGCACATCACCCCTGAAAAGGCAAAGGCGGGAATGGTCACGCGGGCATCGTGGATGCCGGCAAGCCTCGCCGCCCTGGCGTTGCCGCCCACCGCGAAAAGAAGGCTGCCGATCCGTGTATGACTGAGCGCGACCCCGGTGACGAGCGCAGCCAGGGCGAAGCCGGCGACGGAAGCAGGCACACCGCCGAAAGCGCCGTAGGCGAATTGCTGGAAAGCTTTTGGGGCCGCGCCCTTGAGCGCATCATACGAGACCGAGAGTATGCCCTGCAGCATCAGGCTGGTGCCGAGGGTCGCGATCAGCGGATTGACGCCGAGCAGCGCAACCAGCGCCCCGTTCACCGCGCCGATCAGGGCCGCGAGCGCGACGACGATCACGACGGCCTCGGCGATCCGGGCTGGATCGCCCTGCATCAGATAGGCTGCGAGAACGGCTGAGAGACTGACGAGATTGGCGACCGACAGGTCGATCGCGCCGCCCGAGATCACCACCGCCTGCCCGATCGCGACGAAGCCGAGCGCGACCATGCGTTCGAGAAGGCCCATGAAGCCGTCGAAGGTCAGCTGCGAGTACTGCCCCGTCTGAAGGGCCGCGAGCGTGTAGAAGAGGAGCGACGCCACGAACAGAATGAAGGCCACCGAATTGCGGCGCGAGAACGCAGCGACCAACGGCCCGGTCATGCTACGGCCTCCTTCTGGCCGTGGCCCATTGCATGGCGGATAATCTCTTCCTCGCTCGCGCCGCGCGGCAGTTCGGCCACGAGCCGGCCAGCGGCCATGACAAGGATGCGGTCGCCGAGGCCGATGATCTCCATGAGGTCGGAAGAGACCACCATGACCGCCGCTCCGGCCTCGGCGAAGCCGCGCAGCATGGCATAGATCGCCGCACGTGCGCCGACATCGATGCCGCGCGTCGGTTCGGCGACGATCCACACCCTCGGCGCCGTCCCGCTCGAACGGGCGAACATCACCTTTTGCTGGTTACCTCCGGAAAGCTGGCCGACCGGCATGGCGTAATCGGCGGCCTTGACCGCGACGCCGTCGAGCAGCGCGTCGATTCGTTTCCGGCCGCGGCCGGCGCCGTTCGCCCGGCCAAGGAATGGCGCGAGCGCGCGCATCGTCAGTGCGCAATTGTCGCGCAGCGACTGGGCAAGGCCAAGTCCCTCGCCTTTGCGGTCTTCGGGAATCGTTCCGATCCCCCGGCGCGCGGCGGCGCGTGGGCTCCGCGGAGCGCCGCCTCCGTCGAACAGGCGGACCGTGCCTTCGCTGAAGGGATCCACCCCAGCCATGGCGCGCGCAAGTTCGGCCTTGCCCGACCCCTCGAGCCCGGCGACGCCAACGATCTCCCCGGCATGCAGCGTCAGCGATACGCCGGCGAGCTTGCCCGCCACGCCGTTTGCAACGCTGTAGAGCGCCGCGCCCGGTCGAGCGGAAGCCGGCGGCGGAAAGAAATCCTTGAGCGCGCGACCGACCATCAAGCGGACGACCTCATCCACGTCGATTTCAGCCATCGCGCGGGTGGCTACCTGCCGGCCGTCCTTGATGATGACTATGGTGTCGGCGAGCGCACGAAGCTCGGCCATCCGGTGCGAGATGTAGAGCAATGTAACGCCACTGCGCCGCAACTCGTCGATCAGCCGGAAAAGCGCATGAGTTTCGTCGTCGTTCAAGGTCGCCGTCGGCTCATCGAGGACCAGGATCCTGGCGTCTTCGGAGATCGCCCTGGCGATTTCGACCAATTGCTGCTCGGCGATCGAAAGCTTGCCGCAGGCGGCATTCGGATCGATCTTTGAGCCCAGGCGGGAAAGCACCGCGCCAGCCTCCCTGTTCATCCGCGCGCGATCGATGAAGCCGAAGCGGGTCGGTTCCCGGCCAAGGAAGATGTTGTCGGCCACCGAGCGATAGGGCAGCAGGTTGAGTTCCTGATGGATGATGGCGATGCGATGTTCCTTGGCTTGCGCGGGGTGGGAGAAGGAGATCGCGCGGCCCTCGATCAGTATCTCTCCGACCGTGGGCTGAAAGACGCCGCCCAGCACATTGATGAGCGTGGATTTGCCGGCTCCATTCTCGCCGCAGATCGCCGTCACGGTGCCGCGATGACAGGTGAGGTCCACGCCTTCGAGCACCTTGATCGCGCCAAAGGATTTGCAGATGCCCCGCATCTGCAAAACCGGCGTCCCTGTTCCGGCCACGGCAGAACCATGCTTCATCCCGCTGGTCATGACTCGTCTTCCGCGTCGCAGCCCGGCAGCTAGTCCGAGAACACCAGCTTGGCGTTGGTCAACTCGCGCGCCCCGAGCGCTCCCAGTTCGCGGCCGAAGCCGGAGGCCTTCACCCCGCCGAATGGAGCGCGTGGATCGGAGCGGACGAAGCTGTTGATGAAGACGGCGCCGGCCTCAAGCGCCCGGCTGACGCGGACGGCGCGCTCGGCGTCGCCCGTCCAGACCGTCGCGCCAAGCCCGTAATCGCTGTCATTCGCCATGGCGATCGCTTCGGTCTCGGTGCTGAAGCCAAAGAGGAGAGCGACGGGGCCGAAGAATTCCTCTCGCACGATGGGAGCGTCATGCGGGAGGCCGGCGACGACGGTGGGCGCGTAGAAATTCCCTTCGCGCTTCAAGGGCGCGCCGCCGCAAAGCAGCTTCCCGCCCTGCGAAATTGCCGCGTCTACCTGGCGCTGGGTGTCGCGCACAACACTGGCGCGCGCGAGCGGCCCTAGCTTCGTCGCCGGGTCCATCGGATCGCCGATGGGCAAAGCGCGCACCGCCTCGACATAGGCCTTCTCGAACCTGTCGTAGATCGGCTCGGCTACGAAAATGCGCTTGGCGGCGATGCAGCTTTGCGCATTGTTGGCGAAGCGCGAGAGCACCGCCATCGCCACCGCCTTGTCGAAATCGGCGTCCTCGAATACGAGAAAGGGATCGGAGCCGCCGAGTTCCAGCACCACCTTCTTGCCATGCGCCCCGGCAATTGCGGCCACGGCGCGGCCGGCGGCGGCGCTGCCGGTTACCGTCGCCGCGGCGATACGGGGGTCCGCAACGATGGCAGCGACCGCATCGCGGCGGATCGCGAGGTTCTGATAGAGCCCCTTCGGCGCGCCGGCGTCGAGCACGAGTTCCTCAAGCGCCCTGGCGCAGCCCTGGACGCTGTCGGAATGTTTCACCAGCACCGTGTTGCCGGCGAGCGCCGTCGGTATGAAGAAGCGCAATACCTGCCAGAATGGCAGGTTCCAGGGCATGATCGCGAAAATGGCGCCGAGCGGCTCATAGACGACGCTGGCCTTCAGTCCCTCGATCGGCGCATCGGCGAGATAGCCTGGTCCTTTCTCGGCAAAATGCCGTGCGCCGAGGGCCGATTTCCTGACCTCGGCCACCGCTTCGCCGATCGGCTTGCCCATCTCCCGGGTGATCAGCGCGCCGTAATCCTCGGCCCGCCTTTCGAGCAGATCGGCAAGACACAGCAGCATCGTCACGCGCTCGGCCATCGACACCGCTCCGGCCCAAATCTTCGTTGTCCGATGAGCGAGCGCGATCCGCTCCTCGATCGCCGCGGGGTCGTGCCCTGTGAAACTTTCCAGGAGCTTACCCGTGGCCGGGTTCCACGATTCCAGCTTCACCGCCATTCCTCCCATATGCCGTGCATTGCGCAATTGTTGTGGCAGCCAGGGTTCGGCGGGGAGCGGTTACTGTCTAGTTTGATGGCGGCAAATATTCCAGCATACGAGAATATTACCTGGAAAGATCATGGAATATTCCAGTATGCGAGACTATTCTGTTCACGTGATCTTGGCACCCGATGGAGGTTCTGGTGAAGAGCTTCACCCGCATCAGCGCCATACTGACCAGTTTCGATCCGGCCGAGCCGCAATTGCGGATTGACGACCTGCTTGCACGCGCAGGAATCCCCAAATCTTCCGGCTACAAGCTCGTCAGCGATCTCATCGCCGAGGGCCTGCTGAAGCGCGCGGCGCGCGGCTTCGTCGCCCTCGGTCCTTCGGCGGCGGAACTTCTCTATTCGCCTCTCAAGGCCAATATGCCCTTGCGCGAGGCCTACGGAAGCCAGAACATCCGGCAGCCCGGCTCCACGCCGCGCAAGTCGCATTTCGAAAGCGATCTTCTGGAACTGGTAGGCACCGAGCGCTATCGGAAATCCCCTCCTTTCACCATCGGCTTCGCCAACGCCTCGTCCTCGCATCCCTGGCGCCTGGCGATGGAAAGGAGCCTGCGGGCGGCGGCGCAGCGCCATGGCGAGATCGTCGCAAGGCTGGTTGTCAGCGATGCGCAGAACGATCCCGAGCGGCAGGCGGGCCAACTCTCGGAGATGCAGGAGGCCGGGGTCGATCTCTGTATCCTGAGCGCCGCGGTCGAGCACCATGGCGTGCTCGAAGAAAGCGTCAAGCATCTCGTGCAGCAGCACATTCCGGTAGTAGGCGTCGACCGCATCTGCGGCGGCGGCCGCAACCTCGTCTCCTTTGTGACCGCCTCCGACGAAACGGTCGGACGCGTGAGCGCCTTGTGGATGGCCGAACATCTGAAAGCGGGCGGCCGGATCGTCCTGCTTTGCGGCATGGAGAATGCAAGCCCTTGTTCGATCCGGCTTCGTGCCGCCCGGCGGGTATTCGCCATGTTCCCCGGAATCGAGATCGTCGATGTATGCTACACCGACTGGCTGGCGAAGCGCGGCTACGAGTTTATGGACAATTGCCTGTCGTCGGGTTTCGTGCCTGACGGCGTCTGGTGCGATTCCGGCCTTCAGGGCATCGGCTCTCTCAATGCATTCCGCGATCACGGTTTCCGCCGCGGCGCCATCCCGCCCCATACCGGGGGCGAAATGAACCTGATGTATAAGATCGCGGCCACCGAGAAAGTGCCGCTCTGCGGTTTGGATTATCCGCCGGCCATGGGAGCGATCAGCTTCCAGGTGGCCCTCGACGTCTTGTTTGGACGCCAGGTGCCGCGGATCGTGGAGGCGAATTCGGAAATTATCGTTACCCGCGGCCATGAGACGAAATCGGTACGCGCGGATGTTCACGCGGAAAAGAAAGTCTACTGGAATCGCGCCGACGACCATGTCCATGCCGCCGGACGCCTGCGCGGTTGGCCGGCGAGCAAGCCAAACGCGGCGTCCGAATCATGACCCCCTCACCCTATACGGATGCGGTTCGCCGCCTCCTGGACATTTTGATCGTCGTGGCGAAAAAGCCCGTCTGTACCGCCTACGATATAGCCAAGGAACTCGGCTTGCCAATGAGTTCGACCTATCAGGCCGTCAACGAACTGGAGCGGCTTTCCTGGCTCGCGCGAGACGAAGAGGGCTTCCTTCTGGTCGGCGCCGTGCCGCAGCAGGTGGCCCTCACCGCGCTTGGCTATGATTTCGCCGCGCAGCGCTTGCCGCCGGTCATCCGCTATCTTCGCGATCAGACTGGAGAGACGGTATTTGCGGGAAGCCTACGGGCGGAACTCCAGATCGGCACATTCCTTGTCGGTTTCAACTCGGGCGGCGTCGGCTTTGCGCCTTTCCAGTGCTTCAACGTCGCCGAGCGCACCGCCTTTGATCAGGCGAGCGGCGCAATGAGCCTGCGCAGCTTTTCCAAGGAACGCTATGACATGGCCGGGGCCGCCGCGGAGTTCCTGGTCGTGCCGCTACGCCATGGCGCGTCGCGGTTCGCAGAAGGCACCCTCGTGCTGGGGATATGCTGGCAAAGCAAGGATGTCGACCGGCATATGTTTCTGAAGCGGCTGGTGGAAGTGCAGGAGTTGCTCGCCGAGCGAAAGGCCGGCCCGATCGTTCGGATACCCGCATAGGAATCAGGATAGCGTTATCAGAGAGCGCGCGAGCCTGTTCACCCGCATCGACGATCGCGATCTCCCACGCGCCGGCAGGGCTTTCGCGGCTCCGCACATGAGTGTTGACATCCCACTCCGACCGTAAGTATATCACTGGTTATTTATTACTCGAGCCAATTGGAAAGGGAGGATTGGCGTGAGCGCTTTTTCGGGCCGTTCGATCCTTGGATCGCTGTCACAATCCGTCTGGATCAGGCCTTTCGCGCTTCTTGTCCTCGTCGTTATCCTCTGGGCCGCGGCGGTGCGCGTCTTTTCCATACCGGCCTATCTGATCCCGAAGCCGTTCGACGTTCTGATGGCGTTCGTCACCCAATGGCGGGAGCTTCTGGTGCAGACGATACCGACGGCAACGGCGACCATTGGCGGGTTCGCTCTTTCCGCGGTTATCGGCATCCCGCTTGCCATGCTGATCGCGGGCTCCCGTACGATCGAGTCCTATGTCTATCCGCTTCTGGTCTTTTCGCAGTCGATCCCGAAGGTTGCGATCGCGCCGCTGCTCGTGGTCTGGTTCGGCTTCGGCATGATGCCCAAGGTGCTGACCGCATTCCTCCTCGGCGTTTTCCCGATCGTCGTCGCCAGCGTGCAGGGCTTCAAGTCGGTCGAGCCGGAAATGCGAGACCTGATCCGCTCGATGAAGGCGTCCTGGCTGCAGGGTTTCTTCACCGTCAGCCTGCCGCACGCGCTCCCGGCCATTTTTTCCGGGCTGAAGGTATCGGTGACGCTGGCCGTGGTCGGCGCCGTGGTCGGCGAGTTCGTCGGCGCCAATTCCGGCATCGGCTTTGTCCTGCAGCGCTCCATCGGCAATTTCGAACTGCCCACCATGTTCGCCGCCCTCGTCATCCTGGCGGCGATCGGAATGGTTCTTTTCTGGCTGGTCGACCTCGCCGAGAAGATCATGGTGCCCTGGCATGCCAGCCAGCGCGCCGAAATCGTTGCAACCGCCTGATGAAACCAATCCGGTCCTGACGGGCCGTAACAACCCAAAAGGGAGGAAATCGATGCCCATTAGCCGCATAGTGAAGACGCTCGTGGCGACGAGCATAGCCGCGCTCTTTTTCGGCGCCGCGGCGCATGCCGCCGACAAAGCGACGCTGCTGCTCAACTGGTACGCCTATGGCGAACACGCGCCCTTCTTCCTCGGCAAGGAGAAAGGCTTCTATGCGAAGCACGGCATCGACCTCGACATCCAGGAAGGCCGCGGCTCGGCCGTGACGATCCAGGCGGTCGCGGCCGGCACCGTCAATTTCGCCTATGCCGATGTCCCGACCATGATCCGCGCCGCGGTCAAGGGAGCGCCGGTCGTCGCGGTCGGCATCGCGCTCGAGCGTTCGCCGATGTCGGTCATGGGCTTCAAGGACAAGAACATCCGCAAGCCGGAAGACATCAAGGGCAAGACGGTCGCCATGACGCCCGGCGATTCCATGTCGCAGATCTGGCCGCTCTTCCTGAAGAAGACCGGCTTGAAGGAAAGCGACTTCAAGGTCGTCTCTGGCGATGCGCAGACCAAGCTCAACGCCGTCGCGCTCGGCCGTGCCGATCTCCTTCTCGGCTATGTCATGGACCAGAGCATGAAGCTGAAGGACGCGACCGGCAAGGATGTCTATCCGATCATGTTCGCCGATTACGGGATCAACATGGTTTCTTCCGGCGTCATCGTCGCCAAGGACACGCTGAAGACGAATCCCGATCTCGTCCGCCGCTTCATGGCGGCCACGACGGAATCGATCGAATATGCCTCGAAGCATCCGAAGGAAGCCGCGCAGTCCATCCTGAACGCGCTGCCCAAGGCGGGAAAACTGCCGACGCTGGAGGAAGGCTTCGAACTGACGATCCCGCTCTATCACACCAAGGAAACGGAAGGTCAGCCGCCCCTGAGGGTGACGGACAAGGACATGGCCGACACGGTCGATCTTCTGGTGAAATATGGCGGTGTCGCCGCGTCGGCCGCGAAGGACCCGAAGGCCTACTACACCAACGACTACCTGCCGGCAGCGGGGAACTGAGCCGATGGGAAGCGTCGCCATGTTCTCCGCCGCTCGCCGCGAACGGATGGACCGGGATGCCGCCGCGCCGGAGGCGCGCCGGCGCCTGATCGAGATCCGTGGTCTCAGCAAGACCTACCGGACCAAGGATGGCGACGTTCCCTCCCTCAAGCCGATCGATCTCGATGTCCATGAGGGCGAGTTCGTCGCCGTCGTGGGTCCATCGGGATGCGGGAAATCGACCTTGATGAAGCTCGTCGCCGGACTGGTCACGCCGACCGGCGGCGAGATCAGGATCGACGGCGAGAAGGTCGTCGAGCCTCCGGACAATGTCGGCATCGTCTTTCAGAGTCCCGTCCTGCTCGCATGGCGCAGCGTCCTGCGCAACGTGATGATGCCGGCGGAAATCCGCAAGCTCGACCGCGCCAGCCATCTGGAGCGGGCGCACCGTCTCATCGAGATGGCCGGCCTCAAGGGCTTCGAGGGAAAATATCCCTGGCAGCTCTCCGGCGGCATGCAGCAGCGCGCCGCAATCTGCAGGGCACTGGTGCATGACCCGGAAATCCTGCTGATGGACGAGCCTTTCGGCGCGCTCGACGCCATGACGCGCGAGCGCATGAACGTCGAATTGCAGCGCATCCATGGCGAGACGAACAAGACGATCCTGTTCATCACCCATTCTATCCCCGAAGCCGTCTTCCTGGCCGACCGGGTGGTCGTCATGTCGTCGCGTCCCGGCTCCATTGCCGCGATCTACGATGTCGACCTGCCGCGGCCGCGCGAGTTGGAGGTCATGGGCGAACGCGCCTTCGCCGACATCACCAAGCAGATCCGCGCTCATTTCTACGCGCGCGGCGCGCTCGATTGATGCTCCCGTGACAGCTCCACGCCTGCGGCTTCTGGAAATCGACCTGTTCGAGCGGCGGATGGATTTCACCCATCCGTTCCGCTTCGGCGCCGTGACGGTCCGTTCGGCGCCGCAGGCCTTCGTCCGCGTCGCCGTCGAGGTCGAAGGCCGGGGCGTCGCGACCGGCGCGACAGCCGAAATGATGATGCCGAAATGGTTCGACAAGCGGCCGCACCTGACGCCTGAGGACACGATCGAGGGATTGCGCCGAAGCCTGGTCGCGGCGCGCGGCCATTATCTCGCTTCATCCGGCCTCGACACGGCTTTCGGCCACCACAAGCGCGGCTATCGGGCAAGTATGACGGAAAGCGGCAGGCCGCAACTGGCGTCGGCCTATGGGCCGGCCGTGATCGATAAGGCGGTGCTCGACGCGCTTTTCAGAGCCTGCGGCGTCAATGCGCTCGAAGGATTCCGGCGGAACTTGCCCGGCATGGATGCCGGCCTGACACCGGATATCGTCGATTCCCCGATCCTGGACTTCCTTGCCGCGCTTGCGCCGAGCGACAGGATCGCGGTGCGATGGACCGTCGGCATGCTGGACGATTTGGGCGACCTCGAACGCCGTATCGCCGCGACCGGCCTGAAATTTCTCAAGGTGAAGGTTGGCGGCGATGTCGATGCCGACCTCGACCGGCTGCGCGCCGTTGCTGCCATCCTTGAGCGGACCGGCGACGTGCGCGTTTCCCTCGATGGCAACGAGCAGTACGACCTGGCCCGTCTTCGCTCCCTTTGCGATGCGCTGAAGCGCGACGCCGCCTTGGCCCCTTTGCGGCAAAGACTCTTCTATATCGAGCAGCCGCTGGCGCGCGACGACACCTTGTCTACCTCGCTCTACGGCATCGCCGACGACATGGCCTTCATCATCGACGAGGCGGATGGCGGCTATGACGCCTTCCCGCGCGCCGTCGCGGCCGGCTATCGCGGCGTCTCTTCCAAGAGCTGCAAGGGGATTTACAAGGCGCTGCTCAACGCGGTGAGGGCCGAAAACCTCAACCGGGCAGCCGGCGCGCCGGCACGTTATTTCGTCACCGGCGAGGACCTCACCTGCCAGGCCGGATTGGCGGTGCAGCAGGATACGGCGCTTGCCGCTCTCCTCGGCGCCGGGCACGTCGAGCGCAACGGCCATCACTATGTCAGCGGCTTCGGCGGCGCACCGGCCGCCGAAGCGAGGGCTTTTTTGGCGGCGCATCCCGATCTTTATGCCGAAAGCGGGGACTCCGTCGTCCTCACGACGCGCCGGGGCGCTCTCGCCACCGGCTCGCTCCTCACGACGCGCGGATTTGCCAGCGGGGCGGAACCCGACTGGACGAGCCTGACACCATTTTCCACCACATCCCATCCTGAGAGGATTTCATCATGAGTGCACGGAGACTGGGCGTCGTTATGAACGGCGTGACCGGGCGCATGGGCAAGAACCAGCACCTGATCCGTTCGATCGTCGCGATCCGCAAGCAGGGCGGCGTGCCGCTCAGCGACGGATCGCGGGTCCAGCTCGATCCCATTCTCGTCAGCCGCGACGCGGAGAAGGTCGAGGCGCTGGCGCGTGAGTATGGCATCGACCGTTTCACCACCGATCTCGACAGCGCCATCGCCGACCCGAAGGACACGATCTTCTTCGACGCCGCGACGACGCAGATGCGCCCGACCCTGTTGCAGAAGGTAATCGACGCCGGCAAGCACATCTATTGCGAGAAACCGATCGCGACGACGCTTGGCGAAGCGGTCGAGATATGCCGGCTTGCGGATGCCAAGGGGATCAAGCACGGCGTCGTGCAGGACAAGCTCTTCCTGCCGGGCCTGCAGAAGTTGAAGTTCCTGCGCGATTCCGGCTTCTTCGGCCGCATGTTCTCGGTGCGGGGCGAATTCGGCTATTGGGTGTTCGAAGGCGATTGGGGTCAGGCGCCGCAGCGTCCGTCCTGGAACTACCGCGCCGAGGACGGAGGCGGCATGATCCTCGACATGGTCTGCCACTGGCGCTACGTGCTCGACAATCTGTTCGGCGAGGTGAAATCCGTCTCCTGCGTTGGCGCCACTCATATTCCCGAACGCGTCGATGAGAAGGGCAGGCCCTATCCCGGTACGGCCGACGACGCCGCCTACGCCACGTTCGAACTCGAAGGCGGCGTGATCGCCCATATCAACATGTCCTGGTGCGTGCGCGTCTATCGCGACGATCTCGTGACGTTCCAGGTCGACGGCACCCATGGTTCCGCCGTCGCCGGCCTGACCGATTGCGTCATGCAGGCGCGCCAGGCGACGCCGCGCCCGGTCTGGAATCCCGACGAAAGGCAGACGCACGATTTCTATGCCGATTGGCAGCCGGTCCCCGATACCGCCGTCTATGACAATGGCTTCAAGACGCAGTGGGAGATGTTCATCCGTCACGTCGTCGAGGACGCCCCCTATAAATACACGCTTCACGAAGGCGCCAAGGGGCTGCAACTGGTCGAATGCGCGCTCCAAAGCTGGAAGGAGCGGCGCTGGGTCGATGTCGAGCCCCTGCCCCTTGGCCGGTCGCGGCAATCGGCCGAAGCGGCGGAATAGCCGAAAGGAAACGCGATGAACGCCATCGGACAACATAGCGCGGCCTCGATTAGGCTGCCGCGCCCGGATCGCACGATCGAGACCTACCGGTTGCACGCGCCACGGGCCTTTCCCGAAAAAGCCGGGAAGATGAACCGGATCGCCTTTTCCGCCGCGCACGTCGTCGCCGATCCTTTGGCGGAGGTGGATCCGTTCGTCGATCCGGCGATCGACTGGGAGCGCACGCTCGCCTATCGCGAGCATTTGTGGGATCTCGGGCTCGGCGTCGCGGAAGCGATGGATACGGCGCAGCGCGGCATGGGGCTCGACTGGAAGACCTCCCTCGACCTCATCACGCGCACGACACGAGCAGCGGCGGCGCGCGGCGGCGCGCTCGTCTTCTCCGGCGCCGGCACCGACCACCTCGCTCCCGGCGAGGCGAAATCGCTGGACGATGTCATCCGCGCCTATGAAATGCAGGTGGAAGCGATCGAGAAGGCGGGCGGCCGCATCATCCTGATGTGCTCGCGCGCCCTCGCCTCCGTCGCCGCAAACGCGGACGATTATGCCCGCGTCTATGATCGAATCCTTTCGCAGGTCCGGGAGCCCGTGATCATCCACTGGCTGGGCGATATGTTCGATCCGGCGCTCGCCGGCTATTGGGGAACGCGCGATCTCGGCAAGGCTATGGACACGGCGCTCGCCATCATCGCCGCCAATGCCGCCAAGGTCGACGGCGTCAAGATCTCGCTGCTCGAGAAGGAGCGCGAGATTTCCATGCGGCGGCGGCTGCCGGCGGGCGTGCGCATGTATACCGGCGACGACTTCAACTATGCCGAGTTGATCGCTGGCGACGGCTCCGGCCATTCGGACGCGCTCCTCGGCATTTTCGATGCGATCGCGCCGGCGGCCTCCGCCGCGCTGCAAAGCCTCGCGGTCGGCGATAGAGAGACCTTCCACGACATCCTGGCGCCGACCGTTCCGCTGTCGCGCCATATCTTCAAGGCGCCGACGCGCTTCTACAAGACCGGCGTCGTTTTTATGGCCTATCTCACCGGCTGGCAGGACCATTTCACCATGGTCGGCGGCCAGCAGGGCGCGCGCTCGATCCTGCATCTCGCCGAACTCTTTCGCCTCGCCGATGCCGCCGGTTTGCTCGGCGATCCGGAGATGGCGGCGCGCCGCATGAAGGCGGTGCTTGCGACACACGGCATTGAAGCTTGAGGCCCATGACGAAGCATTCCTCCATAACAGGCGACAGCGCGATGCGCGACTTTTCCCGCGATCACCGCTGGCTGTCGATCAATACGGCGACGGTTCGCGCCCAAGGCGATCTCCTGGCGATCGTCGATGCCTGCGCGCGGGCTGAGATCGGGGCGATTTCGCCTTGGCGCGACCAGGTCGGGGCCGTCGGCCTGGACAAGGCTGTCCGCGCCGTCAGGGATGCCGGCCTGAAGCTGTCGGGCTATTGCCGTGGCGGCATGTTCCCCGCCGATACGGAACGGCGGCAGGAGATGATCGACGACAATCGCCGCGCCATTGACGAAGCGGCCGCCCTTGGCGCTCCCTGCCTCGTGCTGGTCGTCGGCGGCCTGCCGCAGTTCTCGCGGCCGGGCTCGGCGGGCTCAAAGGATATCGGCGCGGCGCGCGCGCTCGTCGAGGACGCCATCGCCGAACTGCTCGGCTACGCCCGGCAAGCGGGCATGCCGCTTGCGATCGAGCCCCTCCACCCGATGTATGCCGCCGACCGCTCCTGCGTGAACACGATCGCGCAGGCGCTCGACATCTGTGATCGTATCGATCCGGGCGGCAGCGGCGATCTCGGAATTGCCTGCGACGTCTATCATGTCTGGTGGGATCCGGAGCTTTTCGCCGGTATCGAGCGGGCGGGGCGTGAACGCCTGCTCGCCTACCATGTCTGCGACTGGCTGGTGCCAACCCGGGACCTCTTGCTCGATCGTGGTATGATGGGCGATGGCGTCATCGAACTGAAGCCGATTCGCGCCGCGGTTGAAGCCGCCGGATATGCCGGCTATTCGGAAGTGGAGATATTCTCGCAGAATTGGTGGTCGAGGCCGATCGACGAGGTTTTGCAAACCTGCATTGCCCGACATCGGTCTTGCGTGTAACCGCCGGACAGGTCTCGGCCGGGAGAGGGAATGGCAAGCAGCGCAATTGGCGGGCGGCGGGAAGAGGCGGTCAAGCGAGGCGAGCCCCCGCGCCGCGAAGGCGGGGAGCGGATTCGCGATCCCGAGCGGACGCGCGGCAACATCCTGAAGGCGGCGACGGTCGAGTTTTCCGAACACGGCTTCGCCGGGACCAGCATCGATTCCATCGCCGCGCGCTCTGGCGCCAACAAGCGCATGATCTATCATTATTTCGGCAACAAGCGGGGCCTTTGGCTGGCGACGCTCGAGGCCGCCTATGAGCGAGCGCGGTCGGCCGAACAGCAACTCCATCTCGACGAGCTCGATCCAGAGACCGCGATGGCGACGCTGGCGGGCTTCACCTTCGATTCCTTCGTCGACGACCGCACCTTCATCAATCTGCTGAACAGCGAAAACCTCCATCAGGCCCGGCATCTCAAGGAATCGTCGCGCATCAAGTCGATGCATTCGCCGCTGATCGGCATGATCCAGAAGATTCTTGACCGCGGCGTCGAACAGGGGATCTTCCGCCCCGGCATCGATCCGGCGCAACTGTGGATATCGATCGCCGGCTTGGCTTTCTTTTATTTCTCCAACGTCTTCACGCTCTCGGTCATCCTTGACCGCGATCTGGGGGCGGCCGAGGACATCCAGGAGCGCCGGGCGCACGTCATCGAGCTGATAAACAAGGGAATTCGCGCCGAGACCGGCCAATAGGCGGCGAAAAGTCCGTCCCTTCGGCTCCGGCGCTGAGGCCAACACCCAGCGAGAAGCTTGCGCCGCCGCCCTATCCCTCTCTTCGATAGCTTACGAAAATTTATCCTGACGGAGAACTCCGCCCAAACTCGCCCTCCTATAAGGGCGAAATGAAAAAGGCAGGCGCCGGAACTTCCGGCTTTCGCGTCCGAAAAACGGCACTTTCGACATTCCGCGTGCCGAACAGGCCGCTGGAGCAAGTCGTACCCCCCGCTCGCATCACGCTACCGATCCTCGGGCAAGCGCCGGCAAGCCTTTCCTTGCAAAATTGAAGTCACCTCCATGAACGGCATTATGCTTCCCGCAAAGCATCGCCTCGTTGCGCAGGCGGATCACGATCCTGTTTTCCAGAAATTCGAAACGATAGACGTTTGTATCACAGCCGCCAGAAGGGCCGACCTCTTGGCGGCGACGCTCGAATCCTTCGGCCGGAATTTGCTCCGGTATTTCCAGATCAGCCGCTTCATCATCAATATCGATCCGGTTTTCGGAACGGTGGACGAAGAAAGAGACTGCGTCGATCTCGTTCGCTCCTACCGGAAAGACGCGATCATACACCTTCCCGAAGCGCCGGACTTTACCGCGGCCGTAAAGCGAAACTGGAGCGCGACCGCGGCCGAAATCGTGCTCCATCTCGAGGACGATTGGCTTCTCCAGCGTCCTTTGACGCCCGACATCATCAATGCTTTTGGAGAAGATCCGTCCCTGGCGCAGATCTGCTTCAACCACGCGACAAAGGCATGGGACAGCAAGAGGCGCGGCGCGACTTGCTATCACAGACAGCAGCGCGCTTTTCTGGGTTTCCCCACGCCTTTCAAACGAAAGGTGCCGGCCTTCCTCACTTGCCCGAGTTTTTTTCGCGGCTCTTTCCTGCGAAACGCGGCCGACCTGCTCGACCTGAATTACGATCCGGAAAAGCAGTTTCACAGCCAAGTCAACAAACCGCTGGAATCGTATGTCTCCGCCTTTCACAATATGATGGTCGGGGAGCCGCCGGACTATTATATCGTCGACACCGGGCGCGAATGGAGGGAAAGGCGCGGAATAGTGAAATGTGTCCGTCAGGCGCAGTCCTACTGGAATCAGGGACCTGCGGACAGCGAAGCGACTTCCGATGCGTCTTCTTGAATCGCCATATGTCCGACAGGCATCTCCTTCTTGACGCAAGGCCGAACAGCGAGGCAGATCCCAGATCCCCGCGTCTCAATCGGCTTGCCGGGACGATCCCTATCCTCATGTATCATCATGTTGCGCCGCCACCCCCCGACGGCGACCCATCGCGCAATCTGTTCGTAAGCCCCGCCCATTTCAGACGCCAGATGCGCAGCCTCAAGCTCCTCGGCTATCAGGGCTGTTCGATAGCAGAGCTGATGCCCCGGCTTCCGCTTCAGAAGCCGGGGAAATATGTCGGCATCACCTTCGATGACGGCTATGAAGACGTGTATATCAACGCCCTTCCCATACTCCAGGAAACCGGATTTACCGCGACGACCTATTTCGTGAGCAGGGAGATCGGCGGCTTCAATCGATGGGACTCCGATTTCCAATTCCCCATCGCCCGGTGCATGAACCGGCAGCAGCTGCGGGAATGGAAAGCGCTTGGCCACGAGATCGGTGGCCACACGCTCGAGCATCGCCGTCTGGGAGAGATGACGCCGGGAGAAGCATGGCAGCAGATCGCCGGCTGCCGGCATGAGCTTGAAGACATTTCCGGAGGACGGGTCGAGGCGTTCAGCTATCCATATGGCAGCTACGATTATAGGACTGCCACGCTCGTTCAGAATGCTGGCTTCACCAGCGCCGTCACGACGCTTAAGAAGCGGGCGGGCTCGAAGGACGATCCCTTTCTCCTGCCCCGCTTCAATGTCAGGCGGGCGGACACGCTCGCTGCATTTCTCGTGAAGTCCCTCTTGAGATAGGGGAGTCGCTTCTTATCCGGCGATGCCTGCCTGGAGGCGCGATGCCGTCGATTGGGTTTGCGCTGTCGCGGGAAATCTCGTCACGACACGCAATCCCGGCTGCGCATCGTCGAGAACGATCTGCACGTCATGAAGATCCGCGATCGCTTTTACGAGGCTCAGTCCCAATCCCGTGCCCGGCGTTGAGCGGCTTCGCTCGAGGCGGTAGAGCCGCCGGAACACTTTTTCGCGCTCTTCGACCGGAATTCCCGGGCCGCCATCCTCCACGACGGCGGCAGGACCGCCGGCAGAAAGCAATGTGCTTATCCGGATAGGAGTGCCGGGCGGACAATGGCGAAGCGCATTTTCGACGAGATTGTAATACAACTGGATCAATAGCTCACGGTCGCCGTGGACCATGCAGCCTTCGGCAGCCAGGTCGAGGGAAAGATTGTTGCGCGCGCCGTCGGGAGCGCCGTCGTAGAGATCGGCCGTTTCGCGAATGATTTTGTTCAGGTCGAGGTCCTTGAACCGCTTTCGTCTCGCGCCGGCCTCGAGTTGCGAAATTCTGAGCAGGGCCTCGAATGTCTGGTTGACATGCTGGATTTCGGAGGTCGCCGCCTCGAGCGCCAAGCTTGCCTTGCCGCTGCCGTTAACCTCGCTTCTCGCTTCATCGATATTGATCCGGAGCCGGTTGAGCGGCGTCTTCAGGTCATGTGCGATATCGACGCTGATTTGGCGCATGCCCTCCACCGTCGCTTCCAATTGCTGCAAAGCGCGATTGACGTGAGTGGAAAGCTCATCGATGTCATCGCCTTTTCCCAGCAGAGGCAGGCGGGCGGAGAGATCCCCCCTCGAGATACGGTCCATCGTGTGCTGCACCACCTGAAAGCGTTGCTGCGCTTTCCGCGCGATCAGGCTTCCTCCCATGAAGGCGAGCAGGACGACGATGATCGACGTCCAGCCGAAGCCGGCGGCGGCAACCCTCTGAAGCTCATAGATATCCTGGTAGCTTTGCCCGACGATCAGCCGGTCATTGTGCGCGGTACCCGCGAACAGGCGATATTTCCTGTGGCCATGAAGACCCAGCTTGTAAGCCGGGATGATCGACCATCCGTCGGGCAGGTTTATCGACCGGATGTTCCCGGTCAGGACGGTCCCATCCGGCTTCATCGCCAGGATCACCCTGTCATGACCGTGGGCAGCACGGACATTTGCTGCGACGGTGTCGAGAAAATCCGTCTCGTCGTTACCCTGGTTTTCGGCCATGGACGCATAGAGTTCGCCAATGGCCTTGTCGTGACGCCTCAGCATTTCCCATCGCATGATCTCATAGACGGAAAATCCGGACACAAGGAACGCGCCGAGAAACAGGCCGCCGAAGATCAACGCCAGCCTCAGCGGGGTGCTCCGAAGGAAATTCAGATGGCCCATGAACAAATTACCCTGCGACCGCTAGCTTTTCAAAGCTGTTTTTGAATTCCATGCGCCGTAAGAGGCGTTCTTGCATTCCGCCAACTGCCGTTGAATTGCAAAAGGGTCCAGGATCGATTTATCCGAATCCGGTGGATCACGAAAGGCTCCCTACGGGCCTGAGATCCCACGAGCCTTAACGAAGGAACTATTCGCACCGACGATCGGCTCACATGCCGGCGGCAGGGCGCCGAGGCGATAAATTGTTCGTGTGATCGGCGACTGAGAACAAATCGGCGATGTTTGCAATCTTGTATGTTTTCGGTCAGGCGATATCTAGACCCGTTTCCTAGGTTAGGCTGACAGGCGCTTTGCAACCGACAAGGAACTGAAATGAACAGCACGGCAAAGGAATATCTTAGCAAGGTCCCGGAGGTTGTGCTGACCTTCTGGATCATCAAGATCGCGGCGACGACTCTTGGCGAGACCGGGGGGGACGCCGTCACGATGACGTGGCTGCATGCGGACAAGAACGCCCACAATGGCGGCTATCTGATCGGTACGCTGATCTTTGCCGCCGTATTCATCGCGGCGGTCGCCATCCAGATCATGCTGAAAAAATTCAATCCCTGGGCCTATTGGGCGGCCATCGTCGCGTCCACCACGGTCGGCACCGCGCTGGCCGATATGGTCGATCGGTCGCTCGGCATAGGCTATCCGGGCGGCGTCGCGATACTGATAAGCTGTGTCCTCCTGTCATTGGCGTTGTGGTATATGGCGCTGGGTTCGATCGACGTCCGCACGGTGGCGACGCCGAAGGTCGAGATCTTCTACTGGGTCACCATCACCTTTTCGCAGACGCTGGGCACCGCGCTGGGCGACTGGATGGCCGATTCGGCCGGCACCGGCTATGCCGGCGGCGCTTTGATCTTTGCTGCCGGACTGGCGATACTCGCCGCCCTTTACTATTGGACGAGCATCTCCCGCGTCTTCCTCTTCTGGGCGGCCTTCATCCTGACGCGGCCGCTCGGCGCGACGGTTGGCGATTTTCTCGACAAGCCCTTCAACCATGGCGGACTCGACCTTAGCCGACCGCTCGCCTCGGCGATAATCGCGGCCTTCATCATCGCCTGCGTGCTGATCCTGCCGCAGAGGGCCGGTGAGCATCCAGGCTCCGGGCATGCGGAACCTGCGGGAGCGGAATAGCGGCAACGTCTCGGAGCGCGGGACGTCTCCTATCCGGTGTCCCGCGCCGGTCCGCCAGCGCAAGGCCGGTGCGCCCGTCGGGGCGAAAGGCAAGGACGCGCCTTTTCTCCCCAAACGAGGGTCAGATACAGGGAAACTCGATGCAGACGCGCAGGCCCGGTTTGGCGTCTTCCAGGCGAATCGCGGCGCCGTGCAATTCGGCCACGGCCCTGACGAGACTGAGGCCAAGGCCGTTTCCGGCCGTGGTGCGGCTGCGTTCGAGCCGGTAGAGCCGGCGAAAGACATGCTCGTGTTCATCGGCCGGGATGCCGGGACCGTCGTCCTCCACGATCGTGACGACGCGGCCGGAGCGAAACGAACTGGCCAAGCCGATGCGCGTCCCCTGATCGCTATGACGAATGGCGTTCTCGACAAGGTTGGCGTACATTTGCAAGAGCAATTCCCGGTCGCCCCGCACCAAATTTGCTTCACGACCGAGGGACAGGCTGATGCTCTTGCCATTGTCGTCGGCAAGGCTTTCATAGAGATCCGCCAGCGTGGCGAGAACCTCGTTGATGTCGATTTGCTTGAAGCGTTCCTTGCGGGCGCCCGCTTCGATTTGCGCGATCCGCAGCAATGCGTCGAAGGTGCGATTGACCCTCTCCATCTCTCCGACCGCCATATACAGGTCATCGGTGACAGCCGTTCCGCGTTCCGCCTTGCGGATTGCTTCCTCAATCGTAATTCGCAGCCGATTGAGAGGAGTCTTCAGGTCATGCGCGATGTTGTTCGACACCTGGCGCATGCCTTCCATGCTCATCTCCAGCCGATCGAGCGCGTCGTTTATGTCGGCTGAGAGCAGATCGATATCGTCTCCCCTGCCCAGCAACGGAACGCGCGCGCCGAGTTCGCCATGGGCGACGCGACCCATCGTATCGCTGACCGCCCCGAAGCGCCGCCGCGCGCGGAAGCCCACCACCACGCCACCGGCGAGCGCAAGCAACGCCACCACGAGCGATGTCCAGGCGAAGCCGGCCAGCGCCATTCCCTCGAGGTCGTCGATGTCCTGATAACTCTGCCCCACCACGAGCTGGACGTCGCGAATATGCCCGGCGAGAATCCGGTATCCGAGATCCGGGTCCAGGCCGAATTGCGCTCCCGATAGGGTCGACCAGCCATCCGGTATCTCGATCGGGCGTATGTTGCCGGCGAGTACCTGGCCGTTCTTCGCAGTCACCAGAAAGATCAGATTATGCCTGCTGGATGCGGCTATGTTGCTGCGCACAGCGTCCAGGAAATCGTCGAGGTCGTCCTTGTACGCTCCCGCGAGGCTCGAATAGATCTCGCTGATCTGATCGTCGTGCCGCTGGTACATTTGCCAGCGCATGACCAGGAACGCCATCACTCCGGTAACCAGAAACGCCACGAAGAACATGGCGCCGAACACAAACGCCAGGCGGAAAGGTGTACTACGCGCAATACTATCGCGGCGCATCGAGCCTGTAGCCGATATTGCGAACCGAATGGAGCAATGGCACGTCAAAGGGCTTGTCGAGCTTGCTTCGCAGGCGGCTGATCTGCGATTCGACGACGGTCGTGCCCGCATCGAACTCTATGCCCCATACACGGTCGAGCAACATGGTGGGCGTCAGAACACGGCCGGAAGCACGCATCAAGGCTTCGAGAAGTGAATACTCTCGCGGCGTGAGATTGATGATCTTGCCTGCTCTCGTAACGCGGCGGCGCGCCAGATCCATGACGAGATCCGCGATGGTCAGTACCGTTTCCTCCGGCATGTCGGGCGGCCGCCGCGCCAATGCGTTGACGCGCGCAAGCAATTCGGAAAACGCGAAGGGTTTGACCAGGTAATCGTCGCCGCCGGCTTCGAGACCCTCGACGCGATCGTCCACGCCGCCGATGGAGGTAAGGAAAAGCGCTGGCGTCTTCTTGCGCGCGGCGCGCAGCGCCTTGACCAGGGACAATCCGTCGAGCGAGGGCAGCATCCGGTCCACGATCAGGATGTCGTAGGGTTCGCGCATGGCTTGAAAGAGCGCATCCTGACCGTTCGCAAGGACATCGCAAACGTGGCCTTCCTCCCTCAGTCCGCGCGACACGTAGGTGGAAAGCGTCTCGTCGTCCTCGATCAGCAACAGCCGCATGGTTTTTACTTCCTAGCCCAACATAGCACCACCAGCGAGCCACACCAATCTCCCCGGCTTCCCGCTGCCAATCCTCACACCTGCGACTTACGCTGGCCTTTCACACGATTGACAAAATTGCAAACCGACGGGGCAAATGCCGGTTCGTTCGCATTTTCGTAAGATTGCTCACAGCCGTCCGCAAACGAAAACGACCATTGATCCCCGGACGTGCACGGGCTTTTCCACGCCCGGCGCGAAGACAGCCGCTCTGGGCGGGCGGCGCAATCGATAAAGGAAAAAGAAAATGCAAAAACCGGCTACATATGTTCAGCATTCCCTCCTCTCCAGGGCGTTGGTCGCCATTGCTGTCTGCGCCATCGCGAGCCCGGCTTTCGCCTACACCGGACAATCGCTTTCGAAACATGCCAAAATCAGCATGCGACAGGCGGAGCAGGTGGTTCACAAAGCTCTACCCGGAGGCCATATCACCGACCGTGAACTGGAGCGGGAACGCGGCGGCAGCGGCCTGCGCTACTCCTTCGACGTGAAGACGAACGGGAAAACCAGAGAGATCGGCGTCGATGCGGTCACCGGCCGCCTCCTGGAAAATTCGATCGAGGGGCCGAACGCCGACTGACGCATGCGGAAAAATCCGCTGGCAAGGGAGGAACGGCCGCCTGGCCGTTCCTTTCGCCACGCCTCCGGCGCATTCGACGCATGTAACGCCTAGAGCCTTTCATGGCTAGATGGAATCGTTCTGCCGGAAGGAATTCGGGCCAAGGTCAAGGGCTTCGGCGCCGGTCGTACCGGTGGTACGGCCAAGCCGGAGGCCGAAGGGTTTGGCCCGAATTCGTCCGGCCCGAAGGGTTTCCCGCTGGCGGGCGCCCGCTTTGTCGGGCGGATTTGGCCGTACCGCGGTACGACCTGCACCGTCCTCCGCGCGGATCGCCGCGCCATCGAG
>Ga0187809_10000253_pt1 | contig 32288 bp, 34 predicted proteins | sample NC_wetland_sal_i_8_FD_132415 | JGI IMG/M metagenome (GOLD analysis project Ga0187809, IMG submission 132415) | Wetland sediment microbial communities from Neuse River Estuary, North Carolina, USA - ASW_4 | ecosystem: Environmental > Aquatic > Freshwater > Wetlands > Sediment | place: USA: North... | reverse complement strand
GAGCCGATGGAGCCCGCGGAGCCGATGGAGCCCGCGGAGCCGATGGAGCCGGCGGAGCCGATGGAGCCGGCGGAATCCGCCGCCTGGTGGGCCCGGCCGGCCGAACCGGTGAGTCCCGCCGCCGCAGCCGAGCCCGCGCCGGACGACGCCAACCAGCCGTCGGCGTCCCCGTCGTCCGGATACAGCCAACCCAGCTACGGGTTGCCGCCCTCGCCGGGTTCGACCTACGGCCAGTCGAGCTACGGCCAGCCCTCGTACGGCGCTGCGTCGTCCGAGCCGCCGCCACAACCGTCGTCCGGGCAGAGCTCCTACGGGCAACCGGTGATCGCGGGCGCGACGTCGACGAATCGGGATCGCCGTTCGCGCGGGCTCCCGTCGTTGCTGCTCGTCGCCCTGGTCGCCGCGCTGGTCGGCGCTGGAGTCGGTAGCGGCGTGGTCGCCGCGACGCGCGATTCCAACACCAAGACGTCGCCGAACGACGCCGTGAACCCCGACGGCAACGCGGCGCCGACAGTGGTCGCCAGCCTCCCGGCTGGATCGTCCGCGCAAGTCGCGCAGTCGTTGTTGCCGTCGGTCGTGTCGATCATCGTCACCGGTTCGAATCAGCAAGACGAGGGCACCGGCATCATCTTGAGTTCGGACGGTCAGATCGTCACCAACAACCACGTCGTCGAAGCGGCCGCGGGCGGTGGCGTCATCGCCGTCACCTTCAGCGACGGCAGCACCGCGAAAGCCGCCATCGTGGGTCGCGACCCGACATCCGACCTCGCCGTCATCAAGGCGAACAACGTCAACAACCTGCATCCGGCGACGTTGGCCCAAAATCCGACCATCGTGGTCGGTGAAGAAGTGGTGGCCGTCGGCTCGCCACTGGGCTTGTCCAACACCGTGACGTCGGGCATCGTCAGCTCGCTCAACCGGCCGGTCTGCACCCAAAACTGCAACGGCTCAAGCAACGGCAGCACGCCCACCGTCCTCGACGCGATTCAAACCGACGCCGCGATCAACCCCGGCAACTCCGGCGGTCCACTCGTCGACATGTCCGGGCGCGTCATCGGAATCAACACCGCCATCGCGACGCTCGACCAGCAACAGGCCGGGCAATCCGGCAACATCGGTGTCGGTTTCGCCATTCCGATCAACGAGGCCAGGCGCGTCATCTCAGAGCTGCAGCAAAGCGGTCACGCCAGCCACGCGGTCATCGGCATTGGTGTCAACGACTCGATCGACTCGACGTTGCACACGCCGAACGGCGCGAAAATCGTGTCGGTCACGCCCGGCGGGCCAGCCGACAAGGCGGGCATCAAGGCTGGCGACATCTTGGTGAAGTTCGGCGACCGAACCGTGGTCGACGCCGACTCGCTGATCGCCGCGACGCATGCGGCGGTGCCGAACTCGACTGTGACGGTCACGTACACCCGCGGCGACCAGCGCCAGACCGCGTCGGTGCAACTCGGATCAGCGACGAGCAGCTGATCGTTTCGAGTGTCAGGCGCCTGCGCGCTGCAACGCGCGGGTGATTGACTCGCCGGCTGCCACGAGCGCGCGGGCGTGCAACCGGCCCGGATTGCGGGTCAGCCGTTCGATCGGGCCAGAGACCGACACCGCCGCGATCACCCGCCCAGCCGGTGAACGCACCGGCGCCGAGACGGACGCCACGCCAGGCTGTCGCTCGGCGACGCTCATCGCCCAACCCTGGCGGCGCACCTTCGCCAACGTCGTCGCGGTGAACACCGCGGAGGCGACCCCTTTGTGCAGTCGGTCTGGGTCTTCCCAGGCCAGCAGCACTTGAGCCGCAGACCCCGCGGTCAACGGCAGCCGCGCGCCGATCGGCACCGTGTTACGCAGCCCTGACGGCAGTTCGGCGGCCGCGACGCACACCCGCATGTCGCCTTGTCGGCGATACAACTGGGTGCTCTCGCCGGTGGCGTCGCGCAGCCGCGCGAGCACCGGGTTGGCGATGGTGATCAACCGGTCTTGTCCGCTCGCGCCGGCGAGTTCGCCCAGGCGGGGCCCAAGGACGAACCTGCCCTCAGAGTCGCGGCCCACGAGGCGGTGCCGCTCCAACGCGACCGCCAGCCGGTGGGCGGTCGGGCGAGGCATTCCGGTGAGAGTGACGAGGGTCGCGAGCGAGGCCGGGCCTGCCTCAAGCGCGGAAAGTATGGCAACTGACTTGTCGACGACGCCGACACCGCTAGACTCGTCCATGTACTGATACTGCCGTCTCAGCATTTGAGAAGCAAGTCCACGCGGAAAGGTGACGGTGACATGGGTCGCACGCTGGCCGAGAAGATCTGGCAAGAGCACGTTGTACGAAGCGCCGACGGCGAGCCCGACCTGCTCTACATCGACTTGCATCTCGTTCACGAGGTGACGAGCCCGCAGGCTTTCGACGGACTTCGGCTCACCGGCCGCCGGGTTCGCCGTCCGGATTTGACGATCGCGACCGAAGACCACAACGTGCCCACGGTCGACATCGATCAGCCGATCGCCGACATCGTTTCGCGCACTCAGGTGGAGACGCTGCGAAAGAACTGCGCAGACTTCGGCATCCGGCTGCATCCGATGGGTGACGCGTCGCAGGGCATCGTGCACGTCATCGGCCCGCAGTTGGGTCTGACACAGCCCGGGATGACCATCGTCTGCGGCGACTCGCACACCTCGACGCACGGCGCGTTCGGGGCGCTGGCGTTCGGCATCGGCACCAGCGAGGTCGAGCACGTGCTCGCCACCCAGACGCTGCCGCAGTACAAGCCGAAGACAATGGCGGTCACCGTCAATGGCGTCCTGCCAGAGGGTGTGACGAGCAAAGACATCATCCTCGCGGTGATCGCCAAAATCGGCACCGGCGGCGGCCAGGGCTACGTCATCGAGTACCGGGGTGAGGCGATCCGCGCGCTGTCGATGGAAGCCCGCATGACGATCTGCAACATGTCGATCGAGGCGGGCGCCCGCGCGGGGATGATCGCACCCGACGACACCACGTTCGCCTATCTGCAGGGCCGTCCGCACGCGCCGTCGGGCGCCGACTGGGAGGCCGCCGTCGCGCACTGGCGCACCCTCGTCACCGACGACGACGCCACGTTTGACGCGGAAGTGGTCATCGACGCGTCGCAGCTCACACCGTTTGTCACCTGGGGCACCAACCCTGGCCAAGGCGCGCCACTTGGCGCGAGCGTGCCGGATCCGTCGTCCATCGCAGACGAGGTGGAGCGGGCGTCCGTCGAGCGCGCGCTTGAGTACATGGGCTTGCGGCCAGGCACGAAGTTGCGCGACATCAAGGTCGACACGGTGTTCCTCGGCTCGTGCACCAACGGCCGCATCGAAGACCTGCGAGCGGCCGCGGCGGTGCTGAAGGGTCGCAAAGTCGCGAAGGGCGTGCGGGTTCTCGTCGTCCCCGGCTCGATGGCCGTGAAGCGGCAAGCAGAATCGGAGGGCCTGCACGACGTCTTCGTCGAGGCGGGCGCCGAATGGCGCAGCGCCGGTTGTTCGATGTGCCTCGGCATGAACCCCGACCAGCTCGCGCCCGGTGAGCGGTCAGCGTCGACCTCCAACCGCAACTTCGAAGGTCGGCAAGGAAAAGGCGGCCGCACTCACCTCGTGTCGCCGCTGGTCGCGGCCGCGACCGCGGTCAGCGGCCACCTGGCCGCGCCGTCCGATCTCGACTGACCCGACCCCCGACAGACGAAAGGCTTTCCCACGATGGAGAAGTTCACCACGCACACGGGCCGGGCCGTTCCGCTGCGCCGCAGCAACGTCGACACCGACCAGATCATCCCCGCCGTCTATCTGAAGCGGGTCACGCGCTCCGGTTTCGAGGACGGCCTGTTCGCGGCCTGGCGGCAAGACCCCGGCTTCGTGCTCAACCGGCCGGAGTACGCGGGCGCCGACGTTCTTGTCGCCGGGGCGGACTTCGGCACTGGGTCATCGCGCGAACACGCCGTGTGGGCGTTGCAGAACTACGGCTTCAAAGCGGTGATTTCGCCGCGGTTCGGTGACATCTTCCGCGGCAACTCACTCAAGGGCGGCCTGCTCACGGTGCTCTTGCCGGAGGCGGAGGTGGAGCGGTTGTGGCAGACCGTGGAGCAGGATCCGACCACACCCGTCACCGTCGACCTTGTCGAGCGCCAGGTGCGTTACGCCGACGTCGTGGTGCCCTTTGAGATCGACGACTACACCCGGTGGCGCCTGATGGAGGGCCTCGACGACATCGGACTCACCCTTCGCCACGCCGAAGACGTGGAAAATTTCGAGCAGTCGCGACCAGCCTGGAAGCCGCGCACGCTGCCGGCGGCGGGCTGACACGGGGCAGCTTCAGCGGCGGCGCGCCGGGCCGCCGGCCGCCTGAATTTCTCTGTGATACAAGAGAAATCAGCGCGGCACCCGGCCGTTTTCCCGGCCACCGCGGGCTGTCAAATCACCGGACGACGTGGGGTAGCCGCCTTCCACGGCGCCGTTGGAGGGCGGTTTGCCTGGCGACACAAGGAAAATTCTTGGGCCTAGGTCGTTGTTTTGCGGCGTGTTGAGGCCTAAGTTCGCCCCGAGTCGAGTATGGGCTCGACGACATCCTCCGGAGGGGCATGTGAACAAGGCGGAGTTAATCGACTCCATCGCCGGTCGTCTAGGCGACAAGCGAACCGCAAGCGAAGCAGTCGAAGCTGTCATCGACACGATCACCCGCACGGTGGCCCGTGGCGAGAAGGTGGCCATCACCGGCTTCGGCATCTTCGAGAAGGTCGAGCGGGCGGCGCGCATGGCGCGCAACCCAGCGACCGGCGCGAGGGTCAAGGTAAGAAGACGTCGGTGCCGAAGTTCCGCGCCGGCACGCAACTCAAGGCCGTTGTCAGTGGCGCGACCAAGCTCGGCCCGGTCAAGGCCGCGCCCGCCAAGGCGGCGCCGGCTCGTGGTCGTGCCGCGGGAGCGTCGGCGGCAGCCGGCAAGAAGACCGCTGGCAAGAAGGCGGCGGCCAAGAAGTCCACGGCCAAGAAGGCGACCACGGCGCGCGCGACCAAGAAGGCCGCGCCCGCGAAGCGCGCCACCAAGGCAACCGCCAAGAAGGCGGCGCCGGCGCGTAAGGCGGCGGCGAAGAAGTCGCCGGCGAAGTCCGCTGGCCGCAAGACCGCGACGAAGCGCGCGGCGAAGAAGTCCTGAAGTCGCACCACAAATCGCACGCGGCGAGGCCGGGATCCACACGGATCCCGGCCTCGTGGCATTCGGGAAAGACGGCGGTGTTCGACCCGGTTCGACATCGACCCCGCTCACACGGGAGACTGGCACCCTCAACCAGCAACGGGATTTGAGTCGCAGGAGGTCGCCTGGTGCGCCCCGGTCGCCATCGCGGTTGGTTCCGCCTGCTCGCATTCCTGGTGAAGCCGTGGTTGTGGGCGCTCACAAAGCCGGATTGGCGCGGAATGGAGAACATCCCGCGCGAAGGCGGCGTGATCATCGTCGCGAACCACGTCACGGTGCTAGACCCCATGACGTTGGCGCACGCGATGTACGACGGCGCTCGCCGCATTCCGCGTTTCCTCGCCAAGGTCGAGTTGTTCAAGGTGCCGGTCGTCGGAGCGGCGCTGCGCAAGGGCGGTCAAATCCCGGTCTACCGCCGCACTCGGGAGGCCGCGAACTCGTTGCGCGACGCGGAAGCGGCGGTCGCCGCTGGTGAGCTCGTCATCATCTATCCCGAGGGCACCTGCACGCGTGACCCGAACCTGTGGCCGATGGCCAGCAAGACCGGCGTCGCCCGGCTCGCCCTGGCCTGCGACGCGCCGGTGATTCCGGTCGCGCATTGGGGCGCACATCGCATCTTGGCCTACAAGTCGAAGCGGCCGAGTTTGTTCCCACGCAAGAAGGTGCAGGCCATCGCCGGGCGACCGGTCGATCTCTCGGCGTATCGAACTCGGCCGACGCAAGGCAGCGGGCCGACCAACGAAACCTTGCGAGAACTCACCGATCTGCTGATGACAGAAGTGAAGAACCTGCTCGGCGAGCTGCGCGCAGAAGAGCCGCCGGCTGGCTTCTTCGGGCCCGCCGGATCGGCCACGCCGTCGGCGGGCGCCGACCCCGCCGCCGAATCCGGCGCCGAGTCCGGCGCCGAGTCCGACGCCGAGTCCGACGCCGATTCGGCTGCCGACGAAGCTCCCACGGGTGCGACGTGACCAAGGCGGCGGTCTTCGGGGCCGGCTCTTGGGGGACGGCGTTTGCGATGGTGCTTGCCGACGCCGGCACCGACGTCACGTTGTGCGCCCGTCGACTCGAGATCGTCGACGCCGTCAACGAGACGCACGAGAATCCCTGGTATCAACCTGACATCCGGTTGCCGGAGCGGGTTCGCGCGACGCTGGATCCGCGCGAGGCGCTCGACGGCGCGCATTTCGTCGTGCTCGCCGTCACCGCCCAAACGTTGCGCGAGAACCTCGCGCGGTGGGCGCCGTTGCTCCCGGCCGACTCGCTGCTGGTGAGCCTCATCAAGGGCGTCGAGTTGGGCACCACCAAACGCATGAGCGAGGTGATTCGCGAGGTCGCCGACGTCCCCGCGGATCGGGTCGCCGTGGTGACCGGCCCCAACTTGGCGCGCGAGATCGCCGAACGTCGGCCGAGTGCCGCTGTCGTCGCGTCTTCGTCGCCGGAGCAGGCGAAGCTTCTGCAGGCGGCTTCGCAGACGCCGTACTTTCGCCCGTACACCAACACCGACGTCGTCGGCTGCGAACTCAGCGGGGCGTTGAAAAACGTCATCGCGGTCGCGGTCGGCATCGCTGACGGCATGCGCTTGGGAGACAACGCGAAAGCGTCGCTCGTCACCCGCGGCTTGGCGGAGACGGCCCGTCTCGGAGTTGCGCTTGGCGCCGACCCGATGACGTTCGCCGGCCTCGCCGGGCTTGGCGATCTCGTCGCCACCTGCGCGAGCCCGCTGTCGCGCAACCACAGCGTCGGCGTGCGGCTCGGCTCCGGCATGAGCGTCGACGAGGCGTTGACCGCCACGACGACAACCGCCGAGGGGGTCTCGTCGTCCAAGTCGATTTTGGAACTGGCCAGGAAGCACGACATCGACGTGCCGATCACCGAGGTGGTCGTGGCCGTGCTGTACGAGAACCTGCGGCCCAGCGACGGCGTCACGAGGCTCATGACGCGCGCCGCGAAGCCCGAGCGGCACGATCAGTGACGATGCTCGGCGGTAGTGGCGGGATAGGGTCTGCGCGTGGGCGCCACCGACGATTCCGTCTCCAGTAAGCCGCGGGTGGCCGTCGTCTTCGGCGGCAGAAGCACCGAACACGCGATCTCGTGCGTCACCGCGAGCAGTGTGCTCGCGGCGCTCGATCGCGAGAAGTACGACGTGATTCCGATCGGCATCACGCGCGAGGGCCGTTGGGTGCTCGCGCCAGACGAGCCGGAAAAACTGGCGATCCACGGTGGCGAGTTGCCCGAGGTGAGCGCGTCCGCGCAAGCCGTGGTGTTGGCGTCCGATCCGACGCGACGCGCGTTGGTGGTGCACGAGCCGGATTCGGCCCCGCAGTTGCTGCGCGGCATCGACGTCGTAGTGCCGCTGTTGCACGGCCCGTACGGCGAGGACGGCACTATTCAAGGCCTGCTCGAGATGGCCGGCATTCCTTACGTCGGGGCAGGCGTTTTCGCCTCTGCGGCTGCCATGGACAAGCAATACATGAAGCTGGTGCTCGCCGGCAGCGGGCTGCCCGACATCCCGCACGTCGTCGTCACGGCGCGGCAATGGGACACCGATCGCGCCGCGGTGCGGGAGTCTGTCGCCAGCCTCGGCTTTCCCGTGTTCGTGAAGCCTGCGCGCGGAGGATCGAGCATCGGGATCAGCAAAGTGCACGAGATGGCCGAGCTCGACGACGCGATCGAGTTCGCCCAACGCGCCGACCCGAAGGTCATTGTGGAGGCGATGATCGAGGGTCGCGAGATCGAGGTCGGGGTGCTCGAGTCTCTCGACGGCGGCGCGCCTGACGTCAGCGTGCCCGCAGAGATCGTGGTACGCGGCGAGCGCGAGTTCTACGACTTTGACGCGAAGTACCTCGACGCGCAGACCCGCATCGACGTGCCGGCCGATTTGCCGCACGACGTCGTCGCTCGAATTCAGCGCTTGGCCGCATGGGCTTTTGAGGCGTTGTCGTGCGAGGGTCTCGCGCGTGTCGACTTCTTCATCACCCGCACCGGCGAGGTGCTGGTCAACGAGGTCAACACCATGCCGGGATTCACACCCACCTCGGTGTTTCCGCGGGTTTGGGCCGCGACCGGCTTGCCGTATCCCGCGCTTATTGACCGGTTGGTGCAGACGGCGCTACGCAGACCGCCCGGCCTGCGCTGAGGCTGTTGGGCCGACGGTCTTGGGCTGAACAGCCGTAAAGCCCGCCGCGAAACACGCCGAAAGATCGCCAAGCCATTGTCGGCTCATGAAGCGTGCGCGGGAAGGACCGGGCGATGTCGAACGGCTACGACTTCTTCGGGACCGCCGGTGGCTCCGGCGCGCCGCCCTCCTCGGCCGGGGCAGCGGCCCCTTCCGCCGCTCCCGTCGACCGTTGGGGAATGCCGGTCACGCCGGGCGCGCAAGCCACCGCGCCGCCGCCCGGTTACCCGCCCGCCGGATTCGCCCTGACCGCTTGGCAACAACCACCGGCGAAGCAGTCGAAGAACACGCCGCTCGCCATTGGCGGCATCGTGCTCGCCGCGGCCCTCGCGGCCGGCGCGGTGTTTTACTTCACGCGTTCACATCCGATCTCGCTCCCACCCACCGTCGGGGGAATGACTGAGATCACCACGCTGACGTCAAGCGACAAGGCAGACATCAAGAACGCCGAGAAGGAACTGGCTAAGCGCGCCCACATTCACGACATCTCCAGCCGAATCTACGGCGACGTCAACAGCGGCGGCTACTTCGTTCTCGCCGGGCGCATCAACGGCGCCGACACCAGCTTTGCGGACGTCGAGAACCAGGTCGCCGCGGCGGCGGCCGGCGCGGGTGCCACCTTCTCCTCAGGAACTGTGCGTTCGGGCAGCGACGACTTCGAGTGCGTGTGGGCCAGCCCTGGCGGACACGACGTCTCGGTGTGCTTCTGGTGGAGCAACCATTCCGTGCTGGTCGGCGAGGGACTCGGTTTTGACGCGCAATCGACCGCAGACGCGCTGGCCCAAGCGAAGACCTACGCAGGGCTCACGTAGCCGAACTGAAGCGGCCGGTCGCGTCGACGATGTACTCATCGAGGCGCCGGTGAACAAGCGCGAGCGTGAGCCCGCTCGCGCCCATCGCGGTCAGCGCCGCTATGGCCGCCTCGGAGTCGGCGGACCGGCCGACGCGGGCCGCCGCCAACTCTTCATCGAGCAGATCGACGCAATCGACGACGTCCCAATACGCCTGCCGGCGCGGATCGGTCGCGGCGTCGGTGGCGAACGCGTCCGCCGCGGCCAGTCCGTGGGTGACCGCCAGGTTCACCCGGCAGTGGGCGATGTCGATTTCCGGCGGTCCGGCGCAAGCGTTGGGCCAGTCGACGATTCCCGTGATGACGCCGTCGTCGACGAGCACGTTGCCCGGGTGGTAGTCGCGGTGAATGAGCGCGGCGGGTCCGGCGGGGGCCGGCAGGTCGCAAATCTCAAACGCCGTCAGCCACGCGCCGTGCGCCGTCGTCCAGGTCGGGACTGCGCGTTCGTCGGCGCGCACGTACGGGCGATACGCCGGCAGCGACTGGGGCGCGGAAAGCCGATGCAGGTCGCGCACCGCAACCGCCAGTGAGCGCAGTCGAGCCGGTGAGACGTCGGACAAGTCGGCGTTCCCCCGGAGCCGGGTCATCAGCACCGCAGGCTGGCCGCAGAAGCCACCGTCGGGGTCGACGGCCACCAGCGCAGGCGCGACAACGTCCGACCCGCTAAGCGCCTGCAGGGCGTTCGCTTCGCGGATCGCGACGTCGGGCTCGGCGGCCAGCCACTCGAGCTTGGTGTGCAGACGAAGGACGAGTTCGCGACCGCCGACGAAGGTCAAGGCCACAACTTGGGACGACGTGGCGCCGGGCATCGCCACCGCAGTCGCGACCGCGCTGCCTGTGACGTCCTCGACCCAGCGCAGCGCGGCTGCGGGCAGCATCTACAGGTGAACGACCGGGCAGGTGAGCGTGCGCGTGATGCCCTCGACGTTTTGCACCTTCGCGACGACCATTCGGCCCATCTCGTCGATGTTGCGCGCCTCGGCCCGAACGATGACGTCGTACGGGCCGGTGACGTCTTCAGCCATCGTGACGCCCTTGATGTCAGCGATCTCGCGTGCCACCGCGGCCGCCTTGCCCACCTCGGTTTGGATCAGGATGTAGGCCTGTACCATCGCGCGTCCCCTCCTGCAGGTGGCAGCGTGTGTCGGGTGAGATGCGTCCGTGGAAGCAAGATACGTGGACGTCCAACAATGTCGGGACACACGGTAGCAAGTCCAGCGGCGGAGGTGAGAGTCAGATCAGCGTCGGAGAGCTTGGCGAATTCGGTCTCATCGCGCGGGTGACGGCGAGGTTGCCACTCGGCGCGGGCACGTTGGTCGGGCCGGGGGACGACGCAGCCGTCGTGTCGGCGAGCGATGGACGCGTGGTCGCCACCACTGACCTGCTCGTCGACGGCCAGCACTTTCGGCGCGACTGGTCGACGCCGTACGACGTCGGACGCAAAGCCGCGGCGCAAAATCTGGCCGACGTCGCGGCAATGGGCGCGGTGCCCACCGCGCTGCTCATCGGGCTGGCGACGCCCGCTGACCTTCCCGCCTTCTGGGCGGAGCGGTTTGCCGACGGGCTGGCCGACGAGTGCGCGATTGTCGACGCCGGTGTCGTCGGGGGCGACGTCGTCCGCAGCGACTTGCTCGTCGTCGCGGTGACCGCGCTTGGTGACCTGCAGGGCCGGCCGCCGGTCTTGCGATCGGGGGCGCGCGCAGGTGACGTCGTGGCGGTGGCCGGACGCCTCGGTTGGGCGGCGGCCGGTCTGGCCGCGCTGCGGAAGGGATTTCGGACGCCGCGAATCGTGGTCGACGCGCACCGGCGACCGCAACCTCCATACGCCGCTGGACCGGCGGCGGCGATGGCCGGAGCGCACGCGCTGATTGACGTGAGTGACGGATTGGTGGCCGACCTTCGTCACGTCGCTGAGGCGAGCAAGGTTGTCGTCTCAATCTCGCGGGCCAATTTGCCGGTCGCCGAGCCGGTTGCGGAGGTGGCTTCGGCACTTGGCGTCGATCCGGTCGATTGGGTGCTGGCCGGCGGCGAGGATCACGCCCTCGCCGGCTGCTTTCCGTCGTCCGACGTGGTGCCCGACGGTTGGCGGGTGGTCGGCGAGGTCACCAAAGCGGACGACAACGGACTCATGCTCGTGGACGACGAGCCCTACACCGGTGGTGGCTTCGATCATTTCTCGCGCCGCACGTAGTGGAAGAGCGGGTAGGGGAGACTGGGCGCATGAAGTTGCGCAGCGTGCTCACCATCGCTGGCTCGGATTCCGGCGGGGGAGCGGGCATTCAGGCCGACCTCAAGACCATGCTCGCGTGCGGTGTGCACGGCATGAGCGTCGTCACGGCGGTGACCGCGCAGAACTCCCTTGGAGTGCAGGGTTATTGGGAGCTGCCCGTTGAAGCGGTGCGCGCCCAGCTCGACTCGGTCCTCGGCGACATCGGCGTCGACGCGGTGAAAACCGGCATGCTGGCGTCGTCCGCGTTGGTTTCGCTCGTGGCCGGCGTGCTGCGCGACGTCGACGTCCCCGTCGTCGTCGACCCGGTCGGCGTGTCGAAGCACGGTGACTCGCTGCTCGCCGCCGACGCCCTGGAAGCGGTGCGCGACGAGTTGATTCCGACCGCGACGGTGGTGACGCCGAATCTCTTCGAGGTCGCGCAGCTGACCGGCGTGAAGGTCGACGACGAGTCAGAGCTGCGGAGAGCCGCCGAAGCGGTGCACGCGCTTGGTCCGCGATGGGTGCTGGTGAAGGGCGGTCACTTGCCTGGCGAGGCCGTCGACTTGTTGTTCGACGGGGAGTCCTGCTTCGAGTTTCGATCCGTTCGCTATGACAATCGGCACACCCACGGCACCGGTTGCACGCTGGCGAGCGCCGTTGCGAGCTACCTGGCGCAGGGCATGCCGATGCCCGACGCGGTCGGTGCGGCGAAGCGATACGTCACCGGCGCGATCGAGCGCGGGTTTGCGCTCGGTGCGGGGATCGGTCCGGTTGACCACGGATGGCAGCAGCGCGCGGCGCGGTGAGACGGCCCTGAAATGTAGGCTCAAGTCGAGGTCGTTGTAGCGCTCGGAATCTGCCCCCGGGGGGCCCGATGAGGTCGCCGCTGCCGGTCGACTCGATGGAGTTGCCGGTACCGCCAGGAACAACCGCGATCGTCGTCAGCGACCTGCATCTGCGGTCGGCCCCGACACTGGCGACCACCCGGCTGGAAACCGCGCTTGTCCGCCGCCTCGACACCCTCGAGGCGCCAGCGGTTCTGGTTCTCGCGGGCGACATCCTCGAGTCGCTCGGCGAGCCGACATTGCGTCCCCGCGAGGCGTTCGCCGCGCACCCGCAACTCACCCAGGCAATTCGCCGGGTCGCCGACACGGACGGCTGCTCGGTTGTCGAGCTGGTGGGCAACCACGACGCGAATCTGGCCTGGGACGTCGAGGCCGCGGCGGAGGTCAGCACCGCCACGGGCGCCACGCTCGCACTCACGGCTGATCTGCTGACGCGCACGTCGTCCGGCTGTCAACGCATTCGGGTGGAGCACGGAAACCGCTTCGACCCGTACAACCGCTTCGAGGACGTGCGCAACCCGCTCGACACGCCGTTCGGCCATCACGTCGTGCGTGAGGTGTTGCCGTTCGTCAACGAGGTGGCGCCGGACTGGCTGGAAGGCACCACCGATCTCGCCGACCCGCCGGACTTTCCGTCGTTCGTCGGCTCGCGACTCGCCTATCGGCGACTGGCCAGCCACCTGCGCTGGCTGCTCATTCCGCTGGTGCTGTTGATGTTTGTGCTGCGCGTGCCGCTCGTGCTGATCTTCACCAACCGGCTGCCGGAGGATGTGCGGGACTGGCTGCGCCGCTCCGCACTCATCGGCGGCGTGCTGCTCGTCGACGTGCTGGTGATCGCCCTCATCGTCATCGTCTTCATCAGACGGTCGTGGCAGGCGCTGCGCAGCCTGGACCTCAGCGATCGAGGCTGGGGGCAGAACAAAGCCGCCCGCCAGGAGGCGGAGCGGCTCGCGGCGACCGGCTACGCCGGCCTGATCTGCGGGCACAGCCATCGCCCAGAGATAACCGGGTTATCCGAAGGCGCGGGCTTCTTCGCGAACTCAGGGTCGGCGACGCCGGTCGTGGAAGCGGTGCCGGCCAGGTTCGGCATGCCGCCGGTCTACCTGCGTTACTTGCAGGTCAGCTGGCTGGAACTTCGCTGCGGCGACGGCCTCACGGTCGAGCTGGCGATGGCCGAGACACCGTTGCCCGGCGCCACGCGGCTGGAGCGGTATCTGGCAAAGCGCCACCCCGAGAATCACCCCGAACCGGTGAAGGTGGCCTGTTGGCCGGGTGGGCACTGGCCGTGACCGGTGCCGCTGGCTGGCAGCGAGCCGGCTAGCGAGTGACCTTGCCGGCCTTCATGCACGACGTGCACACGTTGAGGCGCTTGCGGGTGCCCCGGCCGACGATCGCGCGCACGGTCTGGATGTTGGGGTTCCAGCGCCGACGGGTGCGGCGGTGGGAGTGGGAGACGGACATGCCGAAGCCCGGGCCCTTGCCGCAGACGTCGCAGACAGCAGCCACCGAACTCACTCCAAGATCAACAGAAGGGCGCTAACAGACTCGCTCGCCCGGCGATTCGTCACCGGGCAACCGCACGAGCGTATCTGACCACCGCCCGGTCACGCCAACCGGCCCGCGTCGTCCCGGCTGGCTAGCCTCGTGCATGCGCCCCCGACCCTGAAAGGACCACCCGTGCTGAAGGCTCTCGACGCGGCGGCGGTGCGCCGCTGGTACGACGGGGGCCTGGCCGCGCTTGACGCCATGCGCGAGGAGATCAACTCGCTCAACGTGTTCCCCGTCCCCGACGCCGACACCGGCACCAACCTTCACCTCACGCTGGGCAGCGCGGCCGGTTCGGCGGTGATCTCGGACGACGCGCCTGCCGGCGAGCTTGCGCACACCGCGATGGCGATGGCGAGGGAGTCGCTGCTCGGGGCCCGGGGCAGCTCGGGCGTGATCTTGAGCCAGCTGCTGCGCGGGGTGGCCGAGGTGCTCGCCGCGCAACGCCGCCCGCCGCGCGGGAAGGGGCTGACCCGGGCGCTGGAGCGGGCCGTGGCGCTCGCCTACGCGGCCGTCGCACACCCGGTGGAGGGCACCATGCTGACGGTTTCCCGGGCGGCCGCGGAGGCCGCGCGGGCGACCGGGTCGGACGACCTCCACACCGTGGTCGCGGCGGCGGTCGGGGCCGCGCACCGGGCGCTCGCCCAGACGCCGGAGCAGTTGGACGTGCTGGGTCAGGCCGGCGTCGTCGACGCCGGCGGGCGAGGCGTCGTGGTGCTGCTCGACGCGCTGCAGGCCGTCGTCGAGGAACGGCCGGTCACCATGCCGACGCCGTCGATCGCACACCCGCGGCTCGACGCCGTGGCGCCGGTCGCCGCCAGCGCGCCGGCGTACGAGGTGATGTACCTCCTCGACACCGACGACCGCCGGGTCGCCGGCCTGCGCGCCACGCTCGACGCGATCGGCGACTCCGTCGTCGTGTCGGGCGGCGGCGGGTTGTGGAACGTGCATGTCCACACCGACGAGGCGGGCGCGGCCATTGACGCCGGCTCCGCGATCGGACACGCGCACCGCATCCGGGTCACCCCGCTGGCGGGCGGCGCGATGCTGCCCCACGCCGACGACGCGCGGGGCGAGGCGCACGTCGTCCGGCTTGTCCTCGGCGAGGATTCGCCGCTGCTCACCGTCCGCGACGCGTTGCGCGCGGCGGGCGCGGTCGAGTCGGACGACGATCAGCCGGCGGTCCTGCTCGTCGATTCGACGCCAGCCGCGCAGCGGGTGGCACTCTCCCGCGGCGCCGCGCGCGTGACGGTCTCGACGCCGGTCGCCGCGCTGGCCGCGCTCGCCGTGCACGATCCCGCCCTTCCCGCCACCGACGACGCCGCCGCGATGGCCGCCGCCGCGCTCGCGGTTCGGGCGGTGCGGGTGCGCTCGGCCGCTGACCCCGACACCGCGACGCGGTGCGTCGAAGCACTCCGCTCCTTGCTCGACGACGACACAGAATTGCTCACGATCGTCGCCGGCAGGGAGCTTGCTGCGAGCGTCGAGAAGCTGGCGCGCGATGGGCGCCCGCAACTCGAGGTGGCCACGGTCGTGGTCGGCGAAGACGCTGACGTCTGGCTTGGCGTCGAGTGATGCCCGGCTTCGACACCCCGCTGCGCACGGTGGTCGGCGGCGCGACCGCGAAAGCGCTTGCCGAACTCGAGCTGCACACGGTCGGCGACCTGCTGCGGCATTACCCGCGGCGTTACGCGCAACGCGGTGAGCTCACCAGGCTGAGCGACCTGGAAGAGGGGGAGCACGTCACGGTTTTCGCGCAGGTGGCCTCAGTCAGCACCCGCAAGATCCGGAACAAGCTCATCAAGACCGACGTGCGCATCACTGACGGCGTCGCGTCGCTGTCATTGACCTTCTTCAACCAGGTGTGGCGCGAGAAGCAGTTGTTCCCCGGGCGCAAGGCGTTCTTCGCCGGGAAGGTCGGCGCCTTCAAAGGCAAGCCGCAGCTCACCCATCCCGAAGTGCAGGTCATCGACGACGAGCACGGTGTCGTCGACGCGGAGTTCGCGGGCGCGATCCTGCCGGTTTACCCGGCCACCGCGGCGGTTTCCACGTTCGTCATCCAGCGCAGCGTCCGGATGGCGTTGGAGACCGTGGACGTCGACGACCCGTTACCGGAGGCGCTGCGGGTTCGGCTCGGATTGGTGGGCTTGAAGGAGGCGTTGGAAGGCATCCACCGCCCGAAGGCGCTTGCTGACAAGGATTTCGGACGCGCCCGGCTGGCGTTCGACGAGGCGCTGACGCTTCAACTGACGATGGCGCGACGGCGGGCCGCGACCGCCACCTTGCCCGCCACGCCGCGAGTCGCACGTCCAGGCGGACTGCTCGACGCGTTCGACGCGCGGCTGCCGTTCGAGCTGACCAAGGGCCAGCGCTCCGTCGCGGAGACGATCACCGAGGAGTTGGCGCTCGAACACCCGATGCATCGGCTGCTGCAAGGAGAGGTCGGCTCGGGCAAGACGGTCGTCGCGCTGCGCGCGATGCTCACCGTGGTCGACGCGGGCGGCCAGGCGGCATTGCTCGCGCCGACAGAAGTGCTTGCGCAGCAGCATTTCCGGTCGATTTGCGCCATGCTCGGCCCGCTCGCGTTGGGGGGTCAACTCGGCGGCGTCGACGACGCCACCACCGTCACGCTGCTCACCGGTTCGATGTCGCAATCCGCCCGTCGCAAGGCCTTGTTAGAGGCGGCGTCTGGGGAGGCGGGCATCGTCATCGGCACACACGCCTTGTTGCAGGAGCACGTGCAGTTCGCCGACCTCGGACTCGTCGTCGTCGATGAGCAGCACCGATTCGGTGTGGAGCAGCGCGACGCGCTGCGGGCCAAGGCGCGCGACGACCGTCGTCCGCACGTGCTTGTCATGACCGCGACGCCGATTCCCCGGACCGTCGCGATGACGGTGTACGGCGACCTTGAGGTGTCAACGCTTGACGAATTGCCGAAGGGTCGTGCCCCGATCAAGACGTTCGTGGCGCCGATCATTGAGAAACCGTCATGGCAGGAGCGAATTTGGGCCCGCGTGCGTGAGGAGGTGGCCGCCGGGCATCAGGCCTACGTCGTGTGCCCGCGCATCGGCGGTGACGAGCCCGACGAGCCGGCTGACGACCCCGAGGACATCGAGGAAGAAGAGGCGAAGCGGCCCCCGCTCGCCGTGCTCGACGTCGCGCCGCAGCTGATAGAGCACGAGCTGGCCGGCCTGCGAGTGGAGATGCTGCACGGCCGGATGCCCACTGAGTCGAAGGACGCCGTGATGCGCGCGTTCGCGGCGGGCGATGTCGACGTGCTGGTCGCCACGACGGTCGTCGAGGTGGGCGTCGACGTGCCCAACGCGACCGCGATGGTCATCTTGGACGCCGACCGGTTCGGCATCTCGCAGCTGCATCAGCTGCGCGGCCGGGTCGGCCGCGGCGACGCCCCGAGTTTGTGCCTGCTGGTCACCGAGACCAGCCCGTACGCCCCGGCCCGCGAGCGGCTGCAGGCGGTGGCGGCGACGTCCGACGGCTTCGAGCTCTCTGAGCTCGACCTCGAGCAGCGCCGCGAGGGCACCATCCTCGGCGAGCACCAACATGGGCGCAGCGACCTGAAGTTGCTGTCGTTGCGCCGCGACCGCGAGGTTATCGAGCGCGCCCGAGTCGAGGCGGCCGCGCTGGTCGCCGCCGATCCCGAGCTTCGGGAGCACCCGCTGCTGGCGGCCGAGGTCGAGCGACTGACCGCGACGCAACGCGCCGAGTTCCTGGAAAAAGCATGACGTGTTTGGAACCGGCATGACCCGCGTGGTGGCCGGTCGGTTTCGCGGCCGGCGGCTGGCGGTGCCGCCGTCCGGCACTCGGCCGACGTCTGACATGGCCCGCGAGGGGGTGTTCTCGACGCTGACCTCGCTGCTTGGCGAGCTCACCGGCAAGCGGTTTCTCGACCTGTACGCGGGCTCCGGCGCCGTCGGCATCGAAGCCTGGTCGCGAGGCGCCGCCGTCACGCTGGTCGAGTCGGCGCCGAAGGCGGTGACCGCGATCCGCGCGAACATCGCGCAGCTTGGCGAGCCGGCTGACGACGTCCACGTCCTCCACGGCAAGGCGGAGACCGTGGCCGCCGACCTCGCGTCGTCCACGTTCGACGTGGTGTTCGCCGACCCGCCATACGATCTCCCGTCAGGCCGGCTGGGCGAGGTGATCGCCGCGCTGCGACCGGCGCTCGCCGCCGGCGGCGTGGTCGTCGTGGAGCGGTCGGCGCGTGACGAGTGGGCCTGGCCCGAGGGCGTCGAGGCGATCCGAGAGCGGCGCTACGGTGACGCCGCGGTGTGGTACGGCCGCGTCACTGATGCGGCTGAGGATTCCTGACGGCTAATGTTGCGAAGCCACAACAAGCGTCAACGATTCGGGGTCGAGGCTGCGCGGAGGTGGGTCGGTGCATAAGGCGGTGTGCCCGGGATCGTTCGACCCGGTGACCAACGGTCACCTCGACATCGTGTCGCGCGCGTCGAAGCTGTACGACGAGGTCACCGTCGCGGTGCTCGTCAACAAGTCGAAGAAGGGCCTGTTCACCCTCGAGGAGCGCATGGAGATGGTGCGCGAGACGACGGCGGAGTACGGCAACGTCATCGTCGAGTCGTTCCACGGGTTGCTGGTCGACTTCTGCCGCGAACGCGAGATCCCGGTGATCGTGAAGGGTCTGCGCGCGGTCAGCGACTTCGACTACGAGCTGCAGATGGCCCAGATGAACCAGGGCCTGGCAGGGGTCGAGACGCTGTTCCTGTCGACCAACCCGCTCTACAGTTTCCTGTCGTCCAGCCTCGTCAAAGAGGTCGCGACGTACGGTGGAGACGTCTCCGGCCTGGTGCCGAAGACGGTGCTCAGCCGCCTGACCGAGCGGCTCGAGCGCGATTCGCACTAGGCGCGGTCGCCGGCCCCACCACCGCGGGAGAGATCTGCATCGTGGAACTGAAGGACAAGCTCGAAGAGATCGTCGCCCAGATCGAGTCGGCGCGGGCGATGCCGATGTCGGCGTCGTGCATCGTCAACCGCGGCCAGATTCTCGGCCTGCTCGACGAGTTGCGTGATCTGATCCCGGCCGAGGTGCAGCGCGCCGAGACCTTGCTGGAGGAGCGCGACGACGTCGTCGCCGAGGGCCGCCGCGAGGCCGACCGGATCATCGAGGACGCCCACGCCGAGCGGGCGAGGCTGGTCAGCGAGACCGAGGTGCATCAGGCTGCGGCGGCGGAGGCGGCCAGGGTGCGCGAGGAGGCGGACGCCGAGGCGCGGCAGATGCGCCAGGAGGTCGACGACTACGTCGACACCAAGCTGGCCAACTTCGAGATCGTCTTGAACAAGACGCTCGCCGCGGTGCTGCGCGGGCGGGAGAAGCTGCACGGCCGCCACGAGATGGAGCAACTCGCCGACACTCAGTACGACGACGAGCCGCTGCCCGGCGTCTAGGGACAAGCAGCCTGACCTGCCGCGTTGGCGACCGGACCCCGCGTCGGGCAACGGCTGTCTGCGCCGTGTGCGGTCGGCGTCGCTAATTTTCCTCGCGGGAAGCGCATGACCCTATCCCTTGGACCGGGCGTAGCCGATTGACAACGCAGAACGCGCATCTGTACGTTTGTTCACATGCATGCATTGTGTTCCACATATGTGAAAAGATAGCGAACACGATCAACGATGGAACGCTTTCCGCATGACGCGCGTCCGCTGGGATCGGCGCTGAAGACAGATTTTGTCGGGCTCGAAGGTCTCGTCCATCTTGCCGCAGGGGGAGAAACCCCACTGCTAGAGCGTCACCGCGATGTGTTCGATCGATATGCCCGCTTGAAAGGCCAGGGCAAGCGCGGTCTGGCAGAGATAGAGAACGGCGCCGACCGTGCGCGGGGGCAGGTGGCGAGGTTACTCGGCGGTGCGTCGGAGGACGTCGGGTTTTCATACAACGTTTCCCAAGCGAACAACATGGTTGCGCGTGCGGTCCGCGCGACCGGGCCGGGCAACGTTGTGATCCCGCAATGGGAATACCCATCGATGATCTACCCGTGGATGCGAGTCGCTGATCCCGCGTTTGGTGTCAGATTGCTTCGATCGTCCAACAATCGGCTCAACTACGAGTCGCTGGCTGATCTCGTTGACGACGACACTAAGGCGATTGTCGTCAGCCACGTCTCCTATCTAACGGGCGAGCGAGTCGATCTCGCACGGCTACGCGCGATCGCCGATCGCGCCGGCGCGATGCTTGTGGTCGACGCGTCCCATTCCCTAGGCGTTGTTCAATCCGACTGGTCGCTTGCCGACTTCGTTTTCAGTTGCTGCTACAAGTGGCTGTTGGGCTGCCATGGCGTCTCCATTGCCTGGCGCAACCCGCACCGACTCCCTGAGTGGATGCCTGTGGAGGTCGGATGGGCAAATGTCGAGTGGCACGACGCCGCCGAGCGGGGCGAGTCGCTCGTCCCGCTCGCCACCGGGCGGATGTTTGAACTTGGTATCCCGGGACTTCTCGCGGCCAGCATTCTGGGAGAGGCGCTTGAGTATCTGGCGCAGTTCTCTGGTGCGGAGGTTGAGAAGTATGTGTTGCGGTTGAGCGGCGATCTGATGCGAGGGCTTGCCGAACTCGGCCTGAGCCTCATGACGCCACTTGACGACGCGCAACGGGCGGGAAATGTCGCATTCCCAGTCCCAGACCAGGAACAGTGGCGTCAGTATCTTGAGGACGCCGACATATTGTGCTGGACAAGCGACCAACGCGTCAGGCTTTCAACGTTCATCTATAACGACGACACTGACGTCGCACGCGCACTCGACGTCATCGCCCGCGCGGTCGCGCGATGGGGAGTCGAAAGCGCCGGGCGCTCGGCCGGGGTTACCACCTGACATCTGCCGCAGCTCTTGATTCGCTCATTCGGTTAGCGCTTCCACGGTTTCTGGAAGCGGCTGACCGTTAGGTGGCGATATCGCTCGCGCTATCGTTCAGCACCAGCTCGACGATGATCTTGGCGGTGGTCAGAATCTCTCCCACCTCGACAAACTCGTCGGCAGCGTGCGCCACATTGAGGTCGCCGGGACCAAACACAACCGTTGGTATTCCCCATTCGTTGCGGTAATGCCGCATATCGCAGGTGCCTGCCAGGGTCGCGATGCGCGTGGCCGGCCGGTGTCGCCTCGACGCGGTGAGCATCTCTACGACCGCGGGATCGTCGGACGGCGTCTGCGATGCCTCGAAGTCTCTGCAATAGCGGATTATTGGGCTGTTGACTGTAGACACCGACGCCAGCGCTTCGGTGATTTGCCGGCTGACAGCGTCACGTTGGCCGGGCGCATAGCGCGCGCTGAACTCTAGATCGCAAAGTCCAGGCGTGGTGTACGACTCCTGACCGCCACGTATGACGCCGACGTTTAGTCGCGGTTGGCCGTACGCGCCGGCGGTCTCAGTGCTGAAGCGGTGGTTCAGCTCGCGCAGAGAAGCGACGACGTCTGCCGCTTGTTCGATAGCGTTCACGCCCGCGTTGCCGGAACCGTGAGCCTGCCGGCCTACGCAGCTGAGGCCGTACCAAAGCATGCCGCGGTGGCCCACGAGAACGTCAAGCGATGTCGGCTCGAGGACGATCGCTAGTCGCGCCTGGCTGGCGCGCTCAGGCTGATCCTGATACAGGGCGCGCAACAATCCGAGGGTTCCGTTGCCGCCGGGCTCCTCGTCGACGACGCTGTGCAGTTCTAGTCCGCGACCTGGGCCGACGCCCGCCGCTTGCATGCAAGACATCGCGAGAAGCACCGCCACTGCGGAGCCCTTGGCGTCGCAGGCGCCGCGACCGAAGAAGTAGTCGCCGTCGGGCTCACCCTTAGGGTTCCGTCGCCAACCATCGCCAACCGCCACCGTGTCAATGTGCGCGTTACAGACGTACGCCGCGGTGTTTTCGCCTGGGAACGTGATGACGCAATTTGGCCGATCGTCATAGGACGCACCGGTCTCGACAAAGCGAGGATGCGAGGCTAGCTGGCCGTCGTGGTCGCTGGCGATGAATCGCGCTGCTAAGCCGGACGACTCCGCGATCTGCGCCAACAAGACTTGAGCCGCGCGCTCATGCGGCGCCTCAGAATCAGTGGCGATGAGCGCGCGCAGCCACTCGACCGCAAGAGCACGTCGCTCATCGATCATCTGAATGACTGCGCGCCGCCGCTCCCCGGTGTCGGTGGGTGAGTTCGTCACTGGGTGCTCACGCGAATCTCCTTGGCGCCCTCGATTCGCATCCGCTTTGACGCCGCCAAAAACGCCTCCGCACGTTCAAGCCGCGCGAAGACCGATACTGGAAACGGGCCGCCGAACATAGATGGTCGCGCGTCACGATCGTAGAACCAGCAAATCTCGGCGAAATCGTTCTCAACGCCATAGTGGTCGCGAGCCAGCAGATACGCGTACGCTACATCGCCAACGGCCACCTCGGTGGTGGCGGTGTTTGAGGGCAATTGCCCGAGATCTGGACAGACGGCGGCAACCTCGCTGCCGGAGTAGATCGCGTGGTGACTGCGGACGACGAACGGCGTCGCGTCAACGAGCGCTTGACAGATCAATGGCTCACTCGCCCATTCGAGTCGCGCGCGTCCGGCGACGCCCTCTGCGCAGAACTCAATAACAAGATGAGTCGGTGTCACTCACACTCCCATTCATTCAAGCCAGCGGTAGGCGTTGCTCGAAACGATGACGACCACGGTGGCGTCAGATCCGATCTCGCCGCGCTCAATTGCGGCTGTCGCGCCTGCCCATGCGGCCGCCGACGAGGCCTCTGCGGCGATCCCCTCGCAGCGGAGCTGGTATTGGGCCGACCGAATCTCGTCGTCTGTGACAGTAACGGCGGTCCCGTGTGAGCTTCGGACTGCCGCTAACGCGTGATCACTCGTCGTTTCTACAGCAATCGACAACGCGATTGTGTAGCCGACGTTCACGGGAGCAACGCTCGTCTCTTTCGCGTGCATGGCAGCGGCCATCGACGCAGCTTGATCAGACTCGACGGCGAGCATTCGAGGAAGGGCGTTGGTGACTCCCCATTGCCGGAGCTCCTGGAAACCCTTGTAGATGCCATAGAGACCGTCCCCGCAACCGACAGGAACTGCCACCCATTCGGGAACCTCGCCAAGGTCGCTGACGATCTCATAAGCGATCGTCTTGTAGCCCTCGATGCCAAATGGGTTGGCAACGCCATCGTGCATGAGTGACATCGTGGCCGGAAGGTATCCACGTTGGAGCTCGCCTCTTGCGTCGAAGGGTTGTCCACCCTCGCCCTCAACCTCAAAGCCAAACTGACGGATCGCGTCGGCGAACAGCCGTGGTGTGCGTGGTGACAACCATGCGTGTAGGTCGAGTCCCGCCCTGTTCGCGTAAGCGGCCGCCGCGAGCGCGGAGTTCCCGGTGCTGAGAACGCTTAGCCCGTTGAGACCGAGGTACCGTGCCACGGTCGCGTTCACCGCGTGAAGCCGGTCCTTCCAGGACCCGGTGGGACTCGCACCCTCGAACTTCACATGGAGGTTAGGGCGGCGACGAACTCCTTCGATCAGCGGAGTCCTTCCCTCGTCGAGAGAGACGATCGGCAGTGCGGGAACGCCAAAGTCCCCCAGCGCACGCCAGACGCCGGGGTGGTCGGACCTAATCGGCGCAGATCGCGCTGCGACCTCCAAGCGGGAGCCGCAATCCCTGCATCCGTAGAAGAAGTCGTTGGTCTCCAACAGACCGCACCGCACGCAGCTGAGTTCAAGAAGAGCCATGGCCACTTCGGCGTCCAAGCTCAGTGACGCTGACGGTCGCGTGCCTCATCACCGGCCGCGGATGTCGATGCCTGCTTTCGCGCATGTGGCGATCGGCAAGAACGAGTGCACGCATGGCGCTCGCAGCCTCCGATCACAACACACGGTTCACAATGGCGAAGTACGTGACGTGTACGTGAAGGATCCCGGGTGCGTCCCGCGCCGTCAAGACCTCAAGGCCCGCAAACCTCGGCGTTACGCGTTCGCAACCAAGAACTTCACGTCACATACTTGAACGACCCGGGTCGGGAAGGCTACCGTGAGCGCACTTGGCACGACGCCGATCGGCGCCTATTTCGCAGATCCAGGGATCGTCTGAGCCGCGTCGCCGCCCAATACGCCCATCACCGAGCACCCCGTCATTTGTCTACGTTCGGAGGATCGATGGAAAGCGCACCCCGACTGACGTGTTTCGCGCGTCTACGGCGGCTGTCAACGGTTGCCGTGGTCGCGATGGCCGTCGCTGTAGCCGGATGCTCAAGCAGCAATACCAAGTCCGGTGGCGGATCCACCACCGCCCAAGGCTCGACTGGGGCTGCCGCCTCACAGGGCGCCACCTCGAAGATTCTCGAGACAGTACAGCGGACGAAGACGTTGAGAGTCGGCACTATCACCGGCAACCCGCCCTTTGAGTCCCTTAACAAGAGCGGTGACCTTGAAGGCTTTGACATTGACATGATCAAAGCGGTTGCGGCAAAGATGGGGGCCAAGATCGAGATTGTCAAGACGGACGTAGCAGGACGTGTGACGGTTCTTCAGACGGGCAAGGCGGACGTTGTGGTCGGGTCCTTTACTGACACGCCCGATCGCGAGAAGGTGGTCAGTTTCACCGGCCCTATCAACTACGAGTACGTCGCGTTGGTCGCGAAGGCTGATAGCCCGCTGGCATCTGTCACCGACGTGAATGTCGCAGGCAAGACGGTGGCCGGCGCCTCGGGTGGTACCCAGGCCGACACGGTGCCCAAGGCGCTGCCGAACGCCAAACTCGTGCTCTTGCCGGGGATTGCGGACGAGATTCAAGCTGTGATCTCTGGTCAAGCCGATGCGGCCGCGGTTGCAAATACCCAGATCGGCACGCTTGTGTCACAGAGCGGCGGCAAGCTGAAGGCGCTGACCGGACAGGTCAGCGACAACCAGAAGGACTGCATCGGAGTTCCCAAGGACGATCCAGCTTGGCTCAAGTACGTCGACGGCATCGTGAACCAGTTGAATGCCGACGGCACGACGTACACGTTGACGAAGAAGTGGTTCGGCAGCGAGCCACCCGACTTCGCCTCGCCGCCGTCGTCGTAGCTATTGAGAGAGGGCCGCGAGCGCCGCGAATTGCTCGCGGCCCTCTCATAAACTGACACCGAGACACGGAGCAGACACCTTGTCGGGACTAGACTTCGGCTCCCTTGGCCCATACGCGGGAACTATGGTTCGGGCGCTGTGGTTAACCATCGAACTGAGCGTCCTCGCGGTACTCTGTAGCCTTCCAATTGGGTTAGCGCTGGCATTCCTTCGCACTTCGCGACATCTTGTGATGCGCATACCGGCGACGATCTACGTTGAGATCCTGCGAAACGTGCCGTTGCTTGTGATCATCTACATCCTCTTCTATGGGCTGCCGAGCGAGGGCGTGACTCTTGGCGCGTTTCAGTGCGGCGTTGCCGCGTTAACGCTGAACGGGAGCGCCTATCTCACGGAGGTGTTCCGAGGCGGACTTGGCGCTATACCAAGGGGGCAAACTGAGGCGGCGCGGTCGCTGGGTCTGACGCATCGCCATGTGCTCGGATCAGTGATTGTGCCTCAACTGTTCCGGATCACGTTTCCCGCGCTTGGTAATCAGGTAGTCGGCCTCATTCTCGGCTCGGCACTCGTGTCAGTCATTGGAATCAACGAGCTCACCCACGTCAGCTATGTGATCGGCTCGCATACCTTTAGGTACTTCGAGGTGTTCGTAGTCGCGGGCGCTCTGTATCTCGTCGCGGTGCAACTCATCAACCGACTTTGGGCGGCGGCAGGTCGAAAGTATATAAGAGGGGTGACGACGCTCTAATGGCAAGTTCGCCGCTTATCACATATGCACCTCTTCTTTGGCAAGGCGCAAAGGTGACCCTCAAGCTGACGGCGATGGCGCTGGTCTTCGGCTCTGCGGCGGGCATCGTCGTCGGCCTCGCCCGCGCCTCTCGTCGTTGGTGGCTTCGCCTGCCGGCAACGCTCTTCATCGGAACCTTTAGATCTATACCGATCCTGCTCCAACTGTTCTTTGCTTATTACGCATTGCCACTGCTCTTTCATATCGACGTTCCACAATACGCTGCCGCGACATTGGCTCTTAGCGTCTATTGCGGCGCCTACATGGCGGAAGTCGTGCGATCGGCGGTCGGCGCCGTGGAGTTGGGCCAACGCGCAGGCGCGGCTGCCCTCGGCCTGAACCGCTTACAGGCGTTCGTCTATGTCGTGTGGCCCCAGGCGTTGCGCGTCGGTATCCCCGCTGCCGTCGGCGTGTATGTAATGACATTGAAGGACTCCTCGTTGGCATCGGTGATCGGTTACCTTGAGCTGACCGGAACCGGGGTTGCCGTTAGGGAGATCGATCCGGCATCTGGTTCCTTCACCGTGCTGCTCGGAGTCGGAGGCATCTACTTCGTCATGGCTTGGATCATCTCGCTGTGCGGGCAACTTCTCGAGAGACGGTTAGCGGTCCCCGGGTTCGGGACGGTTCGCTCCCGCCGTGTGAGATCCGTGACAACGGTCGCGTGAGACATGTGTGCTGACAAGGAGGGTTCGGTGGATCGAGAATCCGTCATCACCGTGCGGAATCTGACCAAATCGTTCGGGGCAACTTCGGTCTTACGAGATGTCTCCCTCGAGTTGTCCGCTGGAGAGGTGCTGGTCGTCATCGGCCGGAGCGGATCAGGCAAGAGCACGTTGCTGCGTTGTATCAACGGCCTCGAGCCCTTTGAGTCCGGATCCATCGTCGTGGATGGCATGAACGTGAACGCCAAGACGGCCAAGCGAAGCGCCCTGCGGCAGACGGTCGGAATGATCTTTCAAAACTTCAACCTCTTTCCGCATCTCACCGCGACGCAGAACGTGGCTCTGGCGCCTCGCAAACTACGGCAGCGGTCGCGGGCGGAGGCGGAAGCCGACGCCTTGGTCTTGTTGGAGAAGGTGGGCCTTGCGCATCGGGCCCGCGCGTATCCTGCGCAACTGTCCGGGGGGGAACAGCAGCGGGTTGCGATTGCCAGGGCCCTGGCCATGCAACCGAAGGCGATGCTCTTCGACGAACCAACGTCGTCACTCGACCCTGAGACGGTTGGCAGCGTCCTCGCGGTGATGCGACAACTCGCCCAAGAGGGCATGTCGATGGTCGTCGTGACGCACGAGATGGGATTTGCGCGTGACGTGGCCGACCGCGTGATGTTCGTCGACGAGGGCGTCATCGTTGAGGAAGGCCTTCCTCGTCAAGTGCTACGCGCCCCCAGCCACGAGCGTACCCGCGTGTTCCTCCGCTCGATCCTGTCCGACCGCGATGGCGCCGACGCGCAATCGTCGGCTCCGTTTGAGGCGGCGCGCTATGACAGTTGACAGCCGCCCGGGCTCGACCGCCACCGTGCTTTCGCCGAGCGCCTTTCTCGGTCTTGGGCCAGGTGTGAGTCATCTCGCGGCGGGCGGTGAGGCGCCACCGGTGCGGACGGCAATCGACGCGTATGGACGGTTCCTCGAGCAGAAGTCGCGCGGGATGGCCGGCCGGGCAGCGTTCATCACTGAGGCCGACGCGGTAAAGCCGCGGCTTGCGTTGCTCATGGGGTTGCCAGTTTCGGCCGCCGAGCGGATTGCATTCCTGGGCAGCGCCGCTGAGGGCATCAACCGGTTCGCCGACGGGCTGTCCTGGAATCCCGGGGATGAGGTGGTGGCGTTCGCGGACGAGTATCCGAACGCGCTTGTTCCATGGCTGGCTAGGGCAGAGCTGGGTGTGCGCCTGGTGCCAGCGGATCCGGAGATTCCTCCCGAGGTTGCGATCCGGTCGGTTCTCACCGATCGGACCAGGGTTATCTGCGTTAGTCACACCAGCTATTTGCACGGCCGCTTGCTGCCGCTGGACCGAATGCGGTCGTTAGCCGACAGTTGCGGAGCGCTACTAGTGGTCGATGCTTCGCAGTCACTCGGCGCCGTGGCCGTTGACGCAAATCTCTGCGATGTCTTGGTCTCGTGCTGCTACAAGTTCTTGCTTGGAGTACATGGCCTTGGCGTTTACTACTGCAGCGAGAGGGCGTTGGAAGAGACGCAGTCGATGATGGTCGGTTGGCACTCCATCGTGTGGCCCTCAGTGGCTGGACGGGCCTACTCATTTGACTTGCAAGGAGACGCATCCAGGTTTGAGTTAGGCAACCCACCGTTTCCCGCCGTGTTGGCGCTGAGCGAGGGCCTAAAACTGCTGGAGTCGGTACCGGTCGCGCGGATGGAGGCTCACGTCCTTGATTTAGCCGAGCTCTTACGCGCGCGCTTACGGTCACTTGGGCTACCGCTCTGGGACGGCCCGGACGGCACAATGTACGGTGCGAATATTGTATTCAAGTCTCCCTGCGCGGACGAAGTCGTACGCGCATTGGCGCTCCGAGGGGTCCACGCTTGGAGCGGCGATGGGAGAGTGCGATTCTCAGTGCATGGTTACAACAGTGCGGACGACGTCGAGCGTGCTGCGCAAGCAGTTGAATCGCTCGACTTGGACGGATGTCCGAATGAATAGCGTGCTGTCGGTTGCACCGCCTCACTTGGGCCCGATTACCCATGTCGGGGCCACGTTCGCGCGCATACACCGCCGCGACCGGATCGCAGGCCGCGATGACTGATGACGGGAGAGTCGTCCGCGGCGAATCGCTGGGTGGGGTCAAATCCGCCGAGCGCACTTACACAATCCTTGAGTACCTCGCGGATGCCAAAGAGGCGTCGTTCGCGTCGCTAGTACGCGACCTGGGACTGCCGAACTCCTCCGGCCACCAACTCCTCCAGACCGCCGTGAACCGAGGTTATGTGGAGTTCGATGAGGCGAGGCGGACGTTTCGCTTGGGATATCGCCTTTGGGAGGTCGCGCAGTCGTACCGTCCGGCGCATGACATCGTGACCGTCGCACAACGTCTGATGGACGAGTTGCGCGATGTAACCAAGGAAACGGTACAGCTCGCGCGACTTGATGGTCTGGACACGCATTACCTTGCGATTGCCGAATCGCCCCATCCCATGAAGCTGGTATCGCATGTTGGTGCCCGGTTGGCGGCTCACGCGACCGCACTCGGAAAGGCCTTGCTGGCCGAGCTGCCAGAACAGGAGCTCGACCGGCGTCTGCGTGGTGCGACACTGGCTCGCTTCACCGATCGGACGATCACCGATCGTCTGAGGTTGGAGGCTGAGCTGCACCGGATTCGGGCCAAGCGTTTGGCGGAAGACAACGAGGAATACATAGTCGGTTGCCGTTGCGTCGCGATGCCTGTCCGCGCCCGCGGCGGTATGGCGGTTGCCGTCTCCGTGTCTGTTCCGGTGGCGCGCTACAACCGTGACGTCGCCCGAGTGATCCGGACGGAGCTCGCCCGCTGTGTGCACGCGATTGAGCGCGGCGCCGAGTCGATGCTTGCCCTTGATATGCCGGGGCCGGTTGCCTCGTGAGAATTCAATCTGGACTCGCTCGCGACCCATGCGTCAGGCGATTTACATCGAAGTGCTGGCGCGATGAACGGGTGACCTGATGTCGACAGGAGGCGAGATGGGAGAGTTTGAGGGCCTCGTCGCCATTGTCACCGGGGGCGCCTCAGGAATCGGACTACGAACAGCGCAGGTCCTGCATGGACGTGGCGCCGCGGTCGCTTGCCTCGATCTAGAAGTTGGCGCCGTCCCGGCGCCCCTCATAGCGTTCCGCACCGACGTTCGTGATGACGCCGCGGTCCGGCGGGCGGTGGCGGCGGTCGCAGAGCGCTTCGGCGGGATTGACATCGTGGTGAATAACGCGGGAGTGGGGGCGCAGGGATCGGTTGAGGCGAATGACGACCACGAATGGCACCGCGTGTTCGACGTTAACGTTCTCGGCGCGGTCCGGGTTAGCAGGGCAGCGCTGCCGCACCTAAGGCGATCGAAGAGCGCGGTGATCGTGAACACGTGTTCGGTGGCGGCCGGAGTCGGTTTGCCAAACCGTGCTCTCTACTCAGCTACGAAGGGTGCTTTGACTGCCCTGACGCTCGCGATGGCGGCCGATCACTTGGCAGAGGGTGTGCGCGTGAACTGCGTGAGTCCCGGCACTGCGGACACCCCGTGGGTCCAACGGTTACTCGACTCCGCCGCCGAGCCGGCGGTGGAGCGCGCGATGCTCGCGGCACGTCAGCCGTTGGGTCGACTCGTGACGGCAGACGAGGTGGCGCAGGCGATTGCCTACCTGGCGTCCCCATTGTCCGCATCGACGACGGGGACCATACTCGCCGTTGACGGCGGACTCCAGGGCTTGCGGCCGGCACCGGCGCCGAGTCTCCCTGCCCCGTCCGCGGAGGACGTCCCGGCGTAGGCCAGGATCGGCTCGATTCGCCCTCGAATCGACCGGACGACGCTCGCGAGGTACCCTAAGTGCCGGTCTCGTCGTGGCCACCAGGCCGGCGGGAGCAAAGATCAAACAACCTGATGTGATCTTGTCGTGCCAGAAGGGAGCAGGAAACCCTGACGCGTCTCGACCCCCGAGCGCCGCTCGTCGTTGACACTCGCGACTTGCCGCGTCGTCCGGGTTCGATGCGCACGGTTTCCCGCACCGTTCCGGCGCCGGCAGGCCTCACGGGGGAGCTGGTCGGTGTTCCCGAAGACAGCGACCTCGCTTTCGACTTGCGCCTTGAGTCGGTGAGCGAGGGCGTGCTGGTGTCCGGGACCGCCCAGGTCACGCTGACCGGGGAGTGCGCGCGCTGTCTCGACCCGATCTCGCAGGGCTCGGAGGTCGACGTCCAGCAGCTGTACCTCTACCCGGGCAACGAGGTCGCGGCGGACGACGACGAGGTAGGGCACTTGGTCGACGACATGATCGACCTGGAGCCGTTGCTTCGTGACGCGGTGGTGCTCGCGCTGCCGCTCGCGCCGGTGTGCCGGGACGACTGCCCGGGCCTGTGCCCCGATTGCGGGGCGCGGCTCGCGGACGTCGGGCCGGAGCACGGGCACGACGAGGTCGACCCGCGCTGGGCCAGCCTGCGAGCGATGAGTACTGACAACAGCAAGACGACAGACCAGGAGAAGTAGCCGTGCCGGTTCCGAAGCGCAGGCAGTCGCGCAGCAACACCCGCAGCCGCCGCGCCCAGTGGAAGGCCTCCGCGCCGACCCTGGTGCGTTGTGAGAATCCCGCTTGTCGTGAGCCCAAGCTGCCGCATGTCATTTGCCACAACTGCGGCACCTACAACCGGCGCGCGGTCGCCGCGGGTTGATCGAAGCGGCCAGATGACACCCTCCGAGGGGGCGGAGATGAGCGACGGCGACCGATTCCAGCAGCTGGAGTCGATCGCGGGTGTCGCGATCGATCACGACACCCTTGAGCGTGCCGTCACGCACCGCTCGTACGCGTACGAAAACGGCGGCTTGCCGACGAACGAGCGGCTCGAGTTCCTCGGCGACGCCGTCCTCGGCGTGGTCGTCACCGAGACGTTGTTCCGCCGCTTCCCCGACCTGCCTGAGGGGCAGCTGGCCAAGCTGCGCGCCGCCGTCGTCAACATGCGCGCGCTCGCCGACGTCAGCCGCTCCCTTCACCTGGGCGACTTCCTCCGCCTCGGTCGTGGCGAGGAGTCGACCGGCGGCCGCGACAAGTCCTCGATTCTCGCCGACGCGCTCGAGGCGTTGATCGGGGCCGTTTACTTCGCCGCCGGCATCGAGGCGGCCGACGCGTTTGTGCACCGGCTGTTCGATCCGCTGATCGACGACGCCGCGCGCCGCGGCGCCGGGCTCGACTGGAAGACCTCGCTGCAGGAGCTCACCGCGGCGCACACGCTCGGCGTCCCGTACTACGAGATCGACGAGAGCGGTCCCGACCACGAGAAGACGTTCACCGCGCAGGTGCGGGTCGGGGGCGTCGCCTACGGCACCGGCGCGGGGCGAAGCAAGAAAGAGGCGGAGCAGCAGGCGGCCGAGGAGGCGTGGAAGCGCATCAGGGAGTCCGCCGACCGTCAGCTCGGCGAGACCTCGGCCGGCGCCGACTAGCGGATGCCCGAGCTCCCGGAGGTCGAGACCGTCCGGCGCGGTCTCGAGCGCTTCGTCGTCGGCCGGGTGATCTCCGCCGTCGAGGTCTGCCACCCGCGCGCAGTGCGCCGACACCTCCCCGGCGCGGCGGACTTCACCGCCGGGTTGCTCGGCCGCCGGCTGGCCGCGGCCCGCCGCCGCGGCAAATATCTCTGGTTGCCACTCGACTCAGGCGACGCGCTCATCGCGCACCTTGGCATGAGCGGCCAGTTCCTCGTGCTCGACGCGTCCGAGCCCGACGGCCCGCACCTGCGGGTGCGCTTTTCTTTCGCGGACGACGGCCCGCAGCTGCGCTTTGTCGATCAGCGAACCTTCGGCGGTCTGGCCTTGTCGCCCGGCGGCGCCGAGCTGCCGGACGAGATCGCGCACATCGCGCCTGACGTGCTTGAAGACGCCTTCGACGACGACGCGTTTCACCACGCGTTGCGTCGTCGCCGCACCGGGCTGAAACGAGCCCTGCTTGACCAAACG
>Ga0187809_10000252_pt1 | contig 32365 bp, 25 predicted proteins | sample NC_wetland_sal_i_8_FD_132415 | JGI IMG/M metagenome (GOLD analysis project Ga0187809, IMG submission 132415) | Wetland sediment microbial communities from Neuse River Estuary, North Carolina, USA - ASW_4 | ecosystem: Environmental > Aquatic > Freshwater > Wetlands > Sediment | place: USA: North... | reverse complement strand
TCCGGGAATCACCCTGCCATCCAGGTTCAGCACCCGCGCATGCGGGTCCACCTTGAGACCGCCGAAGGTGAAAACGTTCGCGGAAATGATCGGATAGGCATGGAACGGCGCCTCGTCGATCGGCAGAGCCCAATTGGATTTCCGCGGCCGCAGGCCCTGCGTCGCAAGACCATCCAGTTCAAGCGGCCTGTACTCGCCGACCTGGCACGCGGCATTGTACCCGGCGACGGTCGCTTGCAGTGAGTCGGCCGGCAGGTCCAGCGCGTGCGCAAGCTGCACCAGGCTGTTTGCGGTGACCGGCGGCTTGTCGGTCCGGATGCTCAGCCGATAGTTCGGCACCCGCATATGGCGGGCGTCCAGAATGACATAGGCCAGACCATCGCGCTGCTCGTAGATGCGCCGGGTCACGCGCTCGTACCAGGCATCGACGGTTCCCGGCGCCTCATCGGTAAAGCGGCAACCATCCTTGTTGACCAGGATGCCGTAGGGAAACACGAACACCGAAGGCTCGGAAACGCCGGAACGCGGGTCGATCGGTTCCGCATGATAGCTGCCGAAATCCCCCGCGGTCGCCGCGCCGATGTCCAGCGCCATGCGGATGCCTTCGCCGCGATTGAAGTGGGCGCCCTTGCAAATCGGCCTCAGATACACCGAACGCGGACCGATATAACGCGTCAGCATTTCGGCATTGCCTTCGAACCCGCCACAGGCGAGCACCACCTGCCCGGTGAATCGTATGCCCCCCTCATCGCCGATGCGGCCGGTCAGCCCGGTCACCCGCATGTCGTCATCGACATCCAGCCGCAACGCCGTCGTCTCATAGAAGAACGCCACGCCCAGTTGTTCGGCTCTGCCGGCAAGAGCCTCGACCAACGCAAGCCCGCCACCGACCGGCAGCAGGCGCGGCTGCGACCTGGTCAGGAACTGGGTCGGCAGAAAGTCGAAGCGGACACCCAGGCCCTTCAGCCAGGCGATGGTCGGCCCGGCGTTGGCCGCGAAGGCCTCGATGAAGTCCGGGTCGGTCATGCTGAGCGCGGCGGCATAGGGCGCCCGGTCGGCACTCGGACGGGCGCTCTCCGCGATCAGGTCCGGATCGATGGTGCCGCTGCCGTTCTCCGCAATGTGCGTCTCGAAGTCGTCGGTGACTTCGGTTTCGCTCTTCATGCGCAGATAGGCCTCGGTATAGCGGCTCTGGCCGCCACGCTCCGATTTCGGCGCGCGCTCCAGGACGGCGACGCGGGCGCCGAATTCCGCTGCGGAAACCGCCGCCGACAGGCCGCCGACCCCGCACCCGGCTACGACAAGGTCGAACTGCCCAACGCGCATATCACTTCCCTCCAGGCCGGCCGCGGCATGCAGGTACCGCCATCGGGAGCCCTGGCACGACGGATCAGGGCGCCTTCACCGTCGGGTAGATGTCCGCGCCGTAGTGCTTGCGGAAGGTTTCGATCTGGTCCGCCGGCGGCGGCGCATACAGGCACTTCTTCGACACGAAGCGGCCACCCATGATGCGGTTCATCTTCACCGCCATCTCGCCCAGCTTCACCAGGTTGGTGATGCCGTTCAGGATCGGCACGCAGTCGTCCGTTTCATACACGCCGGCATGCGCCAGCAGCGCCATTACCACGCCGCCGGCAGCGATCACCACTTCCGCGCCGGCGTCGGTGTTCCTGCGCGCCGCCTCGTTGAACTGCGCCAGGATGCGGGCCCGCGCTTTCGGATCGTCGAAACCGGGGCCCAGGTCGGTGATCCGCTCGATCTGCATGCGGTTCACCGCGGCGAAGCGGTCGCGCAAGCCGTAGCGGTGCACGTTCTCCACGATTCGGGGCGTGAACTTCTCGTTGATGGTGACGAGCGAGAAATTCGCCCCCATGATGCACGCCATGTGCAGCGCCGATTCGCACAGGCCCAGCACGGGGATGTCGGCAATTTCCCGAGCCTCCCGCAGTCCCGGATCGGCGATGTTGCCGATCAGGAAGGCGTCGTAGCCCTCGCGCACCGCGCGGTGCACGTTCTTCAGGACCTCGCCGGTTTCCAGGTACTCCAGGTAGCGGAACTGGTCGCCCACCCCACCGATTTCGGTGATGCCGGCGACGTGGATTTCCGTGTCCGGGTCCTTCACCTTGTCCAGGATTTCCCGCAGCGCCCGCGGATAGCCGCCCCACTCGGTCTGGCGGGACATGCTTTGATACCAGAGTTTCATGTCGGCTCCTTCCGGCTCGAAAGTTCCTGTCGCAACGACAGCGCGACGGTCAGGATGGTCAGCACCACCAACAGCAGGCAGACCGGGCGGGTGACCGCCTGCCATACGGAATCGTACAGCACTGTCGCCTGGAGGAAATAGGTCTCGATCGGGCTGCCCAGGATCAGGCCCAGCAGCAGTGGCGGCAACGGAACCCGCAACAGCCGCAGCAGGAAGCCGAAAAGACCGACCGCGAGTGCCACGTAGACGTCGAACAGATTCATGTTCACCGCGAAGGCGCCCACCAGCGAGAATACCATGATGGCCGGCGCCAGAACGGCAAGAGGGGCGCGGGTTACGCTGACAAAGACCCGTGCGCCCAGCAGCGCGGTCACCAGCATCAGCCCGTTGGCGATGAAGGCGCCGGCAAACACCGTGTAGAGAACGTCGCCGCTGCGGGCCAGCAGCATCGGCCCCGGGATCATGCCGTGCATGGTCAATGCCGCCATGACGATCACCGCATCGACGCTGCCGGGAATGCCAAGGGTCAGCGCCGGCACCAGGGACGAAAACACCGCGGCATTGGCAGCAGTTTCCGGTGCCAGCACGCCGCGTACATCCCCGCGGCCGAATTCATGCGAACCGCGCGCGCTGCGCCGAGCCTCACCGAACGCGACGAAGGAGGCGATGGTGGGGCCATGACCGGGAACCACGCCCAGCACCACGCCGATCGCCGCGGACTTGGCGATGGTGAACCAGTGCGTTGCCCAATCGGACAATCGCAGCAGGAACGGGTCGCGGACACGCAACAAGGACACCTGCGTGTCCACGCGCACGCGCCGGTGCAGCACCATTTCCAGCAGCACCGGCACGGTGAACAGTCCCACCAGGGTCGGCACCAGCGGCAATCCGTCCACCAGGTCCGGCAGCATCACCAGCCGGATATCGCCGGTCGGCGCAGTGCCGATGGTTGCAATCAGCAACCCGATCAGCAGCCCGATTGCGCCGCGCAGCAGGGAACCCGCAGCCAGGGACACCACCGCTGCCATGCCGAACAGCGCCAGGCCGAACATTTCCGCCGGACCAAAGGTCAGCGCCAGCGACGCGAGCGGCGGCGAAAGCACCATCAACGCAGCCGCGGCGCAAAATCCGCCGATCGTCGCGCCCACGATGGAGGCACGCAGCGCCCGGCGGGCCAGGCCGCGCTGCGCCATGGCGTGGCCCTCGATCGCGCATGCGGCCGCTGCCGCGGTGCCGGGAATGTTGATGCAGATGGAGGCGATCGATCCGGCATACACCGCCGCGTTCCAGATCGCGATCAGGAACAGCACGCCAGTATCCGCGCGGAATAGAAACGTCATCGGCAGCAGCATGGTCATTGCCGTGGCGCCGGACAGGCCCGGTATCGCCCCGAAGATCATGCCGATGACAACGCCGATCGCCATGGCACCGAGATTGGGCAAGGTGAATGCTGTAACGAAGCCCTGCGCGATCAGGTGTTCCATACGGACCGCGCTTCCTCCGTTGACGTTGTCAGCTTTTTGGCGCCTTCGTATGGTAGAGCCAATGCATGGCCTGTCAACGCAATGGCCGACGACATGGGAGGGGAACACCAAATGAAAAGAAGAACCCTGTTGGGCGGTGCCGCGGGCGCGCTGACCGCACCATGGATCGCCCGGGGAACGGCACAGGCCGATACGTATCCCAGCCGCCCAATTACCATGATCGTCCCCTATGGGCCCGGCGGCGGCGTCTCCATCAATGCCCGCGCCCTTCTGCCCTACTACGAGAAGACCCTCGGCACACGCATTCTGGTGGAGAACCGCACCGGCGCGGGCGGCATCACCGGGATCACCGTCGCAGCGAGGGCGAAACCGGACGGCTATACCATCATCATGATCGCACCCGCGGTCACCGCGGCACCGCTGCTGGTTCCACATGTCAGCTTCACACCGGAAGACTTTGCCTATATCGGCCAGGTCAGCTTCGTGCCGAACATGCTGGTGGTTCACGCCGACAGTCCGTGGAAGACGCTGAAGGAACTCGTCGCCACGATGCAGGCCAAGCCGGATACCGTCTCCACCGGCATGGAAGCGAGCTGGCCGAGTTCCACGATCTGCGAAGCGGTGTTCCTCGCCAGGTCCGGCTGCAAGGCCAGGCTTGTCCCCGGCTTCAAAGGCGGCGCCGAGAAAATCGCCGCCCTGCTCGGCCATCACCTCGACTTCTCCGTCAACAACACGCAGGAGGTGATGCCGCTGTACGAGGCGAAGAAGGTGCGCATCCTGGCGATGGCCGCACCGGCGCGCTCGCCCTTGTTCCCCGATGTGCCGACCTTCCGCGAACTCGGCTATGACGTGGATGTCGGCGTCTGGCGCACCATCGCGGTCCCCAAGGACACGCCGCAGCCAATCCAGGACAAGCTGAGTTCCGCGCTGCACCAGGCGCTGCAAAACCCCGACCTGGCGCGCGACTTCAAGAAGGTCGAGCTGACGGTGGATTACCTGGATCCCGCCGCGACCCGCAAAACGGTGATGGCCGAATACGCCGAGTTCGACAAGCTGTTCACCGGCCTGGGCATGAACGTCCGCCACAAGGCCTGAGCCGATGGTTCGCGCCGCCGGCGGCGTGGCATGCGGACTCGGCTTCGCCGTGTTCCTGCTCGCGACCTTGTCGATGGATGGGTCAGGGCACTATCCCCTGGCCTATTCCCAGCTGCTGATCGCCGCCATAGCGGTGTTGTTCGTCGCCTCGGGACTGCGCGACTGGCGGCAGGCGCGGATTGCCACCGCTGCGCATCCGGATGCGGTCCCCGCGGACGCACCGGGCGGCACGGCGCCCATGCTCGTCACCATCGCCTTGTGCGTTGCCTATGCCGCGGCCTGGGGCCTGCTGGGATTCGCTCTTGCCACGCTGGCTTATGTCGCCGCGCAATTGTGGGTGCTGCAACGCCGCCACTGGACCGATCTGCTCGCGGTTCCGGCAGGCATCACCCTGCTGGTGTGGCTGGTGTTCGACAAGCTGCTGCTGCTACCGCTGCCCCAGGGAATGCTGTTCGGCGGATAGTGGCGTCACAACGCCTGCCATTGGCCACGCGAGTAGCCCCATGGTAGCGCCACCATCGATTGCGGTCCCGGTGCGCCGGCAACAACGATGTGCACGTCAGCCGGTGAACGCGTCACAGGCAGCCAGTCGAGCGCATCCATGTAGCGCGGCCGGATCGGGCCGACGCCGCGCCCGGTGACGCGATCGCGGGCCACGCAGGCACGGTGATGAATCGCGGTCGCCAGGTCCTGCCGACTCCAACCCGCCGCCACGAAAGCCGCAGCATGCTCCGGATTGAGCAGCACCAGCAGGTCGCTCGGCAAAAAGCTGTTGTTGGAACACAGGGAAACCGATGCATCGGCAAGCGCCGCACACAGCGCCTCCGGTGTGGCCACCAAGTTCTCCAGAATGGTGCGCGGCGCTTCGGCCTTCAGGACGAACACTCCCGGCCGGCCGTCACCCAGCTCGGTGGCGAGCGACGGCCACGGATTGCCCGTCTGCGCTTCCGCCATGCAGTAGGTGAACTCCGCGGATGAGCCGAACGTGGTCAGATCCGCCTCGCCCGGACGGGCACCAAACAGATGCAGCACGGTCAGCGATACGGCGCGTCCGGCACAGGCATTGCCGCGATGCCCTGGTCCGAGGCAGCCGGGTCCGCTCGACAACCCATAAACCCCCGGATCGGCTCCGGCCAGGATGACCGCGTTGCCGGATGGATGCGTGGTGATCGCCGCTTGCGACAGCCGGTAGTCCGGCTGAGCCATCGCGCGCAATGCGGCAAGCACAACGGGGAACGCGCGCGGCTCGGATCCCGCCATGACGGCGTTGGCCGCCACGTCGCGTACCCGCAGCATGCGTCCGGAGGTCAGCGCTGGACCGTACAGCATGTCGTCGGCATCCGCGCTCACCGTGGCCAAATGCGCCGACACGGCATCCTGCGTCGGCGGAACAAGCGGCAATCCGTCGCCGATTCCCGCGGCGGCCGCCCAATCCTGGAACGACGCCATGTCCGACGCCGCGGCCGCCCAGGCGTGCTGCCTGTCGCCGGGGAACAGCGCCGCGCCCGTGACGGACACCGCCGCGGCATCCTGCGTCAACGCCGCACGGATAACGCCAAGCTTCTGCTGCAGCACTGCGACGATCTGGTCCGGACTGTCACCGCGGCCGATGTCCAGCGTGACCATGTCCACGCCGTTGGTGCGCTCCCGCAGGATCGCCCGCGCCAGCCCGGAACCGAGTGGCGTTCCCAACACCACGGTGGGAATGCCGAGCCGCTCCAGTGCGATCGTCAGCAGCACCGTGTGCGCCGTTACACCGGCATCGGCCAGCGCCAGGATGCATCCCTCCGGCCGGTGCGACGCGACCAGGTCATCGGCGAGCCCCTCCACCTCGGCATCCCCGGCCGCCAGCAGGTTGATCGCAGTCTTGGCAAAATCGGCATCCGCCAGGCCGCCGCGCAGTGCATCCGCGATAACGCGATAAGCCCCGAACGCCAGCTTGCCGTTGTCCACCAGCACAATGCGCCGGCCGTTCAAATCCCGCAGCCGCCGCGCCGGCGATACCGGGTCCGAAGCCACGGCGCCACGCGGATCGACAAGAGCACTCGGGTGGATGTCCGTCAGCTCATGGGCCATGCTTCTCTCCCAGCCACAATCGCGCCGAACGGCTGACCGCGATCAGCCGCGGTCCTTGAACAAGCGTCCGATACCGTAGAAATCGAGCAGTTCCAGCACGCGTTGCCGCGGCGGCTGCGCTGCGAAGTAGCCATGCCGAGCCGGCGCCAGGCCGGTGCTGCGGCGCAGATCCACCGCGGCTTCCGCCATCTTGACCGTGGCGGCCAGCGCATCGACGACCGGCACACCATCGACGTTGGTCACCCCGTTCTGCGCGAGCAACACGCAGAGCGGCGCCTCTCCGGGGATGATCGCATCCGCGCCGCGCGCGATCAGGCCACGCGCGGCATCACGGAACCGGTCAAGCAAGGCGCCGGGGTCATCATAGGCGGCCAGCACGTCGTTGAAGCTGAACCCGACATCGTAGGCCCCGGCGAACTGGTCGCCGGCACCCATCCGCTCCACATTCCGCGCGATCACCGGCGCCATTTCGCGGATGAACAGCAGCACACCGCAACGGCGCGCGACCAGCGCGCTGGCCAGCATGGCGCTCTGGCAATAACCGACCACCGGCAGGTCAACGATCGCCCGGATGTCCTCGATGGAGGGCTCGGGCAAGGTTGCGATCGCCACCGCGTCGAAGCCCTGCTGCTCCGCCTCGATCGCGGCGACAACGAACTGCTGGCTGTGCAGGGTCTGGAAGTAGGCATACTGGATGTCGTTGCCCGGGTAATTCGTCTGGTAGGTTTCCGGATGCATGCCGTGCAGCACCACCTCGGTATCGGGGCGGGCAACCCGGCGAAAATGCCGGGACAGCGCATCGGCGTAGGCCGGCAGCTTCTCCAGGACAGTGAAGCTCTGATGCCAGATCCGTATCGCCATGACGCCCCCACCCATGCCTGACATTCGTGCATAGGACTCCCCCGCGATCCTGTCCAACGCGCGGCAGGTATCGGTGGCGTGTCCCGCGCCGACCAGGCGCTGGACGCTCGGCGTGCAATGGTCCCGATGCCCCCGGTTGACTGGAGCCGCAATCCCGCAACCAGATACGCCCCACCAGCCAGGGAAGACGCGCCATGAAAATCGTCAAAGTGTCCGCCATTCCGATGTCGGCGCCGGTGCCGCAAGACAAGCGCCACCGCACGGACCTCGGCACGAAAGTGAAGAGCGACGCGACACTCATCCGCGTCGAGACGGACAGCGGATTGACCGGCATCGGCGCCGCCCTCGGCACGCCACCGATCGTCGCGGCGATCGTCGAGCACGAGCTCGCATCGGAATGCGTCGGCGAGGATCCGATGTTCTCGGAGCGCATCTACGAGAAGATGTATAACGGCTCCCGCAGCAGGCCGGCACTCGAACGCGGCATCACGCAGGCCGATGAAAGCCGGCGCCGCGGCGTCATCATGGAAGCGATCGCCGGCATCGACATCGCCATATGGGACGTCAAGGCGCAATCCCTCTGCATCCCGCTGTACCAGGCGCTTGGCGCGGCACGCAGCGCGGTGCGCGGATACGCGAGCGGTGGCTGGGCTCCGGGTGACGAAGCCGAAGCGGAACTCGGAGGCTATGCCGCCAAGGGCTTCACCGCCGCCAAAATGCGCGTGGTCGGCCGCGACGGCTTCTCGATCGCCAAATGCGTCCGCCGCGTCGCCGCGGCCCGACGCGGGATCGGCCCCGATGTCGAGCTGATGGTCGATGCGCACGGCTCGCTTGAAGTGGCCACCGCCATAAAGCTGGCGAAGGCGCTTGAACCGTACGATATCGCCTGGTTCGAGGAGCCGGTCTCGCCGGACGATCACGCCGGACAGGCGGAGGTGCGCCGGTCCACGACAATCCCCATCGCCTCCGGCGAGCGCGAGTTCACCCGGTTCGATTTCCGGGACCTGCTGGAGCGGCGCGCCCTCGACATCGCCCAGCCGGATATCGCCCGCGCCGGCGGCATGACGGAAATCCGGCGGATCGCGGCGCTGACCTCGGCGCACGGCGTGCGCCTGGCGCCGCACGCCTGGGGCAGTGGCGTGCTGTTCGCGGCGAGCATCCATGTCGCCATGGCCGCGCCCAATTGCCACATCCTCGAAGTGACCCAGGGCTACATGCCGATGATGTGGGAGCTGTTCGACGAACCCTTCGACATTCGCCCGGACGGCATGGTGCACGCGCCCGACCGGCCGGGCCTCGGCTTTACCCTGCGCCGCGACGCGCTGGAGCGGTTCCGCTACGTGGACGGGCCGGAATTCGAGTTCTAGCCGCATGGCCGCGGCGTCATGTTAGAACCCGGTCCAATCCAGGGGAGCCCAGCGATGTCCGACCACCTCGTCACCACCCGCACCGGTGCGGTGCTGGAAGTGCGCCTCAACCGGCCGGAGAAGAAGAACGCGCTGACCCGCGCGATGTACAACGGCATGGCGGACGCCTTCGAAACCGCCGACCGCGACCCGGAGATCCGCGCCGTGCTGCTGACCGGCAGCGGCGACACCTTCACCTCCGGCAACGACATCAAGGATTTCCAGGCCCGCGCGGCCGAGGGCACGGAAGGCGCCGGCTCGCGCTTCCTGCCCACCATCTCCACCATGCAGACGCCGCTGCTCGCGGCGGTGAACGGCGCCGCGGTCGGCGTCGGCACCACCATGCTGGCGCATTGCGACCTGATCGTCGCCGCGCGGTCCGCACGCTTCGTGATGCCCTTCACCCGCCTCGGCCTGGTGCCGGAAGCCGGCAGCTCCCTGCTGTTCCCCCGCCTGCTCGGTCCCCAGCGCGCCAGCGCCCTGCTGCTGCTCGGGGAACCGATGGACGCGGAGACCGCGCTGCAATGGGGCTTCGTCAACCGCGTGGTGGAGAACGCCGCGCTGATGGACACCGCGCGCGCCATGGCGCAGCGGCTGGCCGAACTGCCGCCGGAAGCGGTGCGGCTGACGAAACGGCTGATCCGGCATGGCACGCCCGACCTTGCAGGCCGCATCGCCGAGGAATTGCACTTGTTCGCCGAACGGCTCGGCTCGCCGGAAGCCAGGGAGGCGTTTGCCGCCTTCATGGAAAAGCGCGCGCCGGACTTCTCCCGCCTGGGATGACACACACGCCTGAGATGACACACATGCCTGGGAAGGCACACATGATCGACCTGGACGGCTATTTCGCGCGCATCGGCTACACCGGCCCGCGCACCCCAACGCTGGACACGCTGCGCGCGATCCACGCGCTGCATCCCGCCGCCATTCCCTTCGAGAACTTCGACCCGCTGCTCGGGCGCCCTGTGCCGCTGGGGCTGGACGATTTGCAGGCCAAGCTGGTGGGCCGCAAACGCGGCGGCTACTGCTTCGAACACAACACGCTGTTCCGCGCCGCGCTGGAAGCGCTGGGCTTCGGCGTGACCAGCCTGGCGGCGCGCGTGGTGTGGCGCAGCACGCCGGACCGCCCGCATCCGCGCGCGCATATGCTGCTGCTGGTCGACGTGGATGGTGCGCCGTGCCTGGCCGATGTCGGCTTCGGCGGAAGGCTGATGTCGGCGCCGCTGCATCTGGCGGATGGCGTCGCGCAGCCCACGCCGAACGGCACAATGCGGCTGGTCGAGGACGGCATGTTCGTCACGTTGCAGGCCGACACGGGCGGCGACTGGGAGAACCTGTACCGCTTCACCCTGGAGCCGCAGTTCCCGATCGACCAGGAGACCGCCAACTGGTTCACCGCCACCCATCCGAACTCGCTGTTCCGCAACAACCTGCTGATGGAACGGCTGACGCCGGAGCAACGCACCAGCCTGTTCAATCGCCGCCTGACGCGGCGCTATCCCGACGGCCGGGTCAGCGAAACGCGGCTGGCGGATGCGGATGAGCTGGGCCGCGTGCTGGCGGAGGATTTCGACCTGGAGGTGCCGGAACGGCTCGACTCGGTGTTCGTGCGGCTGCCGGCGGAGTGACGGCCGCCGCCACATCGCTCGTTTCCGCTTGATTGGCGTGACACGAATCGGAATGGCGGGACCGCCATGCGGTGGCCCCGTTCGCTGACTCATGAGCCGGTGCGCCAGGATCGGCGCATGACGATGCGTCAGGGCGGGCCGGCGCAGGCGGCGTGGCACCGGCGGCGCGGCGATAGTTGTTGCTTATTTGTAATATGAACGCGATGGAGCGGCACGCGGCGGCTGCGGACCAGCGACCGGCGGCGCTCGCTATGCAGCCGGCCGCCATCGTTCGGCGAGCGGCCGTGGCGGACCGAAATTGCGGCCCGGGAAGCGTCATCCGCCGAGCACGCGAGGGCGCTGGCGGCGCCGGTCACGGCGCGATCCGCCGGTTGCGTTCCTTGCGCCTCGCTCGAGGGCGCACGCGATACGGGCCACGCATCCGGCATGGAATTTTTCGATGCGGTCGGCGCGGAAGCAGACCCTTCGATCGGCGACGCATCCGGCATGGAATTTTTCGACGTGGCCGCGGCGGTGTTCGGCTCTTCGATGGGCGAGGCATCCGGCATGGAAGTGTTCGACGTGGCCGGCTCGGAAGCGGGCTCCTCGGCGGACGTCGCGTCCAGCGCTGCACGTTCCTGCCCCACCGGCGCCGCCTCTGGCTGTTCCGCCGGCGGGGCATCCCGTGCGGCCTCACCCGGCAGTGGGCCCATGCGGTCCCACAGCATGGAAAACAGCGCCTTGGAATCCAAGCCCAGTTCGGGTGGCAAGCGATCGGCGATGTGTTCGACGAGCACGGACAGTATCAGGGCCAGGAGGTTGGGATCGCATTCCCCGACGGGCGTGTTGAGGATCGCGCAATCTTCGGCGCTGAGTCCGGAGTAGGCCTCCGGGGTGAAGGGGGTCTTGCCGAAATCGGCAGGCGCCGGCCAGTTGGCTGATGCGGACTGGGGCCGGCTGGGACGGAACCAGCGCGCAAACCAGCCGGGACGGGTTGGCTGCGGTGGGGGAACCGGTGCGGCGGCTGACTTCGGGCGCGGAGCACGCGGCCGGCCGGGCCGAGGCGGCGCCGCAGGGTCGCGGGATGCGTGATCTTGCGATGCGTGATTTTGAGGTGCGGGATCGTGCGGTGGGGAATATCGGAGCGCGGGAGGGTTGCGGCCGGGTTTCGCCGCAGGCGCACGCCGCACGCGGCCGGTGAAAGCGATGCCGCCGGTAAGCGCGACGCGGCCGGCAATGGCGTTGCGCACCGCGCCGCCGATCCGGCGGAAGAAGCGCGTAGTACCCCCTTGGTGAATTTGGGTCGAAAGCTCGGAGGGGAGGAGCGCGGTTTGCATTGGGGGCGCATTATCCACAAACCGTTCCGATTGTCAAGTTAATTCGCCTCTTATGGGAATTATATCGGAGACCGTGCCCTGTCCGCCGCAAGCGGCCGGCCACCAGTCCGCACGGCGGAGCCCGCCCGTGCATGCGGCGATCCACAGAATCCGCCGCCACTGCTGCCGTCGGCCGGACCCGAACCCGCGCCGCGACACCGCCGCCGCGTCCCATCTCCACGCGACCGGCGCTGCCGGGGCAGTGCGAACTGAGGCAAGATGCCCGCCTCTGGCCATCCGCCGCGTCTGACCATACACAAGCCGCAGCACAATTGACGGGAGCTGGGCATGCCAAGGCAGCTCAAGGTCGCGGTCCAGATGGATCCGATCGAGTCCATCAGCATCGACGCCGACTCCACCTTCGCCCTGATGCTGGAGGCGCAGAAGCGCGGCCACAGCCTGTGGCACTACGAGGTCCGCCACATGGCGCTGCGCGAAGGCGTCAGGCGCCAGGGCGGCCGGCGGGAGGAGCGGCTGTTCGCCCGCGCCCGCAAGGTGACGGTGCAACGGGTGCGCGGCAACCACTACACGTTCGGCGAACCGGAACAGCTGGATCTCGCCGGCATGGACGTGGTGCTGATGCGGCAGGACCCGCCCTTCGACATGGCCTACATCACCGCCACCCACATGCTGGAGCATATCCAGCCGAAGACCCTGGTGGTGAACGACCCGGCCGCGGTGCGCAACGCGCCGGAGAAGCTGCTGGTGACGCATTTCCCCGAGCTGATGCCGCCCACCATGATCACGTGGGACCTGGAGGCGATCCGCAGCTTCCGCCAGGAACACCAGGACATCATCGTCAAGCCGCTGTTCGGCAACGGCGGCGCCGGCGTGTTCCGCATCAAGCCGGACGACGAGAACCTCGCGGCGCTGCTGGAGATGCATTTCGCCCGCTCGCGCGAGCCGCTGATGTTCCAGCGCTACGAGCCGGCGGTGCGGCAGGGCGACAAGCGCATCATCCTGGTGGACGGCGAGCCGGTGGGCGTGGTGAACCGCGTTCCGGCGCAGGGCGAGGCGCGCAGCAACATACATGTCGGCGGCCGGGCGGAAAAGGCGACGCTGACCGCGCGGGACCGGGAGATCTGCGCGGCGATCGGCCCGACGCTGCGCGACCAGGGGCTGGTGTTCGTCGGCATCGACGTGATCGGCGATTGGCTGACCGAGATCAACGTGACCTCGCCCACCGGCATCCAGGAGATCGACCGGTTCGACGGCATCAGCATCGAAGCGGCGATCTGGGACCGCATCGAAGCGAAGCTGGGGCAGGCGACGCGTAGGAATTAGCGCTGCACCCCCGGCGGGTCGTCACACCACCGCGTCATTTCCGGCCCACGGGTCGCGCCTTTGGCGCGCCCCGTGGGCCGGCCATGACGATTGCTGCTACCGACGCAGTCGCGCGAAGCAGTTGTTTCGTCCCCAGCCCTCAGAGAAACGTCCTCCCGACGCCCGGGCCGAAGGGAGAATTGATGCTGCCACGAATTGACGCCGCGATACCGGGCCAATGCCGCGGCTGCACGTTCCATTCGGGTAAGGACCTGTCAACCGTCGCGCGACCGGGCGGCGACTTTTGGGAGACAGTCCATGCCGCACCGCAGCCACCGGTGGCGCCTCGTCTCCGTCGCCCTCGCCGCGCTCCTCGCCATGCGCCTGCCGCTGCATGCCGCGGAAACCTGCGCCGACCTGCAGCCCACCCCGCAGATCCCCACCGACCTGAAGCTGTGCGCGCAACTCGACCCGATCGTGCGCCACCCCGGCGCCCTGCCACTGGACAAGTATGAGCAGGCGCTGAACCGCTACGTCTCCGCCATGTGCCACCGCAATGTCGCCGCCGGCTGGCGGATGGACAAGACGGTGCGCGACACCGGCCCCTTCATCGCCTCGCTGGTCAACGGCAAGTGGACCGGCAGCTATTACGGCACGCACGCGCCGGTGCTGATCTGGTACTCGCCGGAGATGATGGACTGGCTGCATGCCAACCGTCCGGAGGACCGCCCGCCGCCCGCCAGCCCGGCCCCGATCCCCGACGGCGCCATGATGGTAAAGGAGATGTACTGGCCGCCGCCCGCCGCCGCATGCCGCGTGAACGACCTGCTGCGGCTGCGTCCCGACACCCAGGGCATGGCGGTCATGGTGCGCGACACCGCCGCCGCTCGCGACGGCTGGTTCTGGGCCGCGGTCGGCTGGAAGAACTGGACGCCCGACTGGCCGCCGCCCGGCACCTCCCCGGCGCAATCCGGCTTCGGCCAGTACTGCACCAACTGCCATGCCTCCGCCCGCGACAACCAGACCTTCGCCGCCCTAAACAACATCAGCGGCGAGCCCGGCACGTTCCTGTCCTTCCTCAGCCAGGACTTCTATCAGTTCCAGTCCGGCGAGGTGTCCACCCATTTCAGCCAGATCCTGCCGCATGAGCGGCTGCGCATCGAGGCAATGCGCCGGCTGCGCGCCGTCGCGCCGCCCATGCCCAATGCGGAGCTGCTGCGGCAGCTTGGCGTGCCGGACGCGCTGGCCCAGGCGAACCTCGCCGCCCTGGCGATGCCGTCGCAGAGCTTCGACCATGTCTGGGTGCCCGGCGCCGGACCGGACCCGGCCAGCACCTTTGTCACCTCCGACCAGTGCGTCGGCTGCCATACCGCCGGCGGCACCGGACTGCAGTACGACATGACCGTTCCGCGGCCGGACGGCAAACTGGTGAACCTGTCGCCGTACGGCACCTGGCGCACCAGTCCGATGGGGCTGGCCGGCCGCGACCCGATCTTCTTCGCCCAGCTCGCCAGCGAGACGCAGAGCTTTCATCCGCAGACCTCTCCCGCGGTGCAGAACACCTGCCTGGGCTGCCACGGCATCCTCGGCCAGCGTCAGGAAGCGATCGACACGCAGCCGCTGCCCGAGACCTGCCCGGATTTCCTGCGCGAGACGGTGAACGCGGTGCCGTTCCCGGACGACAACCCCACCGCGCGCTTTTCCGCGCTGGGCGCCCTGGCGCGCGACGGCGTTTCCTGCACGGCCTGCCACCGCATGGTCCTGGGCAAGGCGGCGTCGGAGAAATTCGCCGGCGCGCCGCAGAACCGCTGCGTCCGCCAGCGGCAGCAGCAGATGAACCCCGGGCTGACCGGCTTCGCCAGCACCTTCACCGGCAGCTTCTTCGTCGGCGCGTCCGACCAGCTGATCGGCCCCTTCAAGGACCCGAAGCCCAAGCCGATGCAGAACGCGCTGGGCCTCACGCCGGTGGCCAGCAACGTGATCACCAGCCCGGAGGCCTGCGGCACCTGCCACACGGTGCACCTGCCGGTGCAGCAGGGCACGCAGACCACGGGGTACAGCTACGAGCAGACCACCTATCCGGAATGGGCGTTCAGCGCCTATCGTACCGGCGTGACACCGGACGGCAAGCTGCCGTTCGGCCCGGGCGCGCGGGCGGCCTCCTGTCAGGCCTGCCACATGCCGAACACCGATGCCGCCGGCCAGCCATTCCTCTCCAGGATCGCCGGCATCCAGGAGCACAGCAATTTCCCGCAGGTGGAGAACGGGCTGCCAGCGGCCGACATCGACCTGCCGCTGCGCAGCGGCTTTGCGCGCCACACGCTGGTCGGCCTGAACGTGTTCCTGATCGACATGGCGGCGCAGTTCAGCGGCACGCTGGGCATTCCGACCCAGGACCCGATGCTGCTGGACGGGGGTGTGCCGCCGCTCGACTTCACCCGGAACGCGATGCTGGACCAGGCGGCACACGGTTCGGCCGAGATCGCCGTCAACGGCATCCGCCTCGCCGACGGCGCGCTGACGGCGACCGTGTCCGTGCTCAACAAGTCCGGCCACAAGCTGCCCTCCGGCGTGGGCTTCCGCCGAGCCTTCGTCGATTTCCGCGTGCTGGACGTCAGCGGCGGAACGCTGTGGGAGTCCGGCCGCACCAACGCCGCGGGCGTCATCGTCGATCAGCAGGGGCAGCCGATCGCCGGCGAGCTGTGGTGGCAGCCGAACTGCGTCTCCCGCGCGAGCCAGCCGCACCAGCCGCATTATGAGGAGATCACCCGGCAGGATCAGGCGGAGATCTACCAGGAACTGGTCACCGCGCCGCCGGCCGGCGGGCCGCAGCATTGCGGCCCGGATGCGCCGGCCACCGGGGCGCTGACCACCAGTTTCCTGTCGATCTGCGCCAAGCTGAAGGACAATCGGCTGCTGCCGGACGGTTTCCTGCCGTTGGAGCGGCGGGTGGAGATTTCCCGCGCCCTCGGCGCCGGCGACGACATGGCGGAGGAGACCAGCCCGGTCGGGGTCGGCAACGATCCGGACTACCGCTCGGGGGGCGGCGATTCGCTGCGCTACCGCGTGCCACTGAACGGGCTTGGCGGGGCGCCGGCTTCGGTGGAGGCGACGCTGTATTACCAGGCGACACCGCCCTTCTATCTGCAGGACCGCTTCTGCACGGCGCGGGGAGCCGACCGTGACCGGCTGGCCTGGATGGTCAGCGCGCTGAAGCTGGACAAGACGCCAGCGGCGGACTGGAAACTGCGCCTGGTCAGCAGCGGGCGGGTCGCGATTGGCCGTTAGGCGACGCCCAACAATGATCGAGTCGTTCGCCCGCGCCGGCCCCGATTTCCCGTGATGCGCAACGCGCCGGGCCTGTGGCGCCAGGCTCCGAACGCGATGCCGAAAAAAGACTGCAACCACGGATGAACACCGATGGCCACGAATGGCACGGTGGCGCGCGACCGTTCGTGGGGACTCCTCGGGCAGGCGTTAGCTGGGGCAGGCCATAGTTATTTCGTCCCGACCCGAACTGCGCGACTCCGCTGCGGTCCTCACCCTGCCCTCTCCGCCCCAAGGGCGGAGAGGGTTCTCTCGTGCGACGCTGCGGCGGAGAGGGTTCGTTTCTGTCTCTACGCCGCGGCTTTGCGGTTCTGAACCAGGCGGTCGTTGACCAGGCCCACCGTTTCATCCAACACCGGATTGCGCAGGCCATGCTGCGCCGCGATGCTCTGCACCAGCAGGTCCACCCGCTCGATGTTCGGCGCGCCGGCGAACAGTGCACGCGCCGCGGAGGACGGACGCACCAGCGTGCGCGCGGCCTGGGCGTATTTCTCGAAGGGCACCAAATCGTCCGGCGATGCGCCGAGCTTGACGCACAGATCGCGCACCCAGCCGTACACCTGGCGCGACGCGTCCAGATCCCTGTGCACCGCATCGTTGATCGACACGGCACCATCCTTGGTGACGCAGCGATAATTGCCGGTGATCAGCATCGCCCACTTCGCCAGCGGCACGAATACCGAGTCGTGCACTTTCAGCTTCACCGGCAGCTCGATCTTGCCGTCGCCGGTGTCGAAGCGGATCGCCTCGATCTCCTGCTGCATCTGCCGCAGGATCGCGGTGTGCTTGTCCGACTCGAAGCGCGCCGCCTTGAAGTTGGTGGGCAACGTGACCTGCAGCACGTTGATCTTCTCTTCCGGTGGCCGGAACGCCTGGGGATCGGGGCTGCACAGCGTCATGAACGCCGGATCGAAGTTCGCCCACACGCTGGCGTCGGTGAAACAATGGTGCAGCGCGTCGGCGGACACCCCGGGGATGCGCTTCAGGTAGGGCAGCGGCGGCATGTTCATGATCGACATGCAGGGCACGCGCGCCTTGGCCACCGCATCCAGCAACTCCCGCACGCCGGGCGAACGGTATTGCGGCTCCTGCATCGCCAGCGCCACGAGGTCGTACTCGGACGGCTTCACCGCGGACGGCGCCGAGGCCGACAACTTGCCGGGCAATTTGCGCGAATCGATTTCGACCAGGTCGCGGCGGCCCTTCACCGGCAGGCGCACGCGAATGCCGTCGCCGTTGATCGCCTCCACCTCGTTGGGAAGGCAGACGAGGTTCACGCTGTGCCCGGCGAACAGCAGCTTGCTGGCGAGCAGCGACCCGTAGGACGCGCCCATGATCAGGACATTGTATGTGGCCACTGAGTTTCTCTCCTTCCGCACGGCGCGTGCCATGCCCACTCCAGACGGTCGAGCGGCCCGCCTGAATCGAGTTGTGCCACATATATCCTGCGAAGTTAACCCGCCGGCGGACGCGATCTTTGCTGCGGTGCAACATGTTTCGGCAGCGTTGTCTGATTACGCCGCCGTCATCCGCGTCCTACCTGCCGTTCTGTACTTCGACTGTTCGCTACGGGTACTGGCGGGATTCCGGTGCAGGCTCCGGTCCCACCAGCAACCCTTGCACGTCGTAGCTCAGCGGCAGGCTGAAATCGGCTGCCGCGAGAATTTCGGCATTCGTTGCATTCATCATCTTCAGGCTGACGAACACAGTGGCGCGCGCGACCGCATAGGTGCCGGCGCAGATGATACCGGCGGCCGGCGGCGGATAGACCTGGTGCCTGTTGCGGCTCAGCGCCAGTTCGCCTTGTGACGGCGACAGTTGCACCGCGGAACGCAGCCGCATGTCGATCACCGGGATGCCGTGCTGCACCAGCCGGCTGCGCACCAGATCGGCGATGGCATTGCCGAGCGGCGTCGAGTGGTTCACGTCGGCAATATCGGCGATCGAGCCGACGACGACCGGCATGTGGCCTTTGAGCACGTAATCCGGCTCGCGATGCAGCTGCCGCACCATCCAATCGACGCTGCGATAGGCCGGGTACTGCAGATCGGCTGGGGTGGACAGCGCTTCCTGCTGTTGCACCGCGTCAACCGCGAAGCCGGTATAGGTACAGCCGGCGAGCAATGCGGCCAGCAGGATTGCCGCTGCCGCGCTCCGGCTGCACGCGCCAAGGCTTCGGCCTGTCCGGATCAGGGAACGCCTCATGGCGCGTAACGCAGCTGCACGATCTGCGGCGGCTCCTGGTGATACAGATAATCGTCGTGGTCACCGACGTACATTGGATAGCGCACCTCGAACACGACGCGATTGCCCATGGTGATGGATGCGCCCCAGGCGATCTCGGTATCCGTCGTCGGCGTCATGGTGCGCAGCAGGTCACTGACCAACCCGGCCCCGGCCAGCAGGCCAAAACCCTCAGCCGGTGTCAGCGGCGCGGCATTGGCGAGCAGCACGCCTGTCCCACTCGCCAGGCCCATTTCGGTGCCGATAGCATCGGGTGCACGGTGGCGCGCCGGCCAATGCACGACATCCACATCCAGGTCGATCTCCGCGGCTCCATAGGCGGTGCTCGCGACGGCGCCGCCGCGCGCGAGGATCTCGCTCTTCAGCGATTCGCCCACCTCGTGCAGGAACTTCGAATCCGCCGTTCTGACCTTGATGAAATACGGCACGCGTGGCGGCGGCAGTTCGGGGCGAGTGAGACTCGGCAGGAAGCCGTCGCGCTGCATGTCGGTGGCGATCTGGCGCGCCACGTCCTGCCAGTCACGCAACGCCCAGGCCTGTTTTTGCAACGCCGGCGCTTCGGGCGCGACCGCGGGCCGAGTGCATCCGCTGGTCAGGCCGGGCGCCGTCAGGACCGCAAACAGGATCGGCAGAGTGGAACGCATCGTGCGGAGTCTCGCTTTCCGGTCGCGTCTGTCAGGATGCACCGGCAATGTCCGCGATCGTGTCGACAGCGCAACCCAGCCACACGAACTAGGCCGAGTGGCCTATCCCGCCGGCATTCCCCGCGGTTTGCCGGCGGATTGACAATCCGAAAGCGGCTTGAAGCAACCCACCGCGCACCCCATCCGATGACCCGGGTGAAGTCCCCGCGGACAGATCCTGCGGTCGCCGATTTTCGGTTCGACCAGCAGCCCGCGCGCGGCTTGCCGCAACACGTTGATGGCTCTTGTCTGAAGGAGATTGCCAATGTTCAAGCAGGCTCTTGCTGCCTCGACCGTCAGTGCCGGCATTCTGCTGGCCGGAGCGGCCATGGCGCAGACCCGGCAGCCGCCGATGCAGCAGGCGCCAATGAACCAGGCGCCGATGCAGGCGCCGATGAACCGGCCGATGGCGAATGGTTCGAGCTGGAACCATGGCTGGAATGGACGCGAACATGCCCAGCGCGACAGCCGGCTGTTCACCGACGCGCTGAACACCTTGTACGCGCACGGTTTTCACGGCGTGCACCATTTGTCGATGCGCCACGGAAACGTCGTGGCGACCGCCGTCACGCCGAACGGGCGGCTCCGCCACGTGACCGTGGAACCGGAAACCCAGCAGATCCGGCTGGGCATGGGCTGATCGCGGCAGGGGACCGGCAGCCCGCCGGTCCCCGCCATTGCCTCAGGTGTACGGGCGACTCAGGTGTACGGGCCGAGCTTGCAGCCGAAGGCATCCGGCTTCTGCATCAGCGGACCGCCGGGGACGACCTCCAGGATGTCGTAGTAGTCGTCCTTCGCCTTCATCTGCGCTTTCGACTTGCCGCGCACCACGATCACCGGGCGGATCAGCTGGTGATCCTCCGGCCGGAAACGTACCTCGCCCACGGTTGACTGGGTCGGCTTGCCGGCTTCGTACGCCTTGATCACGTCGGGCGGATAGAAGCTGCCGGCGCGCGTCACCGCGTCGGCCCAAAGCGCGATCTGCATGTAGCCGGAGTTGGCGCTCCACTCCGGCTTGTAGTGGTATTTCTTGTCGAATTCTGCGACGAATTCCTTGGCCAGCGGGTAGCGGTCCTCCAGCCCCCAATAGAAGTCAGTGGCGCTCAACACGCCACCGATCAGGTCCGGGCCCACGTCGCGCGCCAGGAACGGCACGTCGTAGGCGACCACCAGCTTCATCTTGTCCAGCACGCCGAACTGCTTGGCCTGCTTGATCGACAGGACCGCGTCGTTGCCCCAGTTAATATTGATGAAGATATCCGCACCGCTGTTGGCGATGTTCAACAGGTACGAGCTGTAGTCGGACGCGCCGAGCGGGCAGACCTGGTTGGTCGCCACGGTCCAGCCGCCGAGCTTCTTGCAGGTTTCCTCGAACGACTGCCGAACGGTGTGGCCATACGTGTAGTCCGGCGTAAGGAAGGCGATCTTCTTGTTCTTGCCGAACTCCTTGATGATCACCGGCGCCAGCGCCATTGCCGCGGTCTGCGCGTAGAAGCACTGGCGGAAGGAGTAGCGCACGCAGTCCTTGCCGGTGGTGTCGTTGGAGCCGCTGACGATCGGCAGGTAGATCACCTTCTCACGCTGCGCCAGCTTGTTCATCGCCACCGCCTCGGCCGAGGAGCAGCAGCCGGCAAACATCACGGCTTTATTGTCGCTGATGAACTTCGTGCCGTTCTGCACCGCGACGTTCGGCTTGGCTTCCGAATCGGCGACGCCGTGCTTCACCTGCTTGCCCAGCAGCCCCTTGGTGACGCCGGGCGCGATCTTGCGGATCAGCGCGTGGCCGGTGTTCAGGTGCTCCAGCGCCAGTTCAGCGCCCTTCAGTTCATCCGCGCCGGGGACCGCATAGGTGCCGGTCAGCGGGCAGGAAAGGCCGACGAACACCGAGGAGCCGGATGAGCCGGCCGGCCAGGTGCCCAGCGGCGGGTGGCTTTCCGCGGCCGCGAACGCGGCGCGCGGCAAGGACGGCAGAAGCGCAGCCCCTGCCAAGCCGGCTCCCGTCCCAATCAGGCGCCGGCGCGAGGTAAACAGCTTTCCATTATCCATTCCTGGTCCTCCCATTGAGCGCAACTCGAGACCCTGCCCACCCACACGGAAATCCCGGCCGGGTCACCGCATGGCTGCTGCTGATGTCGTCCTATGCGAAGGGTTGCGTACCTGCAAGGTCATAAGTGCCTCCAGATGTACAGAAAATGGAACGCCTGGGGGGCTACCCTTCAGCGGTGCCATGTTGCCGTTTTCATCGTTGCCGATTAAGTGCAGCAGCGGACCTTAGGGTCGTCGCGACGCCGGACAGGGGCGGCATAATCTGGGAAGGCCAACAGAATGAACGAAACAGGCAAAGTCAGCAGCGTCCGGCGCCGAACGCTGCTTCTAGGTGGCCTCGGCCTCGCCGGCACCTGCGGCTTCCTGAACCAGGCCCTCGCCGCGGAACACAACGCTCCGCTTGGCACCTGGCCCGCCGGGATCAGTGGCAATACGGCCTTTCTGGGCATTACCACCCCGCTTACCGGTCCCTATGCGGCCGACGGCCAGGACCATCAGCTCGGTTACGAACTGGCGATCGCGGAGATCAATGCCGGCAGTCCGCTGGTGCAGAAATGGGGGTTGAAGGGCAAGGGCGTGCTGGGCAAGACGCTCCGGTACAAGATCGCCGATTCGCAGACCAAGCCGAACGTCGCAGTGCAGGCGCAGACCGGCTTTATCCAGCAGGACAAGGCGATCATGATCACCGGCTGCGTCAGCAGCGCGACGGCGGTCGCGCTGGAAGAACTGGCGCAGCGTGACAAGGTGCTGAACATGGTGGGAGCCTCCGGCTCCAACGACACCACCGGCAAGAACTGCCAGCGCTACGCCTTCCGCTCCCAGCCCTCCGCCTACATGGCCTGCCGGGCACTCGCACCGGTGGTGGCAAAGGCGCTCGGCAAGAACCTGAAAGCGGCCTACCTGGTGCCGGACTATACCTACGGCCACTCGGTGTTCGATTCCTTCTCACGCTTCGCCAAGGAGCACGGCTGGACCATCGCTACGCAACAGGTGGTGCCGCTGGGCACCAGCGATTTCAGTTCCGCCCTGCTGAATATCGCCAACAGCGACGCCCAGGTGTTCGTCAACGTGGCCTTCGGTGCCGATGCCGTGACGTCCACCAAACAGGCCGACCAGTTCGGCGTGCTGAAGAAGATGAAGATGATCGTGCCGAACATCTCCTCGTTCCAGGCCAAGGAGACCGGCCCCGAGTTGATGGCAGGCGTGTACGGGACCTTCGATTTCTGGTGGGGGCTGGAGGACCGGTATCCGCTGGCCAAGGATTTCGTGCAGGCATTCGTCAAAAAGAACAAGTACCATCCGCGCTGGGGCGCTCATATCGGCTACCTGCAGACGCTGGTCTGGGCCGTTTCTGTCGAGCGCGCAAAGTCATTTTACCCGCCGGATGTGATCAAGGTGCTGGAAGCGTCGAAATCCGATCCGTACGAGACATCCCTGGGAAAGGTCTGGTACCGTGCCGAGGATCATCAGCTGGTCCGTCCGGTACCGGTCGTCGTCGGCAAGGCGGCGTCGGCGATGAAGAACCCGGATGACTTCTACGACGTGGTGGAGGTCGTTCCCGGCGACCAGGTGATGAGCCCGCCCGATGCGTTCGGCTGCCATCTCGGCCCCTACACCTGACGAGGATCGTCCACGCGCATGCCGAGCCTGGCACTGTTGTTGTCGCAGGCCTTCAATGGCCTCGCATTGGGGACGCTGCTGGCGCTGGTCAGCAGCGGCCTGACCATCATTCTGGGAACGTTGGGGGTGCTCAACTTCGCCCACGGCTCTTTGCTGATGGTGGGCTGCTACGTCGCGCTCGTGGTGCTGAATGCCACCGGGTCCTGGCTGCTCGCGCTGGTGAGCGTGCTGGTCTTCATGTTCGTGGCCGGCGTGCTGATCGAGCGGGTGATCATGCGCCTGTTCTATCAGCGCCCGCCGGAAGATCAGATCCTGGTCACCTTCGGCATCGGCATCGTCGTGGTCGAAACGATGCGCGCCCTGTTCGGCAGCCAGACCCAGCATATGGCCGTGCCGCCCTGGGGCGAGGGCGTCACGCGGATCGGCTTCCTGATCTACCCGACCTACCGGCTGGAACTGATCGGCATCATCGCCTTCACTCTTCTGGTGCAATACGTGGTGCTCTACCGCACCTCGCTCGGGCTGGTGGTGCGCGCCGGCATCGAGAACGCCGCGATGACCGGCATACTCGGTATCAACGTGCCGCGCACCTTCCTGCTGGTGTTCGGCTTCGGCGTGGTGGCGGCCGGCGTCGCCGGCATGCTGTACGGCCCGATCCTGTCGGTCACCCCCGATTCGGGTGAGGTCTACCTCGTGCAGGCCTTCGTGGTCATCGTGATCGGCGGCCTCGGCTCCTTCCCGGGCGCGGTGCTCGGTGGGCTGATCGCCGGCGAGATCATGAGCATCACCAGTGCATTCAACTCCGCCTATTCCGAGGTGATGCTGTACGCGGTGATGGCGCTGGTGCTGGTCGTGCGGCCGCAGGGCCTGTTCGGCACGGAGGGGCGGGTATGAAGCGGTTTCCGCTGCTGCCCGAACTCACGCTAGTCGTCGTGCTGGTGCTGACGCCGTACGTGCTGACCCATGTCGGCTTCTCCTACGACCTGATGCAGCGCGTGCTGGACTGGGGCATCCTGGGCATCGGCTTCGACCTGCTGTTCGGCTGGACCGGGCTGTTGTCCTTCGGTCAGGCGGCGTTCTACGGCACCGGCGGCTTCGTCACCGCCTGGCTGCTGCTGGACGGCGGCATGCACAGCGTGTGGCTGGCGCTGCTCATCGGCACGATCGCCGCGGGCGTGGTCGGGGTGTGCCTCGGCTGGTTCGCGGTGCGGCGGATCGGCATCTACTTCGCGATGATTACCCTGGCCTTCGGCCAGATGGCGTTCTTCATCGAGTTCAACCCGCTGTCCGACTTCACCGGCGGCGAGAACGGCCTGCCCGGCGTGCCGGTACCGACGCTGGGCTGGGACGGTTGGGCCTTCCGCATCAACACCGGCCTGCCGATGTACTGGGTCATGGCGGCGTTCTTTCTCGCCAGCTTCCTGCTGGGCCGCCGCATCGTTCACTCGCCATTCGGCGTCGTGCTGCGCGCCATCAAGGAGAACACCGCACGCGCCGCCATGCTTGGCCACGCCGTGCCGCGCTACAAGCTGGCGGCCTTCACCATCGCCGCCATGTTCGCCGGGCTTTCAGGCGGTCTGCTCGGCGTCTTCCAGAGCTTCATGCCGCCCGACGCATTCATGCTGGATACGTCCGGCCAGCTGGTGGTGCAGACGGTGGTGGGAGGCGTCGGTACCCTGGTCGGTCCCGCGGTCGGCGCGGCAGTGTGGCTGTGGCTGCGCGACAACCTGCAGCTTATCCCCGGCGTCGGATCGTTGTGGAAGCTGATCCTCGGCGCGATCTTCGTGGTGCTGGTCATCGCGCTGCGGCGCGGCATCTGCGGGGAAATCCGCCACCTGTGGAGCCGGCGCCGCCTGGCACGGCTGCCGGATGCCACGCGGGAGACCAGGGCGCCGGAGGTTCACGTTGCCCCGGTGATGACCATGACCGCGCCGCTGATTCGCGCCCGCCCGGATGCGCCGGCGCTGGAGACCAGCGACCTGTCCAAGCAGTACGGCGGGTTGCGTGCGGTGGACCAGGTTTCCTTCGCCATCCAGGAGGGCACCATCCACGCGGTGATCGGCCCGAATGGTGCCGGCAAGAGCACGCTGTTCAAGATGCTGCTGGACGAGGTGCATCCCACCGAGGGTCAGGTCCGCCTGTTCGGCCGGCAGATCACCGGCATGGGCGCCACCCGCACCGCGCAGCTGGGCATTGGCAAGAGCAACCAGCTGAACACGCTGTTCCTCGACCTGTCCGCCCGCGAGAACATGCGCGTCGCCGCCCTCGGCCGCCGGCGCGGCGCGTTCAGGCTCGACGTGCTGCGCCGGGCGGACAGCATTGCCGAGGTCGAACGCCAGGTGGAGACCGCGCTTGCATCGGTGGGCCTGACCGCGCGCGGCGACCTGCCGGCCCACGTGCTGGCCTATGGCGAGAAACGCCGCCTGGAGATCGGCATGGCGCTCGCCACTGGCCCCAACGTGCTGCTGCTGGACGAGCCGCTGGCCGGCATGAGCCCGGAGGAGCGCATCAGCACCCGCACGCTGATCCGCGAGATCGGCCGCGGCCGCACCCTGGTGATCGTCGAGCACGACATGGACGCGATCTTCGATCTCGCCGACCGCATCACCGTGCTGTACGAAGGCCGGAAGCTGGCCGACGGCTCGCCGGACGACATCCAACGCAACCAGGCGGTGCAGGACGCCTATCTCGGAGGCATGCGGGACGTCCATGAGCCTGCTTGAGGTCGAAGCGATCAACAGCTTCTACGGCGACAGCCACATCCTGTTCGACGTCTCGCTCCGTGTGGAGGAGCACGAATGCGTGGCGTTGCTCGGCCGTAACGGCGCCGGCAAGACCACAACGCTGCGCAGCATCATGGGCGTGCTGTCGCCCGGCAGCGGCACGATCCGGCTGGACGGCAAGCCGATCCAGGGCCGCCCGCCCTATGAGATCGCCCAATTGGGCATGCAGCTGGTGCCGGAGGAACGGGCGATCTTCGGCGCGCTGACGGTGGAGGAGAACCTGCGCCTGGCTGCGCTGACCGCACCGGGCGCATGGCCGCTGGACCGCATCTACCAGGTGTTTCCCCGCCTGGCGGAGCGGCGGCGCTCCGGCGGACGCACGCTGTCCGGCGGCGAGCAGCAGATGCTGGCGATTGCCCGCGCGCTGATCCGCGATGCCCGCATCATCCTGCTGGACGAGCCCTTCGAGGGCCTGGCACCGCTGATCGTGCGCGACCTGGTGCGGGTCAGCCGCGAACTGGTGCAGCAGGGCCGGACCATCGTGGTGGTGGAGCAGAACGTCGCCGCGGCGCTGAGCTTCGCCGACCGGGTGTACGTGCTGAACAACGGCCACGTGGTGTGGGAGGGCACGCCGGACGAGCTGCATGCCGACCCGAGCGTGATGAAGAGCCACCTGGGCGTGTGATCCCGGCGCCCGCGCGCCGCGTCAACACCGCTCCTATCCCGGCAGGCTGACTGGAAGACGCAGTTGGGTCCCCTCTCCACCCTCTTGGGGGGAGAGGGACATGTAGAGGTGAGGCCGTTTCGGCCTGACCACGGGCAGGGCGCCTGTTCCAAGGAGGAATCGCCGTGGCGGAGGTGACCCCCACCTCTCCCTGACCCTCTCCGCCCCTGGGCGGAGAGGGGACCCGTTCGGCGCGCCGGTCAACCAACGGCCAGGGTGAGAATTGCCCCCGACCGTCAGTCTCCCTACCGCAAGCCCCTACCGGCAGGCCGCCTCGATCGACTCGCCGACGATCTGCACGATCCGGTCCAGCGTCGCCTCCGGCGTCATCAGCGGCGGCGCGAGGCACAGCGAATCGCCGCTGGCCGGCGGCCCATCGCTGGCGCCGCGCTGGCGCATGATCAGCCCGCGCTGCATCGCCTGCGCCACCACCTTGGCGCCGAGGCCGGCGGCCGGCTTGCGGCTGCCCTGGTCCTCCACCAGCTCCACCGCGGCCAGCATGCCCAGACCGCGCACGTCGCCCACCACCGGCAGGCTGCGCAGCTGCTCCAGCCCGGCCAGCAGCCGCTTGCCCATCACCGCGGCGCGCTCCACCAGCCCCTCGCGCTCGATCAGTTCCACGTTGGCCAGGCCCACCGCGCAGCAGGCCGGATGCCCCGAATAGGTCGCGGCGTGCATGAAGCGCTCCGTCATCGGCGCGTCCTCGATCGCCTGGTGGATGCGCTTTGACACCATGACGCCGCCGAGTGGCAGGTAGCCGGAGGTGACGCCCTTGGCGAAGGACATCAGGTCCGGCTGCACGCCCCAATGGCCGAGGGCGAACCAGCGCCCGGTGCGGCCGAAACCGGTGATCACCTCGTCGGCGATCAGCAGCACGTTGTGCCGGTCGCAGATTTCCCGCAGCCGGGGAAAATAGGTCGGCGGCGGCACGATGACGCCGCCGGCGCCCATCACCGGTTCGGCGATCACCGCCGCCACATTGTCGGCGCCCTGCGCCTGGATCATTTCCTCCACCGCGTCGGCGGCGCCGATGCCGGCGTCGCCGTTGCCCGGCCAGCGATACGCATAGGGCGGCGCCACCTGGTGGAAATTCGGCACCAGCGGCCCGAACATCTTGGCATAGCCCGGCAGGCTGGTGGCGCTCATCGCCGCCATGGTCACGCCGTGATAGCCGTAGATGCGGGAGATGATCTTCACCTTGTCCGGCTTGCCCATCCGCTTCCAGTAGTAGCGGGCGAACTTGAAGGCGCTCTCGTTGGATTCCGCGCCGCCGGTGGTGAAATACACGCCGGCGATGTTGTCGTAGGCGATGCCGACCAGCTTCTCCGCCAGCCGGATCGCCGGCTCGTTGGAGAACCCGGCATAGGCCGAGGCGTAGGCCAGCTTCTCCATCTGCTTCGCTGCGGCGTCGGCCAGTTCCTTGCGGCCGTGGCCGACATTGACGTTCCACAATGCCGACAGCCCGTCGATGTATTCCTTCCCGTCGGCGGTACGCAGCATGGCGCCGCGGCCCTCGACGAAGATATGGGCGTTGGTGTGCTCCTTCGGATGGTGCAGCGGGTGGATCAGGTGGCGCTGGTCGGCAGCCAGCAGCGTGTCACCGAGCGGAGCTACGTCGTTCATGGCGATCCCCTTGCGGATGGAGGTCGAAATGGCGGAAGCCTGCGCCATTCGGCGGCCGGGTCAAGTCCCGGATTTCAGGCGTGACCGGAGGCGCATGAGCGCCATGGTCAAGGCTGGCCGAAGCCAAATACGCCAAAAAACGACAGCCGGTGCATGTGCAGCCATTCCGCGGGCGCCCCCCCGATCCTGCCGGTAATAACGGAACGATCCAGCGTGGCCAGCTTGTCGAAGCGCACCAGCGAGGGAACTTTCAACCCGGTCCCAGCGGTCGCGGCGATGGGCGCCATGTCGGGCCCACTGCGCTGGACCGACGTGATGAAGCACACGACAAGGTCGGGACGCCGGTCGTTCTCGCGCGAGACCACCAGGGCAGGGCGGCGCTTGTCGCCCGAGAGATCGGTGAACGGAAATCGCGCGAGGACGATACTGCCGAAGGGAAACACTCAGCGGGCAGGCTCGACCAGGTCGGCATCAGAGTAGAGTTCGGGTTCTTCTGCCAACCAGTCGAGCCCCTTCCCGGCATCGGCGATCGCCGCCATGGGGAGTTCATCGCCCGGGGCGAGTTCGACCAGCACATGCACCCGGACATGCGGCGAAATGCCCCGGCGGACGAGTTCGGCGGAGATTTGGCCGGCTTCGGCGTCGAGGACGATCTGCGACATCGGGCTTCCTTTGCTTGGCCTACTATTAAAGAAATGATCCACGGATGAACAGGGATGGCGCGGTGGGATTCGGCCGTTCGTGGGACTTGCCCGGTGCAGGCAGCAACTAATAGTACTGCGATTCGGAATTGCCGATCGGAACAGTGGAGGGGGAGCCGACGGCGCTGGTACCCCGTCGTGGCGGGCGAAGGCCCGCCACCCACGGCTTGCTGCGGGGGAATCCCTACGTGCGGGCGACGTGTTGCTCCGAGTTTCTTCCAGCCAGTCGTGGGTGGCGGGCCTTCGCCCGCCACGACGGGGAAGGCATTCGAGTCGCCAATTCGCGAAAGCTGTACCAGTGTGCCCTGAGCCGAACGGAAATGCGCGACTCCGCGACAATCCGCTGGAAATCATCGCTGTTCATCCGTGTTCATCGGTGGTTGTAATTCTTTAGCTGATTCCAAAGTCGGGTGCCAAATGGGTTTGCCACCTGAAACAGGCTGGGGTGAACCGGCCAGTGCGCGCGCAAACCTCTCCGGCCGGCCGGAGCCCATGAGGTCACGAGGTGGCTCCGGCCATGATCCAGCAATCTTGACTCCATCATCGATCATTTGTAAACAAATGATAGATTGCCTGGGGAGGCAAAGCTGGCATCATTCGATCGCCCGCCGCCCCGGTGCGGCGACTTCCTGCTCGAAGACCACGCCGGTTTCCTGCTGCGTCGCGCCCACCAGAGGCATGCGGCGCTGTTCCTGGAGGCCAGCTGTGGTTGCGGCCTGACGCCCACGCAATTCGCCGCCCTATGGAAGACCGTCGAACTGGGCAAGGTCACGCAGAACCTGCTCGGGCGCCTTACGGCGATGGACCCGGCCACCATCCAGGGCGTCGTCCGCCGCCTGACGGAACGCGGCCTGCTGGAGCGGTCGCAGGACCCGATGGACCGGCGCACCGCGGTGCTGGCGCCCACCGAGGCGGGGATTGCCCTGGTCGGCCAGGGCGTGGCATGCGCGCAACGCAGCCACAGGGCCGTGCTCTCGCCATTGACCGAGGATGAACGCCGCCAACTTCTGTCGCTGTTGCGCAAGATTGGCGACCCGAACGGATAACACATGGATGCCGTGATGCCTCCCGAGCCGCCCGCCCTGGGCTTCGGCTTCAGCTTCGCCGACCTGGCTTCCCGCGAGGGGCTGGTGCGGCTGGACCGCGCCTTCCTGCAACGGCTGGCGGGCGAGGACGCTGCGCTGCACGTCCGCCTGCTGGCGGGCCGCGCCGATCCGGCCGCGCTGGGCGACAAGGACGAAAGCGCGCTGATCATCGCCCTGGGGCCGCACCTCGACAGCTTCCTGGGCGACCTGTTCGGCATCCAGGACGAACTGCTCGCCCTGGTGCGGCAGACCCACGAACTGGACCCGATCCACGCCTGCAAGCGGCTGTTCGTGCAGCGCCAGGCGGTGAAGAAATATGCCGATCCATCCGGCTTCGACGGAACCGCCCTGCGCGCGGACCTGGAGGCCCGGTTCGGCGGACCGCTGACCGAGCTGGCCTTCGCCACGCATGTGACCGAATGGGAGAAGGCCGGCGACGCGGACGCGCTGGATGGGGCGCTGCGCTACGCCGCCTGGGCGACACTGACCGACGCGGGACGCGCGGCGCATCGTGGCGGCACGCTGTTCGGCACGCCGCACCGCCTGGACTACAACCGGCTTGTTCCGGTGGAGACGGTCGAGCGCGACGGCGTCACCATGCTGCGCCTGCCCGAACACGACTGGCGCCAGCGCGAAGGCTTCGCGCTGACCGATCCCGGCATGAACACCCAGCAGGCGCTGGACCAGGTCAACTACTGCATCTGGTGCCACACGCAGGGCAAGGATTCCTGCAGCAAGGGGCTGAAGGACCGCAAGACGGGAGACTTCCAGAAATCGCCGTTCGGGGTGACCCTGGCCGGCTGCCCGCTCGACGAAAAAATCTCCGAGATGCACACGCTGCGCGCCCAGGGCAGCATCCTCGGCGCCTTCGCCACGGTGGCGATCGACAACCCGATGATGGCGGCCACCGGCCACCGCATCTGCAACGACTGCATGAAGGCCTGCATCTACCAGAAGCAGGACCCGGTCGATATCCCGCAGGCGGAAACCTCCATCCTGAAGGATACGCTCGACCTGCCCTGGGGCTTCGAGCTTTACGCGCTGCTGACGCGCTGGAACCCGCTGGATCTGCGTCGCCCCCTGCCCCGCCCCGACAGCGGCCGGAAAGTGCTGATCGTCGGCCTCGGACCGGCCGGCTTCACCCTGGCGCATCACTTGATGAACGACGGCCACACCGTCGTCGCCATCGACGGCCTCAAGATCGAGCCGCTCGGCTTTGACCCGGCCGAACCGGTGCGCGACGTGGCGACGCTGTACGAGAACCTGGACGACCGGGTGATGGCCGGCTTCGGCGGCGTCGCCGAGTACGGCATCACCGTGCGCTGGAACAAGAATTACCTGAAGCTGGTCCGCCTCCTGCTGGAGCGGCGGGTCCAGCACTTCGCGCATTTCGGCGGCGTGCGGTTCGGCGGCACGCTGACCATGGACGATGCCTGGGCGATGGGCTTCGACCACATCGCGCTGTGCATGGGCGCCGGCAAGCCGACCGTGCTGGACATCCCCAACGGCCTGGCGCGCGGCGTGCGCGCGGCGTCCGACTTCCTGATGGCGCTGCAGTTGACCGGCGCGGCGAAGCGCTCCTCCATCGCCAATCTGCAGCTGCGCCTGCCGGTCGTGGTGATCGGCGGCGGGTTGACCGCGATCGACACCGCGACGGAGAGCCTCGCCTACTACGTCCGCCAGGTGGAGAAATTCGCGGCGCGCTACCGGATACTGGTGGCGGAACGCGGCGAGGCCGGCGTGCGGCGCACCTGGAACCCGGAAGAAGCCGCCACCGCCGACGAGTTCCTGGCGCACGCCGCGGCCATCGCCGCCGAACGCGAAACCGCCGCGAAGGAAGGCCGCAAGCCGCGCATCGCCCAGCTACTGGACAGCTGGGGCGGCGCCACCATCGCCTATCGCCGCCGGCTAATCGATTCGCCGTCCTACACGCTGAACCACGAGGAAGTGGCAAAGGCGATGGAGGAAGCCGTGCGCTTCGCCGAGGGCCTGACGCCGCGTGCGGTGGAGGTGGATGCGTTCGGCCATGCCACGGCGTTGCGCGTCGGCCGAGCGGATGGATCGGAGTCGGTGCTGCCGGCGAAGGCGATCCTGGTCGCCGCCGGCACCCAGCCCAACACCGTTCTGGCGCGCGAGGATCCACTGCATGTCTCGCTCGACGGCCGCTATTTCCAGGCGCTCGACGAGGATGGCAACAAGGTGACGCCGCAGCGCCTCG
>Ga0187809_10000251_pt1 | contig 32414 bp, 31 predicted proteins | sample NC_wetland_sal_i_8_FD_132415 | JGI IMG/M metagenome (GOLD analysis project Ga0187809, IMG submission 132415) | Wetland sediment microbial communities from Neuse River Estuary, North Carolina, USA - ASW_4 | ecosystem: Environmental > Aquatic > Freshwater > Wetlands > Sediment | place: USA: North... | reverse complement strand
TTTCGGCTGGCGGCTATATGTGGCGCAAGGGGCAGGCCTCACGGCGTTTCGATGCAGCGCAGATGGTCAAGCTTCAGGAATACCGGAACAAGATCATGTTCCCCAATGGATCGTTCCTTGAAGCTCTGTCAAACGATGCCGGCACTCAGCATGGCCGCACGCCGGTCTTTGCTCTCATTGATGAAATTCACGCGTGGAAAAAGCGCGACCTCTGGGACGTGATCCGCACCGGGTTGGTTAAGGTGCCCGGCTCTCTCTCCGTCGTCATCACCACGGCAGGCCGAGGTCAGGATAATATTGCCTTCGAAGTAATCGACTATGCCAGGCGCGTGGCGAAGGGGGAAATTGATGATCCTGCTACCCTGCCGATCCTGTTCGAAACGGACTCGGATGCAGACTGGAAGGACGAAAAGGTCTGGATGGCTGCGAATCCCGGCATGTCGTGTGGCTATCCCGATCTTTACGGCTTGAGACAGCTTGCCCGCGAAGCCGAATATCGGCCCGCTGATCGAGATGCTTTCAGGCAGTTGCACTTGAATGTCTGGCTCGATTACAGTGATGCACCCTTCGTTGAAATGGCCGTTTATGACGAGGGGAAGTGCGAGATAGACCTTGATGCCCTCGCTAACGACCAGGAACCGTGCTGGCTGGCCGTCGATCTGTCCAGCAACCGCGATTTGACCGCCGTGGTTGCGTGCTGGGGCAACCAGGAAGACGGATACGTGGTGTTTCCGTGGTTTTTCTGCCCCGAGGACAAGCTTCGCCGCAAAGCGGAAGCCGATGGCGTGCCGTATCCCACTTGGGCCGAAGACGGCTTCATTACGCCGACTGAGGGCAATGTGGTAGATTTCCGGGCCGTCGAGGACCACATCCGCGAGCTTTGCGCCATCTATAACGTGCAGGAAATCGCCTTCGACCCTCATATGGGCCGCGTCATGATGGCGAATCTGACGGAAGACGGCCGGCCTGTAGTCGAGATGCGGCAGGGATGGGTGACGATGGCGCCCGCCGTCAAGGAACTGGAGCGGGCTATCGTCGGCGGCAAATTCCGTCATAGCGGCCATCCTGTTCTCCGATGGAACTTCTCCAATATCGCCGTTGAGACCGACAAGGCCGGGAATATTAGCTTTAGGAAAGGTAAGTCCAAGGACCGCATAGACGGTGCCGTTGCGTGTGCAATGGCAGTTTCCAGATGCGCGGCCGGTGAAACAAACCGGTCAAGTTACGACGACGCGGACGATAATTTTAGGGATTGGGCATATGCCTGATGATGGTGAACGCCTTGTCGTGCTCCTAGAAGCGCGGCTAACCGATTTTGAGCGAAACATGCTCAAAGCCGCTGGTATCAGCCGGACGCAATTCAAGGCCATTCAGGACAGTTCGAAAAGCGCCACCAATCAGATGGCGGCGGACATGGTGCGTTCGACCACGCGCATCAACCAGGCGCTGGCCCAGTCATCGACGCGCATGGGCGAGTTCGGCAAAGCCATGGGCATCGGCAACCAGCGCGTAATCCAACTGACGCAGCGCATGGATCACCTGCAGTCGGCGTTTTCGGGCAACCAGTCGCCTTTCCAGATCGCAATTCAGCAGGCGGCGCACTTCAACGAACTGCTCGCCGGCTCCACTATGGGCGAGGCTGCCGGCGCGATCGGCGGCGCGTTCATGGGCATGCTTAACCCGATGAACCTCGTCATCGTCGGATTGATCGCTGCAGGTGCCTATGCGGTGAAATTCTTCGATGAATTCATCACTGGCAGCAGCGCGTCGAAGGAAGAGCAGGAAAAGCAGGCGAAGGCGGCGGAAGACCTCGCCAAGAACTGGGGTGATGCCCTGACCGCCTTGCAAGCCTATCAGGAAGCCAAGGCCAAGCAGCAGTCGGACACCTCGAACAAGGACGCGTATTCGTCCAGCACGAACGATGCTCAGGCAAAGGCCACCGAGGCGTTGCGGAACGCGAATGTCGCACTCGCCGGGGTTTTTAGCATCGCTCAATACCATGCGCCTGTCGCGGACCTGAACAAGTTCAAGCAGGGTCTCAACGAACTTGCGGCAGCCGGCACCGATACGAACAAAATCCTTCAGGCGAGCTACCATATTCAGGCAGCCATGGCGACCTTGGCAGCCGATACCGGCTCGCCCGCCATCCAGAAGCTTGCCGCATCTTTCGGGGACCTGCTCGACAAAGCGTCTGCCGCCACGACCACCTTGCAGGATCTCAACGCCCAAGCCTCCGCAATCAACGTCGTCAATTCTTTCGAAGATATGTCGCGCGCCATCGCGGAAATCGATCCATCCAAGGCTAATGGCCGCTTGAAGGATGTGAGTAAGGCCGTCACCGATCTGGAGAACGAACTCCGCACTGGACAGATCACCATAGAGGACTTTGACCGCTCCATCGACAGCATCAGCGCGGCCAATCCTGACGTTTCGATGATCCTCGACAAGATCAAGTCGATAGGGGATGCCGCGGCAACCGCGCGCGCACAGGTCGCCGGTCTCGTAAACGAAGGCGGCAAGGATAGCCGTCTGAAATCGATGGATCAGGCCCAAGCCGAATATGACCAATCGTACAATATGGCGCGTCGATTCGGTGATCTTTCCGACCTCGATACGCCAAAGAAGCCGAAAGAGCCGAAGGCCGCTCGCACTACGCGTGCGCCTCGCCAAAATCCATTCCAGCGCGGAATGCAACAGTCAGAGGACCGAACCAAGGAGATAGAGGCTGAAACGGCCGCGCAAGCCTCGCTCAACCCGCTGATCAACGATTATGGCGTGGCGCTCGCAACGGCGCGAGAGAAGCAGAAGCTGATCAACGATGCGGAGAAGGCGCACATCGCCCTGACGCCCGATGTCGTCGCCTCGATCGATGCTCAAGCCGCCGCTTATGGCAACGCCGTGGGTGCAGCGAACAAGCTTTCCGAAATGCAGAACAAACTTCGTCAGTCCATGGAGAAATGGCGCGATGTTTCGAAAGGAGCGCTCGGCACCTTCATCGACGATCTGGAACAGGGAAAGAGCGTTGGTCAGGCGTTTGGCGATGTACTGAAGGATATCGCCGCGCAACTGGAAAAGATGGCCCTCAATAATCTTTTCGGTCAAAGCGGGTCAAATAATTGGTTTTCCAGCCTCTTTAGCAGCTTGCTTGGTGGCGCTTTCAGGTTCCCCGCCGCGCCGACCGGTCCAATCGTTTCCGGCATGTCGCTTCAAGATTGGGGCTTTGACACTGGCGGTTATACCGGCCCTGGCGGCAAGTATCAGCCGGCCGGTATCGTCCATAAGGGCGAAGTTGTCTTCTCCCAAGCTGATGTGGCCCGTCACGGCGGCGTTGCAGCGGTAGAAGCTCTCCGGCGCGGTCTCACAGGCTATGCCAGCGGCGGCGTTGTCGGCGGCGGCGCATCGGCAGGTTCATCGGCATTCACCTTCGCGCCTGTGACGCATATCGATGCGCGCGGCTCGAACATGAACGAAGCGCAGATGCAGAAAATTCTTGATCAGCGAGACAAGAGCCTCAAGGACCAGATTCAGAAGGAACTGCCGGATCGGCTCGTTAACGCTCGCAAGACCAGCATCAAAGTCCAGCGGGCTTTCGGATAAAAGGAAAATACATGAAAAAGATTATCCTTGCCGTGGCGATAGTCGCCGCGACCATTGATTCATCCGTCCTCGAACAAGCGCGAAATGTCCGCTGAGGCCCGTCTGGAGCGTCAGCTTGTCGCGGCGCTTCGCTCTCATATCGCAGGGGACCCGTCGCCAGTCCCTGAGGCCGGGATGCTGGTTTGGCGCTGTTTCATCGATCTCTGCGGCACACGCACATATCATGCGGCCGGTCCACATCCCATCAGCTATGCGGAGATAGAGGCCTACGCTCGCCTTCACCGTCTCCCATTAGAAACCCGTCATATCCGGCTGATCCGCGTCCTTGATCGCGTATGGCTCGAATATGCCAATTCCAAGGCGGCAGGGAAGACAACTCCCGATGCAGCCGCCAAGCGTGACCAAGGTCTAAACCCACAAATATTCGATGCGTTATTTTCATGAACTGAAAAGCAAGAACTCTGAAGACTGGCAAAAGATCAAGACCCAGCCGAGCGCGAAAGTGGGCTATTCAGAATATCGCTATGGAGCCAAGAAGCCGGTCACGATATCGAACGTTTGGAAATCGGTTGAGGTGGGGCCGTCTACGTTGGTTGATCGTGTCGCCCGTCTTGTGGACCATTGGCGTTTCAACCGCTGGGAGAAGGAAGGCGCTGTCCGGCGCGGTGTCCGACTGTCGTTAATCGCCGAAGGTAACGGCTGGCAGATGGCCGACGACCTTGCGGCGGAAGTGATCAACCGAGCATTTGTCAGACTTGGACGCGGCAAAGAAACCCGCCCGTCTAGTGATGAAGGGCAGCGCTGGATTACGCGGCGCTTTGACCAATGCTTGTTTTGCGGAGAAGATTTGCCACGTCGAGCCTATACCGGCATGAGGGCGGATTATTTCTGTTGCGCCGAGCATGCAGAGCGCGGTTCAAGGCTGTTCGAATTGCCGTGGGATCATAGGATATCAAGAGCCGCATCCCGCCTGATCTATCGCGAAAGTCAGCCCTTAAAGCATTGTCAGAATCTCAAGTGCGGCGAGCCGTTCCATCCGCTGCCTGAAGCCGATGGCAAATTCTGCTGCAGGGAATGCAAGGATGAGGCCCAAAGAACGCTCTTGGAAAGAGAATGCGCGGACGCGGATTGCACGGTTAGATTTGTGCCGCAGAAAGGGCATATTGAATATTGTTCAAAGTCATGCGCAGCCAAGAACAGGAAGCCCTTGCCTCGCGTGGAAAAGACATGCGCTTGGTGCAACGGGCGATATGGCGCGGTCGCAACCTCGAATAGCATGTATTGCAGCAATGCTCATAAGCAGGCGGCATTCAAAGCCGCTAAGCGGATAGAGAAGAAAGCCGAGCCAGTTCTAACGCCTGATGTTTTTGACGGCTGGTTTATCGTCTATAGCCCTGCAATTAGAAAGCTATTCGACTCATAATCTTTTCTGACATCGCTAACGTTTCCGCCCGCTGCCGCAAGGTGGCGGGCCTATTCTTTTACGTGCTTCGCATATTCGGCAAATGAAATCTTAGTCAAAATGCGGCCGCTGATTGTCCGAAATGAATTACCTTGATCGTCAATATATGAAACGTCTTCATCTTTATAGAGGAGTCGTTTCCCATATGCTTTGCGACCAACATCTCCAGTAATGAATTGCGTGTCCTCATTGGTCTGGAATTTCTCAATCATTCCGACTTCGCCGTTTTCGTCCATCACTGGAATCGATCCGGCTCTTACTTCGTGTGTCGGCATTCTTCAGCCTCCCTTTCCCTTCCCCATGATCGCCCTTTCCCGCTTCATATCCAATCCCTGAGCGGCTTTCTGTCTTTCCCACTGTCACAGTACCGCCGCTGCATGGATGCGCGTCACGGATTGCCTGTGTGGTAAGTCGTTTTCATGTCGCATTTCATGTTGCACGGAATAGCCGCTGTTTCCCGCCGCCCATTGTTTTTCAATGGTTTTCTATTGCGACACGTTGCGACATAAAACTCAGGAAATCAGCGGTTGGTTTAGTTATAAGTTGCTGATTTCTATAATAGATTTTTGGTAGCGGAGGAGGGACTCGAACCCCCGACACAAGGATTATGATTCCTCTGCTCTAACCGACTGAGCTACTCCGCCGCCGCGAGATCGGCGCCGCATTCCAATTTGGACCGATCGCCGAGCGCGCGCGGATATAAGGTGGCCCTGCCGAGCCTGTCAAGCGCCTGTCCCGGCGCATCATGAAGAGACGGCGAGGACGTTAGAACCGGCCGCAAAATATCGGCGGAGCTGAAGCAGCGGCAAGGCGCCCGCGCGGGTCATGCGGGCGGACCGCTTTTCCGATATCGCCAGCACAAGCTGGGTAGGGAGACTGGAAATCCGGCACGCCGGCTTTGGCGGCATGCGAAGCCGGCGGCGGGCGGCAAACGGAAATAGCCGTGAACGTTAAAGAATTGTCACATAGTTCCAACGGGGTTGAGTTCCGCGCCCGTGACCGATATGTCTCGCGGCATCAGTTCCCGGGTATTCCTTCATGAAACCGCGCATAGCAGTCCTCGGCTGCGGATATTGGGGCAGCAATCACATCCGCACCCTGAAATCGCTCGACGCCCTTTATGCCGTCTCAGACGCGAATCGGGCGCGGGCGGAAGGCTTCGCCAGCGAACAGGAATGCCTGGCGATCGATCCGGACGAACTGCATGAGCGCGACGACGTCGACGCGATCGTCATGGCGCTGCCGCCGCAATTCCATGCCGAAAACGCCATACGCGCCGCCCGCAGCGGCAAGGATGTCCTCGTCGAAAAGCCGGTCGCGCTCACCGTCGCGGATGCGGAGCGGGCGGTGAAGGCCGCGCGCGACGAGCGCCGCGTCTTCATGGTCGGACATGTGCTGCGCTTCCATCCCGCCTTCGAACGCCTCAAGGCGCTCATCGATGCGGGCGAACTCGGAGAGGTGAGATATATCCATTCCCATAGGCTCGGCCTCGGCAAATTCCATACGGAGAATGACGCTTTATGGGATCTCGCTCCGCATGATCTTTCGATGATCGTCGCCATCACCGGCGAGCCGCCGGATGAAATAAGGGGCGAGGGGGCCGCGCTCCTAGACCATCTAAGCGATTTCGCCCATCTCCATATGCATTTTCCGAGCGGCATCCGAAGCCATCTTTTCGCTTCGCGGCTCAATCCATATCGCGAGCGGCGGCTCACCGTCGTCGGCACCCGCGCCATGGCGGTGTTCGACGATGTCGCGCCCTGGGAACGCAAGCTTGCCGTCTATCGACATGCGATCTGGCAGGACAGCGGCCAATGGGCTTTCACCGCTAACGAGCCGTCCTATGTCAAGGTGGAAGAGGGCATGCCGCTCACGCGCGAGTTGCAGCATTTCATCCACTGCATCGGCACGCGTGAGGAGCCGAGGACGAACGGGGAGGAGGCGATCCGGGTTCTCGAGATCCTGACCGCCGGCACGGTGACGCACGATTCGCCAACCCATCCGGCTCTGCCGTAGGCGCTTTCGGCAGAGAACTCTCAGGAAAACGCGGGCTGGATCGGCTGCTCGTTCAACCTGGACAGCATGGCTTCGGCCTCGGCGCCCCGCTCGGTGCGCTCGATGAAGCCGCCGCCAAGGACGCGGGCTTCGTTGCCGTCATCGGAATAGAGCGCGCAGGCCTGACCCGGCGCGACGCCGGCCTCGCCGTCAATGAGTTCGATCGAGATCGCGCCGTTGTCCCGTCTCAGCACAGCCGGCCGAGGCGGGCGCGTGGATCGCACCTTGGCGAAGAGTTCGAGCCCATGGGCGGGGACATCGGCCAAGTCTTCGTCGCCCAGCCAGTTCATGTCGCGCAGGAACAGGCGATGGGTTTCGAGCGCCTCGCGCGGACCGACGACGACACGCGCATGCCGGGCATCAAGATGGATCACGTAAAGCGGTTCGCCGGCGGCTACGCCGATGCCTCGCCTCTGGCCGATCGTGAAGCGTAGGATGCCGTCATGCCGGCCGAGCACGCGGCCATCCATATGCACGATCTCCCCGGGAGAGGCGGCGCTCGGTCGCAGCTTGGCGATAATGTCGGAATATTTTCCCTGCGGCACGAAGCAGATGTCCTGGCTGTCGTGCTTGGCGGCGACGGCGAGGCCCATCTCTTCCGCCATCCGCCTCACATCCGGCTTGGCTAGCCCACCGAGCGGAAAGCGCAGATAATCGACCTGTTCCTGCGTGGTGGCGAAAAGGAAATAGCTCTGGTCGCGGTCGCCGTCGACAGGCCGGTAGAGTGCACGATGGACGCCGTTCGGGCGCGAGCGGATATAATGGCCCGTCGCAAGCGCGTCGGCGCCGAGATCCCGCGCGGTTTCAAGCAGGTCGGCGAATTTGACGGTCTGGTTGCACGAAACGCAGGGAATGGGCGTCTCGCCGGCGACATAGCTTTCCGCGAAGGGATTGATGACCGCCTCGCGGAACCGCTTCTCATAATTGAGGACGTAGTGCGGGAGGCCAAGCGCCTCCGCGACGCGGCGCGCGTCGTCTATATCCTGCCCGGCGCAGCAGGAACCGACCCGGTGGACGGCCGCGCCATGGTCGTAAAGCTGGAGCGTCACGCCGACGACGTCATAGCGTTCCCTTTTCAGCAGGCCCGCGACGACTGAGGAATCGACGCCGCCGGACATGGCGACGACGACGCGCGTCTCTTCGGGACGGCCGGGAAGATCGAGGCTGTTCATTTTCCAAATTCCACTGTTGCGCCTGCATATATAGGAGGCGGCATGGAAAATATAGGGCAAGCGGAGATCAGCTTACAGTGAGATGCCGCCTATAGGCGCTGGTCTCGGCGAGCCCATTTTCATCGCGGAGAAGGCAATCATATGTGTCGGGCGCGGGCGTCGTGCCCGACCGCTGCGCGCCATTTGAGACAAATTGCAGGTGCGGGGGTAACTCTCCCTTCATTGTCCATGTGCTTGGCTATGTTGGCGCTTAGGTAAATTTTAAAACTGCGGCGCTAGTTTTGCGTTCGATTAGGTCTTTGAGTTTGTAGAGAGTACGATGACCGATCTTATAAGGCCGCGTGTGAAATACGTGATAGGGCCGGATGGGAGTCCGTTGACTGTTGCCGATTTGCCTCCGAGCAATACGCGCAGATGGGTGATCCGCCGCAAGGCTGAAGTGGTCGCCGCGGTGCGTGGCGGCTTGCTCAGCCTCGAGGAAGCATGCCAGCGCTACAAGCTGACGACGGAAGAATTCCTGTCATGGCAGGCTTCCATCGATGAATACGGGCTTGCCGGCCTGAGGACGACGCGCATCCAGCAATACCGGCACTGACGCTGGTTCTGTCCGAAGAGCCGGAATACGGCTCCTCGGATAGCGCCAAGCACCTCATCCAGAGCTTATGTGACAATAATCCGGGCGCGCCTGGCCCGCCGCCGCGGGCGTCTTGCGTCAGTCGAGGCAAGCTCTCCCGAGGAAGAGGCTTGCCTTGACGAGGTTCTCTCCCGCCGGCCGCTTATGCCCCCCATTTTCTTCTAAAGCATCAGGAACTCCGGGCCGGACCTCGGAGCTATGGCGGCTTAGAGCCTTTCAGGGGTTAGCCTTCGGGCCTGGTCACTTCGGTCCAATCCCGCGGCGACCGTCTTTGGCCGTACCACCTATGACCTGCGACACTCGCCTTGCCCTCGGACTGGCCTTTGGCCGGCCCGAGGGAAGGCCTTGGACCGAATTGCCTCCGGCAGAGGTTCCATCCAGCGATGAAACGCTTTAGGGGCCAACAGGCCCGCTGATTTCCTGACCGTGGAGAAAGTGCCGTCGAGGGCTGGGATTGATGGTTCTATCCTGCGGCGGCGCGGTTGGCGGTTTCCTCGCCCTCGCGCCCGCGGGCATCGCGCGTTTCGAGCATTTCCGCCTTCGCCAGGTCGGCCTCCGCTTCGGCCAGGCCCGCTTCCGCCATCTTGCGCTGTTCGGCGAGGTCCGCCTGCGAATTCTTCAGGTTGTCGCGGCGCTGGCGCGCTGCCTTGGCGAATGTCGGATAGGCGAAATGGTGGATATCGGTGATCCCGGCCTTCTTTTCCTCGGCGAGGATCTGCGCTTCGAGTTCCGACGCCATTCTGTCGAATTCGGCGATCATCATGTCGAGTTGTGAGAGCTGCCGGCGTTTCTCGTTCACCTGAAACCGCTTCAGACGGACGAGATTTTCACGTGACTTCATGAGGGTACTCCTAAAACGCTTATACCCGGCCCCTCGGCCCCACTTCGCCCAACGAACACAAGCCGCGCGCCCCTTCCCTTGGAAAACAATTTCCTAAGCTTTTGCGCAGCCGGTAACCTTTCGTTTACGGGCATTGTTAATCATAGGCGTCAGGCATTAAGGGGGGGTAAAAATCCAACAACCTGCCCGACGGCGACAAAGTGATTCCACAGAGTCACTTATCGCTGAAAGTTAATGTAAATTTTTGGGGTTTTGGGCTGCCATTTTCGCATGGGATTCAGAAGGGTGAACCCGATAGCTGAAAAAACCAATAACGCTTGCCAAACCGAATCAGTTTTTGTTAACCATTTGGTGGCAGGCTTCGATTCATGCATTAACTGTTCCGATTGCTGCATGCGCGAACCCATGCGGGGACAGGGCCCATGCGGGGACAGGGAAGGGGAATGACATGCGCGTTCTGCTGATTGAAGACGACAGTGCGACCGCACAAAGCATCGAACTGATGCTGAAATCGGAAAGCTTCAACGTTTACACGACCGACCTCGGCGAAGAGGGGGTCGATCTCGGCAAGCTCTACGATTACGACATCATCCTGCTCGATCTCAATTTGCCGGACATGTCCGGCTATGAGGTCCTGCGGACGCTTCGCCTCTCCAAGGTGAAGACGCCGATCCTTATCCTCTCGGGCATGGCGGGCATCGAAGACAAGGTGAGGGGCCTTGGCTTCGGCGCCGACGACTACATGACGAAGCCCTTCCACAAGGATGAATTGGTCGCGCGCATTCACGCGATCGTCAGGCGCTCCAAGGGCCATGCCCAGTCGGTCATCACGACCGGCGATTTGATCGTCAACCTCGACGCCAAGACCGTCGAGGTCGGCGGACAGCGCGTGCATCTCACCGGCAAGGAATACCAAATGCTGGAGCTTCTCTCGCTCCGCAAGGGCACCACGCTGACCAAGGAGATGTTCCTCAACCATCTCTATGGCGGCATGGACGAGCCGGAACTGAAGATCATAGACGTCTTCATCTGCAAGCTCCGCAAGAAGCTCGACACGGCTTCCGGTGGCCAGAATTACATCGAAACGGTGTGGGGCCGGGGCTATGTGCTGCGCGAGCCGGAGGAAATCCGGGAAAGCGCCTGAGCTGGGCAATCGGCAATAGGCAATCGGCAGCGGGCGACATAGATCGACGGCAATGTCCCCGGACGTTCGGGCCTGCTTCCAACTGCCTATTGCCGACTGCCGATTGCCATGTTCATGCCGCCATCTCGAATTCGCGGAAGCGCTTGAGCAATTGCTGCCTGTTGAACGGCTTCAGTATGTAGCCGACGGCGCCGGCGCGTTTCGCCCGCATGATCGCGGGAACATCGAGTTGAACGAGACAGAGAAGAATCCGGGGCTTCGCCACGGCAGGAATGGCGAGCGCTTCGCTGATGAAATCGATATAGGACATATCCGGGATCATCGCGTCGAGGATGATCATATCGGGCATTTCCGCACGGCAGAGACCCAGGCCTTCCGAGCCGCCTGAGGACTCCATTACCACAAAGCTCTCTTTCGCCAGGATCCGTTTTGCCACTTTCCTGACGACGCTCGAATTATCGACAATCAAACACTGTTTCATAACCGCCCCCTCGCCGCGCTTCCGACGCGGCCGTCTCCAGCACATCCGATGCGTTTTTCCTGGCCAGCCGCGCTTCATGCGGCTCCGGAACGCCGGCCTTTCCGCGGATTTTCGCTGGCGCGTTACCGCCCGCGTCAACCTCCCGCTCGAAAACCATCACGCGCCGGTTCGGGAAGTCCCGAACGGGCTCGTGACACCGCACGTTGCCTTGTGCCAGCCGCACGTTAGCATTCAAGGGTTAAGAATCATGAATGCCGAAGCACTCGATTCAAGGAACCGCGGCTTGGCGGGTATTCAGCCGAAGGGTCAACCGGCCGTGAGAGTGATCTCTTCCGCTGTCGCGCGGATGTTGATCGTCATGCCGGTTTCATGCGCCAGAAGCAACGTGTAGTAAGGCTGGACGGCGTGGGCGTCGATTGCCTCTTCAGGCTTTTTCCCGGAGTGGAATTCGAGGAATTTCGGCGGAACGCGCACCATCGGACCTTTGGCGACGAGTGTGAATTTAGGCTCCGTCTCGGCATTCTCGATCATCACGGTCAGCTTGCCTCCGCGCGGGATCGCGGCATTCGCGACAAGGAGCAGGTTGAGCAGAAGCTTCACCTTGTTCTTCGGCAGGTAGGCGCGCGAACCGATCCAGGTCAATTCGGGCTTTTCGTTCTTGATGAATGCGGTCGCCACCGCCTCCGCATCGCCGGTATCGATCTGCATGCCGGCAGAACCGGCGGCGCCGAAGGCGATGCGGGCGAATTGCAGGCGGGCCGACGCGTTGCGGGCGCTGGCGCGGATGAGGTTCATCGCATCCTCGTCGGCTCCGCCCTCGTCGAGCAGTTCGAGACCGTTGTTGATGGCGCCCACAGGCGAAATGATATCGTGGCAAACCCGGCTGCACAGAAGCGCCGCCAAATCCGGTGCCGAGAGCGTGAACAATTCAGACATTCTGGGGCCTCTTCGTTCGACCAGTGAAATAGTGGTTCATGCCACGCCGCCTGAAAACCGGACGCAACAGCGCAGCGCCCCCGCTCTCCGACGACGAAGCCCTTCAGGCCGGACTTTCGCTGCCACGCAGCCCACCATGAAACCATCATGGCGGCCTACCATGACCTTTGTAATGTAAGGTTAATGGTTGAAAAAGATTTACGTCGTAATTTGACGAATCATGAGCCGGAATGCGGACGCTGAGAAGCCGCGCTGGCGGTGGCGACAGACAGGAAAGGTTCCCCCGGCGCGCGTGTCCTGGCCGCGGCATGGCTGCGGGGAGATGTGTGTATCTGAAGGCTCGAGCGCGACGTTGCAGACATGTCTCGTCTCTGCGCGTCCGCTCCACGGAGACAGGAACGATGTCTGAAACAATGATCGAATTGGGTGTCCGTCGTTTCGCAGCAGCCCTTTTCGCGGCTTTTCTCGCTGTTTTCTTCCTGGGATCGGCGGCTCGCGCCGACACCGGATATACGGCGCAGGAAATCGTCGATTCAGGGCACAGGTTTTTTGGCTCGACATCCGGCGGCCTCGCCACCGTCATCGAGAAGATCTTTTCGCGCTACGGACTGCCGAACGGCTACGTTCTGGGCGAGGAGGGATCGGGCGCGATCATAGGCGGCCTGACTTATGGCGAGGGAACGCTCTACACCAAGAACGCCGGCACTCATAAGGTCTTTTGGCAGGGACCCTCCATCGGCTGGGATTTCGGCGGCGAGGGCTCGCGCCTGATGGTGCTTGTCTACAATCTCGACAGTGTCGGCGAACTCTACAGGCGTTATGCCGGGGTGGCGGGTTCGGCCTATCTGGTCGCGGGCCTCGGCTTTAACGTGATGAAGAACGGCGATGTCCTGCTCGTACCGGTGCGCACGGGCGTCGGCGCCAGGCTGGGATTGAATCTCGGTTATCTGAAACTGACCAGCGAGCCCACCTGGAATCCGTTCTGACAAGGCTGGTGGGAGGCGGGCCTCGGCGTGTCATAGAAGCGAGCGGCGCATTCCCGGCCCCGCTATCGGCTTGCGGGAATGCGCGTCACGCTTAACCCTAATGACGTGTGAATAAAGCTCTCTCTGGATTTTTCCTGCGCCGCCGTGGCACAAGATGGAGACGCGGCTATTTATATTCGAAAAAGGGCCGGATAGCAGCTTGATCGCCTCCATTCTTCTTTTCGTCCTGGGCTTTCTGACGGCGGCGGCGCTCGCATTGCTTATCGTTCCGGCGGTATCGAGGCGCGCCGCGCGCTTGACGAAGCGTCGTATCGAGGCATCCCTGCCGCTCACATCGAACGAGATCCGCGCCGAAAAGGACAAGCTGCGCGCCGGCTTCGCCATGACGGCGCGGCGGCTCGAAATGGAGATAGACGCGCTGCGGTCGAAGGCGGCCGAACAGGCGGTGGAGATCGCCCGACAGCAGGAAAAAGCCGGATTGCTTGCCAGGCAGATGAGCGAGCGCGACGGTGCAATCGCGGTCCTCGGCAGGAAGGGCGAAACGCTCGAAGCAGAATTGAAGGCGCGCGCCGACGAACTCGAGCAACTGAGCAGCCGTTTAGGGGACGCGGAGCAGCAGCTGGAAACGCGCATCGCCGAACTGGAGAAGATGGAGAGGGCGGTCGGCGACGCGAGGATGGATGTCAGCAACCGCCAGATCGAGCTGGTGGCGCGCGAAACCGAGATAGAGAAACTTTTCGGCGACATCGAACTCCTGCGGGACGAACATCGCCAGGCGGAGCGACATATGCGCGAGGCCGATGCACGCCGTCTCTCGGCGGAAGAGGCGCTGAAAGTTGAGCGGCGCCGGAACACGGAGATGAACGAGAAGCTCGAGAAACTGATGGCGCTTCTGGCCGATCGCGAACAGGCGTTGGAAGCGAATGTGCGCGAGATCGATACGCTGCGCCAAGAGCTGACGGAGGAAACCGGTCGTGCTTCAGAGCTGAGCGAAAAGCTTGCCGCCGCCCAGGAGCGGCAAACGGCGCTGGAAGCCGAAATGGCGGAGATGTCCGGGCGATTGGAAGAGCTTCTGTCGGGCGCTCACGCCGATCAATTGGAGCGGGCGATGGAGAAGCTCGACTCCGAGCGGAAAGGGCTGGAACAACGTCTCGTCATGATGGCGCGCGAAAACGAGAAATTGCGTTCCGGGCAACTATCTGCCGAAGATGAGGAAAGCCGCCGCCGCGAGGACGCGCTTCTGCGCGAGCAGATCAGTAATCTCGCAGCCGAGGTCGTTCATCTGACCGCTCTCGTGGAGGGGCCGGGATCACCCATTCACAAGGCGCTGGAGAAACCTTTTCCGGCAGCGCTGAACGGCTCCATTGCCAGTCTGGGTGATCGTGTCAAGGCGCTGCAAAAAGCGTCCGCGATGCGGTGATCCGGCTGCGCATCGTTCCGATGGCCAGTGATTGCAGATCACCTCCGCCAAAGCCGATGGAGCGCGATCGCCGCGGCGGTCGCGACGTTGAGACTGTCGAACTCTTCCGACATCGTGATGCGCGCCGTTCGCGTGGCGGACAGAATATGTTGCGGCAGGCCCGGTCCCTCCGTCCCGAGAACAAGGGCCGCCCGCTTCGGCCGATCGAGCGCGGCGATATCGAATTCGCCTCGCGGCGACAGTGCGATTGACTCGAACCCCGCGCGCTGGAGATCGGAAAGCAATTCCTCCGCGCTTCCTCCGACGGCAAACGGTACTTTCAGGACTGCGCCGACCGAAACGCGGATGGATTTCCGGTAAAGCGGGTCGCAGCAGCCCTGGTCGAGCAGGACGGCATCCGCATGGAAGGCAGCGGCATTGCGGAAGATGGACCCCATATTATCGTGGTTGGAAATCCCGACAAGAAGGAGAACCAGCGCCGAAGCCGGCAGGCGATCGAGGAGGGAAGCCAGGCCTTCAGGCGAGCGCTTGCGGCCGAGCGCCAATATTCCGCGATGGACATTGAAACCGGCGATCCGGTCCATGACCTCTTGCGAAGCAACATAAACGGGCATGTTCTCCGGCGCGAGTTCGAGGGTATCGGAAATGCCGGCGAGGCGGTTTTCCAGCACCAGAACGGATTGGGGCTGGAAGCGCCTCGCGGCGAAGAGGACTTTGAGCACGACCTTTCCCTCGGCGACGAAAAGGCCTTCGCGGCCGATGAGGTCGCGCTCCCTTATATCCCGATAGGCCGCTATGCGGTCGTCCTCCGGGTCTTCAATGCGAACGATCTCATGCTTCATTGCGAAGAGCCGGTTTCCACCGCGTCAGCAGCAGCGAGTTCGTCACGACGGATACGGAGGAGAAGGCCATGGCCGCTCCGGCGATGACCGGCGACAATATGCCGAAAGCCGCGAGCGGAATGCCGATCACATTATAGATGAAAGCCCAGATCAGATTGTTCCTGATCGTTCGCCTTGTACGGTCGGCAATGTCCAGGGAAGCCGGGACGAGACGAAGATCTGCCCGCATCAGGGTGATCGCCGCGGCGCCTCTCGCGACATCCGTGCCGGAGGAAAGGGCGATACCCAGCCGGGCAGCCGCAAGCGCGGCTCCATCGTTGAGCCCGTCGCCCACGAAAGCGACGTTCTTTCCCGTTTCCTTGGCGAGGTCACGAATGGCGGCCACCTTGTCCTCCGGCAGAAGCGAGGCGCGGACGTCCACCAGGCCGAGCTTTGTAGCAACGGCTTTCGCCGCGCTGGCGTTGTCTCCGGTGAGCATGACCGATTGAAGGCCGCGCGCCTTCAGTTCCGCGACGGTGCCGGATGCCTCCGGCCTCGGTTCGTCGGAGAAGAGGATGCCGCCCGCCAGCTTTCCATCGATCGTCACGAAGCTGACCGTCCCTGCTGTGCCGAGTTTCGCCGACAGACCATCTGTTTCGACAACGCTGACCCCCTCGCTGGCGGCGAGGGCGGCATTGCCGACCGCGACGCGACGGCTGTCCACCATGCCGACAAGGCCCTTGCCGCTGATCGCCGTCACGCCGCTGACGTCGAGCTTGCGGCTGCCGGCAGCCCATTGCATGAGCGCCTTGGCGAGTGGATGCTCGCTGCGGCTTTCCAGTGCGGCCGCGTAGCGAAGCAGCCTGTCCTTATCGCCGTCGAGCGCTATCGTTTCGCTAACTTGCGGATGGCCGATCGTCAGCGTGCCGGTCTTGTCGAAGGCGACAATGCCGATCGTCTCGGCGCGTTCAAGCGTTTCGATATCCCGGATCAGGATGCCAGCCTTGGCCGCGGCGCCTGTTCCTGCGACGAGCGCCGTCGGCGTGGCGAGGCCGAGCGCGCAGGGGCAGGCGATGACGAGGACCGCGACGGCGGCGACAAGACCGCCGCTGGCGCTTCCCAGGATGAGCCACCAGCCGAGAAAGGTCAAAAGCGCCGCCAGTAGAATGGCCGGAACGAAGATCGCGGAGATGCGGTCGACAAGCCTCTGGATTGGGGCATCGCCGCGCTGGGCATCCTCGATCAGCTTCGTCATACGGGCAAGGGTGGTGTCCTCGCCCACCGCCTCAATCCGCACTTCGATGGCGCCCTGGGCGTTGGTCGTCCCGGTGATGACCTTCTGGCCTATCACTTTGTCGACGGGCAGGCTTTCGCCGGTGACGAGGGATTCGTCAATGCTGGTTTCGCCGCTCACGATAACGCCGTCGCCGGGAACCCGCCCGCCAGGGCGGACAAGCACGGTATCGCCGCGTTTCAGATCCTCCACGGCGACCGTTTCTGGCCCGCTTTCGCTTATGCGTTCAGCTGTCCTGGGCTGAAGACGGCCGAGCGCAGCGAGCGCCGAGGACGCGCCGCGTTTGGCGCGAGCTTCCAGATACTTGCCGAGCATCACCAACGTCAGCACAACGGCGGCTGCTTCGAAATAGAGATGGCCGTGACCGTTGCCCATCGCCACCAGCGCAAGCGAGTAGACAAAGGCGACTGTCGTGCCAAGCGACACCAGAACGGCCATGTTGGCGCCACCGCCCCGCACGGCCGCAAAGGCTTCACGGTAGAAGCGGCTGCCCGAAAGCACCATAACGCCGGCAGCCAGAGCCGCTTGTAGCCATGGATTGAGCCAAGCTCCCCCGGCGCCGATCATCATAGGCAGGGTTCCCACCACAAGGATCGTCGAAAGAACCGCCGAAGCGGCAAATCTCAGGAGCGTCTGACGCTCCTCGGCCCGCCGCGCCACCTCCCGGGCCTCGTCCGCCTTGTCCTGCCGTGCTCCGCCGGAAGCGCGCAGGGAGGCGCCGTAGCCCGCCCTCTCGACGGCATGGATGAGCGCTTCGGAGCCGCCTGTTCCGTCAAATTCCACGTTGGCGCGCTCAAGCGCCAGATTGACGTCCGCCTGGCTTACGCCATCCACACGCGAAAGGGCCTTTTCGACACTTGCAGCGCATGCCGCGCAGGTCATGCCGCTAATATCCAGCACCGTCATTATCATGCTATTCACCCGTCACACCGCGCGCCTGATAGCCGGCGTCTTCCACGGCCGCCCGCAATATTTCCAGCGCGACGGGACGATCGGATTGTATGTCCGCTTGCCCACGCTCCAGGTCGACGGACACGCTCGTCACGCCTTCCACCCTGCTGAGCACGTTGCGCACAGCCCGGGCGCAGCCGTCGCAATGCATGCCCTCGATTTTCAAATTCGTCTGCATATCCATTCTCCGCAATTTTCCGGCTGTCGCGGAGATAGGGCTTCCAGTCACTGGAAGGTCAAGGGGAAAGCCGACAAATTACGCTTCGGCCGGGTGTGTCTGCTCGTTGTTATCAAGCGTCGAAAGCAGCAGCCTGACATTTTCCGATTTGCAGGAATAGTAGATTGTCTGGCGTTCGCGTCTGGTCGCCACGAGATCGAGCCCGCGCAGCTTTGCTAGATGCTGCGAAAGCGCCGACTGGCTCAACTCGACTTTCTCGGCGATAGCGCCGACGGACAATTCGCCGTTGACGAGATGGCACATGATCAGAAACCGTTTCGTGTTTCCGAGTGCGCCAAGCAACCGTGCCATCTGGTCAGCTCTCGTCAAGAGCTCTTCGGAAATCATTAGAAGTTCCTAATATATTTTTATGCAGGCATAGTCAGTTGCTGAATTGTGGAAGAATTCCGCAAGCCCTCTATTCTGCTAAAACAGAATCACCTGCCTGATGATATTGTTGTGACACCCTCCATCGCAAGTTGAAATGTCGTATAGCGAACCTTATCACGCTGGATTTGATTTCGGTCAGTTTTCCAGCGAGTTGGTCGCCAATTTCACCAGGATCGCGCGCATCTGCTTTATGTCCTGCACAGGCTGAGGGAAGAAAATCCGCCGCACCTTGTCTCCGCAAGCGATGTCGAAACCTTCCGGGTCGATGCCCGTCATTAGCCATCGCCCTTTTTCGGTGCGGGCTAGGTCCACCGCATAGCGCTCGATGGCATCGGCGTGATCTTCATTCATATGTGAAATAGCCGATTGCTCGCTTTCGACAAGTTCCGCCGTGGCCTTCTCGGGGATGACAATTTCCGCACGAGCGAGAAGATAGGCCTTGGCAAACCCGCCGTTCAGACTGGCATGCTCGATTTCCAGGCGGAAGAACGAGAAATCGGCAAAGCCGGAATAGAGCTTCGCTTTCGGGTGGCGATTGAGATAGCGCCGCTCCGCGCGGCCGTGTTCGGACGATCCCCGCTCCAGTTTCCTTGCCGTGCAAAAGAGGGAGATGCGCGGATAGGCGAGCGGATCGCCCTTGCCCGGTTCGCCCAACAGCAGTGAGCAGCGGCCATCGGCGAGAATAGCGCCGGTATGGGCTGAAAGCCCCGACACGAGCGTCAGCGGCGTTCCATCCATGTCCGTGGCGACCGCGACCCGGCTTGCCATAGGCGCGCCGCTTCCCGGATCGAGCGCGGCGAGCGCTCCGTATCGCGCCGTGCGTATCAGGGTTTTGGCCAGCCGGATGGCCTCGGCATCGGTTTCCTGGAGGACGCTCTTCTTCTCTGCTGCCGTCATGAATGCGGCCGCTCTAGCGCGGAGCCATGCGGATGGCGCCGTCCAGCCTTATCGTTTCGCCGTTCAGCATCTGGTTCTCGATGATGTGAAGCGCCAGCGCGGCATATTCGGCCGGCTCGCCGAGGCGGGGAGGGAAAGGCACCTGCTGGCCAAGCGAAGCCTGCGCCTCCTCTGGCAGCGACGCCATCATGGGCGTCTTGAATATGCCCGGCGCGATCGTGCAGACGCGGATGCCGGAGCGGGAAAGGTCGCGCGCGATGGGCAAGGTCATGCCGACAATGCCGCCCTTGGACGACGAATAGGCGGCCTGGCCGATCTGCCCATCGAAGGCGGCGACGCTCGCCGTATTGACGATAATCCCGCGCTCGCCACCTTCCAACGGATCGAGGCCCTGCGTCAGGTTGGCCGCAAGCCGGATCATATTGAAGGTGCCGATGAGGTTCACCTCGATGACCTTACGGTAGAGATCGAGCGGGTGTGGCCCATTCTTGCCAAGCGTCTTCGCCGCTGCGACGATGCCGGCGCAGTTGACCAATATGCGAGGCGCCTCCAATCTTTCGGCGGCTTCCGAAACGGCACGCTCGCCGTCTTCGGCGCTCGAGACATCGCACCGGACGGCGATCCCGCCAATTTCGGCGGCGATCTTTTCGGCACGCTGCAGGTCGACATCGAAGATCGCCACCCTTGCTCCTCTTGCCGCAAGGGCGCGCGCGGTCGCTTCCCCGAGGCCGGAGCCGCCTCCCGTAACGATTGCAACCTGTCCGGACGGGTTCATCCTGCTTCCTTGTTCAATGTTCTGGCAAACGCAATCGTACCGGCAGGAGCAGGACTTTCAAGACGCCTTTCCACAAGGAGCCTTGTTCCACGCGCAAGGCAGCCCTGCCGCAGGGATCCGCGGAAGCTCGACGATTGTCGAAATGATCCGCGGGACGTAAATCGCTAATGATGAGCGAGTCCCGCGACGCTTCGGATCAGGAAAGCCTTTTCGTCACGGAAAGGGATCCGAGGCTGCGCTTCATCATCCCGATGATCGTAGCCATAGCCTTCCTGATGGAGCAGCTGGATTCGACGATCATCACCACCGCCATTCCGGACATGGCGAAGAGTCTCGATACGACGGCGCTCAGGCTCAATCTCGCGGTGACGACCTACATATTGACGCTCGCCGTCTTCATCCCGGTGAGCGGCTGGTTCGCCGACCGCTTCGGGGCGCGGCGCATCTTCGCGCTTGCCCTTTTTGTCTTCACGCTTGGGTCGGTGCTGTGCGGGTTGGCCGACAATTTCCTCGTGCTGTTGGCGATGCGGGCCTTGCAAGGGCTGGGCGGCGCGATGATGACGCCGGTCGGGCGGCTGATCCTCCTCAGAAGCTTCCCGCGCAGCCAACTCGTCACCGCGATGACTTATATGACGGTACCGGCGATCATGGGGCCTGTCATAGGACCGCTCGTCGGCGGGGTGTTGACGACCTATGCCTCGTGGCGCTGGATTTTCTACGTCAATGTGCCCTTCGGGCTTTTCGGCATCCTGATGGCCTTGCGTTTCATTGAGGATATTGGAGGGGAAGCGACCGAAAAATTCGATTTCGGCGGTTTCCTCATGGTCGGGATCGGTGTCGCGCTGCTGCAATTCGGCCTCGAGAATATTGGCAGGCCGGTCGTCTCCCATTTGATCACCGCCCTCATTCTTCTCATCGCCGCCGGGCTGCTCGTCGCCTTCCACTTCTACGCCAAGAGGGCCAAGGCGCCTGCCGTCGACCTGACACTCTTCAGCTTCCGTTCGTTCCGCATCGGGACACTCGCCGGCGGCGTCGCGCGCGTCGGCGTCAACGGCGTGCCTTTTCTCCTGCCGTTGATGCTGCAAGTGGGATTCGGCGTCAGCCCCGTCACGTCCGGCTCGCTGACGTTCGTTTCGAGCCTCGGCGCTCTGATCGTCCGGCCTGTCATCTCGATGCTGCTGCGCACCTTCGGCTTCGGAGCGGTGCTGACCGGCAGCGCGGTGGCCGCGTCTGCCGTTATCGCCGGCTTTTCCCTCCTCGGCCCCGAGACGCCGCATTGGGCCATTGCAGCCTATACGTTTCTCTTCGGCCTGACGCGCTCGGTCCAGTTCATGACGTCCAACACGCTGTCCTATTCCGACCTGCCGGGCGACAGGCTAAGCCGCGCAACCAGCCTTGGCGGCGTTCTGCAACAGCTTTCCGTCAGTTTCGGCGTGTCGGTGGCGGCGATGCTGCTCGGTCTCGTTTCGATGGAAAGCCATACGCTGACGACGGCCCGTTTTCACGAGGTCTTCCTACTGACGGCGATCATTCCGCTTCTCGGCATTTTCGGATTCGTCCAACTACGCGCCGAAGACGGGGCGCAGGTGAGCGGCTATTATCGCGAGAAGAGCAGCGGATGATCCGCGAGGCGGTCACGCCTGGGAGAGCGGGAAGCGCATCTTCGCGGCCGTGCCTTTGGGCTGGCGACCGTAATCGATCGTGGCGTCAAGGCTCTTCGCCATGGCGCGGACGATCCTCGTTCCAAGCCCGGTACCCTTGACAGGTTCTTCTCCGCACCAGCCGACGCCATTATCCGATACGGTGAGCTCCAGCTGGCCGTCGAGGCGGGCCAGCCGCACCGTGACTTCCCCTTGAGGCTCTCCTGCCGGGAATGCATATTTGATCGCGTTGGTGACGAGTTCTGTCACAACGATGCCCAAGGCGATCGCTGTATCGGTCGGGATCTGCAAATGCTCGATTTCAGTGACGAGCCTCGCGCCATGCCCCTCTGCCGTCATCGAGGCGCGCAGATGCTCGATCAATCCCGCGAGATATTCGTCGATCTCGACGAAACGGACGTCGCCCGACGTATAGAGACGTTTATGGACCAATGAAATGGCGTAGATGCGCGCCTGCGTCTCGGAAAGCGCATCCTTCGCGACCTGATCCTCTACGGCGTTGGCCTGGAGGCCAACCAGGGAGGAAACAAGCGACAGGCTGTTCGCGACGCGGTGGTTGACCTCGTGCAGCAGCACCTCGGCCCGATCGCGCGCGGCCCTGACCTCGCGTTCCGCCGCCTCCTTTTGGGCGTGCAACCGGGTCTTTTCGACCGCCTGCTCAAGGGCGGATGTGAGGAGCGTGAAGAAGTCTTCGCCCACGGTTTTGGGAACGAAATCGGCGGCGCCGGCCTTCAAGGCTGCGACGGCGATATCCATTTCGGCGGAGCCGGTGACATAGACGACAGCCGGCGCCTGCGGGATCTCGCCGAGCCTGGCGAGGAGATCCAATCCGGTGCCGGTCGGCAGGTAATGGTCGAGAGCGATCACATCGATATCGCCCTCAGCGAGGCGGAGGAGAGCCCCGTCCCCATTCGGCGCATGAATGACTTCAAAGCCGCGGCGACGCAAAATGCGCTGGACGAGCCGCACAAGGGCTTCGTCGTCGTCGATATAAAGCAGCTTTATGTCCGCTTCGGCCATCAATCAGGCGGTCTCCGGAACCTGGATAACCGAAAAAAAGAGGCCAAGCTGTCTTATTGCGTTGGCAAAGCCTTCGTAATTCACCGGCTTGGTGATGTAGACGTTGGCGCCGAGATCATAGCAGCGCTGGATTTCGCGCGCATCATCGGTTGTCGTCAGGACTACCACCGGCGAACGCTTCAGGTGGACATTATTCTTGATCTTGGTCAAGATATCGACGCCCGTCATGTCCGGCAGATTCAAATCCAGCAGGATGAGCAACTGGCGCCCGGCGCTCTCGTTTCCGCTTCCGTCCCGACCGAAAAGAAAAGCAAGGGCGTCCGTGCCGTTGGTGAAGGGGATGATCTTGTTGTTGACGCCGGCGCGGCGGACATTCTTCTCGATCAGCCTCGCATGGCCTTCATCGTCCTCGATCATTATGATCGTAACGGGTTTGAATTCCTCACTCATGCGGCCATACTCCCAATGGTCCCCAGATAACGCGGGACTGTGATACGAAATGTCGTGCCCTCGTCGAGCGACGACGTCATCGCAATGTCGCCCCCGAGATTGCGCACCACGGCGCGTACATAGGCGAGACCGATCCCTTCCCCCGGTTGGTCCTGCGCTCCCGACCGCCGGAACAGTTCGAAGACCCGCTCCCCGTCCTGCTCCGCTATGCCGCGGCCATTGTCGGCGATCTCGATTGCTATCCTGCCGCCGCTTCCCTGCTTTGCATTCACGCGTATATGCAATGGCCGCTCCTTCGAGCGGTACTTCACCGCATTGTCAAGCAGATTGCCGAAAATCTGCTCGAGCGACAGCCGATCGGTCCACATGGACGGCACATTCACGTCAAGGTCGATGGCGCCTTCGGCATCGTTTACCTGATGCTGGACGGCGGCGACGGCGATGCCGATGACCTCGGCGAGATCGACCCGTTCGGGCCTCAGAACGCGCCTGCCTTCGCGTGAAAGCTTGAGGATCGCGTTGATGAGGCCGTCCATCTTGTGCGTGGAGGCGCGAATGAACCCAATCGCCTCCGGCAAATCTTCCATGGCGGCCAGCTTGGCTTCCTCCAATACCGGATCGCCGCTGTCGGTTGATTTCTCGATCAGCGCCTGAATGCTGCCGACGCTGGCTTCCAGTTCACTGGTGAAACCCATGATGTTGACCAGAGGGGCGCGGAGATCGTGGGTGACGATATAGGCGAAACGCTGAATTTCGTCGTTTGCTCGCGCGAGATCGGCAGTCCTTTCCGCCACCCGCTTCTCCAGGTCCTGGTTGAGCCCGTTCACTTCACCCTGCGCCTTTGCAAGTTCCCGCGTGTAACGGAGCACCGTCAGGATCGAGCCTCCCACTACGAGAACGATGACCAGGGCGGCTATGATCGAGACGGAGCGAAGCCATCCGGCGCTGCGCTGCTGGTCGGCCACGGAGGCGGCCATGCGATCATTGGCGATGCCGATAACGGCCGTGAAGAAGCGTTGCGCTTCCTCCATCAGAGCCTTTCCCTGGTCGCTGTTGACCAGGGCAAAGGCGTCGATATCTCTTCCGGATTTTTTCAATGCGATCGTCTGGTCCATTTCCGACAGTTTCTGATCGATCGCCATTTTCAGCCGCGCCAATTCCTGGTTCGCTTGGGGATAGGTCGACAGCAGTTTCGCAGCCGATTCATATTGGGCAGGGATCAGGTCATGCGCGGGACCGTAATCCTTGAGATAGCGCTCGTTGCCCGTCAGCAGGTAGCCGCGCTGGCTGCTTTCGGCGAGTTCAAGCGACTGGCGCAGCGCCACCGCCGCGGTGCGCGCGTCGCGAGCGGCGATGACATCGTCGAAGTAAGTCTGACTACGAACGCCGAGCCAAAAAGCGGCGACAACAATGACGACAAGCGCGGCGAGACCTGTCATGAGCAGTGCGGCTGTCGAACGGACAAGCGATTGACTTGTAATCGGCATGTGTGAGGAAATGCCCGAAAACCCGAGGGCGCGCTATAATATTTTACAACCTCAATTTCTTTTCGCATTGAAAAATCTCCCGCATATCGGCCGCGCGCCGCTCATCGTCGTCTCATTGCTTGCAGGCCGGGAGCAATTGCCGCATCCGGTCTAAACGCGTTACTCGACGTCGCTCTCATGTTAATCAGTCGCGAAAAGAGGGACGGAATGCCGGATATCGGAAACAGGACTTTGCGCTGGACGGCCGCACTCGTGGTGGCCTGCGCTCTTGTCCTGCAATCCCTCACCATCGCCTTCGCGTTTTCCGACGGCGCCGGCGAGGTTCGGCTCGACCAGTTCGGCAACCCGATCTGCAACACCATCCTCAACCAGAGGGATAATGGGTCCGGAGGCTCTCCGCATGGCAAGCTTCCGTCCTGCTGTACCTTCGGCTGCTGCCTGTTCGCGCCCTTCGTTGCCGGCCCTTCCGCAGGCGTGGTCAACGAAAGGCGGTGGGAGAAGCCGAGTGAAATCCTCTTTCCCAGGCTGACGCAAATATATATTCGCGCGGCCGCTCACGATCCCGGGAACCCACGCGCGCCTCCTTTCATCTGATCGTTTGCCGGTGGTTGGCCGCGCACTCCTTCCGGCACTCGGCGAACGGCTCGACCGTCCTCGCCAGGCTGGGGCAGACATTGGACATCGGTCGGGCTTTTGCCGCGCGTCGCGGGCATTTCCGGCCATCAAATTGACTTTTTGACGAGGTGACAATATGCGCAATTTTCTTGCGGCTTTTGCAATTCCAGCACTGATTTTGGCCGCTCCCTTGCCCGCCTGGGCACATGCTCATCTGCAAACGGCTTCTCCTTCCGCAGACGGCAGAGTGAAGATATCGCCGTCCGAAATCACCCTCCATTTCAGCGAGGATGTCGAACCGCATTTCTCAAAAATCGCTCTTGCCACGGCAGACGGAAAGGCGCTGAAGCTGGAACGTCCCACCACCGCGCCCAACGATCACAAGACTTTGATTAGCAAAGTGCCGGAAAAACTTTCAGCGGGGACTTATCGCGTGACCTGGCACGCGGTTTCCGTCGACACGCATAAAACGCAGGGCAGTTTCACCTTCACGGTCGCTCCTTGAGAACAGGCCGGCCTGGCCCATGTTCCCGCCCAGCAGGAACCGGGCGGGCCGGCGCGCCTCCTACCGGCGGGGAATTGACGTGAATGAGGCCCTCATCCTATGCCGGCTGCTGCATTATGGCGCCGCCATCATGCTCTTCGGCATCGCCATGTTCGAATCGACGCTTGCGCCGAACGGCTTGAGAGCGGCGCTTGCATCAAGGCTGCGTCCTGTCTTCGCAGGCGCCTCCATGGTGGCGCTTTTCACGACGGCGGCGTGGCTGCTTCTCCTTTCCGGACAGATGGCCGGCGATTGGGCCGACGTCTGGACGCCGTCCACCTGGTATGCCGTCCTTGCGGATACGGAATTCGGCCAGGTATGGCGTTACCGGATTGCCATTGCGGTTCTGCTCTGCGGGCTTCTTTTCGTTCGCCGCCCCGTCTTCTGGCGAGGGGGGGCGGTGCTTTCCGCCCTTTTCCTGGCAAGCCTTGGCCTGATAGGCCATGCCGCGATGCTCGAAGGCGTGGAGGGATGGTTGAACCGCGCCAGCCAGATCGTCCACTTGCTCGCCGGCGGCTTCTGGCTGGGATCTCTGGCGCCGCTTCTCCTCTGTCTCGGCAGGCTTTCGGATGCGGCGCTGCGGGACGATGCAGGCGCCGCGCTCCGGCGCTTTTCAGGCTGCGGGCATTTTGCCGTGGCCATTGTCGTTGCCACCGGCATATTGAACACGCGCCTCGTTCTTGACCGCTGGCCGGTGCACTTCTCGTCCCCTTACCAGGCGCTCCTCGCCGCGAAAATTAGTTTGGTGGCGTGCATGATTTGCCTCGCTCTCACCAACCGCTACATACTCGTTCCACGGCTGAAAGCAGGGAATGGAGCATTGACGAGCCTTCGGTGGTCTACCGTTGCGGAGATCGTCCTTGGTATCGGTGTGATCGCGCTCGTCAGCGTCTTTGGAACGCTTCCGCCGCAATAGGCCGCTGGCGCGAAAGAACCGATTCACGTTCCGGCGCTATGTCGTTGTTCCGTCATGACGCTTATCGCCTGACGATTGCCCGCAACACGTCGCGGACGCCGATAGCGCCGAGGAAGCGCGACTGTTCATCGAAGAGCGCCACGGGCGCCGTCTGGCTCTCATGCATGGCGTGCATGACCGTCCTCAGCGGCGTTCCCGGCTGCGCCCAGAAGACCTGCGGCGCGTCCGACGGCAATTTCTCGATATCGTCGCAGGAGACCCAGACGGCCGGTTGCCCGTTGCGCTCTGCCGCGACGACGAGGTCGTTGCCGTCGAGCTTGAAGCGCGTCGTGTTGCGCCGGTCGAGCCAGATCCAGCCGTCCTCCGCGATGTCGAGGTCGCGCCGGTCGCGCATGACGTTCCAGGCTGTCAGCACGGAGAGGGGATTCACGTTGGAGATGAATTCGCGGACATAATCGTCGGCGGGTTTCAGTACGATATCTTCCGGCGCGCCGCTCTGGACGATACGGCCGCCCTCCATGATCGTGATCGTATTGCCGATCTTCAGCGCCTCCTCCAGATCGTGGCTGACGAAGAGGATGGTCTTGTGCAGGCTTTCCTGCAGCATAAGGAGCTCGTCCTGCAGCTTGGTGCGGATCAGCGGATCAAGCGCCGAGAAAGGCTCGTCCATCAAAAGGATCGGCGCTTCGGTGGCGAAGGCGCGGGCGAGGCCGACGCGTTGCTGCATGCCGCCCGACAGTTCGTGCGCATATTTTTTCGCCCATTGTTCGAGCCCGACGAGGGTGAGCTGGCGAGCGACCTTTTCCTTCCGCGCCGCTTCCTTCATGCCGGCAAGTTCGAGCCCGAAGCCGACATTCTCCTCCACGGTGCGCCAGGGCAGGAGCGCGAATTGCTGGAACACCATCGCGACGCTCTTCTGGCGGATATGGCGAAGGGTCTTCTGATCGCAATTGACGACATCGACCATGCGGTCGCCGTCGCGCACCATGACCTTGCCGCGCGCGGGCACGTTCAGCCGGTTGACGGCCCGAAGAAGCGTCGATTTGCCGGAGCCCGAAAGCCCCATCAGAACCGAAATCTGACCAGTCTCCACCGTCATGTTGCAGCCGGCGCAGCCGAGAACGGTTCCGGTTTTTTCGAGGATGTCGCCGCGCGAGGCCCCCTCGTCGATGAGGGCAAGGGCCTCCCGCCGGTTATCGCCGAAAATGATGTCGACGTCCTTGAATTCGACGGCGGTCGTCATTTCAAGCCTGCCGTGCCGATGCGGCAGATACGGTCGAGCATGATGGCCAGCACGACGATCGCAAGGCCGGCCTCGATACCGAGCGGAATATTGATGGAGTTCAGCGCCCTGACCACCGGCGTGCCGAGGCCGTTGGCGCCGATCAGCGCCGCGATGACGACCATCGACAGCGACAGCATGATACATTGGGTCAGCCCAGCCATAATGGTCGGAAGCGCCGCCGGCAATTCGACTTTCCACAGCAACTGGCGCTTGGTGGCCCCGAAGGCCTCACCCGCCTCAAGCATCGGCTTCGGCACGGAGGTGATGCCGAGATAGGTGAGGCGGATAGGGGAGGGCATGGCGAAGATGACGGTGACGATAAGACCGGGGGCAACGCCGAGGCCGAAAAGGATAAGAACCGGAATCAGATAGACGAAAGTCGGCATGGTCTGCATGAGGTCGAGCAGGGGATGGAGAACACGATAGACGCCCTCATTGTGCGCCGCCCAGATGCCGATCGGGACGCCGATCGCCATAGAGACTGCTGTTGCCGCTACGACCAGCACGAGCGTTTCCACCGTAGGCTGCCACATGCCCTGATTGATAATGAAGATAAGGCCGATCGCGACCACGAGGGCGAGTTTCCAGGAGCGTTGCAGCCACCAGGCAAGCGCCGCGATCGCAATCACCACAAGGATCGGCGGCACCCACTGGATCAGCGCGATCAGCCCCTCGAGGAAGCTCTGCAATCCGTCGGAGACGCGGTCAAAAAACCAGGCGAAATTGGTGGTGAGGAAATTGAAGAATTCCTTACCCCATTCACCGATGGGAATTTTCCAGTCGGCTATGCGTTGTGAAACCGGATCCATGACCCTCCTCCGGATGTTTCAGCCGCCGGCGCCAAATTCACCATGAAAAAGGCGGCCGTGTCGATAGCGGCCGCCCTTGCCCGATTCCGAAAAACTCACGCGCCGAGTTTGGCTTTCAGCGCCGCCTTGGCGTCCTTGCCGTCGAAGGTGGTCACGCCGTCAAGCCATTTGTCCGCCGCGTCGGGATGCGCCTTGAGCCAGTCGCTGGCGATTTTTTTTGCATCGCCTCCCTTCAGGATTCCGTCCATCATCTTGTTTTCCATGGAGAGATCGAATTTCAGCTGCTTGATGAACTTGCCGACATTCGGGCAGTCCTGGAGATAGCCGGCGCGGACATTGGTATGAACGGTAGCGGCGCCGAAACCGGAATCGCCCATGCCGTTCAGATAGGTGATCTTCATTTCGCCCATGACGGGATGGGGTGTCCAGCCAAGGAAGACGATCCATTTCTTGCCGCGCATCGCCTTTTCCGCCTGGCTCAGCATGCCGGCTTCCGAGGATTCCACGAGTTGCCAGCCGTCGAGGTGGTTCTTGGGGTCCTTGATCATGCCGAGGACTATGCGATTGCCGTCATTGCCCGGCTCGATGCCGTAGATCTTGGCGTCGAACTTGTCCTTGAACTTGGAAAGATCGGCCAGGCTCTTCACGCCGGCGTTGGCGACATAATCCGGCACGACGAGCCCGTAGCCGGCGCCCGACAGGTTCTCGGAGATCGATTCGACCGACTTATCCTTTAGATAAGGAGCGATGTTCGCCGTCATGGATGGCATCCAATTGCCGAGGAAGACGTCGAGGTTCTTGCTCTTCAGTGATTGATACGTGACAGGCACCGACAGGACCTTCACTTCCGGCTGGTAGCCGATCGCGTCGAGGATGACGGAAGCCGTGGCCGTCGTCGCCTGAATGTCTGTCCAGCCGACATCAGCCAGTCGTACCTTCTGGCAAGAGGCCGAATCCCCCGCAAAAGCCCCGGTCGAAAGCCCGGCCACCAACGCCAGGGAAAGGAGGATCGATTTCATAGGCTGCATGACTGTCTCCCATTATGGTCTTTGCATTCTGCTCTTTCCGACCGAAACACCATTTGTGTGCGGTTTCAAGTTGCAAGATGTGCCCTGAGCGTCGCGCGGTTGCCCGTTAGCGACGGGCAAAGATCGGCCGTTGCGCATCTCCGGGCCTTCTCAGCGTCTGGAAGCGTCTGCCGCTGGCCGGTTGTTGTGACGGCGGAAACCGCATATCTGAGGGGCCGCGAGCCGGGCATGTCCGTATCGGCTGCCGATGAGGAGGCTTGTTTTTGGTCAATCGGATCGTTGGATTCTTTGCCGGGCTTGCCGGAGCCGTTCTCTGGATCGCGCGCCGCCTCTTTGCCGCTGTTGCATGGCCTTTTCGCCGTTGGGGCGGCGCGAAAACAAAGCGCGGCTGGGCAGTACGCGGCGGCGTACTGATTGCCGTCCTCCTTCTCATCGCGCTCTACGCCAATTTCTTCTGGCAGACCCAGACATGGACAAATTTCAACCCGGATTATGTCGCCGCCTACAAATTGCATGACAGGCAGGTGACGGCCGGCGAGGCTGAGAACGCAAACCAGAGCGCCGTTCCGGCGCAAGCGCCTGCTGGCCAAGCCGGCGCCGCGATCCAGGGATCGCCGGCAAGCCAGAAAAGCTGCGCGCCTTCGGCGATCGCGACCGTGACGGCCGACCTGATCGACTTTAATGTCAATCAGAACCAGTGGATCTCCTCGATGATCCTCTACAAGCTCGGCTTTTTCGGACTGGACTGGGACAGCACGCCTTTCTTCGACAACAAGGCTTCGTTTCAGCGCGGCATCAACCAGGCCGTGCGCCGCACGACGGTCGAACTGGTGGATACGCTGGGCCGCGTGCGCGGCACCTCGCAGGTCGATTCCGATCTCCAGTCTGCGCGCGGCAACATGCAGTTCGACGAATATACATGGTATCTCGGCTGGAATCCGCCGGGGCCGAAGACGCCGACGCCGACCTATTACCGCTCGGCCATCAAGAGCCTGCGCGCCTTCAACAAGCGGCTTGCCGCGTGCCAGGTGACGTTCGACGCGCGCGCCGACAATCTCATCCAGTTCATCGACCGCATCGCCAACGATATTGGCTCGACCTCGGCCATCCTGAAGGACCGCGCCGAGAATCACCACAATGGCTGGTTCGACTTCCGCGCCGATGACCGGTTCTGGTTCGCCTATGGCCAGCTCTATGGCTATTACGGCCTGCTCGCGGCGGCGCAGGCGGATTTCGACGATGTTCTCAAGGAAAAGAAGCTGACGCCCTTGTGGGACAATATGCTGGCGCAGTTTCGCTCGGCGCTCCGGATCCAGCCCTTTATCGTCGCCAATGGGCGCGAGGATGGCTGGATCGTTCCCTCGCATCTGACAACGATGGGGTTCTATGTGCTGCGGGTTCGCTCGAACCTGGTGGATATCATGTCGGTGTTGCGGCAATAATGGCAATCGGCAGATCGGCAATCGGCAGTAGGGAATTGCCTGAACGTAAGCGGTAGCCCCTTCGCATCCGACTGCCGACTGCCGACTGCCTATTGCCGTTCCTCCCTGTCGCAATCCATGCATTGGGCGGCTGTTTTGGAACGGCGGCGTTTGCCGCTATAAGGCTTCTATGCGCGACCGAACGGGGCGTAGCGAAGGCGGCGTCCTGCCGTCTGATCCAAATCGAGGGAACCGTCATGGCTGAAGTGAAATCGGACATCGAAATCGCGCGCGCGGCGAAAAAGAAGCCGATCATGGAGATCGGCGCGAAGCTCGGCATTCCCGCCGAGCATCTCCTGCCCTACGGCCATGACAAGGCAAAAGTATCCGCCGAGTTCATCAAATCAGTCCAAGGCAACAAGAACGGAAAGCTGATCCTCGTCACCGCGATCAACCCGACGCCGGCGGGCGAGGGCAAGACGACCACGACGGTCGGCCTTGGCGACGGGCTGAACCGTATCGGCAAGAAGGCGGTGATCTGTATCCGCGAGGCTTCGCTCGGGCCGAATTTCGGCATGAAGGGCGGCGCCGCTGGCGGCGGCTATGCGCAGATCGTGCCGATGGAGGACATGAACCTCCATTTCACCGGCGATTTCCACGCCATCACCACGGCGCACAATCTCCTTTCCGCAATGATCGACAACCATATCTATTGGGGCAACGAACTCGGTATCGATACCCGCCGGGTGACGTGGCGGCGCGTCATGGACATGAACGACCGGGCGCTGCGCCAGATCGTCTGCTCCCTCGGCGGCGTCGCCAACGGCTACCCGCGCGAGGCCGGTTTCGACATTACGGTGGCTTCGGAGGTGATGGCGATCCTCTGCCTGTCAAAGGACCTCAAGGACCTGCAGAAGCGGTTGGGAGACATCATCGTCGCCTATCGCCGGGACAAGAGCCCGGTCTATTGCCGCGACCTCAAGGCGGACGGCGCCATGGCTGTCCTGCTCAAGGACGCGATGCAGCCGAACCTGGTGCAGACGCTGGAAAACAACCCCGCCTTCGTCCATGGCGGTCCCTTCGCCAATATCGCCCATGGCTGTAA
>Ga0187809_10000250_pt1 | contig 32498 bp, 25 predicted proteins | sample NC_wetland_sal_i_8_FD_132415 | JGI IMG/M metagenome (GOLD analysis project Ga0187809, IMG submission 132415) | Wetland sediment microbial communities from Neuse River Estuary, North Carolina, USA - ASW_4 | ecosystem: Environmental > Aquatic > Freshwater > Wetlands > Sediment | place: USA: North... | reverse complement strand
CTCACAATTTGCCGAAGATGCGGTGGTGGCAACTGCCGGCGCTCTTCAGGCGGCCGGCATCCGGCCGTCGCCGCATCTGGCATGCGCGCCGCAACGTCGAAATGCTCGCGGGCGTTTTCTTTCGCGACGTCCTTCGCGCGCCGCTCCGGCTCGTCTTCACGTCGGCCGCGCAACGTCACCACAAGCCCTTCACCAAATGGCTTATCCGCCGCATGGATGGCGTCATCGCGACCAGCGAGCGTTCGGCGCGCTATCTGGAGGTGCCGAACGCTGTCGTCATGCATGGCGTCGATCTGGAAGCCTTCCACCCGCCATGCGCTTCCGATGACTATTTTTCCGCTTCGGGACTTCCCGGTCGCTATGCTGTCGGCTGCTGTGGCCGCATCCGGCACCAGAAAGGCACGGATCTCTTCGTCGAGGCGATGATCGCGCTCCTGCCGCGATTTCCCGATTGGACGGCCATCATCACCGGGCGCGTGACGGCGGAACATCAGGCATTCGGTGAAAAATTGAAGAGGCACGTGGCCGAAGCCGGATTGTCCGATCGCATATTCTTTCTGGGCGAGGTGCCGGACATCAAGATTTGGTATCGCCGGCTGTCGCTCTATGTCGCGCCATCCCGCAACGAGGGTTTCGGCCTGACGCCGCTCGAAGCCATGGCGTCCGCCACGGCCGTCGTCGCCAGCGACGCAGGCGCCTATGGCGAGATGGTCGTCGAGGGCGAAACCGGAGCGGTCGTTCCGGCGGGCGACGGCAAGGGCCTCATGCAGGCGATCGGTCGCTATCTCGCCGATCCTTTGCTCGCCGCCGCTCATGGCGAGAACGGGCTTCAGGTGGTGCGTTCGAAATTCCCCCTGGAACGTGAGGCCGCGGGCATAGAACGCGTTTATGACGCGGCGTGGGCCAAGCCATGAAGGCGGCGGAAGCGTTCGTCATCCATCTCCGGCGCGCGAGGCAGCGCCGGCCGCAGGTCGAGAAACTGCTGACGGAGCTTCATCTGCCCGCCGGCATAATCGATGCGGTTGACGGCAATGCGCTGTCGCGCGAGGAGATCGCTGCCGTCTATCGGCGAAATCTCCACCGGCCGCGCTATCCGTTCGAGCTGCGAGCGACCGAAATCGGCTGTTTCCTCTCGCATCGGAAGGCGTGGCAGGCCATTCTCGACCGCAAACTCGAAGCCGGGCTGATCGTCGAAGATGACGTGACCGTGGACGGGAGCCTTTATCCGCGCCTCCTTGCCTTCGCGCTTGCCAATCTGGGCAGGAATGACGTCATTCGCTTCCCCTATCGTGACTACACGGACAAGGGCCGGATGGTCGCGCGGGAAGGGGACATGACGTTGGCCGAACCCGCAATTGTCGGGCTTGGCATGCAGATGCAGCTTGTCAGCGCCGGCGCCGCGGCCGCGCTTCTTGACGCGACGGAGACCTTCGACCGCCCCGTGGACACGACCATCCAGATGCCGGGCGTGAAACGCGTGCGTGTGCTTGTCGCCCGGCCGACAGCAATCCGGCAGATCGGTCATCTGCTCGGCGGCACTGTAGTCCAGAAGACGCGCAAATCGGCCGCGGAGATCGTTTCGCGGGAAATCCGCCGGGCGCTTTATAGGAGCGCGGTACGTCTCAACGCGCTCAAAAGGCGGTAGGCGTCGAGGATGCGCAGGGGGCATGCATGAAACGCATGGTGATCGTCGGCAACGGCCCCTTGTCGCGTGATCTCTCGGCGGAAGTGGATGCCGCCGATTTCGTCCTCCGTTTCAACGAGCCGAAGGAAGCGATCGGCATGAGCGGCGTCAGGACGGACCGGCTGATGATGGCCAATTCCGGTAAGCCCCAGCAGAGACGACTGGATGATCCTGCCTTCACGCAATCGCCGATCTTCCTCGCGGCGAAGGAACTGATGTTCACTTATCATCCGGAGATCATCGAGCGTTACTTCCGCAAGCCCAACCCCCTTTCCTGGTTAAAGGGAAGGCGTGCCGACTGGACGTGTGCCGGCATCCGAAAATTCGGCGGCGCAGGCAAGGAAATCCGCATCATGCCGCCGCAATTCTATCTGCGCGGCTGCAAGGAACTTGGCGTTCCCGCGGACAAGATGCACGAGGTCTTCCCGAGCACCGGCTATTTCGGCATCTGGCACGCGCTCGAGACCATGGCGGCGGAGGAATGGCGGATCGAGATTTGCGGCTTCACCTGGGCGGGCTGGCGCCGGCATGCCTGGGCGGATGAAAGGACATGGGTGGAGAGGCGCGTCGCTGATGAGCGCGTTTTCCTGTTGGACCAGATAGAAAGGTGAGTGTTTGGCGTGCCCGGCCGAACGGCTGTGGCGATTTGCGGTTGGGAGAGGATTTCCGATAATAGGAAAGAATCTCTTTCACCATGGAACCGCCAAAATGGCGGGATTGTTGCGATCTTATTGGAAGCAGAGAGGGTATGATGGCGCAACCGCTCAGGATTTTCATCGGCTGGGATTCGCGTGAGCCGATCGCATATGAGGTCGCGAAGGCGACCGCGCTGAAACATGCGTCCATTCCGCTCGATATCAGGCCGATCAGGCTCAACGCCCTGGTAAAGGAGAGGGTCTACACGCGCGAGGTCGATCCGCTGGCATCGACCGAGTTCACCTATTCGCGCTTCTTCACGCCCTATCTCGCGGGCTTCAAGGGCTGGGCGCTCTTCTGCGACTGCGATTTCCTGTTCTTCGGCGACCTGGCTGGGCTGGAGCAATATCAGGACGCGTCGAAGGCGGTCATGTGCGTGCAGCACGACTACACGCCGAAGGAAGGCGTCAAGATGGATGGCAAGGTGCAGACCGCCTATCCGCGCAAGAACTGGTCGTCCTTCATGTTCTTCAACTGCGGGCATCCCTCGACGCGGAAACTGACGCCCGACCTCATCAATCGCGAAAGTGGTGCTTACCTCCACCGCATGCAATGGGCCGCCGACGAAGAGATCGGCTCCGTTCCGGTCGAATGGAACTGGCTGGAGGGTTGGAACGAGAAGCCGGCCGCCGGCCTTCCCAAGGCGGTGCACTACACGAGCGGCGGTCCGTGGTTCAAGAACTGGCAAGATGTCGCCTACGCCGATCTCTGGAAGAAGGAGGCTCTGGCGATCGATCCGGACTTCAAGCCGATCTGATTCTTACCCGCTTTCGGCTGCTCAAAATGAGTAGCCGAAGCGCTCTATGTCGCGCTTCCAAAGCCCCTCGACCAGCGCACGCTCGGTATCGGTGTAGTAACTGCGATAATCCGCATGGCTGCTGGCGTTCTTGCGGGCCAGCGGCGGCGCGTCTTTCAGATCGAGCCGCTGAACGATGTCGTTATAGGCCTCTTCCATCTCCTCAAAGCGGTAGACCTTGTCGACCAGAAGCGCGCCTTCCGCGTCGCAGAGCATGGCGCTCTGGTCCTTTTGGCTCCAGCGGGAACGGCGCTTCTGGGCGAGCAGGAAGTCCTCGAAACTCTGCTTTTGCGCATCTTCGTGACGATGGTGGCCAGTGTGCGAGCGCACGAAGAAATAGCGTGAAACGGCAAGATCATAGGGATTGCGGACAAGGCCGAACTTGAAGGCGTGGTCGAAGAAATCGCGCGGCAATTTCCGCTTCGCCCAGCGCGCCGACGTATGCGGGCCAAGCTGCGCGTCGAGCGCTTCCCGCACCGGCAGGTGCGACAACAGCCGCCGCCACTGCCCGCCGGCCTTCTGGATGGCGTAGGGGCGCAACACGTTCTTCATCGCTTGCCCGCCTGTCTTGGCGACATGGACGAAAATGAAATTCTTCTCGACCGAAATCATCATTGCGGGAAGCATCTCCGCCGACTTTTTGGAGCTTCCGCTTTCTACCGCGTCGCAACGGAGAAACAAGCCGCGCCTATTTCGCCTCGTCCACCGGCGCGAGTCCTTCATCCTTCACCTGGCGGATCGTCAGCGCGGTGCGCACCGTGTCGACATTGGGCGCCGATGTCAGTTCCTCGATGACGAAGCTCTGGAATCCCCCGAGATCGCGGGCGACGCAATGCAACAGGAAATCCGATTCCCCCGAGACCATCCACGCCTCACGCACCATCGGCCACTGGCGGGCACGTTCGGCGAAGGCCTTGATTTCGGAATCGGACTGATGCTTGAGGCCGACAAGGCAGAAAGCGACAACGTGGAAGCCGAGAGCCGGGCCGTTGAGCAGCGCGCGGTAACGGCGGATGACCCCCGTCTCCTCGAGCCGCTTCATGCGCCTCAGGCAGGGCGGAGCGGAGATGCCGACACGCTTGGCCAGTTCGACATTCGTCATCCTGCCGTCGTCCTGGAGTTCTCGAAGGATTTTCCAGTCGATAGCGTCGAGATCGGCTTTAAGCGGCATCGGCAATCCTGGGGATGGGAAACAAATTTTTTCAAGACCGCGAAAATCAATAGGAATGCGCTCTTAGACCATCCCGATTCCGCCGACAACCGGCCGGATGGCCCCTTGTGCGGCAGCTTTCGGGGGACGGATGATCCCCGGTCTTGCACGCCGGCAGGGCGAACACCTAAATTGTAGCGGTCCGGAAAGGGTTTCCGGCGCGGCCGAATCTGCCGTTTTCACGGGGAAAGAGCATCATCCATGTCCGTCAAGCACGCTCCCGTCCTGATCATCGGTTCCGGTCCGGCGGGCTATACCGCGGCGATCTACGCGGCGCGCGCCATGCTGAAGCCGGTTCTCGTCGCGGGGCTGCAGCAAGGCGGTCAGCTGATGATCACGACCGATGTGGAGAACTATCCCGGCTTCGCCGACCCTATCCAGGGGCCGTGGCTCATGGGCGAGATGCTGCGCCAGGCGGAGCATGTCGGCACAGAGATCGTCAATGATTTGATCGTTGAAGCGGATATCGCGCGGCGGCCTTTCCGGCTGAAGGGCGATTCCGGTCAGGAATACACGGCCGACGCGCTGATCATCGCCACCGGCGCGCAGGCGAAATGGCTCGGCATTCCGAGCGAACAGACCTTCATGGGCTTCGGCGTTTCCGCCTGCGCGACCTGCGACGGTTTCTTTTATCGCGGCAAGGATGTCGTAGTGGTCGGCGGCGGCAACACGGCGGTGGAAGAGGCGCTTTACCTCGCCAACATCGCGCGCCATGTCACGGTCGTCCATCGCCGCGGTGAGTTCAGGGCCGAGCGCATATTGCGGGAACGTCTTTTGAAGAAGGACAACATCACGGTGCTATGGGACACCGTTGTCGACGAGATCACCGGCAATCCGGGAAAGCTTCCCCTGCCGCCCTCGGTCACGGGCCTCCGGCTGAAGAACACGAAGACCGGCATTGTCAGCCAGATGCCGATCGACGGCGTTTTCGTCGCTATCGGCCACGCGCCGGCGGTTGAACTTTTTGCAGGAAAGTTGAAACAGAAGCCGAATGGCTACATCTGGACGGAAGCCGATTCGACCAGGACCAGCGTTCCGGGCGTCTTCGCGGCGGGAGACGTGACCGACGATATCTACCGGCAGGCGGTGACGGCGGCCGGAATGGGCTGCATGGCGGCACTCGAGGCGGAGCGTTATCTCGCCGAGACCGAATTGCACGAGGAGACGGCGGCGGCGGAATAGCCGCGCCAGCCTGGAAAGAGGGGAAAGATGTCACTCGATTGGGACAAGCTGCGTGTGTTTCACGCCGCGGCGGAGGCAGGGTCGTTCACCCATGCCGCCGAGACGCTGAAGCTGTCGCAATCGGCCATCTCGCGACAAGTAAGCGCGCTCGAGCACGATGTCGGCGTGCCGCTCTTCCACCGCCATGCGCGCGGTCTCGTCCTGACGGAACAGGGCGAGCTGCTTTATCGCACGGCGCATGACGTACTGATGCGGCTGGAAAACGTCCGCACGCGCCTGACCGAGGCGAAGGACCGGCCTTCCGGCATCCTGCGCGTCACCACGACAGTGGGACTGGGCGCCGGTTGGCTGACGGAACGCGTCCAGGAATTCCTCGACCTCTATCCCGACATCCAGTTGCAACTGATCCTTACCAACGAAGAACTCGACCTGATGATGCGGCAGGCGGATTGCGCCATCCGCTTGAGGGCTCCGCAGCAATCGGACCTCATCCAGCGGCGGCTTTTCACCGTGCACATGCACCTTTACGCCTCGCAATCCTACATTGCCAAGCACGGCAAGCTGACATCCATCTCGGAACTCGACAACCACCGTATCGTCACTTTTGGCGAGCCGATCCCTACGGCGATCGCCGACGTCAACTGGCTGGACACGGCGGGCCGGCCCGACAATTCGCGACGCATGGCGAATCTACAGATCAACGACCTCCTCGCCATCAAGCGGGCCGTCCAGCGCGGCGCGGGCATCGCGGCGCTGCCCGACTATATGGTCGAGAAGGATTCCGGCCTTGTCCAGCTTCTGCCGGAAAGCCACGTGCCGTCCTTCGACACCTATTTCTGCTATACGGATGCGATGAAGAGCCAGGTGAAGCTGCATGTCTTCCGGGACTTCCTCATCGCCAAGTCGCGCAGCTGGTCGTTCTGAAGAATCGCTTCGCCTTCGATCCGCCGACCCCTGCGAATCATACATCACGGCGCGAGAATCATGTTTCGGAAGCAAGAAAAAGGGCGGCAGCACAAGCTTTGCGCAATTCCTGCCTCCTTTATTTACATAGAGTATTTTTTCTAACGGGCTGATTTTGAAACGGAGTTTTAAGTCATGCAAAATGGCATGGGTGCGTTGCAAAAGAATGCTTGTTAAACGGGCAGGGGCGGCCCATATAGCAATCATCTCACGGACGCGTTCCTCCTCCCATTAGCGGCCGTGAGTGTTCCCCTCTGGAGGTTCAGCCGGAAACGGCACTTCCATTTCAACTTAGCCGGATCTTTCGATCCGGCTTTTTTGTTGGCTTTTTCTGCTTCGTGGCAGCCTCTGCTACTTCTGCCTCCTCACGCCGCCTTGCCTGCGGCGTTCAGGACATCGTCAGCGAGCCGCCCGGTCAACTCGGCCATATGGTCAAAGCGCGCCTCAAAGCTCGCGACGCCGGCGGTGGCCGAACGGAGCTCGACGATGAGACTGCCGATCTCGGCCTGCGGCATCATCGCCTCGATCAGGTCCCATCCCTCCCATCCGGCGCGCGCGTCGTAACCCAATATTTGGCCCCGCCGCTGCGGAATGAGGCCGGTGATCCTGGCGGTCGCCTCGGAGGGCGTGGCGATCTCGACCTTCATGACCGGCTCGAGCAGGACGGGCGAGCAGGCCGCCATGCCTTCTTTCATTGCCAGTCTGGCCGCCATCTGGAAGGCCATGTCGGAAGAGTCGACGGAGTGATAGGAGCCGTCGGCGAGGTTGACGGCTATGTCGACCACCGGGAATCCCAGCGGCCCCGATTTCAGGAAATCCTTCACGCCGATTTCGACCGAGGGGATGTATTGCTTCGGAACCACGCCGCCGGTGATGGTGTCGGTGAACTCGAAGCCGGCGCCGCGGGGCAGGGGCTTGATGTCGAGGACGACGTCGCCGAACTGGCCATGACCGCCGGATTGCTTCTTGTGCCGCCCGCGCTGCGTCGCCGATTTCCGGATCGTCTCGCGATAGGGGACTGCCGGCGGATGGAACTGAATGGGGATCTGGTATTTGCCTTCAAGCCGCTCGACAGCCACACGCAAATGCATCTCGCCATGGCCGGAAAGAACGGTTTCGCTCGAATCCTGATGATGGCTGAGAGCCAGAGAAGGATCCTCCTCCTCGGCTTTTTGTAGCGCGGCGGAGAGTTTGACCTCGTCCTTGCGTTCCTTTGGACTGAGGGCCAGCGAATAAACGGGCAGGGGCGTTTTCAGTTCGGACGCCGATGCGCCGCCCTTCTCAAGGCTAAGCGTGTCGCCCGTCTTGACGTGATCGAGCTTGCCGAGCGCGGCCGTTTCGCCTTCCTCCGCCGACGCGATCTTGGCCTGGTCCTTGCCGAGCAGGCGATAGAGACCGGAAACCTTCTCGGTTACGCCGGAGGGCGTCCACAGTTCCGCGCCGTCCGTGAGCGAGCCTCGGAGCAGTCGTGCGACGGACAGCTTGCCGCCATGGCTGGTATGAATTGTCTTCATCACGCGAATAGCGCTTTTGCCGGCGGCGATTCCCAGCCGTTCGCGCGTCGCGGCGGCATCGGGCGCATCGTGACGGATCGCCTTCAGGAGCCGCAAGACGCCATTGCCGCGTTCAGCCGAGCCGATCAGCACAGGCGTGACCGCGCCCGAGCGCAAATCCGCTGTGAGGTCGTCGAACACCGCGTCGCGCGCCGGCTCGATTTCCTCCAGCAGTTGTTCCATCAGTTGGTCGTCATGATCGGCGAGCGCTTCCAGCATGGAGAAACGGGCTTCGATCTCGCGCGCCTTTTCATCATCGGGGATGGGAGCGATTTCGCTCTCGGCATGCTCCCGATAAATGTAGGCGCGCTCGAGCGCCAGATCGATCGAGCCGACGACGATGCCGTCCTTTCGCAGCGGAATTTGCCTGAGGAGAAGAGGCGTCCTGCTCACCGGTTGCAAGAGTTTCAGCGTTTCGCGTACGCCGATTTCGGATTTGTCGAGCTTGTTGAGGAAGAGCATGCGCGGAATGCCCATTTCATCGAGCTGCCGCATGACGAGCTGAAGGGCCGGGATTTTCTTTTCGTCCGCTTCCGCCACCACCACGGCGAGATCGCAAGCCGCGAGCACCGGCAGCGCCTCGAACGGGAATTCCACCGAACCTGGACAATCGGCGAAGGTGACGCTCTCACCCATGAAACTGGTCGTGGCGAATGTCGCCTCGGTGCTCATCTCATGTGCGCGCGCTTCGGGCGAATGATCGCCGACCGTGTTTTTCGAGGCAATCGTGTTTTGTTTCGGAATGGCTCCCGTGCGGGCGAGAACCGCTTCGAGAAGTGTGGTCTTTCCGCTGGCAAATGGACCGACGATGGCGACGCATTTCGGTCCCCGGCATCTTTGGCCGGAGCGATTTCCCATGAGCAGCCTCCTCTCACGCGTTTCGTGTGAGCGGCGGCCGGCCTCGCGGCCGTCGCGCAGCGGGGCGCGCGGTTTTCGCCCCGTCGTCATTCCATCGTCACACGGGTTGCGGAGGAGGGCAAGGGGAAATGGGAGCGCTTCCGAGCCGGCTTCGCCACTTCCCGAACCGTATTCAATAGGTCAGTTCGATCCAGACCGTGTTGTGGTCGTTTGGCCAGGTTCTGGCGGCGATCGTCTCGCCGTCGAAGGAACCGACCACCGTATGTGGTTCGGTGTCGCCGAAGGTCTTGTAAACCTTCCAGATATGCGGCACCGCGCCCGGCGGAAGATCGGCCTTCTCACCGTTGAAGGTGACTGTGTCGCGCTCCGCGCCCATATAGCCGCGCGGCCGCATCATGCCGATACCCGAGGGGGCTTTGGCGTCCGGGCCCTCCTTTGGATAGAGGCGCAGATTGACGTATTTCGAGCCACGCGGAAAAGGCGAGCGGTAGATGTGCTGCACAGGATATCCCTTGGCGGTGATGACGAATTCATAGGTCTGCTTCGGATCGGCGGTAAATGGCCCCCACATGCCGTTGGCGCCGACTGTCTTGTCGTGGACCGCGGCGCCTTCGCGCTCTCCCGTCTTCGGATTTGTCTTGAAGATCTGCACCCGGGCGTCGGCCAGCGGGACGTTGGTGGGAGCGTCATTGTCCCACCCGCTGACCTTGCCGTCGAGCACGGGCGCCGTCTCCGGCGTAATCTCCATGGTCGCCGGGTCCTTGCCGGTTATCGCCTTGTAGATGACTTTGAAGGCTGCGGGCGAGTAGGCCGTGCCACGGTGATCGACAATGCCGGGCAACACGATATTCGTAGCGCCTTTCAATTCGGGCCCGAGATAGCTGCCGCCGATATCCTTGCCGGCCATGCCGATATAATCGCCCTTGGGCTGATTACAGAGATCGTATTTTCCGGAGCGGATGGTGAAGGTCTTCACCCCGTCCTCGACCTCCGAACCGGAATTGAGCTGAGTGAGAAAATGGCCCTTTCCGTTGTATTCGGACCCGAGCGCCGCATTCGCGAAGTTGAAGACGCCATGGTAGACACAGCCCGCCAGGACGGCCGTGTCGGCGACATATTTCCCGCCACCGTTCTTCAGATAGTTGCGGATGGTCGAGCAACCGCGTGAATTACCGACCAAATCCACCTTGGGCGCTTTCGTCGTTATCAACACACGCGCGACATCGCCGGCAAGCTCGCTCGCCACGTCGGTTGTGGAGGAGCGGTTCTCCTCAGGCGCGCCATCGTCCTTGCGCGCTTGCGGATGCTTGAGATCGACGGCGTCGAGCAGATCGCGCGGATAGCCGTTCGATTCAAAGCGCCATATCTGCACCATCCAAAGGGCGGCCGTATCGCTGTCGCCATGAACGAATACGATCGGCCGGTCCGCCGCCCACGCGGCTGTCGCCCCCAATATCGCCATGCCCACTGCCGCCGCGATGCTTTTCCAGAATCCCATGAATCCCCTCCTCCTAGCGTACGCGCCGCGTCTGGGCCAGGCACGCGCAATACTATTGCGCCCGTCCGAAGGATGAGCAAGCCGCACAGGGAGCCGATCGTAGGCAGGTGAGGCATGAGTCGAGGTCACGCCGGTATAGACCGGCCCCAAGCCGGGAGCACTGCTCAACTCCAGGCGAGTTCGTAGAGCGCAACGGGCTCGGGAAAGCCCTTTAGGGCGCTGCGGCCCAGCATTCTCACGTTTGTGTCGTTGGTCAGCGCGTTACGGACCTCTTCCGAGATGAGGATGGCGGATGGGGCAGCCTCCTTGCAAAGCCTTGCCGCCATTTGGACCGTCGAGCCGAACAAATCATTGCTGTCCTCTACCGGCTCGCCGGCGTGAATGCCGATCCTGACGCGCAGAGCCTCCGCGCTGTCCCGATTGAACGCCTCGATGGCGCGTTGAATGGTGCGGGCGCAATCCGCGGCGAGGGTCGCGTCGAGGAAAGAGGCCATCAGCCCGTCGCCTGTGTGCTTCACTTCGCGCCCGCCACTCTCGCGCAACGAGCGGCGGACGATCGAGTCGTGCACGCGCACCATTTCGACGGCGCGGGCGTCGCCCAGCCGCGCCGTCATGCCGGTGGAATCGACAATATCGGTGAACATGATCGTGCGGTGCGCCGCATCCACGGCCGGTCGGTCCCGGAGCCGCAGCCCCGAAGGGTCCGCTATGCGGCCGAGAAAAGCTTCGACCGCGGAAAGATCTACTTCTATGAACTCGCTCGCCACCTGGCCGTGAGCCATCTCATGGACCTTCTTGGCGGCTTCGATATTCGGCGCGTCGACCAGGCAAAAGGCCGACCCCCGTGGTTCGTCGAACCAATAGGTGAGATAGCGAACGCCATATTGATCCTGTATCTCCAGATCCTTCAGATGTGCGGCGGCGACGTCGGCCGCGGTCGATCCGTGCATATCATGGCGGTCGAGAAATATCGGCATGATTTCCTCATCTGAACTGCCCCCAGGGCCCGGTCATGCGAGGCAGCGGATGGCTCACTATGTCCTCCGCCATGTCCGCAAGCAGCCGCTCGAATTTTCCGGCCTTCTCGCGCCGATCGCATCAATGCGGTCGGATGCGAGCAGGCAACATGACTGCGCTGCCGCTCGCCTCCGCGCGGCGGACGGTTTCCACCCTAGGCCGGGCGCGAATTGCCGGCTAGTCCAGACTTTGTATCTGCGCCGGGCATGGGAAGCTGGATTCCTGGCCTCCCTCTCCGGGCGGAGCGCTATTCCAGGCTTCCGGTAAAGCGCTGGATACGGATGCACGCCTCTTCCAGCAACTCCTCGCTTGTCGCGTAGGAGATGCGGAAGTTCGGGCCGAGGCCGAACGCCGAGCCATGGACGACAGCGACGCCCTCCGCCTCCAGAAGTTCGGTGACGAAATCCTCGTCCGTCTCGATCTTTTTGCCTGATGGAGCCTTTTTGCCGATCAGCGCCGCGCAGGACGGATAGACATAGAATGCCCCTTCCGGCGTTGGGCAGGTGATGCCGCGCGCCTGGTTGAGCATCGAGACGACGAGATCCCGGCGGTTCTGGAAAACCGCCTTGTTCTTCGCGACGAAATCCTGCGGCCCGTTCAGGGCTTCGACCGAGGCCCATTGCGCGATGGTGCAGGCGCCGGAAGTCTGCTGGCCCTGGATCATGTCCATCGCCTTGATGAGCTGGACCGGCCCGGCGGCGTAACCGATACGCCAGCCGGTCATGGCGTAGGCCTTCGACACGCCGTTCATCGTCAGCGTCCGTTCATAAAGCTTCGGCTCGACCTCGGCGATCGTGCGGAAAACGAAATCGCCATAGGTCAGGTGCTCATACATGTCGTCAGTCAGCACCCAGACATGCGGATGCTTGAGGAGCACGTCGGCGATGGCGCGGAGCTCGGCTTCGGTATAGGCCGCGCCGGAAGGGTTCGATGGCGAGTTGAAGATCAGCCATTTGGTCTTCGGCGTGATCGCCTTGTCGAGCGCTTCCGGCTTCAGCTTGAAACCGTTGTCGATCGTTGTCTCCGCGAAGGTGGCGGAGCCGCCGCAAAGCGCCACCATTTCAGGATAGCTGACCCAATAGGGGCGGGGGATGACCACCTCGTCACCCGGGTTGAGCGTCGCCATCAGCGCGTTGAACAGGATCTGCTTGCCGCCGGTGCCGACGATGGTCTGCTCCGACCTGTAGTCGAGATTGTTCTCGCGCTTGAACTTCTTTGCGATCGCCTCGCGCAGCGGCGCGATACCCGAAACCGGCGGATATTTGGTTTCGCCGCGGCGGATTGCCTCGATGGCCGCATTCTTGATATTATCCGGCGTATCGAAATCCGGCTCACCGGCGCCGAGGCCGATCACGTCGCGGCCTTTCGCTTTCAGGTCGCGCGCTTTCTGGCTGACCGCTATGGTCGCGGACGGCTTGACGCGTGAAAGGGCATCGGCGAGGAAGGCCATGATTTCCAATCTCCTGAAGAGGTTCCCGGTATGGATGCAAACCGGCGATTTCTAATGTCCGATCAGGGCAGGAAGCGCAAGCCGCGTTGGCGTATCTTCCGCTTTAAAAGGCCCTGCCGGCGCTGGCCGAAGCATTAACCGCCGATAAAAGCTTTGATGTGATGTTCCGAAGCAGATCCAGACGGCTTGGCCGAAGGGCAACAGGGTAAGCTTCATGACGCATCCGCCGCGGGTCAGCGACTCGATCATCGTCGATGAAATCGGCATCGAGTTCGGCCGCTATCAGGATTTCATTCTCAAGACCGCCTACCAGCCGATTTTCAGGTCCGCTGGGGGATTCCTGCGTCCCTTCGCGGCCGAAGGTTTCGTCGTGCCGTTCCGTGAGGGCAAGCGCGTTCCTGTGGCGCAGCTTTTCCGGAACTGGCGTCCGGGCGACGAGGCTTTCATCGAACGGATGTGCCGCCTGCTTCACCTGCGCAATTTCCGCAATATCGGCGCCGAGGGTCTGAAACTCGTGTTCGGCTTCGATCCCAGGATCGACGGGACCTTCGATACGGTCGCCTGCGAAATAAAAGCTCTTATCGAAAGAGAAGACGACAGGAGCCTTGACTGGAGGGATCTGATCTGCCGGATCGCGGAAACGGGGGCCCAGGGCCAGGCGCTTCTCGTCGACATCGCAGCGGAAATCCACCGCTGCGGCATCGGGCTCGCAATCGACGATTTCGGCGCCCGCGATTCGGCGCCCGAACGGGTCGAGGCCCTGCGGCCCGACATCGTCAAGATCGATGGCGGGTGGTTCCGGCAGGTCACTGACAAGCCGGAGACGTCACGGCTTTTCGGCCCTCTCGTCGCAGGGCTGCAGGCGATGGGGGCGAAGGTGCTGGTGTCCGGGATCGAGATGCCGCGTCAGCTCGCCATATGCATGGATGCGGGGGTGGATTATCTTCAGGGCCATCTGTTCGGCGAACCCGAACTTGCCGGAACGATCATCGACGAGCGGCCGCGTTCCCCCAGCCGCTTTCTCAGTGACCACCAGCGTATCGAACCAGACGGTAAAGTAGTCCGGCTTTTCAAGCGGTGAGGGGCCTGTGCTTACGCTTTATGGAATGGCCGATAGCGGCAATTGCTACAAGCCGCGCCTCCTGCTTGCTCGATTGAACAGGCCCTTCCGCCATGTCGAGATCAATGCGCTCGACGGTTCCACCCGCCGGCCGGATTTCCTCGCCAAGAATCCCAGCGGACAAGTGCCGCTGCTCGAACTCGGCGACGGCAGGCTGCTGCGGGAATCCAATGCAATTCTGCTTTACCTAGCGGAAGGGACCCCATTCCTGCCGGAGGACGCCTATGGCCGAGCCCTCGTTTGCCAGTGGCTCTTTTTCGAGCAGTACAGCCATGAGCCCCATATCGCTGTCAGGCGGGCGCTGATCCGATATCCCGAACGCGCCGCGGAGGCGACACCGGAAAAACTCGCCGCGACGCTTCGCGGAGGACACAAGGCCTTGTCTGTCATGGAGGCGCAGCTCGCAGCCACGTCTTTCATTGCCGGTGAAAACTATACCGTCGCCGATATCGCTCTTTATGCCTACACGTCCGACGCGCTCCATGCGGGATTCGAGATGGACCGTTTTCCTGCGGTCTCGGCATGGCTTGGGCGTGTTGCATCCGAGCCCGGTCATGTTCCCATGACGTGGCTTCCCCGTTGACACGCTTCATCTTGTCATGTTAGCCGGCGAAAAATATTGCACAGCTGCGCATCAGTGGGGCTGGACATAAACCAAGGCTGATGCTGTCATCAGCCGGTAACAAAAAGCCAACAATAAGGTCCCGTCCAAAACGGCGACTTCCAAGGGAGAGACAAGATGAAAATTACGAAGCTTCTGGCGGCAGCAACGATCCTGGCCGCTGCCCTTCCGGCGTTTGGCGGGACGGCCGCGGCGAAGACCAAGATCACCTGGTGGCACGCCATGACCGGCGCCAATTCCGCCGTGGTGGACAAGCTGACCAAGGACTTCAACGCCAGCCAGAACGATTATGAAGTCGTTCCCGTCTTCAAGGGCACCTACAACGAAACCCTGAATGCGGGCATAGCGGCCTTCCGCGCCGGCCAGGCGCCGGACATCATCCAGGTCTTCGATGTCGGCACGGGCGTGATGATGAACGCCGAAGGCGCCGTTAAGCCGGTTGCGGACGTGCTGACCGAGGGCGGCTACAAATTCGACAAGAGCCAGTACATTCCGGGCATCGCGGCTTATTATTCCAAGCCGGACGGCACGATGCTGTCCTTCCCCTACAACTCCTCCTCGCCGATCCTCTATTACAACAAGGACATCTTCAAGAAGGCCGGGCTCGACGTGAACAATCCGCCGAAGACCTGGGATGAGGTCTGGGCCGACGCCAAGAAGATCAAGTCGAGCGGCGCCGCGCCCTGCGGCTTCACCTCGACCTGGCTGACCTGGATCCATCTCGAGAATTTCGCCGCCTGGAACGACGTGCCCTACGGCACGCACGAGAATGGCCTTGCCGGCAAGGACGTCAAGCTCGAGATCAACGCGCCGATCTATGTGAAGCACTTCCAGGCGATCGCCGATCTTGCCAAGGACGGCACGTTCAAATATGGCGGCCGCACCTCCGAGGCGAAGCAGATCTTCCTTGCGGGAACCTGCGGCATCATGACGGAATCGTCCGGTGGCATCGGCGATATCGTCAAGGCCAAGATGAATTTCGGCACCGGTCCGCTGCCCTATGTCGCCTCCGACAAGAACGCGCCGCAGAACACCATTCCAGGCGGCGCCAGCCTCTGGGTCTTCGCCGGCAAGTCTAAGGCGGAATACAAGGGCGTCGCGGAGTTCTTCCACTATCTGTCGCAGACGAAAGTGCAGGAGTATCTACACGAGGAGTCGGGCTATCTGCCGGTGACGATGGCGGCTTACGAGGCCACCAAGAAGTCCGGCTTCTACGAGAAGAACCCCGGCCGTGAGACCCCGATTCTTGAAATGATCGGCAAGGCTCCAACCGCGAATTCCAAGGGCGTCCGCCTGGTCAACTTGCCGCAAGTGCGCGACATCGAGAACGAAGAGTTCGAGAAGATGCTGGCCGGCAAGGAAACCGCCAAGCAGGCGCTCGACAATGCCGTCAAGCGCGGCGACGCCGCCATCCAGCAGGCGATCAGCCAGTAATCCTGATTGGGAATGCCGGGGGAGTCCATGTTTTACTCCCGCCGGCATTCCGTTTCGTCCGATTGGCCGCTCCCGATGAAAGGGAGCGGCGCGCCTCTATCTTCTCCCCTATCCTTGCAGGCAGAGAATTCGTGGGTTTGGGTAGCTTTGCTGCCCCCAGGCGAAGGGGAATCCATTCCGCGCCCCGTCCCGCGAATGGGCCGGATTTCCGGCGTAAGCAGCGAGCGGAGGACAGTTTGACGTCACGCGCCATCTTTCCCAACAAGCTGCTGCCTTACGTGCTGCTGGCGCCACAGCTGGCGATCACCTTCATCTTCTTCTATTGGCCGGCGCTTCAGGCGCTGCGCCAATCCTTCCTGAAGGAGGATCCGTTCGGGTTGAAGAGCCGTTTCGTCGGCTTCGCCAATTTCAAGCACGTGCTGGCCGACCCGAATTACGTCCATTCGCTCTGGATCACCGTCATTTTTTCGGTTTCCACAGCGCTGATCTCGATGGCGGTCGCACTGCTTCTCGCAGTGATGGCGGAGAAGGTGATACGCGGGAAAGCTTTTTATCGGACCCTGATGATTTGGCCTTATGCGGTCGCTCCGGCCATTGCCGGCATGCTGTGGCTGTTCCTGTTCAATCCTTCCTTCGGAACGCTTGCGGTGCCGCTCAACCAGCTGGGCCTCCACTGGAACCCGCTCCTCAACGGCACGCAGGCCATGGTGCTTCTGGTTGCCGCCGCTTCCTGGAAACAGATCAGCTACAACTTCCTGTTTTTCGTCGCTGGGCTGCAGTCGATCCCCAAGAGCCTGATCGAGGCCGCCGCGATCGACGGCGCCCGCGAAACCAAGCGTTTCTGGACGATCATTTTTCCATTGCTCGCGCCGACCAGCTTCTTCCTCCTCGTCGTCAACACCGTCTATGCGCTTTTCGACACGTTCGGCATCATCGACGCGGTGACGCAGGGTGGTCCGGGTCGCGAGACGGAAACGCTGGTCTACAAGGTCTATAGGGACGGTTTCGTTAATCTCAACCTTGGCGATTCCGCCGCGGAATCGGTGATCCTGATGGCCATCGTCATCGCCCTTACGGCGGTGCAGTTCCGCTATATCGAGCGCAAGGTGCACTATGGATAACGCCAGTCTTCGCCTCGCTGCAAGGATGACGGCGGGAGCCCATCCATGATCAGGACCAGCATCGCCAGTCGCGTCATCGCGCATTTCTTGCTCATCGTCGGAATAGTGATCGTCGTCTTCCCGATCTATTACGTCTTCGTCGCCTCGACCCATTCGCTCATGGACATCTTGAGGCCGCCGCTGCCGCTCTGGCCAGGCAACCAGTTCCTGCACAATTATTACGAGGCGATCTTCGGCGGGGTGGCCAAGATCGGCGGCGTCGGCGTCGGACGGCTTCTCTGGAACACGACAGTGGTCGCGGTTTGCGTCGCGGTCGGCAAGATCGGCATCTCGATCCTGTCGGCCTATGCAGTCGTGTTCTTTCGTTTCCCGCTCAGGATGACCTTCTTCTGGCTGATATTCATTACGTTGATGCTGCCGGTCGAAGTCCGTATTCTCCCGACCTACAAGGTGATGGTCGAACTGCATCTGGTCGATACGTTCGGCGGTCTGATCCTGCCGCTCATCGCGTCGGCGACGGCGACGCTGCTCTTCCGGCAGTTCTTCATGACCATCCCGCCGGAACTTCTCGAAGCAGCGCGCGTAGACGGGGCAGGGCCGGCGCGGTTCTTCCTCGACATCCTGCTGCCTCTGTCGCGGACGAACATAGCGGCGCTCTTCGTCATCCTTTTCATCTATGGATGGACGCAATATTTGTGGCCGCTTCTCGTAACCAACTCGAATGACATGAACACCATAGTCATCGGCCTCCGGAAAATGATCTCCTTCGCCGATGCCGATACGCAATGGCACCTGGTCATGGTCACGTGCATCTTCGCCATCCTGCCGCCGATCCTGATCGTCGTGCTGATGCAGCGCTGGTTCGTGAAGGGCCTTGTCGAAAGCGAAAAGTAAATGGCGACGATTGCACTCAACGACGTGAAGAAGAGCTATGGCAGGACCGAGGTTATCCATGGCGTGACGATGGAGATCGAGGACGGCGAGTTAATCGTCATCGTCGGCCCTTCCGGCTGCGGCAAGTCCACGCTGTTGCGCATGGTTGCGGGGCTGGAGGCGATCAGCTCGGGAGAGATCAGTATCGCCGGGCGCGTCGTCAACAATCTCGAGCCGCGCGAGCGCGACATCGCCATGGTGTTCCAGAACTACGCGCTCTATCCGCATATGAGCGTCTACGACAACATGGCCTACGGGCTGAAGATCGCGAAATTGTCGAAGCAGGAGATTGCCGAACGCGTCGACAAGGCCGCTACCATGTTGGAGCTGAAGCCATATCTTGGCCGCAAGCCGAGCGCGCTTTCCGGCGGCCAGCGCCAGCGCGTGGCGATGGGCCGCGCGCTGGTGCGCAACCCGGCCGCCTTCCTGTTCGACGAGCCGCTCTCCAATCTCGACGCCAAGCTTCGCGTGCAGATGCGGCTCGAGATCAAGCAGTTGCAGCGCTCCGTCGGCACCACGTCGCTCTACGTCACGCACGACCAGGTGGAGGCGATGACGCTCGCCGACCGGCTGATCGTCATGAATGCCGGCGTGGCGGAGCAGATCGACACGCCCATGAACGTCTACAGCCAACCGGCCACGATCTTCGTCGCCGGGTTCATCGGCTCGCCCGCGATGAATCTTCTGCCGGCGGTGGCCGGCGCTCCCGGCAAAGGCCTCCAATTGGCGGACGGCACGACGGTGAAGCCGCGCGAGACGCGTTTTCCCGAGGCCGGCAGGGAGGTTTATCTCGGCGTGCGTCCCGAGCATCTGGTGCCGGTCAACGATCTCAATGCCGACATCGAAGTCAAGGTCCTGGCGATCGAGACACTCGGCGCCGATACGCTCGCCCACGGACTGGTTGGAGGTTCGCACGGCTCCGCCAGCAATCTCGTGGTCCGCATGCCGGGAAACGCGGCCGTAAGGGCGGGCGACACACTACCGCTCGCCATCGAGCCCGGCATGACGCATCTTTTCGACCGGCGAAGCGGAAAACGGATCGGTTAGGTGAAGCCGGCCTTTCACCGATTCTTGATTTCGCATTGATTGCCGAGGTGGCGGTCAGGCTGTTCATGGCATGCGATTCAGCTTAAATCTTGGGTCCTCGCCCGGAGGGCGAGCCTCGAAGGACGCACCGCGATGTTGCGGGCCAGCTTGGTAAACGTGTCTACGAAGAAGGGAGCGATCCCAGGGAGCTTTCAATGAAACGGTTCTTTCTTGGCTCCGTCGCGCTTGTCATCGCGGTTTCGCCCGCCATGGCGATTTCGCGCTACAATTCCGAAAGCATGAGTTGTCAGGCCGCGCAAGACACCGTTCAGCGCGAAGGCGCGGTGATCCTGCGCTATCCCTCGAAGCGAGTGCCGGGGCTGGAACTCTATGATCGTTATGTGGCCAACACGGCCTATTGCGATCCCGACCGTTACGCCAAGCAGGAATACATCCCGACTGCGGACACGCGGCATTGTATCGTTCTGGCCTGCGCTCAGCGGTCCGATGAAGGTAATTTCGAGAATTGAATCCAATTCGTAAACGATAAACCCGCCGGCCGAAATTCGGCCGGCGGTTTGATTTCGCCTATTCGGCCGGGATAGGGCTGATCGCGCGGCGCTTGGAAATGGAAAGGAGCGTCACGGCGAGGCCGGCCAGCGGGAAGAGCGCGCCGACCCAGCCGAGATCCGCGGGGATGCCGAAATCGAGGACCGCGCCGCCGATGATCGATCCAAAAGCCACGCCGAAATAGAGCGCCGAGACATTGAGCGACAAGACGAGCGCAGGGGCGTCTGGCGCAAGATCGACGAGACGGCTCGACTGCGCCGGGGGAAAGGCCCAGCCGATGATGCCCCAGGGCAGCATCATGGCAATGAGCGCCGGCCCCGCCAAAGCATGCGGCAGGAGAGCGGGGATGAGGGACAGCACGGCCAGCGTCACCGCCACCAGTCCCAATGACCAGCAGACAGTCGCCGTAGCGCCGAAGCGGTCGGCCGCCTGCCCGCCGGCGATGTTGCCGATGACGGCGCCGACGCCAAAGGCGAGCAGCATGCCCGGCAAAGCCAGTTCGCTCAGGCCGCCGCCGCGTATGGCCAGCGGCGCGATATAGGTGAAGACGGTGAAGGCGCCGGTGAGCACAAGAAAGGTCGTCATCAGCATCGGCGGCACGCCAGGACGGAACGCGGCGGCCAACCGCGCGCCGATCGGCAGACGCGAGCCGGTCAGGCCGGGCGGCAAACGCCATGCCAGCACCAGCCCGGCGGTCGCCGCCAGCGCGGCGATGGCGACGAAAGTCCCGCGCCAGCCGACCGCCGCGCCAATCAGCGCGCCAAGGGGCGCGCCGACGGCCACGGCGACGGTCGTTCCGCCGACCACGACAGCGATGGCGCGGGCGTGATGATGCTCGTCGACGAGCGCAATCGCCGTCGCCTGCGCGGTTGCGGCGAACAGACCCGCGGCGAGCGCCATGAGGATGCGGGCCAGGAGCAAGACGGCGAAGGACGAGGAGAGGGCGGCCGTCAGATTGCCGATGACGAAGAGGGCCAGCGTCGCCAGAATCACCTTGCGCCGGTCCCATTCGCCCGTCAGCGTCGCCAGGATGGGAGCGCCGATCGCATAAGCGAATGCGAAGGCGGTGATGAGGCTGCCCGCGAGCGGCACGGATATGTGGGCGTCGGCGGCGATTTCGGGAAGAAGGCTGGAAATGACGAAACCCTCGGTCGAAATCGTGAAGGAGCCGAGCGCCAGCCAATAGAGTCGCTTGTCCATTGGAAATCCCTTAGTTCAAGACTTATTGAACAATCGAACTACGGGCCGGTTTTGTCAATCTGCTTTCTCTCATCCTAGCCATGCGTTCCTGACAACCCTGTGTCAGTACCGCCGATGCCATTGAAACAGCAGGGAATTGCCTTTATTTTCGGCACATGAGCCTGCAACATCCGAACCCTGATCAGATCACTCTGGCTAATGTCCTCGCGGCGCTTGGCGATGAGACTCGGCTTGCGATCGTCGGCACCTTGGCGCGCAACGAGGGGGCGAACATGACGTGCGGCCAGTTCTACGATCTGGGCTCCAAAACCAATATGAGCTACCACTTAGCGAAGCTTCGCGAGGCGGGAATCGTGTGGGTGGAGCCCTGCGGTACGTCTCGGCTCATTTCACTGCGCCGCGAAACCCTCGATGGCCTTTTCCCGGGCCTGCTCGATTCTGTTGTCGCGACGGCGGCAAGGCTGCCGAGTCCCGATAGGGAACAAACGGCGCCGGCGGAGTGAGCGCCGATCGTTTCGGCGACACCGCCTATCCTGGTGGCGCGCCGCGGCTTTCAGCCTCACACCACGCTACCCGTGCTCTCACGCCACCTGCGCGGTTCTCGCAGGCAGAGCTTCGGGCTCGAACAGGCTATAAGTATTCCGCCCGGCAGCCTTGGCTGCATAGAGCGCGGCGTCGGCGCGGCTGAAAAGATCGCTGGGGCTGCAATCGGCGAGCAGCGCGCCTCCGACGGAAGCGCCGAATTCAAGCAATCGCCCCTGGACGTCGGCCGGCTGGACCATGGCGCGCACCGTTGCGCGGGCGAGATGCACGATCGCGGTCCGGTCGAGATGGGCGGCCAACAATATCGCGAACTCGTCTCCGCCGATGCGCGCAACGAAATGCGCGCCTCCATAGACGAGCTTCAGCCTTGTCGCGGCTTCCTTGAGACATTGGTCGCCGGCGATATGGCCGAACGTGTCGTTGATGGCCTTGAAGTCATCGAGATCGACCAGGAGAAGCGCGCCGAACTGCCGCGGTGAACCGCCATTCTCCAGATCGGCCAGACGGTCCTGGAACTGGCTGCGGTTCGCCAGCCCGGTCATGACGTCGAACTCGGCGAGATAGCGCGTTTGGTCGGCGAGCAGCTTTTCTTCTGTGATATCCTGCTTCATGCCGAAGATGCGAATGGGGACATCGCCCTCGCACTCCACGGTGGCGGTGATCCGGATCCAGCGCCTGTTTCCTTTGGCGGTAATGATCTCTGCATCAAGATTAAAACCGGCTCTTTCCGCAATTGCCTTACTGCGCCGCTTGCCGAGTTCCCTGGCTGATTCCTCCGAATAGAGCTTGACGATCTCGTCGCGGTCGAGCGCCGATCCGCGCGGCAGGTCGAACATGTCATAAACCACGTCCGTCCACCGGAGCGTTTCGTCCGGCAGGCTGCACTGCCAGACGCCGATGCTGGCGGCGGCGGAAGCGCGGTCGAATATCTTCCGGCTATAGGCAAGCGCTTCTCTCTGGGCGGCGATAAGGCGCGCCTGTTTCCGGATCCGGGCTTCGAGCCGCTTGATCGTGCCGACGTCATCGCCGGCCCCCTGCCTCCGGTCGGACTCGCCTTTGCGGGGAGGCTTCCCCCATCCAAGCCGGGACAGCGGTTTGCCCTTGAAATTGCCTGGCTCTCGGAACATGCGTAACTCAACTGCCATGAAATTCGCCCATCATGCGCCGCCAGCGATTAACATTTTCTGTTGAACGTCAGCCCGTCGGGCAAAGTCGATGGAAACAGCCGCGTTTTTGGGGGTTACATCGGCGCGGTTCATCCCCTATAAGGCCCGCTTAGCCAGACACATCACTCCTCATCTCGCGCACCGGCCGGGCCAGCCCGCCCGGTTTTTTGCGCAAGCCAAAATCGACGGACCCGCCCATGCCAAAACGCACCGACCTCAAGTCGATCCTCATCATCGGCGCGGGACCGATCGTCATCGGCCAGGCCTGTGAGTTCGACTATTCCGGCACCCAGGCCTGCAAGGCGCTGAAGGCGGAGGGCTACCGCATCATCCTGGTGAACTCCAACCCGGCGACGATCATGACCGACCCGGAACTGGCCGACGCCACCTATATCGAGCCGATCACGCCGGAAGTGGTGGCGAAGATCATCGCGCGCGAGCGGCCGGACGCGCTCCTGCCCACGATGGGCGGGCAGACGGCGCTCAATACCGCGCTGTCGCTCAGGCGCATGGGCGTTCTGGAACGCTACGGCGTCGAGATGATCGGGGCGAATGCCGAGGCGATCGACAAGGCCGAGGACAGGGCGCTCTTCCGCGAGGCGATGAAGAAGATAGGCCTCGAAACGCCGCGCTCCATGCTCGCCAACGCCACCGAAGTGAAGGACGCCGACCGCCGCCGCCACGAGGCGCGGCGCGCCGAATTGAAGGCGTCACATCCCGAAGACCTCGACGCCGCGCTTGACGCGCTCGAAACGGAATGGAATCTCGGCGAGGGCGACCGCAAGCAGCGCTATCTGAGCCACGCCATGGCGATCGCCGCGACGGCGCTCGACGTTATCGGCCTGCCGGCGATCATCAGGCCATCCTTCACGCTCGGCGGCACCGGCGGCGGCATCGCCTACAACCAGGCCGAATTCTTCGACATCGTGCGCTCGGGCCTCGATGCCTCGCCGACCACCGAGGTGCTGATCGAGGAATCGGTGCTCGGCTGGAAGGAATTCGAGATGGAAGTCGTGCGCGACCGCGCCGACAATTGCATCATCATCTGCGCGATCGAGAACGTCGATCCGATGGGCGTGCACACCGGCGATTCCATCACCGTCGCGCCGGCGCTGACCTTGACCGACAAGGAATACCAGATGATGCGCAACGCCTCGATCGCGGTGCTGCGCGAGATCGGCGTCGAGACCGGCGGCTCCAACGTGCAGTTCGCCGTCAACCCGAAGGACGGCCGTCTCGTCGTCATCGAGATGAACCCGCGCGTGTCGCGCTCCTCGGCGCTCGCCTCCAAGGCGACCGGCTTCCCGATCGCCAAGATCGCGGCCAAGCTCGCCGTCGGCTACACGCTGGACGAGCTGGAGAACGACATCACCGGCGGCGCGACGCCCGCCTCCTTCGAGCCGTCGATCGATTATGTCGTGACGAAGATCCCGCGCTTCGCCTTCGAGAAATTCCCCGGCGCCGAGCCGACGCTGACCACCGCCATGAAATCGGTCGGCGAGGTGATGGCGATCGGCCGCACCTTCGCCGAAAGCCTGCAAAAGGCGCTGCGCGGGCTGGAAACCGGCCTGACCGGCCTCGACGAAATCGAGATACCCGGCCTCGGACAGGGGGACGACAAGAACGCCATCCGCGCCGCGCTCGGCACGCCGACGCCCGACCGGCTGCGCATGGTGGCGCAGGCGCTCAGGATGGGCACCTCCGTCGAGGACGTGCACCAGATGTGCCGCATCGATCCCTGGTTCCTGGAGCGCATCGCCGAGATCGTCCATATGGAGGCGCGCATCCGCGAGCACGGCCTGCCCGATGACGCCGAGAATTTGCGCATGCTGAAAGGCATGGGCTTTTCCGACGCCAGGCTCGCCTCCCTCACGAACAGCGACGCCGAAGCCGTTCAAAAAGCGCGGCAAAAGCTCGGCGTCCATCCCGTGTATAAGCGCATCGACACCTGCGCCGCCGAATTCGCCTCGCCCACGGCCTATATGTATTCGACCTACGAGACGCCCTTCGCCGGCGTCCTCGCCGACGAGGCGCAGGTTTCGGACCGCAGGAAGATCGTCATCCTCGGCGGCGGCCCGAACCGTATCGGGCAGGGCATCGAGTTCGATTATTGCTGCTGCCATGCCTGCTTCGCGCTCGGCGACGCCGGCTATGAATCGATCATGATCAACTGCAATCCCGAGACCGTCTCGACCGACTACGACACCTCGGACCGGCTCTATTTCGAGCCGCTGACGGCGGAGGACGTGCTGGAGATCCTGCGCACGGAGCAACAGGCCGGCGAACTCGTTGGCGTGATCGTCCAGTTTGGTGGCCAGACGCCGCTGAAACTCGCCGACGCGCTGGAACGCGCCGGCATCCCGATCCTCGGCACCTCGCCCGACGCGATCGACCTTGCGGAAGACCGCGACCGCTTCCAGAAGCTGTTGCAGAAGCTGTCGCTCACCCAGCCCAGGAACGGCATCGCCCATTCCGTCGAGCAGGCGCGGCTCGTCGCCGCCGAGCTCGGCTTTCCGCTCGTCGTGCGCCCGTCCTATGTGCTCGGCGGCCGCGCCATGCAGATCATCCATGACGAAACGATGCTGCAATCCTACCTGCTCGATACCGTGCCGGGGCTGGTGCCGGAGGACATCAAGCAGAAATACCCGGCCGACAAGACCGGCCAGATCAACACGCTTCTCGGCAAGAACCCGCTTCTCTTCGACACCTATCTGACCGACGCGATCGAGGTCGATGTCGATTGCCTCTGCGATGGCCGCGAGGTCTTCGTCTCCGGCATCATGGAGCATATCGAGGAGGCCGGCATCCATTCGGGCGACTCGGCCTGTTCGCTGCCGGTCCATTCGCTCACCGACGACATCGTCGAGGAGCTGGAGCGGCAGACGACCGCGCTTGCCCGCGCGCTCAAGGTCGGCGGGCTGATGAACGTGCAATACGCTATCCAGGACGGCACGATCTACGTGCTGGAGGTCAACCCGCGCGCCAGCCGCACCGTGCCCTTCGTCGCCAAGACCGTCGGCAGGCCGATTGCCAAGATCGCCGCGCGCATCATGGCCGGTGAAGGACTGGACGAGGCCTTCGCGCATTATGGCGCCATGCCCGATCCCAGGCGGCCCGGCCATATCGCGGTCAAGGAAGCCGTCTTCCCCTTCGCCCGCTTCCCCGGCGTCGATACGCTGCTCGGACCCGAGATGAAATCGACCGGCGAGGTGATGGGGCTCGACTACGATTATGCGCTGGCCTTCGCCAAGGCGCAGCTTGGGGCAGGGGTGGACCTGCCACGCTCGGGCACTCTCTTCGTCTCCGTGCGCGACGCCGACAAGCCGGGCGTGCTGCCGCCGGTGAAGCGGCTCGCCGATCTCGGTTTCAAGGTGCTGGCGACCTCCGGCACGGCGCGTTTCCTGCACGAGAACGGCGTCGAGGCGGAGAAGATCAACAAGGTGCTGGAAGGCCGTCCCCACATCGAGGACGCCATCCGCAACCGCCAGGTGCAGATCGTCTTCAACACCACGGACGGCCAGAAGGCGCTGTCGGACTCGAAGTCTCTCCGCCGCGCGACCCTGATGCAGAAAGTGCCGTATTATACGACGCTCGCCGGCGCGAGGGCGGTGGCGGAGGCGATCGCGGCGTTGAAGGCGGGGAGCTTGGAGGTAAGGCCGCTGCAGGAGTATTTTTGAGGAACGATCAGCTCTCCTCTACCCACTTTGCGGGGCAGGTGAGGACAGGAGCAGCGAAGAAAATATTCCGGACGTCGACGTCCTATGATAAGAAACGGCGAGCTGCAAGGCGATGGTCAAAACGCCTGAGCTTCGTTTAGAAATGAGTTTAAATAATGGCTATACTGACGAAGAATTTAACGCCTGCGGAACTTCATGAAATATTATCTTTTAGCGAAAGCCATTTTATAGACCTTAAGAGCTCAAAGATTTCTCCAGCGAAATTAAGTAGATCGATTTCTGGTTTTGCCAACGCGAGTGGTGGCGAGCTTTTTATTGGAATCGAAGAATTTGAAGGAATTAACGGACCCGAAAGACGATGGGATGGTTTCATCAATGAGGAAGCGGCCAATCCCATTTTTCAAGTGTTAGAAAACCTCAATCCACTAGGCACCAGCTACGAAGCAGAGTTCTTGGCAGCGAATAGCGCCAAGGGTCTTGTTCTTCATCTTACGGTTTTCAAAACTCAGCAGATTGTTCCATCAACCGATGGAACTGTATACCGTAGACGAAGTGCACAAAATCTGCCGGTAGTTGGAGACGCTCTGGATAGACTAAAGCTCGACAAGGGCATAGGCACTTTTGAAGATGAAAGATTAGCGATAGACAAGAGAGAAATAACTAATTCCGCTACGATTATCGAATTCTTACTCGATACTGTTCCAACCGGCGAGCCAGAATTGTGGCTGATCAAACAACGCGTTTTGGTTGAGGAAAAGCCAACGGTCGCCGGAATTCTTTTGTATTCGGAAAACCCTCAGGCGCCTCTGCCGAAGCGATCAGCTGTAAAAATTCTTCGCTACGCCACAAAAAAGGACGCCGAACGGGACTTTCTCGCATTCGACCCGATTACTGTGGAAGGTCCTTTGTATAACTTGATCTATGATTCCGTCGATCAGGTAAAGCAGGTAATTGAAAAAATTGAAAAGGCTGGACCGCAAGGGATGGAGAAGGTCATATATCCAGAAGAAGCTTTACACGAAATACTTACGAATGCTGTTCTTCACAGAGACTACAGCGTGGCGGCTGACGTCCAAGTGCGGATATTTGACAATAGGGTCGAGATAGAAAGCCCCGGTACTCTGCCTGGGCACGTTACTGTTCAAAACATTGCGCGAACACAATTTGCTAGAAATCCAAAACTAGTCAGATTGATTAATAAATTCAATAATCCTCCTAATAAAGATGTTGGCGAAGGAATCAATACGGCGTTTGAGGCAATGGGAAAACTGCGCCTAAAGAAGCCAGAAATACAAGAACGCGAAGGGGCGGTTGTTGTCACCTTGAAGCATGAAAGTTTAGCCTCTCCCGAGCAGATGGTGATGGAATATTTGGCAACTGCTAGCGAAATAACAAACTCTGAGGCGCGCGAACTTACGGGAATTAAGTCAGAGAATACTATGAAGCAGGTCTTTTATAAGCTTCGAGATTCGGGTCAACTTGAACAGGTAAAAATTCCTGGTAAGAAGCCTGCATGGCGCAAGCCTCCGCACGAGACTATTTTGTAAAGCAGAATCTCCCCTTGGCGCGAAAGAAGGCCTTTTCCTGCACTTTCGAGTGGGCGAGCAAGTGTTTCGAAAGGTGAGAGAAGGGTCTCCGCTGCTCACCAATAGATCCCCTCACTTGCGATTTCCAACACTTAGCCGCGCTTGTTCCTCGCGCTACGAGGCTCGGGCTTGCCTAAGATGTCGAAATCGCTATCTCTCCGATGCGGTGATTGCTGCCGTCGCGCCGATCAGCGGCATGGCGCATGCCGCATGAATTCGCTTTCGCTATTTCTTCGCTTTCCTGCTAATGAACTTCCCATGACCAAGCTCGAAAAGATCGAACAATCCGTCGCTGACTTGTCGGACGCTGAACTGAAGCGTTTCGCCGCCTGGTTCGTGGGTTATCAATGGGGGCGTTGGGACAGTCAGCTTGAAAAGGACGTGGCGGCCGGCAAGCTCGATCGGCTCGCCGACGAAGCGTTGGCCGATCTCGACGCCGGCCGCACCCGCCCCCTTTGAACTATCACGCAAATGCCGCCTTCTGGTCGCTTTACGACCGGCTGGAGCCGGAGGTTCGACAACTGGCCGACAAGAATTTTGTGCTGCTGAAGGCTGATCCGCAGCATCCGTCGCTCCGCTTCAAGCGCGTCGGCCGTTTCTGGTCGGCGCGTATCGGCCTCCATCACCGCGCCCTTTGCGTCAGACGCGCCGATGACTGCGTCTGGTTCTGAATCGGCAGCCATGCCGATTATGACAAGTTGCTGAACTGAGGCGGCTTGTTCCCCGCCCAATTAAGCGCCACTTCCTGTGAATCTATGGTGCAGTGGTTCCCTCGGATCATATCGAACCATGGAGGCAACACACGATCTCGGTGCCAAGCGCCCTCGTGGTTCGACAGGCTCACCATGAGGGCTACTGAGAGACCGCCGATCACCAAGGCCTCGAAGACGAGCCCGGCTGGGGCGGCGCCGCGTTATCACCATCAACAAATGGGCGGTCGCGATCAGCGAAGCCTTTCTGTAGCCCTCATGGTGAGCCTGTCGAACCACGAGGGCGCTTGGCGCCTATTTCTCTTCACACACAAAATTTCATCCACACCCTCTCCACCCTACCCATAATCGCCTGACCGTCTTCGCGGGAACCTGGTGCGCACCGGGTATCAGGGGAGGGCGGCGGCGCCGGGCCGGCCGCATATACGGTGATGCGGCTGGACATCATCATCCGAGGCCCGGGCCCTCGCTTCCGGCCTGCATGCGTTCGCAAGAGCGCACTCCCGGAACAGGGCAAGAACGCCGGCGGGGCGCAAAAGCTGCGCCACGTATAAAACAATTCGGAAGGCAAGGCTTCGCGCCCCGCTTCCCGGTTCTTTGAAATAGCCAGGCGAGACAAAACTCGGGCGTGGCGATGAAGAGGTTTGCTCAGAGGCTCAGGGCGGAAAGGCCTGCGGGACAGCGCCCGTCGCGTATGGCGAAAATGTCCCCCCACTCCGTCGCGCTTCGCGCGCCACCTCTCCCCCACTTTCGTGGGGTAGAGGAAGGGAGCCAAGCCTTGCGGCCGGCACTTCCTCTCCCCCGTCGAGTGGGGGAGAGGTGGTCGGCGAAGCCGATCGGAGTGGGGGTCGATTTCCCAATGCGATTGCCCTGGCCTTCGGGTGAGATGTCCGCCCTTCGATCAACTCAGGAGGACAGAGGGGGGCGTGAAGGAACGCGGCGCTGCCGATTCTTCCTCACAAACCCCTACAACAGCGTCCCATGCAAAATGATCAGCGCGACGGTGAAATAGATCACCAGGCCGCTGACATCGACCAGTGTGGCGATGAAGGGGGCCGACGCGCTGGCCGGGTCGAAGCGCAGCGCCTTCAATAGGAAGGGCAGCATCGAGCCGGCGAGCGTGCCGAAGGTGACGATGCCGACCAGCGCCGCGCCGACGGTGAGCGCGACCAGCGGCCAATGCACGCCATAATCGTAGAAGCCAAGGAACTGCCATGCGGTGATACGGCCGATGCCGACCACGCCGAGAATGGCGCCGAGCGCCATGCCGGTCGGGATTTCGCGGAGCGCGATGCGCCACCAGTCCGCCAGCCTGATCTCGCGCAGGGCCAGCGCCCGGATGATGAGCGACGTCGCCTGCGAGCCGGAATTGCCGCCCGAGCTCATGATGAGCGGGATGAAAAGGGTGAGCACGATCGCCTTCTGCAATTCGTCCTGATAGCCCTGCATGGCGGTGGCGGTCAGCATTTCGGAGAGGAAGAGCACCAGGAGCCAGCCGGCGCGCTTCCGCAGCATTTCGAGGAAGCCGATGCGCATATAGGGCTCGTCCAGCGCCTCCATGCCGCCGAATTTCTGCACGTCCTCCGTCGTCTCCTCGAGGATGCCGTCGATCACGTCGTCGACGGTGACGATGCCGATGATGCGGCCATGCTCGATGACGGGCACGGCGAGAAGGTCGTATTTGGAGATGAGTTGCGCGACGCGCTCGCGGTCGATGAGCGGCGAGACGGTGACGGGGCGGCGCTTCGGCGCGACATCGAGGATGCGGGTTTTCGGGTCGCTGACGACGAGCCGTCTCAGGCCGACCGAATTCACGAGCTTGCCGGTCTTCGCCTCGACGATATAGATGGCGTAGATCGTTTCGCGGGTGCGCTCGACCTCGCGCAGATGCTCCAGCGTGCGGCCGACGGTCCAGGTCGGCGGCACGGCGACGAACTCCGTCGTCATGATCGAGCCGGCGCTGCCTTCCGGATAGCCGAGGATGCGGAGGATCGCCGCCTGCGAATCGACGTCGAGATCCTGCAGGAGTTCCTGGCGGACCGGCTCGTCCAACTCACGGAAGAGGTCGGCGGCGCGGTCCGTCGACATCGCCGCGAGCAGTTTTACCGCGAGCAGGTGCGGCAGATGGACGATCAGTTCCTCGGGCCGTTCGAGCTCCGGCTGGTCGAACGCCTCGACCGCCCGCTCGAAGGGCAGGTCCTTGACGATCTCGACGGCGCGTTCGTCCGTCTCATGGTTGAGGACATCGACAAGATCGGCGACATGGCCGCTGGCGATGTTTTCGGCGAGGATGCGCTCATCGTCGCCGGCGATGACCGGGAGTTCGTTCATGGCTCGCTCCTGTGCCGTCCGGGGCGGGACGCGCGAGCCTTTTTGGAAGGATCAGGCGGCTGCCGCAGACGGCGATTGCATTCGACTGCTACTACTGTCGCCAGGCATGGCGGCGTGACCCTTTCCGTTTTGTCGGCCAAGCAAGAAGAAGGCCGAGCGAAATCTCCATATACCTGTTCTTTTGGCTGTCAATCGCGAAGTGCGCCAAGCTGGAAGAGCGCACAACATGCCGCATGCGGCGTCGCGCGTCAGGCCGCTACCAGCCCCGAAGGATCGCTTCGCACGGGCGCCGGCAGACCCCGCACATAGGTAGCCACTTCCGCCGTGCGGGCGAGCGTGCGCCAATAGACGTCCTCCATCAGGATGTGCGCGAATTCGCCGTTCCGCCCGACGCTGTAGAGGCCGTCGACTCCGGTCGAGACGGCGAATTGCCGTCGCTCTTCCTCATATTTCGACAGATAGACGGGATAGGAGATCGGCGTTTTTAATATGCCGGCGGAGCCGAGATATTTGTCGCGCAAATGGGGGAAGATGCGGCAGATATTGTCGAGGCAGAGCTTCGCCATCTCGTCCTCCGCCATCGTCCAATATTTGTCGCCGATCTCGCAGCCGATATCGAAGGTGATGAGCGTCTTGCCCTCCGGCGCCAGCCACGGCATCGAGATCGTCGTCTCGGTCAGCCGGAAGAAAGGATAGGTGCGGTCCGGCACCCATAGCATGGTGTCGGGCAGATAGTTCCGCCCTTCGAAGCGCAGATTGGCGAACACCATCGGCCGATAGCGGAAGGCGCCGAGATGGAAGAGCGTGTTCGTGCCTTCGACCAGCTTCGGCAGGACATAGACCGGCGCGGTGCTGACCGCCGCCGAAACCGCAATGGTCTCGCCCTTGACCCTTACGCCCGTGACGCGCTCGTTCTCGACAATAATCTTTTCCACAGGCGATTGCAGGTGGATCAGATGGGCGACGCGCTTGGTCATGGGTTCGAGAAGCTTGGCGACCCCGCCCATCGGATAGACGTGGTACACGTCGGCGCCTTCCGGCATTGTGCGTGTATAGCCGTTGCAGACGGCGCGACCGGTAAAGCGGGCGGCTGCCTGCAGATAAAGCGATTTCAGCGCGCCGTGCGCCCACTTATCCCCGACGGCGGGCGAAAGATCGCGGGCCGGGGCGCCCGACCAGGCTTCGGCAAGCGGCATGGCGACGTGCTCCGCCAGGCTGTCGCCATAGGCACGGCGGAACCAATCCTCGGCGGATTTGATCTCGCCCTGCCGCATCCGCGCGGCAAGCGCGCTTGCCATGAAGCGCGGCTGCCGCATCAGCCCGAACGGGTAGCTGTGGGACTTGCCATCGATGAAAACCGCTTCGCCATAGCGCTTGACGGTCAGGCAGACATCCTCCGCGCCGAGCGCCTTCGCCAGCCGGTTGCTGACGAAGTGGCCGCCGAGATCGTAGCGGAAGCCGTTCTCGTCCTGAAAGGAGGAAGCCATGCCGCCGACGGCCCCGCCGGCTTCGAACAGGATGACGGGCAGGCCCCGCCGGTTGAGATCGTCGG
>Ga0187809_10000249_pt1 | contig 32500 bp, 29 predicted proteins | sample NC_wetland_sal_i_8_FD_132415 | JGI IMG/M metagenome (GOLD analysis project Ga0187809, IMG submission 132415) | Wetland sediment microbial communities from Neuse River Estuary, North Carolina, USA - ASW_4 | ecosystem: Environmental > Aquatic > Freshwater > Wetlands > Sediment | place: USA: North... | reverse complement strand
GGCGGCGCGGTCCAGGGGGTGGCGTTCAGCCCGGACGGGCGGCTGCTGGCCAGCTGCGGTGATGACCATACGGTGCGGCTGTGGGACCCGGCCGCCGGCGAGCAGCGCCGCATTCTGACCGGCCATGGCGGCGCGGTCCAGGGGGTGGCGTTCAGCCCGGACGGGCGGCTGCTGGCCAGCTGCGGTGATGACCATACGGTGCGGCTGTGGGACCCGGCCGTCGGCGAGCAGCGCCGCATTCTGACCGGCCATGGCGGCGCGGTCCAGGGGGTGGCGTTCAGCCCGGACGGGCGGCTGCTGGCCAGCGCCGGCGCGGGCAACACGATATGGCTGTGGGATCTCGTCCCAGCTGGCAGATAGCTGACCAATTCAGCTCTGCCGTTCCTATCGGGGTAACTGGATAGGTACCCCGGTGGTTCGTCGTGGCCTTTGTGGTCCTCAGGCCGTTCTGGTGGCTGCGTCACACCGGAGTGCCTAAACGGTCTGCTGCGTGGCCAGGGTTAGGCAGGCACTGAGGTTGACCATCTCCAGTGGCTGGGTACCTGGTGGCCGAGGAGGTGCTCGAAGCGGCGCAGGTCGGCGGAAAGGCGCTCGGCGAGCCGGTCACGGAGTTCGGGGGGGATCGCTGAGTCGTCGGCACGCGCTCGCCGGGTCGTCAGGAGCCGGGCCAGCCCGGTGCGTTGATCGGGCCGCCATCGCGGATGGAGCCTGGCCTGGCGTCGGGGCAGCCACGTGAGATCGTGCAGGCGCGGGACGGGCTTGTCCATCGAGCGGTGGTCGCGATGCCGCTCGTCGAGGTCGACGGCGGCCGGGTCGACGGCGAGGTGGCCGAACACCGCGCTCAGTGCCTCACGTGGCCTGTCGCGGAGCACCTCACTCGCGATCACGAGTACCTGGCTGCGGTCGAAGTGGTCGAGGAACGCCGCGAGCTGGAACCCGTACAGGCTCGGCCCGAGGTATCGGTCGTCGAGCAGGGCCGCCTGCGCGCGGCGTCGCTCCCGGCCGGCTGACACTTGATGCATGTACATCGACTGCATGCGGGCGATGGGGTCGCGCACCACGTAGACCAGGCGTGCGTCCGGAACGACCTGTGCCATCCGCTCGGCGACGCCGCGGAAGGCGGGGGCCATTGTGTAGCTCGGAGAGCACTCTCCGATCGCGGCGGCGTGGTCGGCGCCGTCGAAGAGAGACTCGTACCAGCCGCGGCCGCGGGGCCAGTTGTACTCAGCGATGAAGAAGTTGGGCTCGCCGAACTTCCCGCCGCGCCCGAGGAAGACGTCGGGATGCCCATCGAGGTAGTGACGCAGGCTCACGGTCCCCGCCTTCATCGCCCCGATCACCACGAAAGTCGGCAGGGTCATCGCGTCGTCACCGCCATCGATGTCCTCCGGTCGTCGCCGGAATCAGCGCCGGGTACACATTGTCCGCCACGCGGATCCAGGACGCGAAGAATTTCTGCCGCCGCGAGGTGACTGGTCATCTGCGGCGTCGCATCCGGCTGGCCCGGGGGTCCGAGCGTACGCCCGGGTCGTTAGGTCCGCTGGTTGTGGTCGCTGGTTTACCGCTCGCCTGTTTGCGGGTGGCGGCTGGGCGCCGCGCCCGTCGCGCACTTCGACGAGACCGGCTTCCGGGTCGCGGGAAGGCTGGCCTGGGTCCACTCGGCATCGTCGGGGAAGTACGTGCTGGTCACCGTGCACGAAAAGCGCGGGAAGGACGGCATGGACGCCGCCGGGGTCCTGCCCGCGTTCGGCGGGATCGCCTGCCATGACGCTTGGGCGCCTTATGGCTGCTATGACGGCGTGGCCGGGCATGCCCTGTGCAATACGCACGTGCTGCGCGAGCTGACGGCGGTCACCGAGACCGGCACGAACTCCGACGTCACCTGGGCCGGGCAGGCCATTGACGCGCTGCTGGCGCTGAAGAAGGCCGCGGGCCCCGCCCGCGCGGAGGGGGCGGACGCGCTTAGCGCCGGGATCGCGACGAGCACTCCCGCTGGTTCCAGGAGGCCGCCGCCGCCGGAACAGCCCTGAACTCCGGCCGCCACACCGCCCTGCAGAAAGAGCGCCACGCCCTCGCCTGCCGGATGACGGCCCGCGAGGCGCACTACCTTCGCTTCGCCTCCGACCTGCGGATCCCGTTCGACAACAACCCCGCTGAGCGGGTCATCCGGATGAGCAAGCTCAGGATCAAGGTCTCCGGCTGCATGCGCCCGATGCACGGAGCCGAGATCTTCTGCGCGATCCGCTCCTATCTCGCCACCGCCGCCCGTCACGGCATCAGCTGGCTCGCCGCCGTTACCCGAGCCGCCAGCGGCACCCCCGTGGATCCCCAAACCGGATAAACCAGCCCGGCACCAAAGCGTCGCCAACCCAGGCAATAACAGGGACCTATCTAGTTACCTATCGGGTAAGCACGAAGCGCCGAGTCCGGCAGCCGGGAATTTAAGATGCAGGTGTTATGCACGGTGCCTATATTAGCCATATCAGTGCCCAGCCTATCCAGTACAAGGAGTGCGGCGCGCCCAGCGTTTAGGAGGATCATAGTCCGGGACGAGGCCGCTGATCCCGTTCGGACCGACTGTTACAAAGCTCAAGAAAGCGCGGTTAACGCCAGGATCAATGCGCTGGCTGGTAACGGCACGGCCACTACACCCGACGGCCGACCTATCCACGCGCTGACCGCTCTATTGGCCGACATACACCGAGAGGCGCCGAACGCCCACATTTTCGTCGTAGGGTATCCTAGACTCTTTGGCAGTAATCCCAAGTACTATCCCAAGCAAAGGTACCTTCGTGATGGGACTGCTGCGCGAGTCTGCTCCCTGCCTTCCTATGTCGGTTCTTTGTACCTTCGTTACGACGATGCCCAGTGGTTCAACCAGATGGCCGACCGCCTCAACGGCGTGCTGGCAAGCGCGGTCGCCAATGCTGGCGTGCCTGCAACCTTCGTCTCCGTCCGCGCCGCTTTCACCACACACGGCGACTGCGACAGCGGCCAATCTTGGTTCACGCCTATTATGGTGGACGTTAGCCTCCTAGGTGTAGGTATAGGTAACAGCGCCCTCCATCCAAACCGAGTCGGCCAGCGAGCATACGAAGAAAGCCTTCGGTCGGCGGGAATCTGACCGCATCACCAATCTTAGAGTTGTGGCTAATCATAGCCGTCATCGCCCACTACGACACTGGGACGATGACGGTCATGATTAGCTACTCTGCAACCAACTGACCAACATCCGGAAATCCAGCGTCCACAGGGTGGATCAGGCTCGTCTCATCCTCTTGAATCGGCGAGCGGCTGATCATCTGCATATTCCAGCCTGTCGCGCAAAGGGTACGGAGGCTTACTCGACCCCATATGGGCTACTTGTCCAAAGAGGGCCCCAGATCTTCCGGCGCTGGAGCCGTGGCCAGGGTTTGTGCGACAGGCTGGTTCATGCATAGCGGCCGTATGTGGAAAGGCGCGCTCATGACGCATATTGCGTGTCGATGGCAGGCGGGTGACAGAGTTTAGACCGGGACGAGCTCTACGTGAATCTCGGCTGCTTGGGCGAGTGTCCGCAGGTCGCCGGGATCTGAGGTGAGGATGTCGTCGCCGTCGGCTGCCAGGCACACCACGGCGGCATCAATGGCATCGGATTGGCCGCTGCGGGCCAGGAGCATGCCGGCTCGCCGTCCCAGCTTGTCGTCGATGGGAGCTACGTCCGTGCCGGCCAGGAGCCGGGCGATGGGGGCCTGCCGTCCGCTGCCGCCGCGCCAGACCTGGGCGACCACGCCGCCACTGGTGACCGGCGGGCGCCCGGCGAGGCGTTCGCGCTTGATCAGTGCTACGACGTCTCGGCTGCCGTGTTCGACGGCAACGAAGGCTCCTGCGTCTAGCACGAGCATCAGGCGGCTCCCCGGCCATGCTGCGCTGGCCCGGATGGGCGCTGTTCCGGGTCGCCTCTGACCACGATGGCTCGTTCGCGTGCCCGGCGGGCGGCGTCCCGCATCTCGTCGTCGGTGATTTCCCCGTGCTCGGCTTCGTAGGCGGCCAGGAAGTTATCCAGGGCCTGCAGCCGCCGGTCGTGATCGGCCTTCAGCCGAAGAGCGTCATTGACCCAGGCGCTTATGCTCTCGGCGTGGCCTCCGGTTACAGCCTCCTGCGCCACAGCGACTAGCTCGGCGTCCACGGATGCGGAGAGCCGCCGCTTCGTCGTCATACGTTTATGCTACATCTCGCCTACGATCGTGGGATCCTCTTGCCGTATGGTGGTCGTGCCGTCGAGAGCCTGACACACTCGTGCGCGTGGCAACTCCGCCAGTTCGTTCACGGAACGCATCGGATCACGCCGCGGACAGGGTCGAGAAGTTAAGAATGATCTATCTTGCGGTCAAGGCTGCTCCTGTACCGCCTGTGGCGTCGGCTGACGGCGGCGGGTCACGATGATCGGTAGTCCGCTCGGCCGGGACACCTTAGTGCTCAGGCCGGAATGCAGCGCCGTGACCAGCGCGTATACGACGAAACCGCAGGAGCCTGGCTCCCATGTTGGGCTCCTGCGGCTAGACAGGATTTCGAAAAATGGCGTGGGCCGTACTGGATTTGAACCAGCGACCCTTTCCGTGTCAGGGAATTCCGGGGTGTCTGTCACCGACAGCGCGGACGCGACTGGTCGGCAGGGTGCCGGGCATGGTGTTTAATGGGTGGTGGTTGTAGTCGAAATTCGTTACGTGTACCTGCGCTTGCGAACTTCTGACGGCAGGCGCCGCGAGTACACGGCCAGGTCCTTCCCGGCAGGCTGGCGGTCCCGATAACCCGGGGTGCATACACTTGCCTCCCGAACGATCGTCTCTACAGGAGAAGTACATGGCTGAAGGCACTGTCAAGTGGTTCAACGCCGACAAGGGCTACGGCTTTATCGCCCCCGACGACGGAACCGCCGACGTGTTCGTCCATCACTCTGCCATCCAGGCTGACGGCTTCCGTAGCCTGCAGGAGAACCAGCGGGTCACCTACACCGCCGGACGGGGACAAAAGGGCCCCCAGGCAGAGGAAGTCCACCCGCTCTGACCGCCAGCGGGCTGGGCCGGGCGCCTGCTGGCTGCCCGTCCCGGCCCGCCCGCGCCCTGCCGGTGCGCGATGACCGGAACCAGGACGGGCCCGCCCGGATCCGCCCGTCAGCGAACTGACGACCGGCACGATCGACGGCTTAATCCCGGCGGCAGGCCGGGCGGGGCACCGGAATCGTGAGATGGACGGGCCGCGTGGGCCGGACGTACCGTCGGAGCCATGGCCGCTCCGATCTTCGTGCCGTTGTCCGCCTCCGACGCCTTCTGGGCCGACGCCGACCGGTACCTGGTCCGCTACGCCGGGGCCGGCACGTTCACCCGGGAGATCATTGACCACGCCGCCGGGAGCTTCGTGTTCACCGAGGATGGCCGGAAGATCCTCGATTTCACCTCCGGTCAGATGAGCGCGATCCTGGGCCATTCGCACCCGGAGATCGTCGCCACCGTCACGCGGCAGGTGGCCAGGCTGGATCACCTGTTCAGCGGCATGCTCAGCCGCCCCGTCGTCGACCTGGCCCGCCGTCTGGCCGAGACACTGCCAGAACCGCTGGAGAGGGCGCTGCTGCTGACCACCGGCGCCGAGTCGAACGAGGCGGCCATCCGGATGGCCAAGCTCGTCACCGGCAAGCACGAGATCGTCTCGTTCGCCCGGTCCTGGCACGGGATGACGCAAGCGGCCGCGGGCGCCACCTACAGCGCCGGCCGGAAAGGTTACGGCCCGGCCGCGCCCGGCAACTTCGCCATCCCCGTGCCCTACCGCTACCGGCCGGACTTCACCACCGCCGACGGTGAGCTGGACTGGCAGCGGCAGCTGGACTTCGGTTTCGACCTGATCGACGCGCAGTCGGTCGGCAGCCTGGCCGCCTGTATCGTCGAGCCGATCCTCAGCTCCGGCGGCGTCATCGAGCCGCCGCCCGGCTACTTCCCGGCGTTGCGGGACAAGTGCCGCGAACGCGGAATGCTGCTGATCCTCGATGAGGCCCAGACCGGGCTCTGCCGCACCGGCAACTGGTACGCCTTCGAACGCGACGGCGTCATCCCCGACATCCTTACGTTGTCCAAGACCCTCGGCGCCGGCCTTCCGCTGGCCGCGGTACTGACCAGCGCCGAAATCGAAAAAGCGGCGCACGACCGGGGATTCCTGTTCTTCACTACGCACGTTGCGGACCCGCTGCCGGCCGCGGTCGGTCTCACCGTCCTCGACGTGCTGCAACGCGATCAGCTCGACGAGCGCGCCCGCCGCCTCGGCGGCATCCTGCGGCATGGCCTCGAACAGATCGCGCAGCGGCACGAGATCGTGGGCGACATCCGGGGACGCGGCCTGCTGGCCGGCCTGGAACTGGTGGCCGGCCGTCAGACCAAGCGGAGTTCCGACGAGCTGGGCGCGCTCGTCACCAAACGCTGCCTCGAACTAGGCCTGCACATGAACATCGTGCAGCTCCCCGGCATGGGCGGCGTTTTCCGGATCGCCCCGCCACTGACCGCCACCGAGGACGAGCTGTCGGTCGGCCTGGCGATCCTAGACCAAGCGATCAGCGACGCCACCGGACGGCTCTGATACCCTCCACGAGGTTCATATGCACAGGTAGGGACAAGACCCCCGCCTCTGCCGATGAGCGGTACTCCCTGGTGGACGGCGCCTATAACAGCTAGCAGGTCCCGGCGTTGCCGACGGCGGCAACCACCTGGTGGCCGCCGTCGGCCGTCAAGACGCCATTGACGGCGTGACCCACGGCTCCGGACGCTGGGACAAAGAGCGGGTCAGCGAATCAAGCAGGAAATCGCCAGCCCGGAAATAATCGGCTGTGGGCCGGACGAGCCTGGAGGGAACGAGCTCCAGTGCAGTAGATGATGAGGACCAGCGGTCGATGTCCAGCCGCATACCCAGAAGCGGGTGCAGCGGTCCCCTGGCCAGGCGGACCCGGATCCGGCATGTACCCACATCGCGATCGTGCTCCATCGGCCCGAGCAACTGACTTCCACCAAATCGGAGTTCGCTACCGTGGCTCGTCCGCAGCCAGCCGTCAAGTGCGGCCAGGTACGTCTCGAAGGAGACATCCACGATCCGCCAGAACGAAAGCGAGTTGATCGCCGGGATCATGCTCGTACTCATGCCATCTACTCCTCCCGCCCCACGGAGCGCATGTCTCCCTGTAAGCCCCTGGGAATCTTGTCTGGTTCCCCACACCCTCAAGATTCGTCGTAAGGCTCCTACCACTGCATCGGACGAATGCCTTATCTCCGGTCTCCCCAGATGGCTTAGATACTGTCAACCCGAAGGAGCCGACCTAAGCCGTCTTAGCCCAGGTCAAGACGTCAAGGGCTACCGTGCGCGGGCCTGATGGCGATCTTGTCGATGAGTTGCAGTCACGTAGGTCACTGCGTGACGGTCTGATCCTTCCCCAGCCGATAGGTAGGGGCTTCCTCACGAAGGTTCGCCGCGCACGCTTCGGGCCTCGGCCAGCGCCAGATCGGCTCATGGCTGCCGGCGCAGCGGCTGTGCGGTTTGCCTGGTTGTGTAGGACCGTGCCTTCCATGGGACTTGACCTGAATCGCCTGCTTGAAATCCGGCTATTCCAGGCTTTCGATGTCGACGGGTCCGGCCGGGTGCTGGCCGGCAGCGATGACACCGGCTCCACTCAGCTGATCGAGATCGCCGGCGATGGCACTACGACACAGCTCACGGCGCTGCCGGGCGCGTGCACCGGGCGGTACGTGCCCGGGCAGCGCGCGGTGATCGTGTCGCACGACGTGGGCGGTAACGAGCGTTACCAGCTGTCGCTGCTCAGGCTGCCTAGGGAAAACGCTGCGGCTGAGGCTGACCTGGAGCCGCTGGTGCGTGACCCGCGGTACATCCATACCCTTGCCGACGTAGCGCCCGGCCGGATCTGCTACCTGACCAATCGCCGGAACGGGGTCGCCTTCGACCCGGTCATCCGCGACCTGGCCGACGGTACCGAGCGGACCATCAATCTTGGCGATCACAGGTTCGAAGAAGCAGTCATCTCTCCCGACCGCAGGTGGCTTGCGCTGACAGTCGCATCCCCGGTCACCGCAGCCGCCGACCATGTCGCCCTTGTCGACCTGACCGTCCCGCTGGACAGCGAGCAGCTGATGCTGGTTACCCCGCCTGACGCGCCGGCCATGAACCGCGCGCTGGCCTGGACGCCGGTCAGCGACGCCTTGATCTTCAGCTCCAGCAACGACCGCGAGTTCATCGCAGTGGCACGGCACGATCTTGCCAAGAAGGACCTGACCTGGCTGGTCGCCGACGACACCGCCGACCTGACCGGCTGGCTCTCGCCCGACGGCGCTGCCCTGCTCGTCGAGCGCAACGACGACGGCGCGTCGGAGCTGGCCCTGTATGAAGCAGCCGCCGCCGGCCGCAAAATCCGTGACCTGCCGCTGCCTGCCGTCGGCACGGTCAGCAGTCCCAGGCTTGCCGACCCGAAATGGGCGCCGGATTCCCGCAGTATCGTCCTGTCGATCAGCAGCCCTGAGCTCCCAGGCGACGCACTGCTCCTCGACGTCGGGTTCCTGGACGCAAGCACCGGCGGGAACCCGGTGCGCAGGCTCACCCATTCGGCGTGCACGTTCGGCGCTGACGCCCCGGTTCTCCCAGAGCAGCACCGGGTGCCGGCTCCCGACGGCGAGATGGTGCCCTGCCGCGTATACCGGAGTCCAGATCAAGGCAAGCCTGACCACGCAGACCTAGCCGGGAGCGCGGTCCTGGTCGTGCACGGCGGTCCCGAGCTACAGGCCCGGCAGAATTTCGACGTGGTCGTCCAAGCGCTCGCCGCTGCCGGTCACACCGTCCTGGTCCCGAACGTCCGTGGGTCGACAGGCTACGGCAAGCGCTGGTACACCGCCGACGACAAGCACCGCCGTCTTAACTCGGTCGCCGACCTCGCTGCCCTGCACGCTTACCTCCCCAAGCTGGGCGTGGACCAGCGCCGCGCCGCCCTGTGGGGTGGCTCCTACGGCGGCTACATGGTGCTGGCAGGCCTGGCGTTCCAGCCCGGGCTGTGGGCAGCCGGCGTGGACATCGTCGGCATCGCCTCGCTCGTCACCTTCCTGGAGAACACCCCTGCTTACCGTCGCGTCTACCGCGAACGCGAGTACGGCACGCTCAAGGACGACCGCGAGTTCCTGCGGGAGGCCTCCCCGCTCACGCACATCGACGACATCACTGCGGCCCTGTTCATCATCCATGGCGCGAACGACCCGCGGGTGCCGCTGAGCGAGGCCGAGCAGATCCACGCAGCGATGACCGCCCGCGGCCGCGAATGCGAACTGCTGGTCTACGGCGACGAGGGGCACGGCCTGACCAAGCGCGCGAACCGCGCCGACGCCATGTCCAGAGCATTCGCGTTTCTTGCCAGGCATCTCGCCGGCTAGGTGGCGCTCTTTGCCATATGGTTTTGCTGACCCACCTATGCAAGCCTGACCTGGAATGACGCGGCACGTCCGACCGGTGACCGGGCGTTGGCGCAGCTCGTCGAGCAGCGCTTCACTCGCTGATGGCGACGCTGCGTCCCTGCTGGTGGTGCATCGCCAGAACGGGCAGGCCGCGCAAGCCCGCCTGGAAAGCGCACAGTCCTGCCGAGGTGAAAGGGCGACGTCCGGGATTCCTGGATGGTTGCGCACGCGGCAGGCTTCCGCGGCTGAGCGCTCCGACAGAACTGACCAGAACTTCCATAACGCCCGTGCAGAGTGAGTTGCCCCGGGGATCTGTGGACGCAACCGATCGGGAGCCGGAGCGTCTCTGGAGGTGGAGATGTTTCGTTCTGGCCGCCGCGTGTCAGTACCCGCGGCGATAACCCTGATCATGCGACTTTGGTGGTGGAATCGAAGATGAGACGTGTGATGACCATTGGCTCGGGGGCGGTATTGGTTTCGGTGCTGTCCGTTCTGATCGCGGGGTGCGGAGGATCGCCGGAAGCGCAGGCCGCGCACAGCACGACGATGACGACCCCCGTCGGCTCGGTAACGGCGGCGACAGCAGTGACTGCTGTGCGCAGTCATTCCGTGCCCGTCTCGGTCCAGTCTGACGCCGCGATGCGCGCTGCTGGCAACCAGGGCCCTTCCTCGTCCATCTTGGTGCCCTCGTCCTGCAAAGTCACGGCGAGGAGTGCCACGGCGACAGGTACCTACCGGGATGGGTTCGCGGCCGAGGTATACGCGCGCTACGGAGAGGTGATTGACCTCTACGTGTTCAGCCGGCCGACGGCCGGATACCCGGAGGGGATCCAGCTGGCCAACGAACCCTTCACCCGGCACTCCCCGTTTATCGGGGGGAAAGGTCCGTGGACGGTCACAGTCCCGATCGACAAGACGCTCGGCCAGCCAGCCAGGTGCATGGTGGCGGCCCAGCCCACTATGGATTTTCAGGGAGCTCCTTAAGCCCTCAGGCCGGATCTCGTAACCTCGGTTCCGCGTAAATCCGGGTTTCCGGCAGGTACCGGGCCGACCAGAGCGCAGGTCACGGTGAGACGGCCTGGTGGCACGACCGGACTATGCCGACCACCCTCCGCAGACTCCTGGCCCTGTTCTCGCCTGTGGATTCCATGACGACATTTCCGCTGGCGGATTTCGCCGCCGGGCAGTTTGGTCAGGCGACCGGCCACAGGATGTCGTCGATACTGCGGCGCTGCCGGGACGGCGCATCGGCCCGCCTCGCAGGCGGGCCTGGCTCCGGTGCTGATCGGGCTGCGTTTGCCTGCCCGGCCCGCCCGACGGCCGCCATGGTGGCAACCTCCCAGTGACCGGGCACGACGAACCCGGCCGCCAGCCCGGCCCGGTCGAACGCCCGGAATTGCCGGACGTGCAGGCCCAGTGCCTGGGCTTGCACGGTCATGTGGGCGACGGCCTGGCCAAGGTCGTACAGCGAGAACTCGGAGTACTCCCAGTCAGTCCCTTCCACGTAGCGGTGCGCCAGATTGGCGATCAGCAGGCTCGCCGCCGGCGCCCAGGCACCCGAACTGCGGGCCAGATACCGGACCAGCCGGGTGTGCGTGGCATCCCCGCGCTGGCCTACGATGAACGCCCATGGCTGGGAGTTGCCCGCCGAGGGCGCCCACCGGGCCGCCTCCAAGAGAGCCTCGATCTCCGCCGCTCCCAGCTCATAGGATGCGTCGAAGATCGCCGGGCTCCAGCGGGCCGCCAGCAGCGGGTGGAGCAGCGACTGGTCCGCCTCCAGTGACACAAGCCCAGGATGGCACGGGCGCCCCAGCCCGGCACACCCGCGCCCGGCGGGCGGACGGGCATGACGCCGCGGTCACCGCCACGGCCAGGCGTTCGGTCGGGGCACCGGCCGCGGTGACAAACAGCGGGCGTGCCGGGGCTCCGCGCAGGACCGGCACCGCGGCCGAGCCCCAGGTCACCGGGAAGCCGATAAGGGAGGCCAAATGATCATGCGCATCTGGCGGACGCAGGTAGACGTCACGCGAGCTACCGAGTATGAGCGGTTCGCCACCGAGCAATCGCTGCCGATGTTCCGCGCGCACCGGGGGTTCAGCGGCTTGCTGTTCGGGCGCCACGGCGCTGACTGCATCGTCATCACCCTCTGGGAGGACGATGCAGCAGCAGATGCTCTCGAGGACTCGCCGCGTTACCGGGATACCGTCGCTCGCATCAGCACCACTGGGTTCCTGGTCGGCCCGTCACGGATCGAGCGTTTCACGCTACACGGCGAAGACCTTCCCGGTTAGCACCACCTGGAGTGGCGCAGCGACGCCAGGCAATACCAGGCGTCAGCGCAGACCTGACCTGGGTTAGCAAGGGTAGGGGCCCTAACCGGTGAGGCCGAGGCGGTGCACGGTGGCGGCGGCCTCGGCCCGGTTGGCGACGCCGAGCTTGGCGAGGATGTTGGACACGTGCACGCTGGCGGTCTTGTCGCTGATGAACAGCGCCTGGGCGATCTGCCGGTTGGTACGGCCCTCGGCGACCAGGGCCAGCACCTCCCGCTCTCGGGGGGTCAGGCCCAGCTCGTCGCCCGGCTGCGCTGCCGCGTTCTCGCCGTCGCCGGTGGCTGCCAGTTCTGGCGCCAGCGCGATCCGGGCGCGGCGCGACAGCATCTCGACCTCGGCCAGCAGCGGCCGCGCCCGCAGCCCGCGGGCCGTCGCCCACGCCTGCCGCAGCGGCACCGCGGCCTCTTGGTGAGCGGCGCCGGTCTTGAGCAGCGCCTCGCCCAGGCGCCAGCGGGTGTAGGCCGCCGGCCACGGGCAGCCCAGCTCCTCCCATGCGCCCGCCGCCTCGGCCCAACGGCCTGGGTCACTGGGCCCTGCGACCCGCGTCCACTCGGCCTCCGCGGTCAGCAGCGTGGCCCGCACCCCTCCGATGACGGCGACGCCGTCTGCGCCGGCTGCGGCGCGGGCGCGGTCTAGCAGGCCGACGGCGATCCGGGAGGCTTGGTCGTGCGCCTTCCCGTCACGGCGCGCGGCCGCCCGCTCGGCGATGGCAGCCTCGGCGGCCAGGCCGGCCAGGCACAGGCCGGCTATCAGGTAGGCCTGGTCGACCTCGGCCAGCGACTCCAGCCCGTCGGTCACGACGGCACGTGCATCCTCCGGGCGCCCTTCCCAGGTCGCCACCGTCGCCAGCCGTGCCTGGGCTTCCGCGCTGTCCATGGGGGCGAGCGACGCCTTCGGCCGTTCCAGGATCCAGGTCAGGTCCGCCCGCGCCGCTTCCAGGTCGCCGCGCCACAGGCGGTGCAGGCCCCGGGCGAGCAGCAGGTTCACCATGGCCGCGGGCACCAGGTCGAGGTCGAAGGCCTCGTCGAGCAGCAGCTCCGCCTCCTGGAAGCGTCCAAGCCACAGCAGCGAGTCGGCGGCGACCGCGATGGTCAACGCCCCGGTGGTGCCCATCAGCCCGAACCGGCGGGCCAGCTCGCGGCACTCCAGCAACGTGTGCACGGCGTCCTGGTGGCGACCGTTGATCGCATAGATACAGCCGAGGTTGTGGTAGGCGCGGCACAGCTCGTCCGGGTCGCCGAGTTCGGCTGCGATCGCGCGCGCCTGCTCAAGGCGGGCGGCACCCTCCGCCAGCTGGCCGCGGTTACCGAGCGACGATCCCAGATTGTTGAGGGCGCGCCCTTCCACCCCTCGGGCGCCGGCCCGCCTGGCAGCCGCGGCCGCCTCCTCGCAGCGCGCCTGCGCGGCCCGGTTGCGGCACAGCAGCATCAGCATCTGGCCGTGCGCCGCCAGTGCCCGTGCGCGCTCGGCAGAGGGCGGCTCGGCCGGGGTGATCGCGACCGCCCGCTCCACCGCGGCCATGGCCGCGACGGTATCGCCAGCGAGCCACTGGTAGCGGGCCAGCCGCTCCAGCAGGGCGCCGGCCCGCAGCGGCTCGGTGGCGGCGTCGGTCTCGGTCAGCGCCTGGTTGATCAGGGCGACCGCCCGCGTGCCCGCACCGATCCGGCTCGCCGCCAGCGCGGCGCGCTGCAGCAGCCCACTGCGGTCCAGCGGGCTGCTCGCGGCGGCCTCGGGTGCCTGCTCCCACAGCTCCAGCGCGCGCTCGTAATGCGCCGCCGCCTCAGCCTGCGCGAAGGCCGCCTCGGCGGCCTGCCCGGCCTGCACGCTGGCCAGCAGCGCCCGCCCCTGGTCGTGCGCAGCGTACCAGTGGTAGGCAAGCCGCCCCAGCTCGGCCTCGTCTTCGCCGAGCAGCCCCTTGATCCGCGCGGCGAGCGCGTGAGCATAGGCGGCATGCAGCGACGGCCGCTGCACCGGCAGCAGGTCGTCGTAGATCGCCTCCTGCACCAGCGCGTGCCGGAAGGCGTAGGCACCGCTGTCGGCATCGATCACCAGGAGGTGGTAAGCGACCGCCTCGCGCAACGACTCGACCAGGCGCTCGGGCGGCTGCGCCGCGACCTCGGCCAGCAGGTGGTGGTCCACCCGCCGGCCAGCGACGGCGGCGACCTGGAGCATCTGCTGGGTCGCCTGCGGCAGCGCCTCCACCCGCGCCAGCAGCAGGTCACGCAGCGCCTCCGGCAGCTCGGCGGACCCCCCGACACCGCCTGCACGGGCGGCCAGCAGCTCCTCGGCGAAGAAGGGGTTGCCCTGCGAGCGGGCCATGATCTCCCGGGCCAGCGCAGCCGGCGCCGGCTCGCCAAGGATCCCCGCCAGCAGCTCGCCCAGCTCGCGGCGGCCCAGCCGGCCCAACTCGAGCCGCTCGGCCCGGCCGCCGCGGTCCAGCTCGCCAAGGAACGGACGCAGCGGGTGGCGGCGATGCAGCTCATCCGAGCGGTAGGTCAGCAGCAGCGCCACGCCAGCGCGCAAGTTGCGGACAAGAAAGCCCAGCAGGTCCCGGGTGGATTGGTCGGCCCAGTGCAGATCCTCCACCACCAGCAGCAGCGGGCCGCGCGCAGCGAGCCGGTCCAGCACCCCGAGCAGCAGCTCGAACAGCCGGCCGGGCACGAGCTCACCAGCCCCCGCCGCGGCTTGGACCCCGGCCTCGTCAGGGCCGCCAAGCTCGGGCACGAGGCGGGCCAGCTCGGCACGGGCACCGCTGAGTACCCGCTCCAGCTCGGCCGGGTCCACGGCACCGCCGAGCGACCGCAGCGCCTCGACCAGCGGCGCGTAGGCGACGACCCCCTCACCCACGTCCAGGCACCCCCCGGCCAGCGCGAGCGCCCCCTGGGCGCGCACCCGGCCGAGCAGCTCGTTCACCAGCCGGGTCTTGCCCACGCCGGCTTCGCCCGCCACCACCACCACGGCGGGCGAGCCAGCCTGCGCACGCTCGAAGGCCGTCCAGAGTCGGGCGGCCTCGGCGGCGCGGCCGACGAGCACAGGGCTGGAAACCCGCAGCGCCACACCGGCAATCATCGCAGAACCGCGCCTCCTCATGCTCAACGCCAGGACCCGGCCGGTCACCCGGCGACCTGCCGGGTCCCCCGGAAGCTGATGCGGACCCAGCCGGCTCGTACCCGGCCGTTGACGGGGCTGGCGGCCCGGAACTGGCCGACCAGGCGCTGCCTGGCGGCCTGCTGGCGCGGCACGGCGATCCGCTGAGCAGCGATCTCGCCGGCGATGATCGGGTGCATCTCGTCCTCCCTAGTGCCGTGGCCCGGTAAGACGAGCATGCGGCTAAGGCGCCGGCCCCCACCTCGGGAGAACCCTTAATCTGAGGCCCGCCAGGGCCTTATTCTCCGGCCCCGGCTCCGGTCGGCCGGGCCTCCGCCAAGGGATCTGCTAAGTGCCCGCCGACAAGCAACCCCGGCCGCTTCAACGCCAGCACACCAAGATCAGATGATCGCGGCGGCCCAGCCCAGAGCTCTCGGGGCTCCCGGCCAGGCGAGTCCTCCGACCCCGTCGAGCATGCGGTGAGCGCCCCCGACGTGGAGTACAGGTTCTGACCGTTGTGGCCAGTACCGGCGTGTCCGGGCTCACCGCGGCCCGTCCGGCGACCGCCCAGCCGTCGTCCTTCCCCGCCAGGCTTTCGCCCCGGTCGGGCTGGTAACGTGCTATTAGTACAATGGAACGTTACCATGGGTCCACGATGAGTACCACCGCAGCCAGTGGCCGGGGGTGCGGTGTGCCATGCAGCGGCCTTCGCGCACCGGGCGGCATCAGGCCATGATGAGCGCGGTCCCGTCGGCCATCCCCAGGCACCCGAGCGAGTTTGCCTGCCTCGATCTGATCAACAGCGCTTTCACCGATCATCTGGGCAAGGGGCCAGGCTTCGACAGGCTTCCCCGTCCGGAATGGCGCGCGTGGTTCTTGAGCCGCCATGGGCTCGAGATTGGCGCGCAGCGCCCGGTGCCGATCGACGAGCTGACCGCGCTGCGCGATCAGCTGCGCGCGATCCTGCGGACATGGGCACTGGCAGGCTCGCTCACCGCTCGCGACACCGCCGTCCTGGATAGCTGGGTCAGCAAGACACGGCTGCGACATCGGGTGAGCCATATCTCCGGCCGGGTGGAACTCTGCGTCGAACCCATCGACCGTGATTGGACCTGGGCGATGGCCAGGATCGCGGCATCGGCGGTCGAGCTAGCCGGCAACGGCGCACCCAAACGGCTCAAGGTCTGCGGCAACCCAGACTGCAGCTGGATGTTCTACGACCACACCCTCAACCGGTGCCAGCGATTCTGTTCCACCAGCCCGTGCGCAACCGTTGTACGGGTCAGACGCTTTCGGCGTGGAGGCAGTGGGGTTCAGCTTGCCATCTAGCCGTCGCACGAGCCCTTGTGCCGCAGCAACATCGAAGCCGGTATGACGTGGGTAGTACGAGGCAGGGCCGTTACGAGTGCAGACAGGACCGCCGTAATCGGCAGGGACACCAGTCGCGCTGCGTCACGATCGCTGGCTGCGGCCATCGCGCGAGATCTGCCGTCAGGTGCGGTTGCGGGAACTTCCGCGTCCGTCGTCGAAGGCGCGCAGAACGCGATGTTATGGACGGTTCAGCGTGAGTCGGATGAATCTGTGTGCTGGCCGGGGCGGGACTCCAGGCCACGGTTCAGTCAATGGGCTGATTGATCAGATCAGTCAATCGGTGGATGATACCGGGCCGGCTTCCGCGTAGCGTCTCCTGCGGGGAACGGGGTCTCCTGCGGTTCGGAGGTGCGGGGGCATGGAACGACGCACGGTACTGAAGACGCTGGTCGGGTTGCCGCTGTCTTCCTGGTTCGCGGTGTCCGGGTGTACCGCCGCCGACGTACAGTCCGCCGCGGTCGTAGTGCCGGCCCGGTGGGTACGGCCCGGTGGGCCGGGCTGGCCCAGCCCGGCGCAGTGGGCGGCGCTTGGCGAGCGTGTCGGGGGGCGCCTGGTGCAGGTGCGGTCGGCCTTCGCCGTGTGTGAGCCTGGTGCCGGCGGCGCCGCGTGCACCGATCTGTTCCAGAATCTGCTAGACCCCTTCTACATCGGTAGAAGTGCCAACCTGACCCAGACCCTGGGCTGGACTGGCGCGTTCACCTCCGAGCCCAGCGCGTACGCGGTACTGGCCGCCAGCAGCGCCGATGTCGCGGCAGCGGTGAACTTCGCCCGCGAGCATCGTGTCCGCCTCGTCGTGAAAGGCGGCGGTCACAGCTATCTCGGCACCTCGAACGCGCCGGATTCGCTGCTCATCTGGACCAGGCCCAACATGGCGGCCGTCGAGGTCCTGGACAGTTTCGTGCCCCGGGGCGCCACGGGTGCGGCCGAACCCGAGTCGGCCGTGAGCGTGGGCGCCGGCGCGATCTGGATGGATGCCTAGCGCGACGATCAGCGCCTCATCGCACGCCGCCTAGCAGGCGCTGGCCGGACAGATGATCTCGTTCTACCGCCAGAACCTGTTCAACTCGCACTGGGGAGAACAGATCCATTTCGGGCCCGGATCCCAGATCTCGGTCGCCATGAATTTCCAGGGGCTTACCCAGGCCCAGGCCGGACAGGTCTGGGCGCCGTTCTTCGACTGGGTCAAGGCCCGCCCGGCCGACTACACGCTCACCGGCCTGGAGGTGGCAGCGCTCCCGGCACAGGACTACTGGAATGCGGCCTTCTTCGAACGGTACGCCCCCGAAGTTATCGTGCCCGATGACCTCCCAGGCGCGCCGAAGGATTATTACTACTGGCAGAGCGACGCCGGCGAGGTGGCTGCGTTCTGGTCCGCCTACCAGTCGACCTGGCTGTCGCAGCAGCTGCTCGACCCCGCACACCAGCCGGCCCTAGCCGATGCGCTCGTGCGAGCCAGCCAGTTCGCGCAGGTAGCGCTGCACTGCAACAAGGGCCTCGCCGGGGGAGCCGCGGACGCTGTGGGCTGGACGGCGGACACCGCGATGAACCCGGCGGTCCTGGACGCCTTCGCGCTGGTGATCGCCGCGGCCAGCGAGCAGGCGGTCTATCCCGGCATCCCCGGGCACGAGCCAGATGCCGCGCAGGGACAGCAGCAGGCGGCGGCCGTGACCGCCGCCATGGCACCGGTCAAAGCCCTTCGCGAGCAACCCGCCTCCTACTTCAACGAAACCGACTACTTCCAAGCCGACTGGCAGACAGCGTTCTGGGGCGACCACTACGCCCGCCTGTTGCAGGTGAAGAACCGATACGATCCAGGCGGCCTGTTCTATGTGCACCATGGCGTCGGCACCGACGCCTGAAGCACTGTCGGCTTCACCAAACGCCGCTAAGGCACGCTGACACCCACTTGACCTGCCCGTACACAGCGCGGTCGGCAGCGCTTCAGCCGACGGGCGGGAACCCGGTTCAAGCACACCCGGGCATCCCGTAACCCCGGACAAGCTCCGGTCCTGGACCACAAGCCGACACACGTTCGAGCGCTTCCACGCGCGTCTGCGGATGCCTGCGGCCGCAGTGGGTTGGCAGGAACCGGTCAGCAAACCCAGGAACACGGTGACTGTTGCGCGTTCCGTCAGCTGCAGCAACGGTCGCAACCACGCGGCCAGCGAGATGGTCGGCTGGTTACTCCTGACGACGAGCCGGACCGGCCAACCCTAGTCCTCCCGGGTGATCTAGGACGTGAAAGGTTCACTCCAGCGCCGGACGCCCCCGAGGCCCCTCGGTTCCTACTGTCAGATCTGTCCACGGACAACGACAGTCGGCACGCGAAAGCGGCCAGAACCGCCCCACCACGGCAGTCAGCAAGGTCCGAACTCAAAAGCATAGAAGGTAAATAATATGAGCTGGCAGTTGCGGGAAACGTTCTCGGTTGCCGACCATTTGCAGCCGAGAGCGTTTGTCGCTGATGTCCTTGTTTATAACCGCCTGCTGGTCCCCGTGCCTGACGGCAGCGACTTCGATGGATCGGAAAAGCAGTGCTGGAAGCCAGCACTGCAACGAACCAAGCTGGACGTCCTCAAGGACGGTGGCGCCCGGGTAGATGGGATCGAGCGGGACGCTACGCGGCGCGAGCCCGCCAGCAGCGGCACCGGTACACCGAAGCGAGAAGACGCCCGCCCGGTCCGCGATGACCCGGTAGCGACTGACCTGGTGACCCGGGCCAGGGACGGTGACAAGCAGGCGTGGGACGCCCTGGTCGAGCGGTACGCCCCGCTCATCTGGTCCATCTGCGGCAGGCACCGGCTGGGCCGCGCCGACGCTGAGGACGTCGGCCAGAGTGTCTGGCTGCAGCTGGTGGACCAGCTGGACAAGATCCGCGACCCGGCCGCGCTTCCTGGCTGGCTGGCCACCACCACCCGGCGGGCCTGCGGCAAGGTCCTGCGCGGGCCGCGCGCGGCCAGGTACGGGCCGGACGTGGAAGACATCGCGGACGAGCGGGCCCGCACGGCCGAGCAGGAGGTGCTCACGGCCGAACGACACGCAGCGCTGCGCGAGGCGTACGGCGACCTGCCGCCCTTCTGCCAGCAGCTGATCGCCATGCTCACCGCCGACCCTCCGGTGCCGTATGCCGAGATCAGTGCCGGGCTGGGCATACCAATCGGCAGCATCGGGCCCTCCCGCGGCCGCTGCCTGGACAAGCTGCGCCGTCACCCGGCGATCGCAGCGCTGATCAGCGCCGAAGCCGAGACCGGGTCATGAGTTGCCCGGCCAGAACAGGCGCCGCGACGACAATCACCAAACCGCTCCCGCCTGTGCGTGCCGAGAGTCCTGCCGTAGCCGCCGCGAGGAGGCGGCCGGGCTGTGCTGGTGCGATATCGACCTGGACGGCAAGACCGCGGTGATCAGCCAGCAGGCGTCGCGAACGCGCCCGAACGGGACGTTCTGCGCGGCGCCGCGCTGCCCGACCGCGCGTGCCAGGGCTACAGCGCAGGGTCTGAAGTCAGGAACACAGGGTCTGCCGGCAGCAGGGCTGAGACCTGCCATCCCCCGGCCGGGGTGGGACCCAAGGTCAGGCTGCCCCCGCAGGCGGCGACTCGCTCACGCATCCCGGCTAGGCCGAAGCCGCCCCCGGACCGGCCCAGGCCGGACGGCGTTTGCCGCGGCGGCCCGTTCACGATGTCCACCCGCACCTCGCCGTCGCGGCCGCGGATGGTGATGTCGACCGGTGCGCCCGGCGCATGCTTCAGCGCGTTGGTGAGGGCTTCCTGAACGACCCGGTAGGCGGCCTGGGAGGCCGCCGGGGCCAGCCGGTCGCAGCTGGCGAGGAATCGGCAGCTCACCGGCAGGCCGGTGACGCTGGCCCGGCGCACGAGCTCGCTGACCATCGGCAGGCCGGGCGAGGTACCGGACGGAAGCTCCCCGCCTAGCATCTCGACCAGCCTGCCGATCTCGGCCTGGGCCTGCGCGGCCGCCTCTGCGACCGATTCCAGCGCCTCTGCCATGCCCTCCCGGCCGGGGTCCGCGACCCGCTGCCCGGCGCTGGCCTGCACGACCATCACACTGAGGCAGTGGGCGACGATGTCGTGCAGTTCCCGCGCGATCCGCGCCCGCTCGTAGCGGACCGATTCGCGGGCGAATAGCTCCTGTTCGGCCTGCAGCTCCTCATTACGCGCCTGGAGCTGCTCGGTCATCCTGCGCCGGGACAGCACGATCCTGCCCGCCAGCCAGGGGCCGATGGTGATCATGATCAGGAGCGGGTTGAAGACCTGGTTCTGGATCTGCAGGGCGGCGGCCAGCAGAACGGCCGCGGCCAGACCGGTCGCGAAGCCGGCGCTGGTGCCGAGACTGTAGGCGATGAGGAACGGTGTCCACAGGAACGGAACCGCTATCGGGCCTTCGACCGTGCGGTCCAGCCCGAGCGGGCGTACGGCCAGCAAGGCCATGCAGGCCACGGCCGCGGCGGCGACCGGCCATCGTCGCCGGGCGGCTAGCGCGGCGGCATAGGGCAGCACGAAGACCAGGGCCGCCCAGTGCTGCTCCCCGCGGGCTGCGACCACGATCAGGTAGGCCAGTGCCCAGGCCAGCAGGACGACGGCCAGCAGCAGATCGCCGCGCCACGACGTGGCGAGTCGTTTCAGCGGGCTGATGAGGTCAGGCATGACCGCTGACTAGGGGAAGCCTGGCCATCGCGTAGCAGAGACCGTCCGCTAGTCGGCTCTCCACGCTTCCGCCGTGCAGGCTGGCTCGCTCCCTGGCGGCCGCCAGCACAGCCCGCAGGTCGGCAGCCGGCGCGGGCGGCCCGGAAACATGCAGCTCAAGGGCATCCGGGCAGAACCTCAGGCGCACATCGACGGCTGCGTCCGGAGCGTCTTCCAAGGCCAGCAGGAGGTGCTCGACAATGCGGTAGCCGGATAGCTCCAGTCCTGCTGGCAGGGTCCGCGGGGACCCGTCGACTGTGAGGCGGGCATCAGCGGTGGTAGCCCGGACGAGGAGCTCGGACAGCCGCGCGAGTGTCGGCTGCGGTTCGCTCGGCGCGCGGTCCTGCAAGCTGCCAAGGACATCGCGCAGGTGACCCAGGACTGCCCGGCCGTCGCGCTCGATCGAGGCCAGCGCCCGCCGGGCCGCGGCATGATCGGTGTCAAGCGCACCGAGTCCGGTGGCAGCAGTGCTGGCGATGCCGCCGATCTGCGTGTGCAGGGTACCCTCGAGATCCGCGGTTACCTGGGCGCGGTCGGCCAGGACCGCCAGCCGCGCCGTCTGCTCCCGCTGCGCGCGCAGCTCCGCGGACCTGGCCCGCAGCGCCGTCGCGGTCTCCGTCCTGGCGCGGACCAGACGCCCAGCGGCGAAGAAGGCGATGAGCACCGGAAGCACCACGACGAGCCCTCGTGCTCCGATCTGCGGATCGTACAGACCCTCGGCGACCACAGCGCCGCCGCAGAGCAGCAGTCCAGCGGCCGACCTTGCCCTGTCGCACCGGACGCCGACCGCGAAGGCGACCAGGAAAACCGCTGGCAGGGCGGCACCGCAGCGAACCATCGGACCGAATAGGACCCCGTTGAGCACGGCAGCGGCGGCCAGTACCCCGGCCGCCGCCAGCGGCCACCGGCGGCACCAGGCCACCGGCAGCGTCATGGCCAGGACCCCGATAGAGGCCGCGACACCACCGTGCGGGTGGCTGGTAGGTATGGCACCGCTGGTGAGAGCCACCGCATAGCCGCTGAGGATGACCGCGGCCGTGATGTCCAGCACGTTCAAGCCCGCGACCGTCCACGTGAGCTTGGCTCGCAGGTCCCTCGCGGTGATCATGGCTCCCCTCCTGGCTGCAGACTCATTGTCGGTGCGCCGCCGCCGCGGTTCAACTGGACGGCTGCTGGCCCCCGCCGACGCTGGCTGTGGCCTTGTCCGCGGCAGCCAGCTCTGTGCTGGCGTCCCGGCGCCCCCGGAACGTCATCACGCTGAGCGCAACGAAGGTCACGATGCACAAGAGCATCCCCACGAAACCCTGCACCGGCGGCGTCCCATCTGCGGCATGGTGCGCCACCGGGGCCGAATCGAGTAGGTAAGCGACGAGGAACACGGCCGTCAGGGCGGCCAGCACACCCGAGGCCAGCGTGAGGTGATGACCGGCGGCCGCCGACGCATCATCGGGCGACATCCGGCGGCGACGCAGGGTACTCAGCTCGGCGGCGATGCCGATAGAAAGCGCCAGGAAGACCGCCTGCACGACCCAGTATCCGATCAGCCCCGGCCAGCCGGTGACCGTGCTTGGCGGACTGACTCCCCGCCCGGATGCGAGGATCCAGGACTGCGCCGCCGCCACGGCCAGGTAGGGGACAACCACGGCCGCAGCGGCCCGGCGAGGGTCCCGGACTATCCATCCGGCGATGATGGCGATGACGAATCCGGCAATCGGGGTCATGGCGTAACCTCCTTGAGGTCCTAACGGAGCAGGTCAGCCCCGTGTGATCGGTTAAGACGAACACTAAGAACGCAGGCGGTGCCCAGGCATCCGGCGTACGGGCGAACCTTCCTGGCCGGCCGTCACTCCTGAGGACTACGGTGGACCCGAACCTGCCAACCCGGGAGCCGTTGATGGCCGAGTCCGCCGCCCCGATGACCGACAGCCCGGCCGCTGAGGGCATTGTCCGACCGCCCATCACCGTCGTGATAGCCGATGATCAGCGGATGGTCCGGCGGGGCTTGCGGGTAATACTCGAAGCCGAGCCGGGAATCTCCGTGGTGGCCGAGGCAGACGACGGCGCCCAGGCCGTCGAGCTGGTACGCAGGCACCTCCCGGCCGTGGCCCTGCTGGACATCCGGATGCCCGTCTTGGACGGCCTGCGGGCCGCCCGGCAGGTCATCGCCGACAGCCCGGGCACCCGGGTGCTGATCCTGACCACCTTCGACGCCGATGAGTACGTTTACGAGGCCCTCCGGGCCGGGGCCAGCGGATTCCTGCTCAAGGACGCCACGGCCGACCAGCTCGTCACCGCGGTCCGCTGCCTGGCCGCCGGCGACGCCCTTATCGACCCGGTCATCACCCGCCGCCTCATCTCCCGGTTCGCGCTGGCCGCCCGCGGGCCTGCGGGCCTCCCCCACGAGCTACGCCAGCTCACCGCGCGGGAACTGGACGTCCTCCGCCTAGTGGCGCGCGGTCTGTCCAACATCGAGATCGCCCGGGAGCTTGTAGTGGAGGAAAACACCGTCAAGACCCACGTGAGCCGGATCTTGATGAAGCTCGGACTGCGCGACCGGGTGCAGGCCGTGGTGCTGGCCTACGAGCTGGGCTTCGTGACCCCCGAGGACCGCCCGCAAGGACCAGGCCGGAGCGACCGTGACTGACCCCGCCAAACCCGGACACCAGTGCTTCGCTGCCGATCAAGATGTGGGCCGTCCATATCTGGTGGTCCTGGGCGTCGATCTTTTAGCTTCCGGGGAAGGCGCGGCGGTGGCTGCCAGATCGGCCGGTGCGTCTTGGCCGGGGGAGAAAGACTGACCGGCCGTAGGCTTTGCGGGTGAGCGTTTGTTCCTCGTGCGGGCGCGGCAACCAGGCCGGGGCGAAGTTCTGCTCGGACTGCGGTGCCGCGCTGGTGGCGGCTGAGCCGCTGTCCTATGAGGAGCGCAAGGTAGTGACGGTGTTGTTTGCGGACCTGGTGGGTTTTACGTCCCGGGCCGAGCAGATGGACCCCGAAGATGTCCGGGCGGTGCTGGCACCGTTTCACGCGCAGCTGCGGGCGGAGCTGGAGCGGTTCGGCGGGACGGTGGAGAAGTTCATCGGCGATGCGGTGATGGCGCTGTTCGGCGCGCCGGTGGGGCATGAGGACGACCCGGAGCGGGCGGTGCGGGCCGCCTTGGCGATCCGGGACTGGGTGCGGGAGGAGGAGCGGATCCAGGTCCGGCTGGCGGTGAACACCGGGGAGGCGCTGGTCACGCTGGCGGCCCGGCCGGCCCAGGGTGAGGGGATGGCCGCCGGTGATGTGGTGAACACTGCCGCCCGGCTGCAGGCGGCCGCGCCGGTGAACGGGGTTCTGGTAGGGGAGCGCACCTTCCGGGCAACCCGGGCGGTGATCGAGTACCAGCCGGCCGGGCCAGTGGTGGCGAAAGGGAAGCGGGAACCGGTGCCGGCGTGGGAGGCGGTGGCCGCGCTGGCCCGGCTGGGCGTTGACGTCGCGCATGAGGCGAAGACAGCTTTGGTGGGCCGCGAACGAGAATTGGAGGGATTGCGGGGCGCGCTGGCCCGGGTGCGGGAGGAGCGCACGCCGCAGCTGGTCACACTGGTAGGGACGCCGGGGATCGGCAAGTCCCGGCTGGTCTATGAGCTGCGGCAGATCGTGGAGGCAGAGCCGGAGCTGATCGCCTGGAGGCAGGGCCGCTCGCTGCCCTACGGGGAAGGGGTGAATTTTTGGGCGCTGGCGGAGATCGTCAAGGCGCAGGCGGGCATCCTGGACACCGACACCGCGGAACAAGCCGGGGCCAAGCTGACCCAGATGGCGGCGGGGGTGATGGGCGATGCTGCGGGGGCGGAATGGGTGGCCAGGCACCTGTCCCCGCTAGCCGGGCTGGGCGGTGACAGTGGCGGTCCGTCTGGTGGTGACCGCGACGGTGAGGTGTTTGCCGCCTGGCGGCAGTTTATCGAGGCGCTGGCCGAGGCACGGCCGCTGGTGCTGGTGTTTGAGGACCTGCACTGGGCCGACGACGGGCTGCTGGATTTCGCCGACTACCTGGCCGACTGGGCCGGCGGGGTGCCGCTGCTGATCATCGGCACCGCCCGGCCGGAGTTGCTGATGCGGCGGCCGGGCTGGGGTGGCGGTAAGCCCAACTCGCTCACCTTGTCGCTGGGCCCGCTGCCGGAGCAGGACACTGCCCGGCTGATCGGATTGCTGAACGGCCGGGCGCTGATCGAGGCGGGGCAGCAGGCGGTGCTGCTTGCCCATGCCGGGGGCAACCCGTTGTTCGCCGAGCAGTATATGCAGATGCTCGCCGACCAGCGGGCCGCCGACGGCCTGGCACCGCAGTTGCCGGTACCGGAATCGGTGCAGGCCATCATCGGTGCCCGGCTGGACCTCCTGGCTCCGGCGGAGAAGCGACTGCTGCACGACGCGGCGGTGATCGGGAAGGTGTTCTGGTCCGGGGCAGCAGCCGCACTCGCCGGCACCACCGGCCATGCCGAGTTCGGCCCGGCCGGGCTGGAGGAGGGCCTGCATAGGCTGGAGCGCAAGCAGTACCTCCGCCGCGAGCGGGCCTCGTCGGTGACCGGGGAAACCCAGTACGCGTTCGTGCACGTGCTGGTACGCGACGTCGCCTACGGGCAGATCCCGCGGGCGGCCCGGGCCGTAAAACACGCCCGCGCGGCTGGCTGGATCGAGTCGCTGGGCCGCGCCGAGGACCACGCCGAGATGATCGCCCACCACTACGCCAGTGCGCTCGATCTGGCCCGCGCCACCGGCCAGGACACCGCAGACCTGGTGTCCCGGGCCCGGGCGGCGCTGCAAGCCGCCGGAGACCGCGCCATGACATTGAACGCCTTCTCATCAGCCGCCGGGTACTACCGGGCCGCGCTCGCGCTCTGGCCCGAAGACGCGCAGAGCCAGCGGGCGGGCCTGCTGCGGCTCCTCGGCACCATGCTGCATGAGGCCGGCGACCCACGCGCGGCCGAAACGGTGCTGGCCGAAGGCAGCCAAGCCGCTGCCGCGGCGGACCTGCCCGCCTTGCGGGCACGCATCCGAGTGCTGCTCGCCGAAATCCACGGCACCCAGGGCCTAAGCTATGCCGAGGCGCTTGAAGAATGCGAGGCGGCCACCACCATCCTCCAGGGTGCAGGTGACCTGGAGGGTTTGGCCGAGGCGTGGCTGCTGGCCGGCCAGCTGCGAGTCTGGCTTGGTGAATCGCCCGCCGACCAAGAGGCATTCGAACATGCCCTGACCTATGCGCGGCGAAGCGGCAACCGGCGGGTGCAGCTGCGCGCCAGCGCCGGGCTCGTGGGGATCCTCTGTCGGCTGCCCGTTCCGGCCGATGTAGCGATAGCACGCGCCGGGCAGCTGCTCCAGGAAGCCTCCGACGAGCCGTGGGCGGAGGCAGACGCGCTCGTATGGCTGGCGCCGCTGTACGCCTGCACGGGCCGGTTCGCCGAGGCCCGGGACGCGCTCGCCCGCGGCCAGTCAAATGTGCGCCGGCTCCGGCCCGACGATCCCTGGGCACAGGGCGCAATCCCCGGGGGGCTGACCGAGCTGGTCGCCGGGAACCCGACCGCAGCCGAACGGCACCTCAGGAAGGGATACAAGGCATTCCATGCCATGGAAGAGCGGGGATATCTCAGCAGTCTCGCCGGCATGCTCGCGGAGGCGGTCTACCGGCAAGACCGCCTCGACGAGGCGCAGCAGCTGACCGAGGAAGCAGAGACACTCGCCGCGCCCGACGACTTCGACGCGCAGGCCCGGTGGCGTGCCACTCGGGCTAAGCTGCTCGCCCGGCGCGGCCAGTTCCGCGCCGCCCGCCAGCTGGCGGACGAGGCAACGGCGCTGGTCTCGCAAACCTCCGACGCGGTACTGCTTGCCCAGACCTTCATGGACAAAGCCGAAGTGAACCGGCTCGCCGGGGCATACGATCAAGCCGCGGCCAGCATGCATGCCGCGCTGCGGATCTATGAGGACAAGCACGTGGCCCCCCTCGCCGAACGGGCCAAAGCTGCCCTTGCCAACCTCACCGACCGGCCCGGCAGCAAGCCGGCCTAACCAGCCAGCAACCACAACGGCTGATCTGCGCACGGCCACGCACTTCGCCGACGCCGGCGACGCGAACCGGCACAAGGCGGTTAGCCGGCGAGCAGCGCCTGAGCACTGGTGTACGTCCCCATCACCAGGCCCTCATGAGCTGGCAAGTGCAGGCCGCCGAACTTCTCCAGCGCCAGCAAGGCGTCCGATGTCAGGAAGAGCGCGCCGCCGGCGGCCGTCCGCGGCGAGCCGGAATCTAGTGCTGCCAGGGACATCGCGAGCAGTGCGGCGCTGTAGACGATGACCGGGATGCGGTCCTTGCCCGTGCGCTTCCACAGGTAGGCGTTCAGCGCACCGAACGCGAGCACATGCGGCGCGGCCAGGGCTGGCCTGGCGCGCAAGCGTCCGCCGCCGGGGCGCTGGCGCAGGGCGATGATCCAGGCCACGTGGCCGGCCAGGAAACTCATCAGCCCCGCCGTGAAAGCGATCTGACTGCTGCCGAGCAAGGCCACGTCGCCCGCGCCGCCGAGGGCGAGCGCCCGTTGCGCCGGGCGGTCGCGGCCCGCCATCAGCACCGGCATCAGCAACGGCTTGGTCAGCCAGCGCTGCCGATCGTGCCCTGTTGCCGCGAGAAGCGTGTCAGCAGCCGCGAGAGCCACGAAAACGACGGTTGCACGACGAGCCACAGCGCACCTCCCTGATCGCGCCGCAAGCCTACGCGTCAGCACGCCGGACAGCCGCCGCGTCTAGGGCGCCGGCAAGGAAGGAACGCGGCAGGACCAGGTCACGGTCTCCGGCACTGCGTTAAGCGCTGGACGGCCCTGCCGGGAAGGCACGGGCGACGGCGGCGGTGCGGCTGGAAACGTGCAGCCTTTCATAGATGTTTTGGAGGTGGGTGCGCACGGTTCCCTCAGTCACGCCTAGGCGGCGGGCGATCTGGGTGTTGGTGTGCCCGGCGGCCAGCAGGCGCAGCAACTCCCAGTGCCGGGGGGTGAGCCGGGGGACAGGATTGCGGCGCCGCCCGGCATCCAAGAAGGCCTGGAGCAGGTGCGGACGTAGCAGCGTAAGCACCGCCCGGTCACGCTCGGAGAAGTCGAGTCCGGGCCCGCGGTAGAGGTACAGCCGGACGGTGCGCCCGGGCCCGGGGCTCGGCACGGCGGGATCGGACAGGCACAGTTGTAGCTGATGCTCGATCCCGTGCGGCCGGACGAAATCGCTGTACAGGCGGGTGCTGTGCCATTGCCGCGCGGAGTAGAAATCAGAGGGTTTGACGACGCTACGCAGGTCGCCGGTGCGCTCGGGATAAGTGCAGCACCGGCACTCCCAGCGGCAGGCCGACCAGTGCTCCCAGCGAGCCAGGTCCAGATTCTCGAATGCCTTGAGTTCGTCGTCGCTTAGAGCCGGGATGCTCTGCAGGATCGAATACGCTTGCCGCCCGTCGCCGCGATCGAGGGAGACTACATCGCAGCGGATCTGGTCCTTCAGGTCGGCCAGCAGGGACGGCGGCAGCCCTTCCCCGTCCGGCAGGTCGGGACGATCCTGGCTGACGATGGCGGCCAGGGCGTGCAGGTCGCGTCCTCTGACCGTTGCCGGAGCTGTCATGACGCGCACCCCCCGTCCAGGGTACGCCGGCTGCGCGGGTGCGGCCATCCGCAGAACGTCAGATAGCAGCGGGGACACAGGCCCGCACACACTGGCCCCTGAAACAAGCACGCTGAGGCAACAGCGCAAGCCAGAACCAGCCCGTTTCCTGAACAGGAATCAGGGGTCGGCCTCAGCCCAACCCTGAGGAGAGGGAGACAGCCATGGCTGGAAAGGCAGTAATCAGTCTCGGCACTGGCCTGGAAGACCCGGAGAAGGTGGCCGTGGCCTTCCTGGTCGCGGTCGGCGCCGCCGAATCCGGGCGGCCGACCCTGATGTTCCAGACCAAGGAAGCCGTCCGGCTCGCCCTCGAGGGGGTCGCCGTCGGCGTCGCCTGTGACGGCTGCCCAGCGCTGCCCGATCTGCTCGCCCGGTATCAAAGGGCGGGCGGGCGGTACCTGGTGTGCCCGGTCTGCTTCAACGCCAAGCAGCTCGACAAGGGCAACCTGCTGCCTAACGCTGAACTTGCCGGAACCGTCCAGCTATGGAATGGATCGGCGATGAAGCAGCGACAACGTTCAGCTACTGAATGAGACGGAGACGGCATCACCCTGCCGGGATGGTGTTCCAAGGGGTAGGGGGGCGACCGGCATGAGAGTCGGCATCATCGGGGGATCGGTCGCCGGATGCGCGATAGCGACGCTCCTGCATCGGGCCGGCCACGACGTAACCGTCTTCGAACGGTCCGAGTCCGACCTGGTGAGCCGTGGTGCCGGGATCGGTACGCCGACGGCCGTGTGGCAGGACATGATGGCGCGAGGTCTGATCGATGGGACCCTCCCCGCCTGCAGAGCCGACTACATGCGGTACGTCACCCGTGGATCCGGGACCGGCCGGCCGCGATGGCTGGGCGACGCCGGGGGCCTGGGCAGCTTGATGCTGCTCAACTGGGCCCATCTTTACCAGTGCCTCCGCCGGGGTGTCCCTGACGATCGCTACCGCAGCGCCTCGACCGTCGAGCTGATCGAAGCCAGGCCTGACGGCACGACCCTGCATCTTCGCCCGGGCAGCTCAGTGGACTTCGACCTGGTCGTATGCGCCGACGGGTATCGCTCGATGGGACGCAGGCTCATTGACCCCGGCGCGACGCCTTGCTACCGGGGGATGGTGTCGTGGCGGGGACTCGTCCGCGAGAGCGACATCGGCGTAGATGCCCTCGACGGCTGCGATCTGCTGCGAGTCGGATACCTGGGGGGGCACGGGGTCCTGTATTACATCCCCGGATCCGGGCAAAGCGCCGAACCGGGCAAGCGCCTTCTCGTGTGGGGTTATTACCTCCAGGTTCCCGACGGCGCCCTGTCCTCGGTGCTGGTCGACGATCAAGAGCAGCAGCAGTCCGGCTCGGTACCGTTCGGGAAGGTGCATCCGCAGGTCAGGTCGGGCTTGGAGTCTCGCCTTGCGGCCTTGTTGCCCCCGGTGCTCTTCAAGCTGGTGCAGCAGAGCGGTAACTCGGCGATCAATGCCATTTACTCCGTTGTGCCTTGCAGCTACGCCCGCGATCGGATTTGTCTGATCGGCGATGCCGGTGCGGTGTTCCCCCCGTTCACGACCAGCGGCGTCCTCAAGGCGGTGGCCAATGTCACCTCATTGGCGGACGCCCTCGCCGACGCCTCGACCGTTGATGATGATGCTCTGCGCCGGTGGAGTCAGGCCCAGCTCCAGGTCGCTGCTCAGGTCATGCCGAGGGCTGAACACGTCGAGCGGAGCGAGGTGTTCGACATGCCAGACCTCGCCACCATGCCAACCACGGCGACCAACGACTGGATGACCTCACACCTTCCCGGGTACGTGCTCACGCTCCCGGACGTGTGACCGGGACGGGAGCTGCCGGCCGCCTTCGGCAGTCCCGCCGTCTGCACGGCGGCGCTGCAGCGCCTGTGCGACAGCGGCCAGCACGGCCTGGTCGTGATGGGCAACGGGCGCGCTGCCGCGGTCATGGCCGCGGCACTGCGAGAGAACCCTGCTGTGGGCCGGTCTGCTCTCCTGCTGGCCGAAGGGTTCGCCGTCGACCCGGAGCTGACCGATCCGACCAGGGTCCTGGGCGCCGCATTCGCAGACCTCGCGGCGCCACTGATCGCCGATGGCGTGACGGTACAGCGGCTGCCCCGATGCGTTTCGACCTCTGCGGATTATTCTGCATCGCGCGGCGGTGGGGGCGGGGGGACTGGGTACACCTTCGACGCGGGCGGCCTCCGACCAGCGCCCGGGAGCGGCAGCGCTGGTGAGGAGGCCCGGCAGCTGGCCCGCGGGTACGGGATGGAGGTGTTCTCCGGGTCTGGCCATTGTGCTGGGGAAGTCTAGTGCTATGCCGGGCGTGAGGCTGCCCTGTGCCGAGGCGGCGAGGAGGTGCCGTGGACAGTTTCTTGCTCACGTATGACGGCTTTGAGCCTGGGTCTGAGGGGCTTCGCGAAGCGCTGACCTCGACGGGCAACGGCTACCTGTGCACGCGCGGCGCGGCGGAGTGGGAAGAAGCAGACGGCGTGCATTATCCCGGCACCTACGTACACGGCGGTTACAACCGCGAGACGACGATCCTGAGCAGCGTGCCCGTGCTCAACGAGGATCTTGTTAACATGCCGAACTGGCTGGTCCTCCAGCTGCGCATCGAGGGCGGGGAGGCGATCAGGCTCGCTGAGGTAGATCTGCTCGGTTACCGTCACGAACTGGACATCCGGTACGCGACTATCTTCCGCCGCGTTCGTTTCCGTGATCTCAGCGGCCGGGAGACGACATTGCACAGCCGCCGGTTCGTCAGCATGGGCGACGCGCACCACGCGGGGATCGAGTGGACGCTGGTCCCGGAGAACTGGTCGGGGCACGTCGAGGTCGTCACGGCGATCGATGGCCGGGTGAGCAATGGCGGTGTCGCCCGCTATCGGCAGCTGGAGGGCCGCCACCTGAACCCCGTTTCCCCGCGGACGTTCGGGCCAGAGGTGATCGCGCTGAAGGCCGAGACCCGGCAGTCGAATCTGTACATCAGCCACGCGGCCCGTACGCGCGTGTTCGCCGCTGATCAATGCCTCCAGGTCGAGCGGAGGCTGTATCAGGTGGAAGACTATATCCAGCAGGTCCTCGCCTTCGACGTGCAACAGGGCACGGCGATGCGGGTCGAGAAGATGGTGGCGTTCTACACCTCGCGGGATCCGGCGGTCAGCGACACGCTGGTGAGGGCGGCCAGGTCGGCGGCCCGCCACGCCGACTTCGCCGCCGCATTCGAGCGCCACACCGCGGCCTGGGACGAACTGTGGCAGGTATGCGACATGCGGGTGTCGGGAGACGAGAGCGTGCAACAGCTGCTACGGCTGCACATAGCGCACGTGCTCCAGGTTTGTTCCCGCCATACCGCCGACCTCGACGCCGGGATGCCCGCCCGCGGACTTAACGGGGAGGCCTATCGCGGGCACGTGTTCTGGGATGAGATCTACGCGTTCCCGTTCTTCAACGTCCGGCTGCCCGAGGTCACGCGCGGGCTGCTGATGTACCGCTACCGCCGGATGGGCGAAGCCCGGGCGGCTGCCCATGAGGCAGGATTCGTTGGTGCGATGTTCCCGTGGCAGAGCGGGAGCGAGGGAATCGAGGAGACCCAGCGGGTCCACCTCAACCCGGTCTCGGGCCTCTGGGAGCCCGACCTCAGCCGCAACCAGCGGCACGTCAACGCGGCGATCTTCTACAACATCTGGCACTACTTCCAGACCACCCATGACCAGGCGTTCCTGCGCGACTACGGGGCGGAGATGATGCTGGAGATCACGCGCTTCTGGGCGTCGATCGCCTGCTTCAATCCCGAGCGGGAGCGCTACGAGATCCACGGCGTGATGGGCCCGGATGAGTTCCACGACAAGTACCCGGATGCGCTGCAGGGCGGGTTGCGCAACAACGCCTACACCAACGTCCTGGT
>Ga0187809_10000248_pt1 | contig 32501 bp, 26 predicted proteins | sample NC_wetland_sal_i_8_FD_132415 | JGI IMG/M metagenome (GOLD analysis project Ga0187809, IMG submission 132415) | Wetland sediment microbial communities from Neuse River Estuary, North Carolina, USA - ASW_4 | ecosystem: Environmental > Aquatic > Freshwater > Wetlands > Sediment | place: USA: North... | reverse complement strand
CGTGATCGAAGTGGCCATGGGTACACCAGACGGCTTGCACCTGAAGTTCATGTTTACGCACGTAGGCGACCACTGTTTCTACGTTGGGGTCTCCGGCATCGACTATCACCGCAGGTGCTCCTGCTGCCAGTGTCTCGGACACCACGTAGCAATTGGACTGCAGCGGGCTGATAACAAAGGTCTCAATTCTCATAGGGTTATTCCACCTTGTTTTCGAAACTGTGTTCTTATCGCTGAACCGCTGCTGATGACCACTCCCCGGGGCTTCTGAGAACGCGCATGAACGCGGCCAAGGTACGACGGAAGGAGGGCCACGGCAAAGGATAGCCGAAGCTAGAGCCAACCTCTATTTGCTCAAGGGAGCCTAGAATTCACGGCGGCTGTCCAGCAACAGGGTCACCGGTCCGTCGTTGGTCAGACTGACATCCATCATGGCGCCAAATATTCCAGTCTCCACGCGGACTCCGTAACTGCGCAGTCTGTCGTTGAAAGCTTCATACAGGCGCTGCGCCTCCGCCGGGCGCGCGGCCTTCACAAAGTTCGGTCGACGACCTTTTCTTACGTCGCCGTACAAAGTAAACTGCGATATGGAAAGGAGCGACCCGTGGACTTCCAGCAAGCTGTGGTTCATCTTGCCTTCTCCATCCTCAAAAATTCGCAGATTCACAATTTTATCTGCGGTGTAATCCACGTCCGCCTCGGTATCCTCCAAACTGATGCCCACCAGCAGCACGAGGCCCTGTCCAATGGCTCCCACAACTTCACCGGCCACTGTCACCTCCGCGCGAGTACACCGCTGCACAACAATTCTCATACTGTCCCTCGTTCCCCGTGGTGACTATTGAATGACCCTGCGCACACTGTGAATGTCCTTTAAGCGTTTGATGCGTTCCACCACAGTTCGCAGGTGTTCCAGGTTACGGATTCGTATACTCAAATGGATGTGCGCAATTTTCTTGGTATCGGCACGGGCGCTGACGGCCGTCACATCGGTTTTGGTCTCCGCCACAGCATTCATAATCTCGTTCACCAGACCGTGCCTATCGAGACCATCAATTTCCAGCTCCACATTGTAGGCCATTTCCGTACTGACCGCCCACTGCACCTCCAGCATGCGTTCACCATCGCTCTGCAGGTTCTTGACGTTGGGGCAGTCCGCCCGGTGTACGGAGACGCCTCGGCCACGCGTCACGAAACCTACAATGTCGTCTCCGGGCACAGGGTTACAGCATTTGGCGAAGCGAATCAGCAGGTTGTCGACGCCTTTCACCTGAACGCCCGTCCCGTCGATTTTTGGGTGGTGACGCAACTCACGTGTCAGTGTATCCATGGCGTTACCGGTGTTGTCCCGCTTATACCGTTCTACCAGTCTCGTCACAATCTGAGCGGCACTCAGTCCGCCATAGCCGATGGCCGCGTACATGTCCTCTTCCTTGTTGAAGTTGAACTTTTGCATGACGTCGTTCAAGTACGCCGGCGTCAGCAGGTCCTGGGGACTCAGTCGCTGTCGCGACAGTTCCTTCTCGACCAGTTCCCGCCCCCGCGCAACGTTCTCCTCGCGTCGCTCCTTCTTGAACCACTGGCGAATTTTGCTCTTTGCCTGGGATGACTGTACAATCTTCAACCAGTCACGGCTGGGACCATAGCCGTGTTTGGAAGTCAGGACCTCCACGATGTCTCCTGTTCGCAAGCGGTAGTCCAGAGGCACAATTTTCCCGTTCACCTTGGCGCCAATGCAGCGGTTGCCAATGTCCGTGTGAATGCGGTAGGCAAAGTCAATGGGGACAGATCCCGCCGGTAAATCCATCACATCGCCCTTGGGCGTAAAAACGAAGACTTCGTCAGTAAACAGGTCCAGTTTCAGAGTTTCCATGAACTCCTGCGCGTCGCGAAAATCCTGCTGCCATTCGAGAACCTCGCGGAACCACGCCAGCTTCTGAGCAAACTTGCCTTCTGCCCGCTGGCCGCCCTCTTTGTACACCCAGTGCGCCGCAATGCCGTATTCGGCAGTCTCGTGCATTTCCCAGGTCCGAATCTGAATCTCCAAAGGCTCACCGTTGGGACCCACCACCGTGGTGTGCAGGCTCTGATACATGTTGGGTTTGGGCATGGCGATGTAGTCCTTGAAACGTCCCGGCATGGGTTTCCACAGGGTGTGAATGACGCCTAAAACCCCGTAGCAGTCCTTGATGTTCTCCACAATCACCCGCACGGCAAACAAGTCGTAAATCTCGTTGAATGCTTTGTGCTGTGTCGTCATTTTCCGATAGATGCTGTATATGTGCTTCGCCCGACCAGAAACTTCAGCCTGGATTCCTACGTCTTCGAGGCGTTGGTGCAAATCAGTCATGACACCACTGACATAGGCATCGCGCTCCTGTTTCTTTTGGGCCATGAGATTCACAATGCGATAGTACTGCTGGGGATTGAGATAGCGCAGTGAGGTGTCTTCCAGTTCCCATTTCAGCGTATAGATGCCAAGTCGGTGCGCCAGTGGCGCAAAAATCTCCAGGGTCTCTTTTGCCGTCTGCAACTGCTTTTCCACCGGTTGGTAGCGCAGCGTGCGCATGTTGTGCAGTCTGTCTGCCAGTTTTATCAACAGGACGCGAATGTCTTTGGCCATGGCCATAAACATCTTGCGCAGGTTTTCCGCCTGCTGTTCCTCCGTTGAGTCAAACTTGATGCGCTTCAGTTTGGTGACGCCATCCACCAGTGCCGCAACTTCCGATCCAAACAGACGGACGATTTCGTCATCCGTAGCCTTTGTATCCTCTACGACGTCATGCAGCAAGGCGGCTGCCAGTGTTGTTGCGTCCAGTTCCAGTTCCGCCAGAATCATGGCCACAGCCACCGGATGAGTAATATACGGAGCACCGGACTTCCGCAGTTGGCCACGATGGGCTTCCTCTGCATACGCATAGGCTCGCTGGACAAAGTCCACGCCGGCTTCCGTCGAATAGCTTCGTACTTTTGCGTAAAGCTCGTCCACGCCCATTGTATAACCCTCCTTCGCGGGGCCTCAGTCCGTGCTCAGTCGTGTACAGGCAGCCAATTGGACGCAAAGGCTGATAACTGTACAGCTCAACTGTGCTGAACTATGCTGAACTGTACTCAACTGTGCTCAACTGCGTTTAAATCCTGCTCACATGGACCGCTCGGAAATACCGCTCAAATATTGACGACTGCTTCAGCACAGCAGAGCTTAAGAGATGCAATTGCTGCATCTCTTCTGTTTCCCCTAATACTGAACCAACGTTAGCACCGGCAACCCCTGCGGCAAGCGCTGCCTGCCTTGAAAGTGCGTCAATTCAATGAAAAACGCGGCCCCCACAACCTCTCCGCCCAATTTCCTGACGAGATCGATGGTTGCTGAAATCGTTCCCCCAGTGGCCAGCAAGTCGTCTGCTACCACAACCTTTTGCCCCGGGCGAATTGCATCCGCGTGAATTTCCAGATAGTCAGTGCCGTACTCCAGTTGGTATTCAATTCTCACGGTCTGCCCCGGAAGCTTTCCCTTTTTCCGCACGGGGACGAATCCCCGCTCCAGGGCATAGGCCAGTGGCGCGCCCACAACGTAGCCCCGGGCCTCCGGACCTGCGATGATTTCGGCGCCAAGCTCTCCGGCAAATACCGCCAGCTCATCAATGGCCTGTTTGTACGCAGGTCCATTTCCCAAAAGCGGAGTGATGTCACGGAAGAGCACACCTTGCTGGGGAAAATCGGGGATTTCACGAATGAATTCCTTCATATATGCAGCTCCAATCTCTGGTGGGAGTCCCATTGCACTTGTTGTCTAATGAACTATTGCGTCTGTTGTGGGTTCAGCGCCGCGCGATAGAGATAATTGTGATAGGAAACGGATTCGCGCAAATCGCGGGGTTCCACGGACTCAACAACATGATACGCGCTCTCTCGACACTGGGCAAATCCCAGTTCCACAAAGACTTTCAGGACGGTTTCCAGATTGCTTTCGCCTACTGCGGGCAGCAATTCGTACGCCTCCCGTTGCTGTAGCTTACGGTGTGCGCGGAGCAGGCGATACACTTCGCCGAACTCCTTCCTGCCGAGAGCCCCAGGCAGAATCTGCGCCGTCAGCACGCGCAACTGTGGCTGGACCTGACCGCGCCAGTGGTTTGCTTCCAGTTCAACCACAGCGCTCATCTGCTGGCCTGAACGCCATGTGTCCACAACGGCCGGCGCCTTAAACCAGACCAACTGAGCGCGCGTCCCTGCTTCGACCACTGTCAAGCGCAGGTGATGACCCGATGTACCTACAGGCTTCACCGCTTCTAATTCCACCGGGCCGAGATAAAAAGACAGCGGAGGAAAGTCTGAAGAAAAGGGAGCAAATGCTTCTACCCACGCCACCGTCTCCATCGTTACGTCCGCCAGGGCCAAAAAGTCGTCCGCAATGGCCGGCTGCTTCACCCCATCCAGTTTCTGACCGGTAAACGGGGCTGTTGTTTCCACTGGTGAACGCCCCTCAGGCTCAGCGGCCGCCGCGCAGCTCCCTGACCGTTGCCCCTCCGTGGAGGCGACTTGGCAACAGGCAGCAGAGAAGGCTTGGCGCAATTCCTCCAGCATCCCCCGTTCTACGGCACATCCCACAGCCGCCTCGTGTCCGCCGAAGTGGTGCAGCAAGTGACTGCACCGCTCCAAGACAGCAATGAGAGAGATTCCCTCCGGCGCACGGCCCGATGCATACAGAATCTCCTGATTTTCCTCGCTAAAAACCAGGATAGGTCGTTGATAAAGGTCCACCAGGCGAGCAGCGACAATTCCCACCACACCCCGGGGCCACGGACCAACGGCCACCAGCCCGCCGGGGTACCGCGCCAAGAGCAAGCGGCACTGGACTTCCGCTTGAGCTGCCGCTTCCTCTGTGACCGCCCGCCGCCTGCTGTTCAGTTCTTCCACCCTCTGGGCCAGGCTGTGCGCCTCCACGGAATTGTTGGTCAGCAACAGCTGAAAGGCAACGTCGGCGCTGTCCATTCGACCCGCTGCGTTCAACCTGGGCGTAATCCTCCAAAGCAACGCCGTGCTGCTCAGGCCGTCCATACTCAGATGAGCCGTTTCACACAAAGCCACCCAGCCAGGCCGCCTGCAATCTGCCAGAGCTGCAAGGCCCTCCCGCACCAGCTTGCGATTCTCCAGGGTCATTGGCATCAAATCGGCCAGTGCCCCCAGGGCTGCCAGCCCCAGGCTATACTGGGCCTCCTCCGCTCGCTGCAGGGAATCCACCGTGTCGAGATAACCGCTTTTCTCTGCCGTTTCCAGCAACGTCTGAGAGAGCTTCCACGCCACGCCCGCTCCCGACAGGTGGTTCAACTTGGCGCCGTTGCCGGCTCGGGACCAGTGCACCACAGCGTCTGCCGCCAGCGGCGCTTCCAGGTCAGGCTCATGGTGATCGGTTACCACCACCTGCATCCCACAGGCAACAGCCAAGTCAATGGCCTCCTGAGTGCGAATGCCGTTGTCCACCGTGACGATGACCTTGACGCCCTGGCGATGCAAACGTTCCACAATGGTCTCAGACAAACCATACCCGTCGTCCACCCGATGAGGAATGTCGCAACACCAGTGCGCTTGAAGCAGCCGCAGAGCCATCACCAAAATGACGCTGGCGGTAACGCCATCCACGTCGTAGTCCCCTACCACCGCAATCTTTTCCTGCCGCTCTAGGGCCTGAAGGAGAATGTCGACGGCCTTGCCTGCCTCGGCAAAATCCGTGGGTTGCGAGTACGTTGCCGTTTCCGGGTGCAACCACTGCCGCGCGTCGTTTTCCGGAATGCCGCGCGCACACAGCCACCGCGCCACCTTCATCGGTACGCCCGCCGCATGGGCCATTCCCTTGGCATCGGCATCGGAGACGAGAGCTGTTTTCCAAAGAATCTGTGTCAACCTCAATTAATCCCCTTTGTTTGACTTTGGATAGTAGGGATTTACGTGGACCAGGACCTCCGCCACCCGCGGAAACTGTTCCTTAAGCACCCGGCGAGCCCGCTCAGCCACCTCGTGTCCGGATTCCACTGTCAGACTTGCATCCACGCTAATTTCAGTGTCTATGACTACATATTGTCCGTGATCGCGCACCCGCAGCTCGTCCACACTGGCCACCCCCGGAATGCTGTCGAGGCAGTTGGAATATTGTTGCCGGTCACCATCCTTGAGATCCACTCTATCCACCAGTGTGGAAATGGCGTCGGCCACAATCTTGTAGCCAACATACACCACCACCACTGCCACCGCCGCACCTGCCACGTCATCCATATACATCAACCAGGTGTGGTGCATGGCGCGCCCCATAATGGAGAGGACAATGCCCAGCAGCGCTGCCATAGATGCGTAAACATCCGTGCGATGATCCTGCGCGCTGGCTTCCAGGCTCCGACTGTGAAGCCTGCGACCGAGACGCCAGTTGTACTGGTACATGCCCTCCTTGATAACAATGGATGCCAACGCTGCATAAGCGGCCAGCATCTCAGGCGTGTGGGGGGGCAGGAATAGTCCGCGCACGGACGTAATCAGCACTTCCAATCCTGCCACCAGCAACACCAGAGCCACCACGGCGGAGCTGACCAGTTCGGCGCGACCGTGTCCGTAAGGATGGTCTTCATCCGGCGGTTTGCGCGCCACCCGCAGGCCAATGATAACAGCGACGGATCCGATGACGTCCGCCCCGGAGTGAACGGCATCAGCCATCAGTGCCCGGCTGCCCGCATAGTACCCCACCAGACCTTTACCCACCGTCAGAACCAGGTTGACAAAGGTTCCTACATAAGAAGCAAGTTGCGCTTCTCTTTCATCCTGACGATTCAACAACGCTGGTCTTCCCTCCGCAACGGCGTATGCAGATGTACGAGGTGTTTTCAAGAGCAAACACGCAGTCTATGAAAAATGCGCTCCGTGTCGGAGCGCAGAAATCGTACGGTCTGCTCAACCAGGCTGTTGCTCAGTCCTGGCTCGTTTCTGTGGTCCCTTACGAAACTGCCTGCCTTTCCACAATACCCAAATGGGGCTGGCGATAAAAATGGAGCTATAGGCCCCACTGACCAAGCCAATAATCAGAGCCAAGGTGAAGTTGTGGATAGACTCGCCACCAAAGAGATACAACAACACGGCTGCAATGAGTACCGTGATAACTGTATTGATAGACCGCGACATGGTCTGCCACAGGCTTTTGTTCACCATGCGTTCCAGTTCTTCAAAACTGCGTGGTTTGGCAATCTTCTGGTTCTCCCGTATTCGGTCGAAAATGACAATGGTGTCGTTGACAGAGTAGCCCACAATGGTGAGAATGGCAGCGACAAAAGTGAGATCGATTTCCAACCTGAACAAAGCGAAGGCTGCCATGACAATAAAGGCATCGTGCAACAGGGCGACAATGGCTGCCACAGCAAAGCGGTATTCAAACCGGATGGATACATAGCCCACAATGAAAAGTGAAGCCAGGAGCACCGCCCAAATCGCTTTGCGGGAGGTCTGCTGCGCCACGATGGGAGAGACCGTATCCGCCTGGCTTTCGTTGGAATGAAACGTTTTCTGTTCCAGGTTCTGAATGGTTTGAATCTGCTGTTGCGTCAGGACCTCTGGGAAACGGACGACAGCAGTATTTCTCTGAGTGCCGGCCACAGTAATGGCGTTTTGCCCTACGGACAGGTTCGCCTGCTCCAGCATCTGCCGCACCTGTGTCACATTCACCGGTTGATGCAGGGTGAGTTGCACACGGGATCCTGCTTTGAAGTCCGTGCCCAAATTGAATCCAGACACCAGAAACACGATGAGACCCACTACCGTGATGGTACCCGAGAGGAGAAAGAACCAGTTGCGGTGGCGGATAATGTCAAATCGCTGTTTCACGACTTGGCACCCCCTTTCGCAGCCCCATACCACCACGGTCTGCGAATCAAATTGGATTTCGTCAACAAAATCAGCATGAGGCGACTCAACAACACTGCGGTCAACATGCTGATGACAATACTAATCATCAAGGCGACGGCAAAACCGCGAATGTCTCCCTGACCAAACCAGTACATTACTGCACCTGCAATAAAGGTGGTGGCATTGGCATCAATAATAGCCCGCATGGCGCGCCGGTTTCCCGCAATCACCGCGGATTGCAGGCTGCGACCGCTACGGACCTCGTCTTTGATGCGCTCGTAGGTAATAATGTTGGCGTCCACCGCCATGCCCAGCCCCAAAACCAGGGCTGCCAGCCCCGAGAGGGTCAACACCACGTGCATGCCCACGAAGGTTCCCAGTGTGAGAAATCCGTACGCCACCAGGGCAATGTCCGCCACGAGCCCGGCGATACGGTAAAACACCAGCATGAACAGAAAAATTAAAACCACTGCGGCCAACCCTGCCCACAGGGTCGCTTTCAACGAAGCGCTGCCCAAAGACGGCCCAACGCTGGTGGAACTCACCAGCTTCAAGGGATAGGGGAGTGCGCCGGCATTGAGTTCTTTGGCCAGTGTCTGACAGTACGCCGGCGTAAAAACATTAGCTGGACCTGAAAGCTGCGTCTGGCCGTTGGAAATCACGTCTTGCACCTGGGCGCTGGATATCAGGTTGCCATCGAGAAAGGTGTATATTTCCTTGCCGAGGTACTTTTGTGTCACCTGGCCCCAAAGTGTCGTATTCTTAAAGGTCAAATCCACCACATTGCCGCCGGTCTGAGAATCCTGGCCCCAGTGCGCGCCGCTTTGCAGGTCCTTGCCGGTAATTAACGGCTTGCCCGCCGGCACGGTCTTGCCCTTGACCGTCTTCACCTGTCCATAAATCTCCAACTCTGCCGTTTTGCCAATGATGTCCTCGGCCTGCTGTTGGTTGAAAGTGCCGGCCATATCCACGCGAATCTGGTCCTTGTTTTCCAGGGTAATAATAGGAGACGCGGTGCCAATGCTGTTTACGCGCATGGTTACCGCCTGCAACGCGGCCTGAATGCCGTTGCTGTTGAGCGGACCCGTCGCTGGAGTGGTCTCTATCTTGTACAACAGGTCAAAGCCGCCCTGGAGATCTAACCCTAGCCGTACATCCTTCCAGAGCTTGCCTGACGTTCCTGCCGTCAGTCCGATAATCGCGCAGACTATCAGCAGAAAACTGAGAAAACGTCCCCACTTCATAGAAGCTTGTCCTCCTACGCCATCAACTGCAAGATGCCACCCTTGCTGTCCCGCACCCAGGGTCTTGTTTTGGTATACTTCCCGCTGCGGCCACTGGTTCAGCAAGCCTTGTGATATACAACTTCTTTAGTATAATGACCGGTTCTGACAGCGTCAAACTTTGGCAGTCTTCACCTGAAGAACGGCTGCGAACACCTCAGTCGTCTGGATTGTCCAGTTCTCCTCTGAAGGCGGAAATCGTGAGGTAGTTCATCAACTGACCTACCTGCAGACTGAGAATATCCGCCACCGCTTCGTGCAGGCCCGGCATCTTCTTCCACTTTCTTGCCACACAGCCCCACACGTTCTGCGCAGACACTTCTTCATAGCCAAGCAGGTGGAATTCCTCCGCCTTGGCCTGGCATAGTTCCTTTAACTGCGGCTCATAGTCCAGCGCCTCAATCCAGGGTCCCTCGTCGTCCACCTCTGGCTGGGACTCCGCCACGGATTCCTGCTCTAGGTTTTCTCCTGCATCGTCATCTGCCATGGGCCTCACCTCGTCTCTCAAGCGCTGTCTGCAACACACTCGCCGCGTCCTGCCGTCTGCCGTAGGAGCTATCCGCTGCGGGAATTCCGGACGTTGGTCATCTACGCGCTGTGGTCATTTCAAGCGTTGGTCATAACGTGCTGTGGTCATGATTCCTGTGGCTACAAACGTTATAGGATTCGTCATTGTCGCCGCGAATCCTGCCCCCGCTGTGCTATCAGTTATGGACACAGCCGAACTTTGAGCAAGCGACATGCCGCGGCCTGCGGCGAAATGCGAATCCTCCCCCCGCTGTGCTATCAGTTGTGGACACAGCATAAGTTTGAGCAAGGGACATGCCGCGGCCTGCGGCGAAATGCAAACCTTGGCCGACACAGGCTGAAACGGCGGTGGGAGTGGGTGAATTGAGTCAACGTTCATTTTTTCACGGAGCTTTCATTCTGATGGCTGCGGGCTTAGCCACGCGAATCATGGGGTTTGCCTACCGCATCATCCTGACCCGACTCATCGGGGCCCAGGGAATTGGTCTGTTTCAACTGGTGTTTCCGCTACTCAGCCTGGTCCTAACTTTTGTCACCGCCGGACTCCCCACGGCCATCTCCAAACTGGTAGCGGAAGCCGTGGTTCAGAACGACAAAGTACGCGTACGCCGCATCATGCGCGTCAGTGCCACCGTCATCCTCAGCCTGGCTGTGGTTTTCACCGTTCTGATGTGGGTTCTGCGAGGTGTCGTTCGCAATTACTGGATTACCGATTCGAGAGCCTATCCCGCCTATTTGGCGATGATTCCCATCGTGGGCGTAATTGCCGTATCCAGCATCTACCGTGGATACTTTCGCGGCATTCAGGATATGGCCCCCACAGCCTGGGGGCAAATTATTGAGCAGGCCGTGCGGATTCTTAGCATCTGGATTCTCGCTTCCTATTTCGTACGTTTCAGTCTCCCCTACGCCGCTGCTGCAGCCATGCTCGGCATGGTGTTCGGAGAGTTCTCCGGCCTTGTCTTTCTCATTGTTCAGCAACGACGCAGAGCGCGCCTCGACCAAGTCATCCCCAATGCGCCCAGCCGGAGTCTGGAAAGTGCCAGACAGACCCTCAAGGCACTGGTGGACATTGCCGGCCCGGTGACACTCAGCAGCCTCATTGGATCGCTCATTTTTGCCGTGGAGCCGGTGCTGGTTACGCGATCGCTGGCCCAAGCCGGCATTGCCACACATCTGGCCACCAGCCTCTATGGGAAATACGGAGGGATGGCCATTCCCCTGCTGGTGTTTCCCACGGTCATTACAGGCGCACTGGCGGTGAACCTGGTACCTGCGGTGTCTGAAGCCGTTGCCGACGACGAACGGCAGCGTGTGCGGCTTCGCATGAGGCAGACCTGGAGGGCCACAGCCATGGTTGGGTTCCCGACGACCGTCATTTTGACGTTGTTTGCGTCGCCACTCTGCAGGGTGATTTTTAACGATGCGTCGGCGGGATCGATTCTGGCCGTCATTGCTCCGGCCGGGTTTCTGCTCTACCTGCAAGGCCCGCTGTCCGGGATTCTGCAGGGCATGAACAAGGCAGGTGCCGCCATGCGCAACTCCATCGTCGGCGGCGTCATCCGCTTGGGACTCATTTATCTGCTGGCCTCCCGGCCCAGTCTGGGCATCCACGGTGTGGCCTGGGCAGTGACACTGTCCATCTGTCTGACCACCGCCCTGCACTTCGCCAGCGTCTACCGCCAAATCGGGTTTGCGGTTCGCATTGAGGACACCGCCAAAATCGCCCTTGCTTCCCTGCTGATGCTCACGGTCATGGAGGTCCTGCGGCAAACAGCACCCAACGGCGACGCTGCTCAGCTTCTGCTGGCTATTTCCACGGGAATGGTCATTTATGTTTTGTTGCTGTGTTCCTTCCATGTCATTACGTCGGACACGGTGCGAAGAATTCCGCGAGTGGGCAGGACGCTGGCACAGATTGTGTCAGCCATTCCCTTTGCCGTTTGACGAAGAAGAGGATTCGCGACTGTCGATAAACAGCGTTCCCGTGTTGTCAATGGTGGCGTAAAATACTTCCTTCAAGTCGGGGTGACCGCGGCGGGTCAGTTCCTGAAGTAACCATGCCTTGTCACGCTGCAGCAGGTCCAGGGTCTTCTGGACCGGGTTGCCATCGATGACCAACGGCATGGGGATGATACTTTCGGTGCCACGAATGTTCATTTCCCGGGGAGTCAAGGGAGAGGCCTCTGGCTTCGGAAATACACTGAGCGATCCCGATGTCTCCAGAATGGCAAACTCCACATCCGCAGCGTTGGAAAACCCCTTCTCCCGCAGTTGGGTCAAGAGGTCGTGAACGCTGTAGTGCATTTTCTTCATTTCCGACTCCTTGATTTTCCCGTGTTCAATGAGAACCGACGGCTCCCCGTCCACCAAATGGCGAAAGCGGTGACTGCGCAACTGCATCAAGGCGACGCCCAGCTGAAGCATGACCAAGACCGCAATGGGAATCACCGACTGCATAATTCCAATGTGAGTGTCTTCCATGGGAATGGTGGAAAGCTCGGCAAGCATGACGGAAACCACAAAGTCAAAAACGGACAGCTGTCCGATTTCCCGTTTGCCCATGATTCTCAGAGCCAGCATGACCGCCAAGTACAAAACGACCACGCGCAGCAGAAAGGCCCACAACGCAATAGAGTCCACGGTGATGACACTCCTTCTCCTAGTTTCGGAGTGTAGTATCACCCTGCTGCGTAAAAACATGAGAGAAAGGAACAGGTGGGATTCTGCTACGAATCCCTGCCATGAGCTGTATCGTTGGCGGAAGGGGCATGCATGCCTGCAAAGGTGCGGTTGATGCGGTCGAAGAAAGCGGTGGCATCCTGGAGGCTGGAGATAACCACTTCGGCGTGTCTACATCTGACCGGCAGAATAACGGTGGAATCCAGTGCGAAGTGGTGGCTGGCAACGGCCTTTGCAAGGCGATCGGCCACCAGTTCCACTTCCCGCTCTGTGGCGTCCGCCATGAGAATGACGAACTCATCGCCGCCAAAACGGCAGGCAATTTCGGATTGACGAACGTGATCGCGGATGACTCCGCTGATTTGCTTGAGCACCTCGTCGCCAATGTCAAAACCCAGGGAGTTGTTGATGGCCACCAGCCGCTCCACGTCAAAGCAGATGGCGCCCCAGTCTCTGGTTCCGTTCTGTACCTCTTCCCGCAGGCGAATGGCCGCGTAGTGCAAGGTATAAAGCCCCGTCAGCTTGTCCACAAACAGGTCCGCGTCAAACTCCGGATTGTAGAGTGCCGTACGGTTGCGACCCCGCTCCTTGGCTCCCCAGTACAGCGCTGAGTCGGCTTTCGCCAGCAAGTCCCGGTCGTCGGAACTGTCGTCAGGGTATCCCGCAATTCCGGCGCTCACCGTGATACCTTGAATTTGGTACTGGTCTACAGTCACTGTGTGGTCGGCAACCGCCTGGCGAATCCTATCGACATGGACACGGACCGTCTCCACGTCCCAATTGTAGACAAAGACAAATTCTTCTCCGCCGTAGCGGGCCACCAGTGCATCCTTGCCCGCGTAGGTCTGGAACAATTGAGCCAAGGAACGGAGGACTTCGTCGCCGGCCAGGTGACCGTAGGTATCGTTGAGGGCTTTGAAGTGATCGACATCGAGAATGGCTACAGATAGCGGCTGCTTCTGGTCCTTTGCCTGTTTGAGGCGAGTGGCCAAGAACTCGTAAAAGTAGCGGTAGTTGTACAGCCCCGTTGCGCCGTCTCTGTGGGATTGTTCCCGCAGTTGCTGATACAGTTTGGCATTCTCCAGCAGTACTCCGAATTGCGACGTCAGCGCGACGACGTACTCCGTCAGTTCGCTGTAAGCGTGGGCCCTTTCGGCATAGCAAACGATGGCTCCATGGGTGGCGCCGTGGGTGCGAATGGGATACACAGCCATGCTCCGGTACCAGCGAGAGGAGACACCGTCCGAGACGACCCGTTCATCGCGACTGGTGTCAGGTACGTATTCGCACTCGCAGTCGGGGGAACTGTTGAGGACGTTCCAGATGACGCCTCCCTGGGAAACGTCGATGCCGTTGGCATCCATTTCCCCTTTTCGGCTTTCCGGATACACCACCAGCGGACTCAGTACCCTGCCGTTTTCGGATAGCAGGTGAATGACCACCAAATCGGAGTAACTCAGTCGGCTTGCCGCTGTGGCAACCTCCATGGATACTTTCTCCACATCAAATTCCGACACCAGTCTCGCAGTGGTCTGCTGGACCCGTTGCATGAGACTTCCTTTGCGGTAAATGCGAAGGACGTACCCGAGAACAATAATCGGGATGATGGTGAGCGAGGAAAACAGCGGCAGGGATTTCTCCAGCGCAATCATCAGCATAACAATAGGCAGTGTCAACAAGTAGTAAGAGGATTCATTGAGAATGTTGCGCACGTCACGCCAGTCAAACATGTCCCGAATGTAATTATGGACATGTACCAGGAAGTGATTCACAACAGCAAAGGTGAGAGTCACCATAATGAGGGCAAAAAGAGTTAGCCAATCCGGTGATTCTTTGTACTGCGTGCCGACAATGGCATGAAAAACCAGCGACATGGCCCCAACGCTGATGGTATACTGCCCCACGTTAAAGGCTCTGGTGGAAAACTTCCGCGAGCCTCCCTGAATCATCATGGCAATGGCCGCAATGAGCAACATGATGAGGATGGCAGCGTCGGAGCCTTGGGTGATGAGCACTGTCACAGGAATGACGGGTGTCAAGGTGCTGAGAACTTTTCCGGCGGGAATGGGTAAGGACTCCAGCACAACGCCAATGACCAGCAGGTAGAGAAAAACTCCCACCTCGATGTGGCTTACCGCCCGTAAGCTGTTGAGGCCGATGAGCACACCAGCGACGCCTATAAAGCTCTCATACCATAGCACTAGCCTTTGTCGCTGTATGTTCACGACCCCACCCCCTAATGTCCCCAGGTCAGTGCACTTGGCTAGCAGATGTAACCCATTGGTGTTTCCAACCACAATTGAGAATCTAGCGAGGATGCCTCGTCGCAGGCCGCATCACCGGCAGCGCGAGACTTTTTCTGTCCAGTCCCACTATTATTCAGCATTGTCAAAGAATTTATGGTAATAGAATACCACAGTTTCATACTGTATGGGGGAGTTGAATATACATTCTTATTGAAACAACCTGTTTGAACAACCTTCAGCGGAGGTGGAACTTCATGTATACACCGGTTCAAGGCAGAAGCGGAGTCGTCGCCCAGATGCGCCGATTCCCTGTACTCTACGGTTTGGCCTGGGCACTCTTCTGGGCCGTGGTAGGGACCATCGCCGTGGGTATCTGGGCAAACTACGACAACCTCCATCCCACCGCCGTCATTGTCAGCGTCTATGTCGTCCATGGCGTTGCCATCGTCACCGGCGGCATTACTGCCAGTCGCCATGCCGGCACTCGCGGCTGGTTCTACGGTGGTATCACCGGCCTCGTTTACTCGCTGCTCATGGTAGTGATTGGATTTATTGTCTACAACACGTTTGTTCTGGACGCTCCCGGCATTCTACGAATTTGTATCCTTACTTTGGTCGGTGCCTTCAGCGGTGTCATCGGCGTCAACATGCGCTACAAACCATAAGCCGGTCTCCCACGGGCCTGTGGGCTCGTCCGTCCGCCACCTGCGGGAGACCTGGCCTTGCTCTAGCCATTTCTGGTCAGAACCCTGTTTACGACAGACGGGGTGTTCCGTCGTTCTCTTCAGTCTCGTCTATGGGTTCTTCGTCTTCAGTGGACTCGTCGTCTTCGTCTTGCTCCAATTCGTTGTCGTCGTCTTGCTCCAACGCATCGTCGTCATCGTAGTCATCGTCCGTATCCTCGTCCGCCTCTTCCAGTTCCCCTGGCTCAAGGACCCGAACAATGGAGCGGCGCTCCATCTTGATTTCCACGTCCGGCGCGATTTCCAGCATGACGGCATCATCCATGACCTCCGTCACTTCACCGTGTATGCCGCCCGCGCTGACAACCTGTGCACCCACGCCCAGTTGACTCATCATGTCTTTGCGCTTTTTCTGCTGACGGCGTTGCGGCACAATCATCAGAAAGTAGAAGACGGCCACAATCACAATAATTAACAGCAAGTTTCCGGATTTCACCTTGTCACATCCTCTCGATTGTCAAGCCATCCGTACCCGGATTGAGCGTAGAATTCCTCTTTGTACTCCAGGAAGCGATTCCCTTCAATGGCTTGTCTGATATTCTTCATCAATTGCAACAAAAAATGCAAATTGTGGTATGTGGTCAATCGAATTCCCAGCACCTCTTCGGACTTTATAAGGTGACGTATGTAAGCTCGAGAAAACTGTTGGCATACCCGACAGGTACAATTCTCGTCCAGTGGTGCAAAATCCTCCGCGTATTTCGCATTTCTTATGACTATTTTTCCTCTGGACGTGAGCACGGTTCCATTTCTGGCAATGCGCGTCGGCAGGACGCAGTCAAACATGTCCACGCCCCGCTCCACGCCTTCGAACAAGTCTTCCGGCGCTCCCACACCCATGAGGTACCTGGGCTTCTCCCAAGGCAACCACGGCGTGGTGAATTCCAACAGCTCGTACATCAGGTCCTTGGGTTCGCCGACGCTCAGTCCGCCGATGGCATATCCAGGCAAGTCCAGGTCCACCAACGCTGCGGCGGCCTCCCTCCGCAAATCCTTGTAGGCGCCTCCTTGGACAATGCCAAAGAGCGCCTGCTCATGCGGTTTGCCGTGAGACTGTTTGCAGCGCTGGGCCCAATCCAAAGTCCGCCGCAGAGAAGTTTCCACATAAGACCGTTCTGCAGGGTAAGGCGGACATTCGTCAAACGCCATAATCACGTCGGCGCCTAGGGCGTTCTCCACGGCCATGACGGACTCCGGGCTGAAAAAGAGGCGTTTTCCGTCAATGTGGGATTGAAACGCCACGCCTTCATCGCTGACTTTGCGCAGGTCCGACAGACTGAATACCTGAAAACCGCCACTGTCTGTGAGAATGGCGCCCTGCCAGTTCATAAAGGAGTGCAAGCCCCCTGCGCGTTGAATCAGGTCTTCTCCGGGACGCAGGTGCAGGTGGTAGGTGTTGCTCAGAATGATGCCGGCCCCCAATTCCTCCAACTCCCAGGGAGCCACGGTCTTGACAGTGGCCTGCGTTCCCACAGGCATAAAAACCGGCGTTTCAATCACGCCGTGAGCCGTCGTCAAACGACCCCGCCGCGCCAAAGTCCTGTTATCCCGTTTCAGCAACGTAAACTGCAGCGGACCCGCCGTCATGCCAACTCACCTCGATTTGCAATGAACATGGCGTCGCCAAAGCTGAAAAAGCGGTACTCTTCGTTGACGGCCAGCCTATAGGTGGCCATCGTCAGTTCCTGTCCCATAAAGGCGCTCACTAGCATCAACAGAGTGGACCTGGGCAGATGGAAATTCGTGATGAGGGCATCCGTCGCCCGAAACCGGTACCCTGGATAAATGAATATCCCCGTCTCCCCTGTGCCGGGCACCACCTGCCCCGTGGCGGCCGCACTCTCCAGTGTCCGCAGGGCAGTGGTGCCCACTGCCACCACGCGGCGCCCTTCGCTGTGAGCGCGGTTCACCGCATTGGCAGTCTCCGGGGACACACTGTAGACTTCCCGATGCATGACGTGATCTTCCACGTTGTCCACGGACACAGGCCGAAACGTGCCAATGCCCACGTGCAGTGTGACCCGTTGGATGTCCACGCCCATAGCGCCAATTTCCGTCAGCAGTTGCGGAGTAAAATGGAGGCCCGCCGTGGGTGCCGCCACCGATCCCGGCGGCTCTGCGTACACCGTCTGATAGCGGGTTGCATCTGCCAGCGGCTGATGAATGTACGGCGGTAGGGGCATAGCCCCAAACCGGTTTAGAAAATCCTCCATCCAGTGGCCACCGACGCTCCCATGGTTGTGGGCTGAATGTCTGCCGTCACTGCCGCCGGCCGCCCTGTCGGCCCCCGCTCCGTCTTGGGTGTTGGCGTAGTCCTCGGCCAAATGAAAACGTAGCCGACGCAAGCCTTCGTCCAGCACCTCAAGGACTTCAGCCCATCCCGCCACCTGGCCGGAACGGTCTGTAAATTCCACCACCGTACCCACCTGAAGGCGCTTTGCCGGGCGTGTCAAGGCCAGCCATTCCACATCCGTCAGAGCTTGGGTAAGCAGGACCTCAACGCGGCCTCCGGTTTCTGCCTTGCGGCCATACAGGCGGGCCGGTATGACACGAGAGTCGTTGAGAACCAACACGTCACCGGGCTCAAGAAACTGCGGCAGCTGCCGAAATACGCTGTGTTCCCAGGGGGAATCCACAGTCTCGGGCAGTTTCTCCGCCAACGCAGCAGGGCGATACCTGTGGGGATGAACAACCAGGAGACGGGAATCATCCCGCCTGTCCAGTGGGGATTGAGCAATCAGTCGCTCAGGCAATTCGTAGTCAAAGTCTTCGACGCGCACGCCATACATCCTTCCGCATGGGCCGTCGGCAACAGGCGACCCACTTACGCTTGTCCATTATACTGAAAGAAGCCGCATCTGCAAACGCCCATGCCACGACCCCGCAGCGCTCCGTCACTCGTCGTCTGAGTCGTCCCGCTGCGCCAGGCGTAAGAGGGGCGCATCGTCCACTAGGGGCACTTTCAGATGTTCGTAGGCACGCAGGGTGACCACCCGTCCTCTGGGCGTCCGCTGAATGAAGCCCATTTGCAGCAGGTAGGGTTCATAGACGTCTTCAATGGTGTCCGATTCCTCGCCGATGGCCGCCGCCAGGGTTTCCAACCCCACCGGCCCCCCGCGAAACTTCTCAATGACGGTCCGCAAAATCTTGTAATCCAATTCATCCAGGCCCAGTTCGTCCACGTTCAGGCGCTCCAGCGCCCGTTGGGCAAGGCTGCGGGTAATAGCGTTGGAGTGTTCCACCTGCGCAAAGTCTCGGACGCGTTTCAGCAGGCGATTGGCAACCCGAGGCGTACCGCGGCTGCGCGATGCCAACTCTTCCGCCGCATCCGTGTCCAGACACAGATTCAAAATGCTTGCCGTACGGCCAACAATTTTCGCCAGGTCTACCATAGGATAGTAATCCAAATGGGAAATGACGCCAAACCGATCGCGCAGCGGCGCCGACAACAAACCGGCCCTGGTGGTGGCTCCAATCAGTGTGAACGGCGGCAGGTCCAGCCGAACGGATCTGGCGGTGGGCCCTTTGCCAATGACAATGTCCAAAGCAAAGTCCTCCATGGCGGGGTACAGCACTTCTTCCACAGACTTGGAAAGACGGTGAATCTCGTCAATGAAGAGCACGTCTCCGGATTGAAGGTTGGTCAGAAGCGCGGCCAGATCTCCGGGGCGCTCAATGGCGGGCCCGGAAGTATGGCGAATCTGCACACCCAACTCGTTGGCAATAATCATGGATAGGGAGGTCTTGCCCAGGCCGGGAGGGCCGTACAACAAAACGTGATCCAGCGCCTCTCCCCGCTCCCGCGCTGCCTGAATAAACACGCGTAGGTTGTCCTTAATGCCTTCCTGTCCAATATAGTCGTCAAGAAAACGCGGCCGCAACGACTCCAGCGCCACGTCTTCCTTGGTGTAATCCGCTGAAACAATGCGCTCGGACATCCCCCGCGCTCCTTTCTATCCCGCCATACTCTGCAGGCACTTGGTCAGGGCGGCTTCGAGAGTCGTGTGTTGCCCTTCTTCCAGCGTTGCCAACACCCGTAGCACCACGTCCATAGCTTGCCTCTCATTATAGCCAAGAGACTGGAGGGCCTCAACGAGATCGCGCTGCAGTGTCCCGGTTTCACCGGTATTTCCTGAATCAGCGCCGACAGTTGCAAGAGCCCCACCGGCCAGTGGCCGGACTTTGTCCTTCAAGTCAATGACCATGCGCTGTGCGGTTTTTTTGCCAATCCCCGGGAGACCGGAGAGGTAGGTCGTGTCGTCTCCGGAAATGGCCCCCAGAAAGCGGCCATAATCCGCCGCAGAGACCACCTGCATGGCGCCCTTGGGGCCAATGCCGGAGACCCCTAGCAACAGTTCGAACCACTCCCTGTGGTCTGCGTCGAGAAACCCGTACAGTTCCTGCGCATCCTCGCGAATATGGTGGTAGGTGTATAGAGTCACCGCGCTTTCCGGCTGCAGCACCATGGCCACATCCGCCGGAACGCGAACGCGGTAGCCAACGCCGTTTACGTCCAGATCCACATAGCCGTCTCCCGTCTTTGCAACAATGCCTCGCAGAAATGTAATCACGCTACCGCCCTCGAATCCATCCGGTTTTTTCGTACAGTGGACTGACATGCGCCTGTGCAATGGCCAGCGCCAAGGCGTCGGCGGCATCGTCCGGCTTAGGAATGGACTGCAGCCCCAGCAAAACCCGCACCATTTCCTGTATCTGCCGCTTCTCTGCGCGGCCGTATCCCGTTACTGCCTGCTTCACCTGAATAGGGGTGAACTCCGTCACGGCGACGCCTGCTTCCACAGCTGCGAGCAAGGCCACCCCCCGGGCCTGGCCCACGACGAAAGCCGTCGTTGTGTTGCGGTTAAAGAACAGTTCTTCCACAGCCATCACCTGGGGCCTGTAACCGGTTATAACCTCGGTCAGTTGATGAAACAGCGTCTGCAGGCGCTGTTCCACAGCCGTATGCGCCGGGGTTTCAATGCAACCGTAGGTATGAACCCGCAAGTGCTGGCCGGCAGCTTCAATGACGCCGTAGCCCATGCGGGCAATTCCGGGATCGACGCCCAAGATGATACGTGCAGCAGTTTCGGTCATGAAAAGGCCCCCCGCTGTTGTATTCGCCGGCGGAGGGACGGATTCCTGTGACAACAACCTAGGCAGATTCGGCTTCGAACCTAGAGAGTCTCGGCCTGGAACCTACACAGTCTCGGCCTCGGCCGCACTGCTGACCTGGCGGACATAGACAGGCATCGCCCAAAACCACATGAGCGTGGGAGAAAGTTCCCAAGCGGGGTGCTCTGTGCGGAAGCTTACCACTTCGTCGCCGGAGATAGGGCGAATGTCCACCTGCCGCCGGCCATCCTGGTACAGGGTGAGAAAAATGGCGTAGCGCGAATCAGGCTGCGTCTCCTGCCAGACGGACTGCACGGTATCTGCGGAGGATGCGCCAAAATCGGTGACCGCCGGCGTATCCGCCAAAGCCGTTGGCGCCGCCAGCCCCGCACAGGCGAAGGCTGCGAGAACACTGCGCCGCAGGATTCCCCGATACATGATGTTTCTCACACCCTGACCTACCATTGGTTTCACCTCAATCCCAAGGATTCTGGTGATAGTATGATCTCGGGCGGAAACTTTATTCAGGGTTGACATGCTTTTGTCACAGCTTAGACAGAAGTCTCTGCTTCCTCCACTTCAAAATTGGCGTAGACGTTCTGGACATCGTCGTGATCGCTCAACGTATCCACCAAATCCAACAGTTCCTCCGCTTCGTCCTCAGCCACAGTCACGGTGGAGCGGGGCTCATAGGACAGTTCCGAATCCGACAGGGTCAAGCCCTGAGCTTCCAGCGCGTCCCTCACCGCGGCAAAATCGCCTACCTCGGTGGTCACGACATATTCGTCGTCCGTCTCCGACAAGTCGCTGGCTCCTGCCTCCAACGCCAACATCATCATGTCGTCCATGCTCAAGCTGGTGGTGGATTTCTCAACTGTGATTTTGCCGACGCGGTCGAACATCCACGCCACACAACCGGACTCTCCCAAGTTGCCGCCATGTTTTGAAAAAATGTGGCGCACATCCGCTGCCGTGCGATTGCGGTTATCTGTGACAACCTCCAACATGACCGCTACACCCTGAGGGCCGTAGCCTTCGTACAACAGTTCCTCGTAGGTAACACCCTCCAGCGATCCCGTTGCCTTGGCAATGGTACGGGTGATGTTCTCCGTGGGAACATTGCTCTGTTTGGCTCTGTCAATGGCTGTTTTCAGACGAAAATTCGTGTCCGGATTGCCTCCACCTTCCTTTGCGGCAAGGTAGATGTCCCGCGACAGTTTGGTGAATAACTGACCCCGCACAGCGTCCTGTTTTCCTTTTCTCCGCTGGATATTATGCCACTTGGAATGACCCGACATGTGACCTCTCCTTCCCCGCTGGTGACGCGAGCCTCCCATTTAGGAAACCGGCTTCAGCCAGCTTCAATCTTCCCCAACTCTGTACAGACTGCCAATCAGCGCACGGCTATCTTGCAAACCGACGCCAGTCGGCGTTCGGCTTGCAGCCATCACGCCAATTTGCCGTTACAGGCCCCAGTCCCGCATGTAACGAAAATCTATGCCCACGGTTCGCGACGAAACCTTGGCTATCACAGGTAGTCTGCGCTTGTACTGGTTGCGTTGAATGCGCTCTGCAATCATTCTGACGAAAGACTCGTCATACCCCTTTTCAACAAGGGTGTGCGGCGACACCCGCAAATCCACCATCTGTATCAGCACCTCGTCGGCTTCATCATAGCCGAAACCAAGTTCACCTTCATCGGTTTGGCTTTCCCACAGGTCTGCAGACGGGGCTTTGGAAAGGATGCTTGCAGGGACGCCCGTGAAACGGGACAACTGCCGCACCTGGTGCTTGTATAAATCGCCAATGGGGTTTAAAGCGCTGGCCATGTCGCCAAACTGCGTGCCGTATCCCAGGAGCAGTTCCGTCTTGTTACTTGTGCCCAGCACCAAAGCGCCCAGTTCTACCGATAAATCATACAGCGTGCACATCCGCTCTCGGGCCATTCGATTGCCTCGCCGCAGGGGCGAGGCCGGCTGCCCCAGAATCCCGTCAATGTTTGCGAAGTACGCGTCCACAGGGTCTGTGATATTGACAACCGTGTGTGGGATTTGCAAGTCGTCCACAACTGCCAGCGCATCCTTTAGACTGGCCGGACTGCTGGATTTGTACGGCATGAGCACGGCGTGAACCTTGTCTTTTCCCATGGCCGCCGCCGCCAGATAGGCAACCAGTGCGGAGTCGATGCCTCCGGACAGGCCAAAAATTACGTTCTTAAAACCGGCTTTCTCGACCTCATCTCGAATGAAGGCGGTCAGCAGACGCACGGTTAACCCTGGTTGCAGGTACAGCTTTTCTTCCACTTCTGCTCGTATCAACGAAACTCAAACCCTTCCGATGTTCTCTCCAGACGTTTCAGCTCCTGAACGAGCAAGTCGGGTCGCTCGTCGCGAAGTAATGGAACAGTATAGCGAATGCGGCGAACGGCCTCGTCGTCAATGGTGACCGTAATCAAAGTTTCGTCCAGAATGGGAGCTTCCTTCAACCAGGTGCCGTCCGGGGCCACCACACCGGATCCACCAAAGAAATTGACGCCGTCTTCAAAGCCAATACGATTGACAAACGCAATATACACACCAAACAACTGCGCGTACACCTCCAGCAACCTGTGCCAAAAAGCCTGAGAACCGAAGGTGTCCGGCTGATTGAGACTGCGCGTAGGGCTGGATGACATGAGAATCAACAGCTTGGCGCCGCCCATAGAAAGCAGGTAAGGGGCGGTGAAGTGCCAGGCATCCTCACAAATCATCATTCCGCAGGGACCCCAGGAAGAAGAAAAACTGCGGAAATGCGATCCGCGAGCCAAGTACCTACCTTCGTCGAACATGCCGTACGTGGGCAGATACACCTTACGGTGAACGGACTGAATTTCACCCCGCGACGCGTAGACTGCGGCGATATAGTACAGGTGCTGGTCGCTTTCCTCCACGAAACTGAAGGCCACATCAATGTCGCGACTTGCAGCCACCAGTGACTGAATCTCTTCGTCCGATCGTTTTCGGGCCACTTCCAGCGTTAAGTCCTGGATGTGGTAGCCTGTCAGTCCCAGCTCCGGAAACAGGACCGCTGTGGCTCCTTCATTCCGGGCCTTTTCCACCCATTCCAAATGCTTGTCCAAATTTGCTTTCACATTGCCCAAGACGGGCTGAATTTGCCCCAACGCAAGAACCTGCCGGTTGCTCAAGGTTTCTATCCACTCCTCTCCTAAGAAACGAGGACGGCGGTACTTTGTCGTTTTTGCTTCACTAAACCGTATTCAGTATAAGGGTGGACTCCCATCTCGGCAAGTTAAAACAGGGCCTGCAGAGGAGTGAAGATTGAGGCGTGCGCTCCCCTTGGCGGAGGTGAACTGTCCGTTACCCGGACAGAGCCATCAACCAGGCAGGGATTGCCCGCCCGGCCTCCCGAGAATGTCCCAACGCCGGTGCTCTTTCTGCATGGACAGAAGAACCTTCCAGCGGCCCTTCTCCGGACACTTCGCCCGTACCCACTCCACCAAAGAACGAATCAACAGGTCCGGAAAATGGAAGAGCAGCCACAACAGCTCCCTGTCGGCGGCGGATAGTGGCGCATGTTCTTGATACACCTCCAGAATATCCGAAAAGTAACGCTCGTCGGCCTCAGCAAAGTACAAACCGTGATTGCAAATTTGCAGCAGGTCCAGAGGTGGACTGTCGAAGCCGGACATGTCGAAATCCACAAAAGCAACGGGCACCTCCGTTTCCAAGGCGCCTGTGAGGACCAACAGGTTGTGGGCAGCCAAGTCGCGGTGACAAAAACAAGGTGGGGTTGTGGGCCGCCACCGTTGAACAGCTGTAGCGCAAAGATGGGAGGTCTCCCAAACTTGAGCCTCCATCTTCAGCAACTCCGGCAGGTGGCGCACCGCCAAAGGCCAGATATGGACCAGGGCCGCGCGTTTCCTTTCAATCCGCTGTGACAGAGGACTCACCGGCATCCTGCCGAGAACCGCCGGCGAAATCATTCGCGACTGCTGGTGCAAAGTGGCAACTGCAGCCGTTACCCAGCGCCGTTCTCGATAGGAGCCTAGATTCGCGTGCCGACCTATGAACCAGGGTTGTAGGTAGCCGCGGCCCTGGCAATCGCAGGCGGTCAGGTAATTGCCGTCCGCAGCCGCCACCGGTCCGGCAAACTGCACGCCCAGTCCATTCAGTTTATCAGTGATGTGGGCCATTGTCCGGAGCCTGTCTTCCGTATCCCAGTTATTGGCCCACTTCCAGACCCACCGGCGGTTATCCTCCCCGGTGATGCCCACAACAGACTTGCGCTCTGTGATTCCAATGACGTCAATGCCGTAGGCTTGCCGCAGCACACGACTGAGACAAGCAACCTCAGTGGTCATCCACGTCAAATCCCGTCGTGCCCAAAGGACCCTTCCTCTTTGGGGAAATCCTATAGTGCTTCAGGGTTACTTCATCGTCCTGTGCAGGCCAAGGTGTAGTCAGAGACGGATCTTGCCAGTCCTCCCGCCACTGGAATTCCGGGGGATAGGCGCCCTCTTCATCCCCAGTCTCAGTTCCGTCGCGGTACGAAATGGGCCAACCTGGAGGGGCGTATCCGGATTGTGGAGGGTATCCATATCCAGGGGCATACCCGGTTTGCCCAGGGTATCCGTATCCAGGGGCATACCCGGTTTGCCCAGGGTATCCGTATCCAGGGGCATACCCTAATCCAGGCCCCTCCATGTATCCTTGCCCTAGAACCGACGGCATGCCAGGTGCCGGAGACCACGCCGGCGGCCAGGGCCCTGGTTCCTGGGCGGGCATCTGCCCGACACCATTACTGCTCCCAGCACTGCCGGCGCCACCGACGGCTCCGGGAAGTAGTGTTCCGTCTGGGCTCAATCCCAGCGCCGGCACGTACACAGTGTCCCCCGCCGTGACGGTATCGGGCGTTTGCGCCGGGTTCAACTGTTGCAACTGCATGGGGGTGACACCGTACTGTTTGGCAATGTCCGTCCAACTCTCTCCCGGCTGGACGGTATGAGGCCAGACAAACCCGAAATACGGCGGAACTTCAGAACCTGTGCCCGGCGAGGCGGAAGGTGGCGACGCCTTTCCTTGCGCAGGCGTGGAGGGGACCCCGCCGCCAGTGTACCCTGCGCCGGCGTTGGCTCCGCCTTTTTTTACCTCGGGAATCAAAATCAGGGACCCAGGTTGAAGTTGGTTGGGATCGCGGATTTGAGGGTTCGCCGCAATTAACAGATTCAGCCGTACACCCGTGGCTTTACTGATTTTCCACATGGTGTCCCCTTCGTTGACAATGTATTTTTTCATGAGCCGACCTCCTCCTCCGTCCCACCGGGCAACGGTGGCAAGGACGGATATCAAGACGCATTCAAGGCAGTATATGCGCCCAAGGGCAATGTGCCTGTGGATGTGGAGGAAATTAGGCTCCCCGGATACGAAGATGCCCTGAGTCGCAGAACTCAGGGCATGTCTTTGCAAAGGATTATTGCCGGGCCACAAATGACGCCGGAAAATTTCCAGGGGACACGCCGACCGAAATCGGTGTGAATTAGACCTGGAACTTGCTCACTTGCTCGAACAGTTCCTGCGCCAGTTGTGACAAAGTCTGTGCGGAAGCGGAAATTTCTTCGGCCGTCGCCAGGCTTTCCTCGGTGGATGCGGCGTTTTGTTGGGAACCTGCCGCCACCTGATTCATGTATCCTTGCACACGTTCGATGACGTCCAAGACTTCCTGCAACTTCCTGCTTTCTTCCTGAACACTAACAAGAATCTCCTCGGCACTGGGCACTACTTGATGGACAGCCGTACGAATGTCCTCAAAGGCTCTCCCGGTTTCATCCATCACTGCCTTACCTTCCGTCACGGATTGAACGCCCTCCTGCATACTGCTGGAGACTTCACTTGTCAGCTTCGCATTCTCCTTCACAATGGCTTGAATCTGCTGTGTGGCCTCATGACTCTGCTCCGCCAGATGCCGAACCTCTTGCGCTACGACGGCAAATCCCCTGCCTGCGTCGCCGGCCCGTGCTGCCTCAATGGATGCGTTTAGCGCCAGCAGGTTGGTCTGGCTGGCAATGCCGCGGATAGTATCAGCAATGGTGGTAATCCGTTTGGCCGACTGCTCCAACTCCACGAGCCGTTGCTGTGTAAGTTCAGACACCTGCTGAATGGAGCGCATGCTCGCTCTGGAACGTTCCAACAGTGTCGTCCCCTGGTCCGTAGTTTTCACCACTTCATCCACTGAACTGAGGACGGCCTGTGTCTGGTTGGCGACGGCAGCACCACTGGCGCGGACACCATCCAGGGCCGCACCGGACTCCGTGAGTGCCGTTTGCGCTTCTTCACTAATGGCTGCAAACTGCCCCGCCGTGGATGCAATTTCACTGATGGCCCGCGTGGTTTCGTCCGTAGAAGCCGTCAGTTCTTCAGCGCTGGAAGCCACTGTCTCGGTGGTCTGGCTGACAGCCCTCACCAACTTGCCAATGGTCTCCACCAATGCGTTTGTAGATGTCGCCAAGTCCTCAATTTCATCTCCTGAGTTTACGCCCGTGATGCGTTTTCGCAAATCGCCGCCTGCAGATGCCATATCGGCAATCATCTTCTGAACCCTGCGGACGTTACGCGAAGTCGCATAGCTCACGGCGCCGCCAGCCACTACGGCAACCAAAATAGCTAGAATAATGAGTACAAAGACGGCAATCTCTGTTGCCATGTCCGCTCGTTCCAGGTTTCGTGAAGTCGTCTGTGCCTGCTTCTGCATCTGCTGGATGACGGAGTTGAGACTTTCTTGAATGGTGGACAACTCACCCTCAGCGTTCCCACCTTTTTCGTTCAGGAGCACTTCGTCTGTTTGTCCCTGTTTCTGTAACTGAATCAGTTGTTGTGTGTAGGCCACAAAATCAGCACCCTGACTGATGGCGAGATTCAACTGGTTCGCCATGGCCGGCTCCGCCTTCTCCAGAATCTTCAGTTGTGCCACGTCTTTGGGGTAGCGCTGGTAGTAGGCGTTGTAGGACAATTCCAGAGAGCTGCTGTCGTTTGTAATGATGTAGCCCCGCAGCCCGGACTCCATGGACAGGATGTCCTCCTGCATTTGATTGGCATACTGAATCAACATTTCATCCTGGTTTGCCAGTTCCTTGTTCTGACCCTGCACCGCCTGCAGTCGTACCACGGTGACAACGCCAATCACTAAAAGCACAACACTCAATCCCGCAAAAGTCCCGCCAATTTTCCAGACTAGTGACAAACGTCGGGGTTGGAATTTGCGCATCAGGTTTTCCAGCTTGTCTCCCCACTGGGCGGACTGCTCCGCATTTCCCGGTCCCGGTTCCCTCTTCTTGCCTTTGCGTTTTGCAGCAGGGCTGTGGGCTGGTTCCGGCTTGATTTCGTCATGTTGCAGCTGTAATGATTCGACGTCTCCAGCCAGCAGAGGGTGAAGCTGTTCCGGGGATTCCTCCGGCTGTTTCGCGGTTTCCTCAGCCTGGTCGGCGAATTCCTCAGGCTGCTCCTGGTATGTACCTGCCGGATCCCGTCCAGTGTCGGCTGTCGGAGCAAAGTCTGGAGGCGTCTCTCCTTCCGGCTGTGCCCCGGGCAATTCGTCTTCTGCCTGTGGCTGGGCCCCGGCACCTTCAGCAGATAGTTGACGCAGCGGTTCGCCTACGACAGTTTCCACCGGCGATTCCATCTGCTTATCAGTCTCCGCCGGCGTGTCGGTCTCCGGTTCCTTCACAGGCTCCTGATTCTCCGCCGCAGACCCCTCAGTGCGTACTTCCTCTTCATCTTGCCGGCTAAACTCTTCCACACCTTCCGCGCGCTCGGCTCCGTGTGTACCTGAACTCTCCTGTTCCGGTTCCCGTCTCTTTGCAAACGAATTCCGCTTGGTTCTCAATGGTTTCACAATGACGCGCTCCTTCGGACAATCGATATCGTACATAACCGATACCATTGGAAGTAAATCTTCAGACAAAACCTTCGACAGTATTCGTCAAGTTCTCGGCGGATTCCTGCTTGCAGCGTCCCCAGGCGTAGACTAATGTCGAAGCCTTACAAATTTCCTTTTCCCCACTTGCAAGACACTGCCGTCTGGAAACTCCAGCTCCGCCTCAGGATTGGCAAGTTTTTCTCCATCCAGTTTCACGCCGCCTTGTTGAATCAGGCGCCTGGCTTCACTCTTGCTGGCCGCCAGGCCCAAATCCACCAGCAACGCCACAATCCATTGGCTTGCGCCGGACAGGGTCACCTCAGGGATATCTGTAGGCCTACTTCCTTCCTGAAACACCGTCTGCCACCGGGACACAGCCGCTGTAGCCGCTTCCGGCGAGTGAAAACGCGTCACCAGTTCCGTGGCAAGCCTTATTTTCAAATCGCGGGGATGCGTGATTCCTTCGGCTAGTCCTCGCCGAATCTCCGCCAGTTGCTCAGTATCCACAGCGGATACCAGCTCAAAGTATTTCACCATGAGTTCATCGGGCATGGACATGACCTTGCCAAACATGGTGTGTGGGTCTTCGTCGACACCGATGTAGTTTCCTAGACTCTTGGACATCTTGTGGACACCGTCCAGCCCCTCCAGAAGAGGCATCATCAATGCCACCTGTTGCTCTTGCCCATACTCCTTCTGCAGGGTTCTGCCCATGAGCAGGTTGAATTTTTGATCGGTTCCCCCCAACTCAATATCCGCCTGGAGCGCCACGGAATCGTAACCCTGCATCAGTGGATAGAAGAATTCGTGAATGTGAATGGGACGATTGTCCCGAAAACGCTTGGTGAAGTCTTCCCGTTCCAGCATCCGGGCAACAGTCAGCGTGGAAGCCAAGCGAATGACATCCTCAAACTGAAGGTGTGCCAGCCACGAAGAATTAAACTTCACCTGGGTCTGTTCCGGGCGCAGGACCTTGTAAATCTGCCCGACGTAGGTCCTAGCATTTTCCTTGACTTCATCCTCCGTCAGCTGTCTGCGCGTTTCCGCTTTGTCGGTGGGATCGCCGATTCGTCCCGTAAAGTCGCCAATGACGATGACAGCGACATGTCCAAGGTCCTGGAGCTGGCGAATTTTTTGTAACACCACCGTATGCCCCAGGTGAATATCAGGCGCTGTGGGATCCAGTCCCAACTTCACCACCAGGGGCAATCCCGACTCAACGGATTTGCGAACCTTCTCCTTGAGTTCTTCCACAGGCACAATTTCCGCCGCTCCCCGTTGAATAATCTCCAGTTGCCTGGAGATTTCCACCTGGATTTGTCCTTCGGTTTTCATTGTTCTCGTCACCTCGTCTGTGTAAAAAATAAAAAGCCCCATCCCATTGCGGGACGAGGTTCACTCGCGGTACCACCCGGCTTGTCGGCCACAGCACTGTCCACGGCACACCCCACTGTCTGCAGGCATTGTCGCTCTCATTTTCTGGACCAACCCCTTGATGCAATAACGGCGCAACCGGCAGTGACTAGCGCCACTGCGCCTCCCCAGGCGTAAGTTCGATGCAGTCCTGACCGGCTCGCAGCGGACGCCGGCTCTCTGTACAGGTTGCCTGTATCTCAAAACCTGGTTCACGGGCTACTGACAAACGTGAAATTTGCGATATTATAGCAACGTTGCAGGTCACTTGTCAACGTCCTCTGCCGCAACTTTGACCAGTTTTTCAACAACCTCTATAATCAGGCTATTGGGAGGGGGAACAATTATATGGCAGATACCCCGAAACGACCTTTGCGGGGTGAAGGTTCGGGTACTGAACAAGAACCCAAGGACGGTAAACGACGCAAGCAAGGGAACAGGGAGAAGCGCAGTGCCTGGCACTGGGTCTGGTTCGGAGTCAAAACACTCCTCATTGTTATTGGCGGGGGCATCGTTCTCGGCATTGGCGCCGGTACCGGCTATGCCGCGGCTCTGCTGAAAGGCCTGCCGTCCATCACGGCAAGCACTTTTTCAAATATCAGCGCACCTTCCATTGTCTATGACCGAAACGGAAATGTCATTGGGACATTTGATAAATATGGCAACCGTTCACCTTTAAAAAACCTCAATCAGGTGTCACCAAATTTGGTGAACGCGTTTGTGGCTGCGGAAGACAGAACTTTTTGGACGAACATTGGCGTTAACCCTGTGGCCATGGGACGGGCCTTTATCCAGGACGTCACCTCGCACCACATCGAAAGCGGCGCCAGTACCATTACTCAGCAAACTGTGAAGTTGGCGGTGTTTCCGGAGCAGCAGCAGACTTTGCGCAGAAAGGTCCAGGAAATCGCCCTTGCCCTGAAAGTCAATAAGATGCTGACAAAACAGGAGATTATGACGGACTACATGAACTGGGTCTACTACGGCAATTTAGGAACCCATCCGGTGTACGGCGTCCAAACCGCTGCTCAGGTGATTTTTCACAAGAACGTGAAGGACTTGAACCTGGCGGAAGCCACACTACTTGCGGCTATCCCCAACAACGCTTCTTACTACTCACCTTATGTATACAGTACAGACTCCGGCTGGTCCGTGGACCTGACCCATGTCCTGCAACGCCAACACTACATTCTTAATCAAATGCTGCAACACGGCATTATCAATCAAGTACAGTACACCACTGCGATGAATTTCAACATCAGCAAGGACGTGCATCTACCGTCCACGTCGGCCAACCAGAAGTACCAGTACCTGATGCAAGACGAAATCCCCTATCTGGTCGCCGTCGACCTGGGGTTCATCAGCCCTCAGGAGAACGTGGCCACCAACGCCAGTTATCCCCAGGAACTGGCGCAGGCAGTATCTCGGGCGGAAGATGTTCTGGCCACGGGTGGATACCAGATTCACACCACCATTGACAAGAGTATGCAAGACCAAGTTGACAAGGTGCTGGCCGAGCCCCAATGGTACAAGGGCACACTAAAACCAAATTTCCCGGTAAAAGTGGGTAACAAGACGGTATCCCGCATGAACCAGTACCAGACCGGAGCCACCATCATAGACAACAAGACCGGCGGCATTCTGGCCATTGGTGGCGGCGACCCAAATCAGGGCACCTACAATAAGAAACCCGTCACGTCCTCCATTGACTACTCCGACGTGCCCAGGCAACCTGGATCCAGTATCAAGCCCATTCTTGAGTACGGGCCGGCCATTGATACCCATATTCTAACAGCGGCAAGTCCACTGAACGACGCGCTGACACAGTTTTCCGCCAACTGGGCCCCTCATGACGACGAACCGGGCTGGCGCGGTATTGTCTCCGTACGCACAGCGCTTGTCCAGTCTTACAACGTGCCGGCCATTGAGGTACTACAGAAATTGGGCGTCTCCACGGGAGAAAGTTTTCTGGCAAAGATGGGCATCGACAACAACTCCCGTACCGTTCAGGGAGACCGAACGTGGTTGACGGTTCCAGACAAGAGTGTCAATCCCAACGCCAGTGCGGACGACAGTAACCTGACCTCCGCCATAGGTGGCTTGACCAACGGCCTCACAACGCAGCAAATGGCCAGTGCCTATACGGTGTTTTCCAACCAAGGCGTCTACAAGCCTTCCTACATGATTAGTTCCATTGTCGACAGTGCCGGAAACACGGTCTACAAGCACCAGGAATCCGCTACGCAAGTATTTTCGCCGCAAGCGACCTATGTCATGGACAGCATCCTACGGGACGTTGTCCTTCACGGTACCGCTGCAGATATTGGCAGCCACTTCGGGAACATTCCAATATACGGAAAAACAGGTACGTCCGACAGTGAAGACGATGGCTGGTTCATTGGCTTTACCCAGGACTACACGACAGCGCTGTGGACGGGCTACCAGTACGCCACGAAGATTTACGCACCCGCTCATGCCGGCAACCTGTACAATCAAAAATTCGCCATTTGGAACAGCCTGATGGATCCCATTATCAAGAAGGAGAACCCGAAGCCCATTCCTAATCCCGGGGGTGTTGTCAGCGAGACGGTATGTAAATACTCAGGGCAGCTGCCGACCCCCCTGTGTAGTGCCTTAGGAGGAACCTACAGCGAACTGTTTGTTCAGGGCACGCAGCCGACACAGCCCGATACCATGCACGT
>Ga0187809_10000247_pt1 | contig 32524 bp, 30 predicted proteins | sample NC_wetland_sal_i_8_FD_132415 | JGI IMG/M metagenome (GOLD analysis project Ga0187809, IMG submission 132415) | Wetland sediment microbial communities from Neuse River Estuary, North Carolina, USA - ASW_4 | ecosystem: Environmental > Aquatic > Freshwater > Wetlands > Sediment | place: USA: North... | reverse complement strand
CGCGCTCCCCCGGCGGGCGGCGAGCGGCTCCGTCGCGTCGACGACGTGTCGCACCAAATCGCGCAGGTCGATCGGGTCGGCCTCAAGTGACGCCGCGCCCGCGTCATGCCGGCTGATCTCAAGGAGGTCGGCGAGCAGCGACTCGAAGCGGTCGAGTTGCGTTTGCAGCAACTCCGCCGATCTGGCGGATGCTGGATCAAGTTGCTGCCGCGCCTCATAAAGAACGTCGGCGGCCATGCGCACGGTGGTCAACGGGGTGCGTAGCTCGTGCGAGACGTCGGAGACGAACCTGCGCTGGATACGCGACAGGTCTTCCAATCGGCGGATCTGTCTTTGCAGCGACTCGGCCATCTTGTTGAACGACGCGGCGAGCCGAGCCAGGTCGTCCTCGCCCTTGGTGCGCATCCGTTCTTGCAGCCGCCCGTCGGCGAGTCGCTCGGCGATCCGCGCGGCCATCCGCACCGGCGTGACGACCTGTCGGGTGACGAGCCAGGCGATGCCGGCGAGCAGCACCACGAGGGCGATGCCACTGAACAGCAGCGTGCGCCAGACGAGGGCGAGCGTCTGCGCCTCTTGTTCCAACGAGAACACGTAGTAGATCTGGAACCGGTTGTTGTTGGCGGTGATCGAACTCCCGATGGCCAGGCCCGGCTTGCTCGGGGAGCCGTCGGTGAACCGCATCGTGGTGTAGGTGTAGTAGTACTGCGCGTCGCCTCGGGTGACCGCGTCGATCAATCGCTGCGGAATGCTGTTCGCGTCGAAGTCGCTGCTCTTCGCTGGTTGCGACGTCGAAACCTTGTCGGCGATCTCGACGTATCCGACGACCTCGTAGCCACCGGGTTGGCTGCGCGACTGTTGCGAGCTCAGGGTCTGCACCGTCGTCTGCAAAGCGTTGATGCCGGTGCCCTGGCTCAGATATTGCTGCGCGGTGCCACGCCCGTTCAGCTCTTCGTTGGACGACGAGTGCACCTTGGCTTGCAGCAAGCCGGATTTCACCTGCGCGAGCACGACGAAGCCCAAGAACGCCACGACCAGCGCGGACACGATCAACGTGCTGCTGACGACGCGGATTTGGATCGACCTGCGCCACCGCTTGACCGCGCGTCGTCCGAATCGCCGCAGCCGCCGGCCCATGCTTGAAGGGACGATGTGAAACGGCAGCGGCGGGGCGCCCGCGGTGACTTCGCCCGGCGACGGCGAATCAGGCGCCGGAGGGTTGGAGCTGCTCACCTGACTCAGGCCGGACCCGCCTTGTAACCCACACCGCGAACGGTGACGACAATCTCCGGGCGCTCGGGATCGCGCTCGACCTTGGACCGAAGCCGCTGCACGTGCACGTTGACCAGCCGGGTGTCGGCCGCGTGCCTGTACCCCCACACCTGCTCGAGCAACACCTCGCGGGAGAACACGTGCCGCGGTTTCTTCGCGAGCGCAACCAGCAGATCGAACTCAAGCGGGGTCAGCGGGATCGGAACGCCGTCGCGGCTCACCGAGTGGCCGGCGACGTCGATCGTGAGGTCGCCGATCGTGATGATCTCGGGGGCCGGCTCGTCGCTGCGGCGCAGCCGGGCGCGCAGCCGGGCGACCAGCTCCTTCGGCTTGAACGGCTTGACCACGTAGTCGTCGGCGCCTGACTCAAGCCCGACCACAACGTCGACGGTGTCGCTCTTGGCGGTCAGCATCACGATCGGCACGCCGGACTCGGCGCGGATCTGCCGGCAGACGTCGATGCCGTCGGTGCCGGGCAACATCAAGTCGAGCAGCACGAGATCGGGCTTGGTCTCGTGGAACGCGGCCAGCGCCTTGTCGCCGTCGAAGACGAAGAAGGGTTCGATCCCCTCGCCACGCAGCACGATGCCGAGCATCTCGGCCAGCGCGGTGTCGTCGTCGACGACAAGCACACGTCCTTTCATGAGCCTGATGTTCTCACCTTCCGCGCGTTCGTGGGGGACCTGCGCGATCTCCATCGTCCGGAAGCGCCTCATGGGACTATGGGGGCGCAGTCAGCACCGTCTTCGCGAAGGGTCAAACGGACGTGGGTGAGCGACGTGGCTGAGACGCCCGAGTGGGCGCAACCGTCGGCACCGCCGTCCGACTGGCAGAACGCGCCGGGCTGGCAGAACGCGCCGGGCTGGCAGCCGCAACAGCCGCCGACGCCGGGTTGGGATGGCGCTCCCGGTTGGCAGGGGTACGCGCCGCGGGCCGATTACAAGCCTGGCGTGGTGCCGCTGCGACCGCTGTCAGTCGGCGAGATCCTCGACGGCGGATTCGCGACGATCCGCCGTAATCCGCGCATCGTCTTCGGCAGCGCGTTCGCGCTGGCCGCGGTGCTCGAGCTGGTGCGCCTCGGCCTTGGGGCGGCGTTGTCGAACGTCGGCGGCGCGGTCACGTCGAGCCTGCCGAGGCAGGACGGCTCGCGCTTGGTGATCACCAGCGGCGGCGTGACAGCCGTGGTGCTGTCGTACGTCGCCTCGGCGATCTTCTCCGCGCTGCTCGCCGGTGTGGTGACCGAGGTGGTCGGCAAAGCGGTGGTCGGTCATCGGGTCGAGGGCCGGGCGGTGCTCAGCTCGGTCGGCCGCCGCTGGTGGCGGCTGGCCTTGGTGAGCGTGCTGGCCGGGGCGCTGCCGTTCCTGCCTGTGCTGTTCCTGATCGCCGGTCCGGTCGGGATCATCCCGGCCATCCCGCTCGCCTTGTACCTGTGGGGAAAGCTCACGGTGGCGGTCCCGGCGTTCGTGCTCGAACGCACCGGCGTCGGCGCGGCGATCTCTCGGTCATGGCGGCTCGTGCGCGGCGCGTTTTGGCGCACATGGGGGCTGCGGGCACTGGCCTACGTCATCGTGGCGATCGCAGGTGGGGTGCTGTCGATCCCGTTTGGCATCTCGACCTTCAACGACCTCAACGGCGGCAGCTCGCCGTCGACCGGCTCCATCGCGCTCTCGACCATCGGCGGCGGCATCGTCTGGATGCTCACCGAGCCGCTGCTCGCGGCTGCGGTGACGCTCATCTACATCGACCGCCGAATGCGGGCCGAGGGGCTCGACATCCAACTCGCCCAAGCCGCGCGACAGGCGGCTGACGCGCCGCCGGCCGCGTGACCCACTTGGTTTTCTCCCGGCTGGCGCAGCTCGCCGCCAGCCCTCCCCCGCCGATCAACGGCGACGACGCGCGCCGGGCGGCGCAGGTGGAGCTGTCGAAGCCCGCGTACCACCGCGGCGACCCCTCCATCGCGCAACGCGTCATCCGCTGGGTGCTGCATCGCATCGGCGACGCGTTGACGGCGGCGGCCCGGCACTCGCCGGGTAAGGGCATCGGGCTCTTCGTGATCGTGCTGCTGCTCGCGCTGATCGTCGTCGCCGTCACGATCCGCGTCGGCCGCGTTCGACGCACGGCCACCGCGGCCGCTGGCGGGATCCTCGGCGAGACGCAGCACACCGCCGCCGACCATCGAGCCCGCGCGCGTGACTTCGCGGCGCGGGAACGCTACGCCGAGGCGGTGCGTGAGTGGCTGCGCGCGACCGCCCGGGAGTTGGAGGAGCGCGGCGTGCTCGACCCGCGACCCGGTCGCACCGCGGCGGAGCTGTGCGCTCAGGCGTCGGCCGCGCTGCCCGGCGTCGCCGACGACCTGCGGCACGCGTCGTCCGTCTTCGAAAGTGTCTGGTACGGCGGGAAAGTCGCGACATCGGACGACGAGCACACGCTGCGTCGGCTCGACGAGTTGGTGGCTGGCTCGCATCGCGCCTTGGCGGCGCGACGATGAGCGTCTCAACCCTCGACGACACTCCAGACACCACCGTCAGCACGTCGTCCGATCTGTCGATTCGCCAGCGTTGGCGGCGTTATCGCGTCATCGTCGGCGTGGCGGTTTTTGGCGTTGTCGCGGCGATCGTGGTGGCGGTGTTGAGCTCCGGCGCCAACAACGGCGACCTCGACCCTCGGTCGTTCCGCCCGAACGGCACGCACGCGCTTGCCGCGCTGCTCGGCCAGCGGGGGGTGACCGTTGACACCGAAACCGTTGTGACGTCGGCGGTTTCGCGAACCGACGCGCACACGACCCTGGTCGTGTCGCATCCCGAACGGCTGGACGACGCCGCTCTGGCTCGGGTGGCGGCCAGCGGCGGCGACCTGGTCGTCCTCGAGGCGGGTCCGCTCGAACTCGGCGGGCTCGACCTGGGCGTGGCGCCCGGCGGCGACGCCTCAGACCTTCCTACCGCGACGGTGAGTCCGGCCTGTTCGCTTCCCGCGGCCACCGCCGCCGGCTCGGCGAGCACCGGCTACTACGCGTATCGCGTCCCCTCGGGTGGCGTCGGCTGCTACCCGCTGGTCGACGGGTACGCGCTCGTGTCGTTCAAACACGACGGACGGCAGGTCACCCTGCTCGGTGACGCCACGCCGTTCACCAACGACAAAATCGCGGACGACGGCAACGCCGCGCTCGCCCTGAACGTGCTTTCCGCGCAACCGAAGTTGGTCTGGTTGGCGCCCGCCGCCGCCGGCGCCAGCGCCGACGCAAATGGCCGCTCGTCGCTCACCAGCTTGTTGCCCGACCGACTCAAGTGGGCCGTGCTGCAGCTGGCGATTGCCGTTGCGCTGCTGGCAATTTGGCGGGCTCGACGACTCGGCCGACTGGTGCCCGAGGCGCTGCCCGTGGTGGTTCGCCAGGCCGAAACCGTGGTTGGCCGGGCCCGCCTCTACCGGCGGGCGCAGGCGCGCGGCCGGGCGGCCGACGCCTTGCGCGCGTCGACACGCGCCACGCTGACCGGCCGGCTCGGCGTGCCTGCGGCCGGCGCCGCGTCGTCCGCGAAAGAAGTTCTGATCGACGTAATCGCGACGCGCACGGCCCGTGACGCGCGCGAGGTGGAGTCGCTGCTGTACGGTTCGGCACCGGCCGACGATGGCGAGTTGGTGTGGCTCGCGCGGCGGCTGGCGGCGTTGGAACGGGAGGTCATCGGGTGACTGAGGCGAGCGCGGGCCCGGCGAGCGCGCCGCAGGTGGAGCAGTCGCGGCAGGCCTTCGTGGCGGTGCGCGCCGAAATCGCGAAGGCGGTCGTCGGCCAAGACGCGGTCGTCAGCGGAGTGGTCGTCGCGTTGCTCGCCGACGGGCACGTGCTGCTGGAAGGCGTCCCCGGCGTGGCGAAGACGCTGCTGGTGCGCTCGCTCGCCGCGGCGCTTTCGCTTGACACGAAGCGGGTGCAGTTCACCCCCGACCTGATGCCGGGCGACGTCACGGGGTCGCTGGTGTATGACTCGCGATCCTCGGAGTTCGCGTTCCGCCAAGGTCCGGTGTTCACCAACCTGTTGCTGGCTGACGAGATCAACCGCACGCCGCCGAAGACGCAGGCGGCTTTGCTTGAGGCGATGGAAGAACGACAGGTTTCCGTCGAGGGCGCCCCGCATCGGCTGCCAGTTCCCTTCATGGTGATCGCGACGCAAAACCCGGTCGAATACGAGGGCACCTACCCGTTGCCCGAGGCGCAGCTCGACCGGTTTTTGGTCAAGCTCAACGTGCCGCTTCCGGCGCGCGCTGACGAAGTCGGCATGTTGACCCGGCATGCGTCCGGCTTCGACCCGCGCGACCTGTCCTCGTTGTCACCGGTTGCCGACGCCGCCGATCTCGCCGCAGGTCGAGCCGCTGTCGCGCGCGTCACCGTGGCCCCCGAGGTGCTCGGTTACATCGTCGACTTGTGCCGGGCGACACGGGAGTCGCCGTCCGTCTCCTTGGGCGCGTCGCCGCGTGGGGCGACCGCGCTGCTGCGCACGGCGCGGGCGTGGGCCTGGCTGTCTGGCCGCGACTACGTCACTCCGGACGACGTGAAAGCCCTCGCCCGGCCCACATTGCGACACCGGCTCGGGCTTCGGGCGGAGGCGGAACTGGAGGGCGCGACCGCCGACGCCGTGCTTGAAGGCGTGTTGGCGTCGGTTCCCGCGCCACGGTGAACGTGTCGTGGCGCTGACCCGCCGAGCCGCGATCGTCGCGCTGTGCGGCGTCGTGCTGGTCTTCGTGGCGCCGCTGCGCGGTTGGACAGTGCTGTTCGTCGAAGGCCTGCTGCTGGTCGGGATTGTGTTCGACCTGCTGCTCGCCGGCAGCGTGCGGGCGCTACAGGTATCTCGATATGGAGACACCGCCCGACGCCTCGACGAGAGTGTCGCCGTCGGATTCGTCGTCGTGAACAACGGCACGCGCGCGGTTCGCGGCGTAGTTCGCGACGCGTGGCCGCCGAGCGCGCAGGCAACCCCGTCACGACAGCGCATCCTTGTGCCCGCGGGCGAGCGGCGACGCTTCTCGGCGTCGCTTCGACCCACGCAACGCAAAGAACTCGACGCCGACCGGATCACCGTGCGCAGCGTCGGGCCGCTTGGCCTGGCGGCTCGGCAAGGATCCCATCTCGCGCCGTGGCGGGTGCGGGTGCTGCCGGCGTTCCCCAGCCGCGACAAGCTGCCCGAGAAACTGGCGAAGTTGCAGGTGCTCGACGGTCGCACCGCCGCTCGAATTCGCGGCGAGGGAACCGAATTCGACTCACTGCGCGACTACGTCGAGGGGGACGACGCGAGGTCGATCGACTGGCGGGCGACAGCGCGGCGCTCGACCGTCGTCGTCCGCACCTGGCGGCCGGAACGCGACCGTCGCTTGTTGCTAGTGCTCGACACCGGGCGCACGTCGGCGGCTCGCGTCGGCGACGGCACCCGCCTCGACGTCGCGATCGACGCGGCGCTGTTGCTTGGCGCGCTCGCCTCGAAAGCCGGCGACCACGTGTCGGTGATGTCGGCGGACACTCGAGCGCGTGGCGTGTCGGTCGAGTCGGCGTCCGCGGAGAACGCGCTGCCGTCGCTGCTTCGATCGATGTCCGGGCTGCATCCGCAGCTCGTCGAGACCGACGCGCGCGCGATGGCGGCGGCCGTGCTCAGCCGATCGCGGCAACGCGCGCTCGTGGTGTTGTTCACATCCCTCGACGAGGCGGCGATCCACGAAGGGCTGCTACCGGTGCTGCCGTCGCTGACCGCCCGCCATCTCGTGGTGGTGGCCGCGGTCGCCGATCCGGTGGTGTCGTCGATGGCCGACAACCTCGATAACGCCCGCGAGGTCTACGACGCCGCCGCGGCAGCCGAGACGACAGCCGCGGCGCACCGGGTTTCCGCTCTGCTACGCCGGCTTGGCGTGGTGGTGGTGTCGGCGCCGCCGGGTGACTTCGCCGGCGCGGTGGCCGACAGCTACCTCGGGCTGAAGGCGGCCGGCCGGCTCTAGCCGCGCCCTCGTCAGCACCCGCCAAGGCGCCCACTTGACCTGGAGTGCGCTCCAGGTTGCAGGGTGGATGTCATGACTCAGACCACGACGTACACGGTCGGCGAGGCGGCGGTCCGCAGCGGCTTCAGCGTCGACACGCTCCGGTACTACGAGCGGCTCGGCCTGCTCGAGCCGGTCGACCGCAGCGCCGGCCAACAGCGCCGCTACCGCGAGGCTGATCTCGACTGGCTGGGCTTCGTGTCGTGCCTGCGCGGCACCGGCATGCCGGTTCGAGAAATGCGGGAGGTCGCCGAGCTCGTGCGCGAAGGCGACCACACCATCCCGCAGCGCATCGCGGTGCTCGAAGCGCACGCCGACCGGGTACGGCAACGGATTCACGAACTCACCGGGCAACTCGACGCGGTCGACCACAAGGTCGACTACTACCGGGGCGTGCTCGCCGCTTCAACGACAGGAAAGGACCGCTAATTATGGAGTATCGCTACCTCGGTCGCACCGGTATGCGGGTGAGCGAGTTGTGCTTGGGCGCGATGAGCTTCGGTCGCGAAAGCGACGAGCAAACGAGTCACGCCATGCTCGACCGCTTCGTCGAAGTCGGCGGCAACTTCATCGACACCGCCAACGTCTACAGCACAGGCGTGTCGGAGGAGATTCTCGGCCGCTGGCTGGCCAAACACGACCGCGACGATTTTGTGATCGCCACCAAAGTGCGCTGGGGCATGGGCGCCGGCCCAAACGACGCTGGGCTGTCGCGCAAGCACATCATGCGCTCGCTCGACGACTCGTTGCGCCGACTCGGCACCGACCACATCGACCTCTACCAAACACATGCCTGGGATCCCGGCACACCGATCGAGGAAACCCTTGCCACGCTTGACGACTTGGTGCGCGTCGGCAAGGTGCGCTACATCGGAGCGAGCAACGTGCTGGGTTGGCAGTTGCAAAAAGCCTTGGACGTCGCAGAGACGCGCGGGCTTGAGCGGTACGTTTCGTTGCAGCCGCTGTACAACCTGCTGGACCGGACAATTGAGTGGGAGCAACTGCCGGTGTGCGCCGCCGAGGGCGTCGGCGTGATTCCGTGGAGCCCGTTGCGTGGCGGCTGGCTGTCGGGCAAGTACCGCCGCGGCATGACCCGGCCCCCGCAGGGCACCCGGATCGAAATGGCCGAGTCGCAAGGCTGGTCGGAGACGTTCGCCAACTACGGTAACGAGCGCACCTGGTCGGTGATCGACGAACTGCTGGCGGTGGCTGCCGAAACCGGCCACTCACCGGCTCAGGTCGCACTCCGGTGGGTGTCGCAGCGGCCAGGCGTCACCGCTCCGATCATCGGTGCACGCGACATGACGCAGCTGGATGACAACCTCGGCGCCGCTGGCTGGTCGCTCGATGTTGATGCGATGGAGCGGCTGACCAAGGTGGGCGCCGAGGCGTATCCCTACCCCTACCCGACGGTGGCAGACCCGTCGCGCCTCCGCGGCTAACCGCCTCCGCGCCGCCGGTCAGTTGGCGAACAGGAGGCCGGTCAGTTGGCGGCAACCGGCGGCGCGTCGGCGCGGAGCCACTCTTCGACATCACCGGTTTCGCCGGCCCGCGCAGCGCGTCGTCCGAGCCCGAAGATGTACGCCAGGAAGGCGATCTCGACGATCGCGCCGATCGTGACGCGGGCCCACGTGGGCAGCGGCGACGGCGTCACAAATGCCTCGATGACGCCTGACACCAGCAACACGCCGACCAAACCCAGGGCCACCGCAAAGGCTGGCCGCCCTTCGGCCGCGAGCGCGTCGGCGCGTTTGCGGGGACCGGGATCGATGATCGTCCAGCCGATCCGCAATCCAGTGCCGGCGGCGACGAACACCGCGGTGAGCTCGAGCATGCCGTGCGGAAGGATCAGCGCGAAGAACTCACCGAGCTTTCCATTAGCGGCGAGGATCCCGCCGGACACCCCAACGTTCACGCAGTTCACCCAGAGCAGGTAAAGCGTCGGCAGACCGAGGAAGATTCCGAGTGCCAGGCTGCCGGCGGCGACCAGCGCGTTGTTGGTCCACACTCTGGCGGCGAAGTCCGTCGCCGGGTGCGCGGAGTAGTAGTTCTTGAAGTCGTGCTCGACAAGTTGCCGGACGGCGTCGGACGGCACCAGGCTGGTGATGACGTGCGGGTGCGTGCCCATCCAGACGCCGAGGGCGAACATCACCGCGATGTTCGCGAACGCCACCGGCACCCACCAGCGGGCGCTGCGATACAGCGCCGCGGGGAGCGTGACCTTGAGGAATCGGGCCACATCGCCAAACGACGGATCGCGTGAGCCGGTGATCACACCGCGGGCCGCGGCCGTCAAGCGCGACAAGTCAGCGATCAACTGCGCGTCGGGCGATCGTGACTGCACGAGGGAGAGATGGGTCGCCGTCCGCTGGTACAACGACACGAGTTCGTCGATCTCCGCGCCGCTGAGGTGCGACGGACGTTGCGCCCGCCGCACCAACTGCTGAAGACGCGCCCAACTGGCGCGATGTGCGGCCACGAACGCGTCGACGTCCATGAACCGGCAGACTAGTGGGCTATGACGGCTGGCGTGGTGACCGGTGAGGCGGTCTCGCTCGAGATTCGGCTTGCGCACTGGCCGTCCCGGCTGGTCGCCTTCGTGATCGACCTGATCGCCGAGTTCGCCGCCTGGGTCGTCATCACCTTGCTCTTGGCGCGAATTCTCGAAGGCGCCGACAGCGACTTGGCCGCCGCCGTCGTGGTCGCGGCGTCCGTGTTCGTCTTCCTCGGTTACCCGATCACGTTCGAGACGCTCTGGCGCGGGCGCACGTTGGGGAAGGCGGCTCTCGGCATCCGGGTGGTGCGCGACGACGGCGCGCCTGAACGCTTCCGGCACGCGTTCGTCCGCGCGGTGCTGATGCCGCTCGAGTTTTGGGGTCCGGCGCTGCTCAGCAGCATCGTCAACCGGCGGGCCAAACGGCTTGGCGACTTGCTCGCCGGAACGGTTGTGGTGCAGGAGCGGGTGCCGAGTCGCACGGTCGCACCCGTGTCGATGCCGCCGCCGCTGATCGAATGGGCGCGCCTGCTCGATCTCTCGCGGTTCCCCGACGACCTCGCGCTGTCGGTGCGGCAGTTCCTCGCCCGGCAACATGAGCTGCGGCCGGAGGCGCGCACCGCGATGGGCAATCAACTGGTCGCGGCGGTGCGGTCGGCCGTCACTCCCGACCCACCTCCGGGCACACCGGGATGGGCCTATCTTTCAGCGGTGCTCGCCGAAAGACGGCGGCGAGAAGAGGAGCGATTGCGGACGACGCAGCCGCCACCGCCCCTCGCCCCGCCACCGCCCCTCGCCCCGCCGCCCTTCGCGCCGGCGCCAGCCGCACCGGCCCCGCCACCCGCGCCACCGTCCGACCCGCCGTCGTCCGGACCTTTCACTCCCCCGGCCTGACATGTTCCGCATCGCCTTCGTCGAACCGCGAATTCCGCCGAACACCGGCAACGCGATCCGGCTCGCCGCCGCCACCGGTTGCGAGCTGCACCTGGTCGGGCCACTCGCTTTCGACTTCTCCGAATCTCGCGTGCGCCGGGCCGGCCTCGACTACCACGACCTGGCCAGCGTCACCCTCCATCGCGACATGGAGGCGGCGTGGCAAGCCTGGCTGCCCGCGCGAGTCTTCGCCTTCACCGGCCGGGCAAGTCGTCCGTATTCGGACGTCGAATACGGGCCCGGAGACGTCCTGATGTTCGGCACCGAGGCGACCGGCTTGCCTGACTCGGTGCTCGAGGATCCGCGCGTCACCGAGTCAGTGCGCATCCCGATGCTGCCGGGGTTGCGTTCACTGAACTTGTCGAACGCCGCGTCGATCGCGGTTTACGAAGCCTGGCGGCAAAACGGCTTCGCCGACAGCGCCGACGTGGCAGGCGTGTTCACCTGAGCTGGGCGATCGAGTCGACGTCGCTGATCAGCAACTCGCGGTCGTCGTCCTCCGCGATCGGCACCTCACGAGCGCGGTCGGCCCAAAGCTTCGCTTCCTCGACGTCGCCGCCGACCGCGTGCGCACGGGCCATCGCCTCGTAACAAAACGCCAGGTCGAAATCGGCGAGTTGGTTGGCCTCGCATATCTCAAGGGCTCGTCTCGCGTGATGCAGCGCAGGCTCGAATCTCCGCAGCGTCGCATACACCCGCGAGCACTGCCATTCACCCCGGACGACGTTCACCGCCGTCCCAACTCGCGACCAGTGCAAGCATGACGCGTGTGCCATGTGCAGCATTCGCGCGTCGTCGTCCGGCGTTCTGCCGGGCTTTTCAAGCAGCGCCCACACGTCGTTGAACAAGCCCTTCGCCAGGGCGCGCTCGGTTTCCTCGTCGAGCACGTTGGCGCTGGAAGCACGAGCAGCCATTGACTGCCATCCTTTCGCGATCACCTGATCCGTGCCGTGCAGTTTGAGTTGGACGTCGGTCAGCTCCGCCTCAAGCCGTACTCGGTGCGCGCGGAGCACGTCAGCGACCGCGTCTGCGTCCGGCGCAGGACCAAGCGACTTGATTCGATCGAGCGGCACTCCGAGATCGCGCAACACCCGAACCAAGGTGGCGAACGGCACCTGCTCGTCGGTGTATCGGCGATAGCCGGTGTCGGGGTCGACCTCAGCGGGCGCCAAGAGGCCGAGCCGGTCGTAGTGCCGCAGCGCCTTGGCGGTCAACCCGCTGCGGCGCGCGAGCTCCCCGACCGTCAGCAACCGCTCGACATCCACGCGGTGAACGGTAGAGCCCTGCCGCGCGGCAAGGTCAACAGCGGCCGCCGGCTGACCACCTTCTCCCTCAGCCGGTGGGCGGGCTAGTGCGACTCGCGGCTGACCTGGTCGCCGCTCGACCCGACCAAGAAGTCGAGGTCGGCGCCGGTGTCGGCCTGCAGCACGTGGTCGACGTACAGCTTCTCCCACCCGCGCAGCGGCGCCGCATAGCCCGAATGCGCGGCTGGCGTGCGGGTGCGCAACTCCGTCTCAGGCAGGTCGATGTCGAGTCGGCGCGCTTCGACGTCCAGCACGATCGGGTCACCGGTGCGGACGATCGCGAGCGGTCCACCGGCCGCCGCTTCCGGCGTCACATGCAAAACCACGGTGCCGTAGGCGGTTCCGCTCATTCGCGCGTCGCTGATGCGCACCATGTCGCGCACCCCCTGCTCAAGCAGTTTCGAAGGCAGCGGCAGATTGCCGACCTCCGGCATTCCCGGATACCCCTTCGGCCCGCAACCGCGCAGCACGAGCACGCTGTCGGCGTCGACGTCCAACGAGGGGTCGTCGAGGCGCGCCCGCGCGTCTTCGATGCTGTCGAACACGACGGCCCGGCCGCGGTGCTTCAACAACTCAGCGGTGGCGGCGGCTGGCTTGATGACGGCGCCGTCAGGACACAGATTTCCACGGAGCACGGCGATTCCGGCTTCAGGCAACAGCGGCGACGAGCGCCGCCGGATCACCTCCTCGTCGAATATCTCGGCGTCATCGAGATATTCGACGAGTGGCTGACCGGTGACCGTGATCGCCTCAGAGTCGAGCAGGTCACGCACCTCGCGCAGCACGGCGAGCAGCCCGCCGGCGCGGAAGAGGTCGTCCATCAGATGCCGGCCAGCCGGTTGCAGGTCGACCAGCAGCGGCACGTGGGAGCCGATCCGATCGAAGTCATCCAGCGAGAGAGGCACCCCGAGCCGGCCCGCGATCGCCAACAAGTGCACGATCGCGTTGGTCGACCCGCCGATCGCCGACAACGTGACGATCGCGTTGGCGAACGAGCCGAACGTCATCACGTCGCTCGGGCGTCGTCCGCCGTCGACCAGCTCGACGATCCGCTTGCCCGCCTCGTGCGACCGCTCGAGCAACCGGCTGTCGGGCGCCGGGATACCCGCCATGCCCGGCAACGTCATGCCAAGCGCCTCGGTCATGCAGGCCATCGTCGACGCCGTGCCCATCGTGTTGCAGTGCCCGCGACTTCGGATCATCGACGACTCGGCGTCGAGAAAGCGCTGCTGGCTAAGGGTTCCGGCTCGCACCTCCTCGCTGAGCCGCCACACGTCGGTTCCGCAGCCGAGCGGCGCGCCGCGGAAATGCCCGGTCAGCATCGGGCCGCCCGGCACCACCAACGCCGGCAAGTTGACCGACGCCGCCGCCATCAACAGCGCGGGAATCGTCTTGTCGCAGCCACCCAGCAACACCACGCCGTCGATCGGGTTGGCGCGGATCATCTCCTCGATCGACATCGCCGCGAGGTTGCGAAACAGCATCGCGGTGGGCCGCACCTGCGTCTCGCCAAGTGACATCACCGGCATGTCGAGCGGCACGCCGCCCGCTTCCCAAATGCCGGCCTTGACGCTCGCCGCGACGTCCGTCAAGTGCATGTTGCACGGCGCGAGGTCGGACGCGGTGTTGGCGAGTGCGATGTGCGGACGACCCTCAAACGCGTCGCTCGGCAGGCCGCGGCGCATCCACGCGCGGTGGATGAACGCGTTGCGATCGTCACCCGCGTACCAGATCTGACTGCGCCGACCCTGTGTCGCGTCCGGTGCCATCAACGCCCCTTAACCTCGCTTGTCCCGCCATGATGTCACCGTGCGCGCATTCGTCATCAGCGGTTCGAAGCTTGCCAGCGTCGTCGACGTCGAACCTCCAACGCCGGGCAACGGCCAGGTGGTCGTCGACGTGCGGCGGGTCGGCGTGTGCGGCACCGACATGGAACTTTTCGCCGGCACGATGCCCTACCTGCTCGAAGGTCACGAGAGTTTTCCGCTGCGCCCGGGGCACGAATGGGCCGGCGCCGTAAGCTCAATCGGCCCGGACGTCAATGAGACCTGGCTTGGCGCGCGGGTCACCGGTGACACCATGCTCGGCTGCGGCGAGTGCGCCCGGTGCCGCAGCGGTCGACATCACGTGTGCGAAAACCGCTACGAGATAGGCATCAGGGGCGGCTGGCCTGGCGCCCTTGCTGAGCAGTTGCTGGTTCCGGTGACAGCCCTGCACCGGCTGCCCGAGACGATGTCGTGGACGACGGGAGCGCTCGTCGAGCCGGCCGGGTGCGCGTTGCGCGCCGTCGAGGCCGCGCAGATCGGCCCGGGTGACCGGGTCTGCGTCTGGGGTCCGGGCACCCTCGGCTTGCTGATCCTGCAGTTCGCCGCGGCGCGCGGCGCGCTCGTCGACGTCGTCGGCGTCGACGAGCCCAGGTTGGAGCTCGCCGCGGCCCTCGGCGCCCACGCGACCATCCGGTTCGACGACCTGCGCGACGGTTGCCGCTACGCCGCGGTGATCGACGCGAGCACGTCGTCCGAGGCCTCGGCCCGCGCGATCAAGCAGGTCGAGCCTTCGGGACGCATCGTGCTGGTCGGCCTCGCCTCAACCCCGAGCGCGATCGACACCCGCGACCTGGTCTTCAACGACGTGACGATGGTCGGCATCCTCGCCGCCTCGGCCGGGCTCGACGGCGCGATCGAGCTGTTCGGCTCGGGCGCCATTGCGACCGAGCCGCTGGTGGCCGCGACGGTCGGCCTGGACGACGTGGCCGACGTGCTGTCCGGACGCCGTCCGGAAAACGCCGGACCGGGCCCCAAGATCCACGTCGACCCGCGCCGCTAGCGGTTCCGCCTCCCCCATCTCACCGAGCCAAGGGTTTGGGCGCCACAACCGGCCCGCCGAGCAGCGCATCCCCTTCACTCGGCGACGGCGATGGGTCGGAGCAGGCTATTGACCGTGAGTACACACTGAGTGTAGACATCCGGGTATGACGGTTCCCATGACGCTGCTCGGCCTGCTCGACCGAGCGCCCAGCCACGGCTACGACCTCAAGCGCGATTACGACGCGTTCTTCGGGCGTGGCAAGCCGCTGCCGTTCGGGCAGGTCTACTCGACGCTCGCCCGACTGGCCCGCGACGGCAAAGTGCTCGCGGGTGAGGCCGAGCCGGGCGCGGGCCCCGACCGCAAGCGCTACGTGATCACCGAGCAGGGCGCGACCGAGGTCGAGACCTGGCTGACCGAGCCGGTCGAGCCGGAGCCGCACCTGCAGACCACGCTGTTCGCCAAGGTCGTGCTGTCGCTGATGCTCGACCGGCCCGCCGAGCACTACCTCGACCTGCAGCGGGCCGCGCACTTGCAACGGATGCGCGAGCTCACCGAGGTCCGCCGCACCGGCAACCAGGTCGACGCGCTGCTCGCCGACCACGGGTTGTTCCACCTCGAGGCCGACCTGCGCTGGATCGACCTCACCTCGGCCCGCCTCGACAACCTCGCGAAGGCGGTGCGGCGATGACCGAACCGGTGATCGAGGCGCGCGACGTCCGGCTGTCGTTCGGCGCCACCGAGGCGCTCCGCGGCGCGAGTCTGGCGGTCAACGCCGGCGAGGTCGTGGCCGTCATGGGTCCGAGCGGCTCCGGAAAATCGACGCTGCTGCACTGTCTCGCGGGCATCTTGGTGCCCGACGCCGGCCAGGTGCAGTTTTCCGGACGGCGAATAGACCTGCTGCCCGAATCGCAGCGCAGCGCATTGCGCAGAGACCGGTTCGGGTTTGTCTTCCAGTTCGGGCAGTTGGTCCCCGAGCTGACCGCCGAGGAGAATGTCGCGCTGCCACTGCTGCTCAACGGCGTGCGCCGTCGAGAGGCGTTGGAGAAAGCGCGCGGCTGGTTTGACCGGCTCGAGCTCGACGGGCTGGAGGGGCGTCGGTCGGGTGAGCTTTCCGGCGGCCAGGCGCAACGGGTGGCCGTCGCGCGTGGACTCGTGGCGGGGCCCGAGGTGTTGTTCGCCGACGAGCCAACCGGCTCCCTCGACTCCCTCGGCGGCGAGCGGGTGATGGAACTGCTCACGTCGGCCGCGCGCGACGCAGGCACCACCGTCGTCCTCGTCACGCACGAGGCGCGCGTCGCCGCGTACGCGGATCGCGAGGCGATCGTGCGCGACGGTGTCGTTCACGCGCTGACCGTCGATCGCGGTGCGTCGTGATCCGTCTCGGCGTACGACTCACCTTGGCATCCGGCCGGGAGGCCGTCGTCCGGCTGGCAATGATCGCGGTCGCGACCGCGCTTGGTGTCGGCATGCTGCTTGTCACGCTGGCGGGCATCAACGCCGTCAACTCGCAGAACGCGCGATACGCGTGGCTGAACACCGGCGCGGCGCCGTCGGCGGCGAGTGGGTCGAGCAACGACCCGGTGTACTGGCACGTCCAATCTGACGAATTCCAAGGCAAAACAATTGGGCGCGTCGACGTCGCGGTAACCGGACCGCACGCGCCCGTGCCGCCGGGAATGCCGAAGTTGCCAGGGCCTGGGGAGTTTTACGCGTCGCCCGCGATGGCGAAACTGCTGCGACAGACGGCGCCCGCCGAACTCGGGGTTCGCTACCCAGGCAAGCAGATCGGCGTGATCGGAGCCGCGGCGTTGCCCGCGCCGAGCTCGCTCATCATCGTCGTCGGGCGAACGCCCGCGGAGCTTTCCAACCTGCCCGACATCGCGAAGGTCACCAGCATCGCGACGACGTCACCGAGCAGTTGCGACAACCGCTGCTACGACATCGGAATCGACGCGAACGGCATCGACCTGGTGCTGGCCGTGGCGGCCGGAGCACTCATCTTCCCCGTGCTGATTTTCATCGCCGTCGCGACCCGGCTGTCGGCGGCGCGACGAGAGCAGCGATTCGCCGCGATGCGTCTTGTCGGCGCCACGCCGCGGCAGATCGCGGTGATCTCAACCGTCGAGTCGACCGTTGCGACCAGTATCGGCGTGGCGCTCGGTTTCGCTTTGTTTTACGCGCTGCGACCGGCGCTCGCCCCGATTCCGTTCACCGGAGCGCCGTTCTATCTCAAGGACTTGTCCCTCAACCTGCCCGACATCGTCGTGGTGGCACTCGGTGTTCCGATCGCGGCCGCGGTGACGGCGCGACTGGCGCTGCGACGGGTGCAGATCTCGCCGCTGGGCGTGAGCCGTCGGGTCACGCCACGTCCGCCGCGGGCGAACCGGCTCATTCCGTTGTTCGCCGGGCTCGCAGAGCTCTGGTACTTCGTCCAAAACGGCCGGCCGGCGACAACGCCGGGGCAGATCCAGGCTTTCATGACCGGGTTCTTGCTGACGATGATCGGGCTCGTCGTCGCCGGACCCTGGCTCACGATGGTCGGCGCTCGGCTGTTGGCGCGGCGCACCCGTCGTCCGGCCGCGTTGATCGCAAGCCGGCGGTTGTCCGACAATCCGCAGGCCGGGTTTCGCGCCATCAGCGGGCTCATCGTCGCGCTGTTCGTCACCAGCGTCGCGACCGGTGTCATCACCAGCATCGTCGCCACCGCGGGCACGGCAAACGACCGCAGACCGAATGCCGTGCTCGTCGACGAGTTCGACGTCTTCGGTTCGGAACGCATGCCGCATTCGCCGGTCGACGCCACCCTTATGACGAAGTTGCGAGCGGTGCCCGGGGTTCAGGGCGTGACGGAGCTCTATCAGAGCTCGTCGCCGGTGCCGCAAGTATTGACCTCGCCCGCGCCGGTCGTGCGGGGCAACCCGCCGCCGAACGTGCAGGTGACCGGGCCGCAGCCCACCGGGCCGCAGCCACCGGCGATCCTGGCGTCGTGCGCCGACCTTGTAAAGATGCCCGACCTCGGGCACTGCGCTCCCGGAGCGCAAACGGCGTACGTGTTCCCGCACTTCGGGCGGAGCCTGCGCGGCGAGCGGACAATGGCGCAAAGCACCTGGTTCGCAGCCGACACGCCGATTGCCGCGCTCGCGACGATGCCGCCGGCGACGATCGTGGTGACGACCGACGGCACGTCGGCGGCCATCGAGCAAACCCGCTCGTTGCTTGACGCGGCCTATCCGGCGAAGGCGCCGCCGTTGACGCTGGCCGAGATCAACGACCAGCAGATCACGCTCACCAAGCAATACCAACAACTCGCCGACGTGGTGATCCTCACCAGCTTGCCCATCGCCGGCTGCAGCCTCGCCGTCAGTGTCGTGGCCGGGTTGGCCGAACGGAAACGCCCGTTCAGTCTGTTGCGGCTAACGGGCGCGCCACTCGGGGTGCTCCGCCGGGTTGTGGCGTTGGAAAGCGCGGTGCCGCTGGTCATCATCTCCGCGATCTCGATCGGCGTCGGTTTCTTGGCGACGAAGCTGTTTTTGCGCTCACAGCTCGGCGAACCGCTCGTCTCACCCGGCGCCGGCTACTACGGGATTGTGGTTCTCGGCCTCGTCGCGTCACTCGGGCTTATCGCGTCGACAATGCCGGTGTTGCGGCGCATCACCGGCCCGGAGACGGCCCGCAACGAATAGCCGACGCCACGCGGGCGCCACCCACCAGCCTTCGCCGAGTAAAACGGGGTTGCTCACTCGCCGCGAAAAACGCTAGACGATGTCGACGTGTTGGCCGACGACGGTCGCGAACGCGGCCGCGTCGTCCGGGGTCACCAACGCCTGCACGGGCCGACCGACGTCGATCAGAAAGCCGACCTGCTTGCGCGGCCGTGACGGGTCGAGGCTCGCCCAGTAACGCGGGTTTCCGGTGCCCCAGATCCGCCACTTGCCGTGCAGCAGGTCAAGCCGCAACCGCCGCACCGCGCGGATGCGCGAGTACGGAAAAACCTTTGTGCCCCACGGAAAGTAGTACCCACGAACCCGGATCTCGTGCGGCGTGCACTCGATCCAGCGGTCGCGATAGGTGCCAACCATGGGGCACCCGAGCTCAGTAGCGGTAGCCGTCTGACTTGTACGGGCCCTCGACCGGGACGTCGAGGTATGCCGCCTGCGCCGGGGTCAGCTGCGTCAGCCTCACGCCGAGCGCCTCCAGGTGCAGCCGGGCCACCATCTCGTCGAGGTGCTTCGGCAGCGTGTACACGCCAACCGGGTAATCGGCGGTCTTGGTGAACAGCTCGATCTGCGCCAACACCTGGTTGGTGAACGAGTTGCTCATCACGAAGCTCGGGTGGCCGGTGGCGTTGCCGAGGTTGAGCAGCCGACCCTCGGACAGCACGATAATCGCGTGGCCGTCAGAGAAAACCCACTCGTCGACCTGCGGCTTGACGTTGACGCGCTGCACGCCGGGCAGCTTCGCGAGACCGGCCATGTCGATCTCGTTGTCGAAGTGGCCGATGTTGCCGACGATCGCCTGGTGCTTCATGCGCGACATCTGCTCGGCGGTGATGACGTTGACGCAACCGGTCGCCGTCACGAAGATGTCGGCCGTCGCGACCACGTCGTCGAGCGTCGCGACCTGGTAGCCGTCCATCGCCGCCTGCAGCGCGCAAATCGGGTCGACTTCAGTGACGATGACCCGCGCGCCCTGACCGCGCAGCGACTCCGCGCAGCCCTTGCCGACGTCGCCGTAACCGCACACCACCGCGACCTTGCCGCCGATGAGCACGTCGGTCGCCCGGTTGATGCCGTCGACGAGTGAGTGCCGGCAGCCGTACTTGTTGTCGAACTTCGACTTCGTGACGGAGTCGTTGACATTGATCGCCGGGAAGAGCAACGAGCCGGACGACGCCATCTGGTAGAGCCGGTGCACGCCGGTGGTGGTCTCCTCGGTGACGCCCTTGATGCCGGACGCGACGGTGGTCCACCGCTGCGGGTCTTCGGCCAGCGACCGCTGCAAGAGGGTGAGGACGACGGCGAACTCCTCGGACTCGGCGGTCGAGGGATCCGGAACCGCGCCGGCCTTTTCGAACTCGACGCCCTTGTGCACGAGCAAGGTGGCGTCGCCGCCGTCGTCCAAAATCATGTTGGGGCCGTCGCCGTCGGGCCAGCGCAGCACCTGCTCGGTGCACCACCAGTACTCGGGCAGCGACTCGCCCTTCCACGCGTAGACCGGGATGCCGGCGGGCGCCTCGGGCGTGCCGGTCGGGCCGACCGCGACCGCGGCGGCCGCGTGGTCTTGGGTGGAGAAGATGTTGCAGCTCGCCCAGCGCACCTGCGCGCCCAGCGCGACCAACGTCTCGATGAGCACCGCGGTCTGCACGGTCATGTGCAGCGAGCCGGTGATCCGGGCCCCGGCCAGCGGCTTCGACTCGCCGTAGCGCTCGCGCATCGCCATCAGGCCGGGCATCTCGTGCTCGGCGAGGGTGATCTCCTTGCGGCCAAAAGCGGCAAGCGAGAGGTCGGCGACCTTGAAGTCGGGCGTCATGTGGCACTCCGGGCTGTTCGGCGAGTCTCGATCGTTCAGGACGAGGATACGGGCCACCCGAGCGAGCCCGCTCAGCGATCGGCCGTGATCATTCCGTTATCTTTCCGTGATCGGTGCGTCATAAATCGCCGTTAGCCGGGTAACCGTCCGCCATGGCCTTCGCCCGACGGGAGTTTGCCCGCCGTCCGACCTTCACGCACCCGGCGACCCGGGTCGCGAGCCCGCTCGTCGCGGTGCCCGCGTTCGCCCGGCTTGCCGCGTTGTGCGTCGGGCTGGTCGCCGTCGAAACGCTCGCCCTGCTTCATCTGGACGCCGGCTCCGCGCTCGCGCTGGCGCCGCAGATCGCCGCCCCCGCGCCGTGGGGCGTGTTCCACGACGAGCGCTGGCTGCTCAGCTACGCGGGCAGCTGGGTCGCCTTGATCGGCGGGGCGACCCTGCTGATCGCGCTGCGCGGCGTGCTGACCGCGGTGATGGTGAAGGCGGCCTGGCCGGCGACCGCCGAGCCACTGTCGTGGCGAAAGGCGCTCACCCGCGGACTGTCCTCGACCGCCGTCGCCGCGGTCTTGCTGAGCCCGTGCGCGAGCCTGCTCGTCGCGTTCTCGCTGGCGCCCATCTCCGACCTGTGGTTGGCCGCCATCCCGGCGGCCCTCGGCATCGCGATCTTCGTTCACCACGGACCGATCGACTGCTGGTGGTTGCGCCACCCGCGGCTGCGGTCCATCGGGTGGGTAGTACTCAGCTACGTCGAGTTGACGATCGCCGGGGCCGTCATCGTGTCGGCGCCGAGAGGGTGGGTGCCGGCCATCGCGATCGCGGCTGGGCTGGCCGACGCGTGGGCGTGGCGAGGCTTCGTCCACGCCTTGGCCAGGCCAGCCCGGTTGCGGCTCGCGCCGGTCAGCCCGCTCGGGCTGGCCGCCGTCGTGGCGGTCACCGTGCTCGGCGTCACAGCGGCGGCGACGCCGCCGAGCGCGGCGGCGTCGCGGCCGACGCAACGCACCGCCGTCGACGCCACCCATCACCCCCAACGCAGCGTGCTCCTGGTCAGCGGTTACGGGGTGCACTGGGACGGCAATCCGCAAAGCCTCGGTCGTGGCTTTTCCGCCCGCGAGTTCTCCTACCAAGGGACCACCGAGAAGGGCGAACCGCTCGCCTACGACGCCTCCGCGACACAACAGCCGCTGCCGGTGTTGCTCGGTAAGTTCCGCGCCCAGGTCAGCCAGTTAGCTCGCAGCAGCGGTCACCGCGTCGACATCGTCGGCGAGAGCGAAGGGGCCCTGCTCGCGACAATTTACCTGCTCACGACGCCCAACCCGCCCGTTGACCACGTCGTCCTCCTCAGCCCATTGGTGCGGCCCGCGCGCGGGAGTTACCCGGGGCCCGACGCGACCGGGCCCGGCCTGGGCGCAGGCTGGGTGTTGCGCGGCATCGCCAACGCCACTAATTCGCTTACGCCGCTGCATGTTTCAGCGGACAGCGCGTTCATCGAGTCACTCGGGTCGCACGCTGACGCGTTGAATCAGATCTTCGGTTGCCCCGTTCCGGGTGTGCAGCAGTTCGCGGTCTTGCCGCTGGCCGACGCCGTGGGCGTGCCGCCGCACACCTTGTCCGCGGTGCCGCACGAGACGGTCGCCGCGTTGCATGGGACGCTGCTCGCCAACCCTGACGTGCGTTATGACGTCGCCCGGTATCTGCTGGGGTTCGGCCCTCCCGGTGGCAGCCACAACGCCGCCGAGAAACTCGCGACGGCCGCGAGCTCGGCGTGGCAGGCGCCGCCGTTGCGGCTGCGCGCCGATCCGCCCGCGAATGTCGGCTGCGCGCAAGGCACCGCCGCGTTGCGCGCATGGCTTGGCTGACGTCATCTACGGCTGTTGCGCGGCCGGGCGGCGACCAAAGCCAAATCACACATCAAGGCGACCGCGTCCTGGTCTGACAGGCCCTGCCCCAGGCACAGCGACTGCCAGGTGGCGAAACCGACGGCGTGGCCGACGGCGGCGCGCAGCCTCCGGCTGCGACTCCCGTTGACGAGCACATCGCACCAGGCGTCGTCGCGAGCCAGGATCCCCTGCCGCAACGGAGCGGGCAGCAGGTCGAGATCGCGATAGATCATCGCGAGCATCGACTGGCCGGCTCGGTAAAAGCGATAGATGTCGGCGAATCCGAGCCGGAGCCTCGGCTCAAGCTCGCCGACGGCGGCCCACGTCTTGGGGTCCGGCGGCGTCTGTCGCGACTGCCAGTGCGCGGAGCATGCGTAGTAGAGGCTCTCGTCCTCGGGAAAGTGCCGGTACACCGTCAGCCTGGTGACGCCGGCTTCGGCGGCGATAGCCGCGATCGTCGTCTCGGCGGGACCGACGCTCTGATGCAGCCGCACGGTCGCCTCGACGATGCGCTGTCGGGTGTCGTCAACCGACTTCGCCCGCTCTCGCATCTGGTAGCCGCGCGATTTCGTTGAACGCGAATGTTCACTCAACTATTGACACCAGCCCCTGACGCGGCGTACCCATTTCACAGAACACGACTGTACCGCCAAATTGAAGGAGCTTGGGATGGACACCACCGCACCGGCACTGACCGTCGTGCAGCCGGGACAAGGCCTGTCCGGCAACCTCGGCACGATAGGCGTCGTCTTCAAGCTATGGAGCGCCGACACGGGCGGCGCGGTGTCGGTGGTCGAGCACCCGTTCCCCGTCGGCGCGCTCGTGCCGCCCCACCTGCACACTCGCGAAGACGAGTTTTCCATCGTCACCGAAGGCGAAATCGGATTCCGGTCAGGCGACCGCGAGGCGGTGCTCGGCGCCGGCGGGTACATCACCAAGCCCCGCGGCGAGCTGCACACGATGTGGAACGCCGGCGCCACACCCGCCCGGATGATCGAGATCATCAGCCCTGGGGGCTTCGAGGGGTTCTTCCGCGAGCTCGTCGAGCTGACGTCGCAGGGCCAGCCCGATCCAGCCGCCATCGGTGAGATCGCCGCCGCGTACGGTCTGAGCTTCGACCGGCCCGACTGGCTGCCCGACATCGTCAACCGCTACGGGCTTAATCCGTTGTAGGTCGCGCGGGTGCGCTGCCGCGGTCGAGATCCGGCTCCAAGTAGATGACCGCTTGCAGGCCGACGGCCGCACGCACCCTTCGCTCGGCGGCGTCAATCCCCTTGGCCACCATGTCGGCCGTGTTGTCGTGGGCGACCGCGATTTTCGCGGCGACCAGCAACTCTTCTGGGCCAAGATGCAGCGTGCGCAGGTGAATAACCCGCTCGACCTCCGGGCCGGCGAGCAACGCGTCGACGATCGCACGTTCGACGTCGACCGACGCTGACTCGCCAATCAGCAGGCTCTTCGTCTCGATCGCGAGCGTCACCGCGACGACCACGAGCAGCACACCGATGCCGAGCGTGCCGACGCCGTCCCAGCGGCCGTTGCCAGTGACGGCGGCAAGGCAGACGCCGAACAGCGCGAACAGCAACCCCACCAACGCGGCGGAGTCTTCGAGCAGCACGACCGGCAGCTCGGGATTCTTCGTGCGCCTGATGAACTGAACCCAGGAGGCGGCGCCCTTCAGCGGCCTTGACTCTGCGCGCGCGGTGCGAAACGACAACGACTCCAACACCACCGCGATCAGGAGCACGACGATCGCGACCCACGCGTCCTCCACGCGGTGTGGGTGTCGCAGCTTCTCCTCGCCTTCGAACAGCGCAAACACACCGCCCGCGCTGAACAACACCAGCGACACGATGAACGCGTAGAAGTAGCGCTCCTGCCCATAGCCGAACGGATGCGAGCGGTCGCGTTCGCGGCGGGCGCGTCGTCCGCCCAAGATGAGCAACGCTTGATTGCCGGTGTCAGCGACGGAGTGCACCGACTCCGCCAGCATCGACGACGAGCCAGTGAAGACAAACGCGATGAACTTGGTGATTGCGATGCCCAGATTCGCCGCCAGGGCAGCAAGGATCGCCTTCGTGCCGCCGTGCTCGCTCATTCGTTTCCAAAGTCTGGACGACGCGCGCGTTCGTCGTCGAGACGCTCCTTCATCTCCAACACGGCACGGGTCGGCGACGGGTCGAGCCGCATGCCGAGCGCGAGATACACGCTGGCGAAGTCACCGAGCGCGATGAGCTGCGCCAGCCGCTCCAGCGGCCGGCCGGAGTCGGCCATCACCTCGCTGGTGCGCACGCCGCGCTCCTCCGCGAGCCGAGTGGCCGCGACGCGCAACGCGGCGTCATCGGCGTTCTCGTCGGCGTCGCGCATCAACAGCACCCGCAACGGCAGCGACTGCGGCGTCTCGTCCTCGAACGGGTCATGGAAGATGTCGGCCGAGGCGGGAGCGGCGAAGGGTCCGTCGAACAACGCGATCGTGCCGTGCGCGGCCTCCTGCAACCCGCCGTCGAGCGCCGGGTATTTCGCGTTGGCGTGCAACTGGCGGGCGAACCGCTTGGCCGCGGTACGGCACAGCGCGCCGGCGCCCCACACCACCGGCAAGTTTCCGGCGATCTCGACGGCGAGCCGCTTGGCCGGGTTGACGAAGGACTCGCTGCTGGGCCGGCACGTCTCGGCCACCAGATCGAGCCGGTCGGCGGCGAGCATCAGCTCGCTCGCCGGCGCCGCTGCGAGACCGAGCGCGTCGGCCACCGCGAGCAGCGGAACGGCGAGCGACCACAGGCTCGCGCGGGTGTGCCGTTGCGCGCGGTCGACGCCGATCTGCAGGCCGCGCATCCGGTCTGACAGGGTGGCAAGCGGCGACGACCCGCCCGCGATGGTGACGATCCGGCAGCCGCGGCGGCCAGCCTCGGAGATGGCTTCAAGGGTCGGCCGCGCGGTGCCCGACCGGGAGACGCCGATCACCAGATCGAGCGGCCCGACCCAGCGCGGCAGGCTCGGCCCTGACACCTCGACAAGCGGCAGCGGGACGTCGTCGGCCACGAGCGCGCGCACCAGCTCGCAGGCCGCCGCGCTTGAGCCGACGGCCGAGAGCACGACCGCGCGCGGCCGGTCCTCGGCCAGCGACTCGACGCCCGCCTCCGCGGCCGTGGTGGCCGCCTCTCGCACCTGGGCACCCGATCCGGCGACCGTGCGCAGCATCGCCGCCGGGTCGGCGGCGGCGAGCGCGTCAGCGTCGTCGAGCAGCTGGTCGTCGAGTTGAAGGTCCATCAGCGCGTCATCAGCCGAGCAACGCGGCGTGGACGTCGGCCGACAGAACTCGCGCGTCGTCGACGAGCAGCACCGGGATGTCGTCGTGCACCGGATACGCCCGCCGGCACTCGGCGTTCGCGCACACCAGCTCTTCGGGGTCGGCGTCTTGCGGATGGTCGGGCAGCCGCTCGACGCGGAGCGGCGAGCGGCACGCCGGGCAAGCCAGGATCTCCAGCAACGACTGGTCGAGGTTCACCGCGCGCTCCTCTCAGCCGCGCACGAGCGACAGCACCTCGTCGCGCACCCGGTCGAGCGTCGGCTGATCGTCAGCCTCCACGTTGAGCCGCAGCAACGGTTCGGTGTTGGACGGCCGCAGGTTGAACCACCAGGTCGGCGCGGTGACCGTCAGGCCGTCGAGCTCGTCGATGTCGACGTCCGGCTGCCCTGAATAAGTCTCCCGCACTTTCGACGTGACAGCGGCTTGGTCGTCAACCGTGGAGTTGATTTCGCCCGACGCGACGTAGCGGGTGTACTCCGACAACAACTGAGAAAGCGTGGTGCCGGTCGACGTCTCACCGAGCGCGGCCAGCACGTGCAACGCGGCGAGCATTCCAGAGTCGGCGCGCCAAAAGTCGCGGAAGTAGTAGTGCGCGGAGTGCTCGCCGCCGAAGACGGCGTCGGTCTCGCCCATCGTCGCCTTGATGAACGAGTGGCCGACCCGGCTGCGCACCGGATTCCCGCCGTGCTCACGCACGATCTCCGGCACGGCCTTGGAGGTGATGAGGTTGTAGATGATGCTCGAGCCGGGAGACTTCTCCAGCTCTCGCACTGCGACCAACGCGGTGACGGCAGACGGCGGCACGATTTCGCCGCGCTCGTCGATGACAAAGCAACGGTCGGCGTCGCCGTCGAAAGCGAGCCCGATGTCGGCGCGGGTCTCCCGAACTTTTGCCTGCAAATCAACGAGATTCTTCGGGTCGATCGGGTTGGCCTCGTGATTGGGGAAGTTGCCGTCGAGCTCGAAATACATCGGCCGGACGTCGAGCGGCAGGCCGCTCAACACGTGCGGCACGGTGTAACCGCCCATGCCGTTGCCGGCGTCGACGACCACCGTGAGCGGGCGAATCTCTCGCAGATCGACCAGGCCGCGCAGGAATTTCGCGTACTCGTCGACGAGATCGCGCTCGGTCACCGTGCCGGGTTCGCCGTCGTAAGCCGGCACGCCGTTTTGCGCGAGGTCGCGGATCTCGAGCAACCCGGTCTCTTGGCCGACCGGCTTTGCGCCCGCGAGGCACAGCTTGATGCCGTTGTACTGGGCAGGGTTGTGGCTCGCGGTGAACATCGCGCCCGGCATCTCGAGGAATCCGGCGGCGAAGTAGAGCATGTCGGTGCTGGCGAGCCCGGCGAGCACGACGTTGGCGCCCTGGCTGGTGGCGCCTTCGGCGAACGCGCGGGAGAACGGTCGAGACGACTCCCGCATGTCGTGCGCGACGACGATGGACGACGCCTTTGTGAAGTGCGCGAACGCGGCGCCGACCGCGCGCACCGTCTCGTCGTCGAGCTCGTCGGGGACCACACCGCGGATGTCGTACGCCTTGACGATTTTCGACAGGTCGCGCACGACGGCTGCCTCCCACTCAAAGATTGGTGGACGCCGGCGGCTTACCGGCCAGTGGGCAGCCTACCCACGGATCACGCGGGCAGTGTCAGGCGATCTTGCGGGTCTTCTCGATGACGACGTCGAAGCTCAGCGGCTCGCCATCCTGCAGCCACCAGCGGTTCTCGCAGCGGTGGCACGAGGCGAACTCGACACGGGAGCCGTCGGTCAGCGTCATGGTGATCGCCGTCACGTGCTCGTTTCCGCAGCCGGGGCACTTCATCAACTGACGGGCCTGCGCGTGCACCAGCGAGGCGGGTCCGCTCAGCGGGGTGGCGGTTTGACGGGGCGTCCGGGTGGCGGCGGACTTCGGCACTGCGTGCTCCTCAAGACTCATGGCCGGCAGTTCGGTTCGAAGATCACCCTGGTGGGCCGCGCCCGTTCGGGTGACCATCCCCCTATCGGCCTAACCCCCTTACCGCCTTTAGCCTCCGGCGTGTCTGTGACAAACCGGACAAACCTCGTCTGCACCCGCCTGGCTCCCGCCCACCACGGGGTGCTCCCGCAAGCCCTTTGCTCTGAGTCATCTGTTCTGAGTCACGCGAGCAGTTCTGAGTCACGCGAGCAGCTCTGAGTCATCTCACTGGTCTCCGCCGCCGGTCGTCACACCCCCAGCGATGACTCAGAGCTAGCGGAGCGACTCAGAACCGATGACTCAGAGCAAAGGCGTCTCGCGAGACACCCGGGTCCCGCCGACGATCCGAACAGCCGACCCGTCAGCCGCGTCGATCGGTCAGCTTTGCGGCGGCAGCAAGACCCGCAGGTGCCCGCGTCGACCGACGGTCGGCGCGCCAAGATCGGACGACGCCGCCTCTGTCGAGGCGGGAGCGGGCTTGGCCGCCTCGCGCACGGCGTCGGCCAGCGCCTCGAGGTCGTCCGGCGTCGGGCCGGCCGGCTCGGCGATCTCCAGCCGCACCACTTCCCACCCGCGTGGGGCGGTCAGCCGCGCGGAGTGCCGCGCGCACAGGTCGTAACAGTGCGGCTCGGCGTAGGTGGCGAGCGGTCCGAGGACCGCGGTCGACTGGGCGTACATGTACGTGAGCGTGGCCACGGCTGGCTGACCGCACGCGGTTCGCGTGCAGCGACGAAGTGTGCTCACGACCGCGAAGGCTAGTCGCCCGAGCCGGCGATGCGCGCGATCCGCCGCCTGTTGTGCGCAACGTGTCGCTGCCTATGCTTCGCGTCGTGAGCCAACCGCGGCAGCCAGCGCCCCGTCGGCCCCGCCCGCCGCGGCGGGATCGGCGAGGCCGCGGCATGCGCGGTCCGCTCGCTCCCCCAGCCGTGCCGATCTCGCGCTCGCGGGCGCAGACCTTCGACGATCTGGTGCTCGACGCGGTCGAAGAGCTCGAGACCAGGTGGGCGACTCAGCTCGAGCGGGTGCAGTTCGCGGTCGAGGACGTCCCTCCGCCGTCGCTGCTCGGCCGCAACCCGGCGGAGCCGATCCCGCTCGGCTCTTGCTACCCGAGCACCGCGAAAGCGCCGGCCCAGGTGGTGCTGTACCGCCGTCCGATCGAAGCGCGCGCGGCCGACGTCGAGGAGCTCGCCGACCTCGTGCACGACGTCGTCGTCGAGGAGGTCGCGGAGCTGTTGGGGCTGGAACCTGAGGTCGTCGACCCGGGTTACGGCTGGGACGACGGCACGCCCGACGGCGACTGAAGCGGCGGGTCCGACGCGGGCGCCGACCCAGCCGGTTCGGACGACGGAACCTCCGAGGAGGGCGCGGAGGCCGGCGCCGACGCGGGGGGCGACGCGACAGGGGCGCGTCCCGGCAGCCCAGCCATCAGATTGGCGCTCACCGCCGGCCGCGACAGCGACGTCTGAACGCCCCACAGCGGGAACGACGTGATGTCCGCGGTGGTCTTGCTGGTCTCCTGCAGCACCCAGGCGGCGTACAACGGCCCACCCGACTGCGGCGACAACTGGACGGCGGGCGCGGCGTCCGAGGAGATCGACCGCAGGTCGACCACCACCGTGGTTCCGCCCGGCACCGTCACCGGGCTGACCACCGGTCCGGCGTCGGCCGACGACGGCGCGAGCGTCAACTGCACGTGCGCGTCGTCCCCAGGAGCGGTCAGCACCAGCTGGGTGTGCCGGTCGCCGGCGGTTTCGCCGTCCGCGGCGATGGCCGGGCCCGACAACGGCGGCACGGCCGCGGTGAACGCGACGTCGGCGCCCTTGTTCTTGTCCGGTGTCAGCGACGCGATCGCGCCCGCCACGACCGGCTCGGACGACGTGACCACCACGCCGGCCGCGGCCCCCTTCAACTCTGGGTCGAGGTCGACGCTGACCACTCCCCCTGCAGGAACGTCGATGACGTCCATGCCGGTCGGCGTGTACGAACCGTCGGCGGTCACCAGCTTCACCGACGCGGTGGCGTCGACGTCGCCCGGCGCCGCGATCAGCAGCCGCCGGCTGCCGTCGCCGCCGGGAATGCCCGGCACCGTCTGGCTGAGCGCCGCGTTGTCGGCGCGCGGCAGGTAGTCGACGCCGAGCGGGATCGAGCCGTTCACCGCGTCGAACCGCAACGCGGGCACCACCCGACCCGCCGTCGCGGTGACCTCGGCCGCGGCGTTCGACAGGCCCGGCGCGACGTTGTCGAGCTGCACCGCGAGTTGGGTGCGCGGAGCGACGGTCAACCCGTGCTCGGTGTCGGTGTTGGGCGGCGACGTGTCGCCGTAGATGCCGACGTTGACGGTCGCCGCGACGTTGTCGACGTTGCTGAGCAGCAACGTGGCGTGCGCGCCGACCCCGGTGGAGAAGCCGACGAACCAGGCGTGTGTCGTCGGCCCTTCGCACGGCGCGGACGACACCTGCCACGACTTGTTGACCGTCTCCCGGGTGAACTGCACGGCGCCGACGTCGGTGGCGAGCGGCCCGTCGACGTTGAGCTGCACCGGGCCCAGAGCCTTCGGCCCGTCGACCACCCACGCGTGCCCGCCCTTGAGCGGCAGCGGAGTCGCCGCGCCGTCCGGGTTGAGCGGCGACGTGGAGGCGGACGTCGCGGCGAGATCGGCGGGGTCGGTGCCAAAGGCGGCGTAGCCGATGCGCGCCGCGCCACCGGCTGGCGTCCCGCCGGCCTGCGGGCACACCAGCGCCGCGCTGGTGATCGGAACGGCGCTCGACGTGGCTGACGCGGCGCGGCCCTTCGCCGGCTCGCTCACGGAGGCCCAGGTGACCGCGATCGCCACGATCACCACGACGAGAACGGCGAGCAGCCGGGAGTCGCGCCTCACGACGACGCTCCCAGGGGCGCGCGCACGCCGGCTTCGTCGTCCGGCTGCTGGGCGGCGCGCGGTCGACCGCGGCGACCTGGGCCGCGACGCGCCACCCGTCGTCCGCCCGGAATCGCGGCGCCGATCACCACCAGCAGCCCGACCAGCTGGAAGACCAGCCAATCGGCGCGTTGGTCGGGCGCGCGCTCGATGACGACGTCGCCGCCGGCGGCCGGCAGCCGGAAGGCCTGCATGCCGTCGAGCGTGGTCGCCGCCAGCGGGACCCGGGCGCCTTTGGTCGCCCCGACGGCGACCGCCCGCCAGTTCGGCGAGGGCGCCTCGGCCAGCACCAGCAGCCGCGGATTGGGCGCGTACGGGACGGTGATCGGCGTCGCGTGCGCGCCCACGTCGCCGCTGGCGTCAGCCAGCCGCCAGGTGTTGTCGCCCTCCGTGGCGAGGGCCACTCGGCCGGCGTCGGTTTGCACCTGCCACACCGTCCAACCGCTGTCAGTGGTCTTCGGCAGCAAGCCCCCGGCCGTGGCGATGCGGGTCGACAGCCCGCCGTCGTCGGCTTGCGGCGTCATCACATAGCGGACGCCGGCGTGCGCCAACTCGGTCGCCGCCTTTTGGCCGAACCCGCCCGCGAGGTCGGCGACGGCGGTGTCGAGCGTCGCGACCTGCGTGGCGTCGGGGGGCAGGTCGGCGTCGCCAAGTCGCGGTGAGCGGTCGCGCAACAGCGCGTACTGCACAAGGTCGGTGGCTGACGCGGACGACGTGGGGACGCCGACCGGCGAGGCGGTGGACGGCCGAAGCACCACGGTCCGGGGTTGACCATGGCTGGCGGCCGGGTCGCGGATGAACGCCGGCAGCACCTCGGTGGCGCCGTCGCGCAGCAGCGGGCCGGTGCCGCGACCCAGCCACATCGCCGCCGCGGCGACCGGCGTCGCGACGGCGGCGGCCGTGATCAGCAGCGCGACCGGCTGCCGCCAGCCGAAGCTGGCCGCGGACAACCGGGCGCGCAGCCGCGCGCCCGCCACGGCAGCGGCCATCAACAGACCCGCGCCGATCAGCGCGGTCGAGGTGCCCGGCCAGCCGGGCACCTCGACCGCCGAGCCACCCTCAACCCGCACCGGCACGTGCGTGACGACCAAACCGCCGACGAGCCCGGTCAGCGCGAGCAGCCAACCAAGCCGGGCCGGCCCGGGCCGGGTCAGCTGCAGCAGGCCGGCCAGCCCGGCGAGCACCACGACCACCTCAAGCCAGACGGGCGGCATCCCGGGGCCGCCCGGGCGCAGCAGCAACACGTCGACCGGGGTGAGCGCGCGGTCTTGCAGGCCCGGCAGCAGCTGGCCGACGCCCGCCACGAGGCGCGAGGGGTGATCGACCAGCCGGGCGGTCCACGGCAGCAACAGCAGCGGCGGAGCGGCCAGCAGCACGAGCGCGCGGCCGGCCCGGACGAACGCCCGCCGCGCGAGCGACCAGACGAGCGCGATGACGACGACCGCGCCGAGCAAGACGTAGACCATCGGGTCGAACGCGGTCGCGACGGTCAGCGGGATGACCGCCGCCCACGCCGGGCGCAGTCCGGCCGCGCGGCGCGCGCCGTCCGCGGCGAACGAAGGCAACAGGGCGCGGGCCAGCCCCGAGAGCACCCATGGCAACAGGATCGCGACCACGCTGGCGCCGAGCCGTCCGGTCGACACCGCTCCCGTGACCACCGGGAGCAGCGCGTACGTCGCGGCCACCCACACCCTGACCCGAGCCGCGGGCGCGAGCGGCTTCGCCGCGAGATAGGCGGACAGACCGGCCAGCGGCACGCTGCCCAGCACCAAGACCTGGACCGCGAACGGCGCGCTGCCAAGGCAGATCCAGGCCAGCACCGCGAGGATCGCCAAGTACGGCGGCGCCGCGGCCCAGCTGCCGAAGCCGGTCGGATGCCAGTGCTGGGTGTAGGTGTTCCACAGGTCGCTCGCGCCGGACGGCGCGGGCAGCAAGGCGCCGCCGTGCAGGTTGCCGCCGATCACGTGCCGCTGCGCGATCAGCGCGACGAGCAGCAGAGCGCCGACAAGCAGCACACCCGGCCGGGTCACGACCCGGCGGATCAGCCCGCGCCGATCGTTCGGCTGGTCGCCCCCGACCGTCGCCACCCGCTGCGAGAGCGCTTCGGCGTAGTAGCGAATCCGCGT